>Ga0308156_1000461_pt1 | contig 84008 bp, 77 predicted proteins | sample PhyAR2_FD_201041 | JGI IMG/M metagenome (GOLD analysis project Ga0308156, IMG submission 201041) | Phyllosphere microbial communities from UC Gill Tract Community Farm, Albany, California, United States - DLSL A.R2 | ecosystem: Host-associated > Plants > Phyllosphere > Unclassified | place: USA... | reverse complement strand
AAGCGGGCGTGGGCGCGAATGAGCAGGGGGATTTATTGCTGGCCTCCCGCGCGTTGTCTGATGACAAGGTGGATACCAGCAAACCTGAAGGATTCGTGTCTGTCGTTATTAACGGTAAGCAGGTCGCCTTACCGTATTTTGCGATTAAATCGTAGTCAGAGAGGGCTGCCCTGATACGGCAGCCAACACCAACAGCATCTGGGATGTTGGTGCAGGATTTTTATTTGCTGTTTTTCTCCCTATTCATTTTGCCCGTTTCGGAACTGGGCGGTCGGTAGAATTAGAAAAAATTATTCGGAGTTTTTATGAAGATTTTATTGGTGGGTAACCATACCTGTGGGAATCGTGGGGATGGCGCGATTCTGCGTGGACTGATTGATTCAATTCAGGCCGCGCGCAACGATGTGGATATTGATGTGATAAGCCGTTATCCAACCAGCTCCGGTTATCTGCTTCAGCAACATATTCAGCAGGATAAGCTCTTCCTGCACAACAACTCCTCGGGTAAGGGCCTGATTGGCTCTGTTAAACGCAAAGTCGCTAACCGACTGATGCCGAATATCATGATGGCGCATCTGGGCAAGGGTGGACCCTACAAATCCTTCTCCGTGCCGCCACACCTCAAAGCCTTCACGGAAAGTCTGGCGCAGTACGATGCGGTCATTCAGGTGGGCGGTTCATTCTTTGTCGATCTGTATGGCGTGACTCAGTTTGACCATGCGCTCTGCGCGCTGCTGGCTAAGAAGCCGCTTTACCTGATTGGCCACTCCGTTGGACCTTTCCAGAACGCCCGCACTAATCAACTGGCCAACTTCGTGTTTGACCGGGTTGACCGCCTTATCTTGCGTGAGTCCGTTAGCCTTGACCTGATGAAGCGCGATGGCGTGACCAGCTCAAAGGTGATGCCCGGTGTGGATACGGCCTTCCTGGTACGTGCCCGTCACGTTGAAAACCCCAGCCACAGTCTGCAGCACTGGCAGAGCGTGATTCGCACCCGCAAAACCATCGCGATTACGGTCCGTGAACTGGCGCCATTTGATAAGCGTCTGGGCGTCACGCAGCAGGAATACGAAGCCGCCTTTGGTCGCGTGATCAACGCCATGATCGCCAGCGGTTATCAGGTCGTCGCCTTATCTACCTGTACGGGCATCGACAGCTACGCCAAAGATGACCGTATGGTGGCGCTCACTTTGCGCGATCGCGTTGAGCAGCCAGAGCACTACCACGTTGTAATGGATGAATTTAATGACCTCGAATTAGGTGTCCTCCTCAGCGAGTGTCACCTGACCATCGGAACCCGTCTGCACTCTGCCATCATCTCGATGAACTTTGGTACGCCAGCGGTCGCCATCAACTATGAACACAAATCCATGGGCGTCATGAATCAGCTAGGTCTGCCGCAAATGGCTACCGATGTTCAGAGCCTGATGGACGGTTCGCTGATTGATAAAGTTCAGGCTATCCTGGCCGACTACGACACGATCAAGCAAAACGTCGAAACCGCCGTGGCGCATGAAAGGGAAGTAGGTAACAGAATCACTGAAGAGATTCTAAACGTAATAGGATGATGTGATGAAACTGACTTTTTTCACGATGCGTTTCCCGGTTGCCTCTGAAACCTTTGTTCTCAACCAGGTCACTCATTTTATTGATGCCGGTTACGACGTTGAGATTATCTCGGTATTTCCGGGAGACCTGGTCAACCGCCACGGCGCATTTGACGAATATGGTCTGGCGGCAAAGACGCATTACCTGTTACCCGAAGAAAAAATTTCCCTGACGGACAAGCTGGGACAGCGGCTGAAACTGGTTCTGCCCAAAATCACCAAAGTGTCGTTACTCCGTTCCCTTAACGTGCGCCGCTATGGCGCACAGTCCAGTAAGCTGCTGCTGCCGGCGATCGTTGCCAATGCGCGTCAGACCTATGTCGCGGATGTTTTCCTGGTGCATTTCGGCTATGCCGGGGCGCTGGCGAATAAACTGCGTGAACTGGGTATCCTGAAAGGCAAACAGGCAACGGTGTTTCACGGGGCGGATATCTCTCGTCGTCACATCCTCGACGAGCATAAGCAGGATTACCGTAATCTGTTTCAGCAGAGTGAGCTGATGTTGCCCATCAGCCATCTTTGGCAGAACAAGCTGATTGAAATGGGCTGCCCGCCTGAAAAAATTCACGTTACCCGCATGGGAATTGAACCTGAAAAATTCAATTTCCAGCCGCGTGATGCCTTCCATACGCCGTTGCGCATTGTTTCCGTTGCCCGTCTGACCGAAAAGAAAGGACTGGATGTGGCGGTGAAAGCCAGCGCCATTCTGAAACAGCGCGGTGGCCAGTTCCAGTACACCATCATTGGCAATGGCGATCAGGATCAGATGATGCGTGACTTTATTGCGCGCGAAGAGATGGATGACTGCGTGACGATGCCGGGTTTCAAACCTCAGGAAGAGATCCGTCAGGCCCTCAACGAAGCCGATATCTTTCTCCTGCCCTCTAAAACGGCCGCAGATGGCGACATGGAAGGCATTCCGGTTGCGCTGATGGAGGCGATGGCGGTAGGGCTGCCGGTGGTCTCCACCTTCCACAGCGGTATTCCGGAACTGATCGAAAATAACGTTTCTGGCTGGTTAGTGAAGGAAGATGACGCCGAGGCGCTGGCCGAGACGCTGCTGAAATTGTCAGAAGGCGCGGTGGACGTGGCACCGGTTGTTGCCGCAGCCAGACATAAAGTTGAAACCGAGTTTAATCAGCACATCGTGTATCGCGAGCTGGCACAGATTCTGGAGCAAATGGTTTGAGTGGAATAAAGTCACAGGCGATTTGGTTGTTTGGCAGTACCTGTTTCTCTGCGGTATTACAGGTTGCTCAACTGAGTATTCTCGCCCGTAAACTCGAAACCCATGAGCTGGGGCTGTTGGCGATCATCAACGCTATTTTAGCTGTGGCGGGCGTGCTGCAGGACATGGGCATGAGCAGTTATCTGGTCCATCGCCAGAATATTACCCGACGCGAACAGAGCACCATCTATTGGGTCAACGTCTCGCTCAGCTTATGTACCGGCGTTGTCATGCTGCTGATTGCCTGGCCTGTTGCCTGGTTCTATCATCTGCCGGAACTGGTAGGGTTGATTATGCTGACCAGCCTGAACTTTCTGGTGCTGGGGCATCTTTCGCAATATCAGGCCCACTACATTAAAACCAAACGCATGGTGTCGCTGGCGAAGATCGAAATGGGCACCAAACTGTTTGCCTTCCTGTGCGTGGTGGCGATGCTGGAGTTTACCTCGCTGACGGTGGCCGCCGCGATTCTGGGGCTGTTTATTAACGCCTTTACCCGCATCCTGTGCATGATCGCGCTGGGTGAGAAGTCATGGCGTCCCACATGGGAGTTCGATAAACAGACTTTCTTTAGTGCGATTCGTTACGGTATCTATCAACTGGGTTCGCAGACCATTAACCAGCTTCGTACTCAGGCCGATGCGCTGGTGGTAGGTAAAGTGATGGGGGCAGAAATGCTCGGCGTCTATTCTCTGGCGAAAGAGCTGGTGCTACAGCCCCTGAAGTTGGTTTCGCCGGTGATTAACCGTCTGGCGCTACCGCGCTTCGCGGAAAAACAGCAGGATCCCGAGCAGTTGAAGAAGCTGTTCCTGAAGGGCACGCTGGTGATTATGCTCTTCAGCAGTGCCATGTACCTTGCTATCGGTATCTTGTCTCCGGTCATCGTACGCATTCTGTATGGTGCGTCTCACGAGCAGGTTTATCATCTTATCCCGCTGATGCTGCTGTTTGGCATGCTGCGTCCGATGGGTGGACTAACCGGCGCCATTTCACAGGCAAATGGCCGAACCAACGTGGAGTTCTACTGGAACATCGTGGCCAGCCTGGTCGTCATGGCCGTGCTTGCGACCACCTTTATCTGGCCAAACGTGCTCTACGTCGCGCTGACGTTGTCGATCTCACAGGTGCTGATTTCAGCGCTGGCGCATCCGTTCTTTATCAAGCCGGTTATTGGTATTCGCTTCATCCCTTATGCCCGACAGTGGGTATCTGTATCGGTCCTGTTTGTGGGGCTGATGCTGCTGGTAAATCACTTTGACCTTTTCGTGATGCCAGAATGGTTTGAACAGTGGCTGTGATGCCAATAACAACGGGCGACTCAGGTCGCCCGTTTCTTTTTATGGCTGGCACCAAAAACGGCGACGTCAATTTCTCTGCCGCTCATGTGGTCGGCCTTTACTGTTTGTGTTAACTCAGTTTATGGGGATGTTTACTCTAGGTAAAATCCCGAATTTGTAAGATTTCACAGCGAGTTAGTGTCGGCTTTTCAGATAAAGATTATACTTCCTTTTCCGGTCCATCCGGCATAATTGACGCATGTCTTCACTTCATTAGATGGAATAACTATGACCAAGCTTAAAGCAGTAATCCCGGTTGCGGGTCTCGGTATGCATATGCTTCCGGCGACTAAAGCCATTCCGAAAGAGATGCTGCCTGTCGTGGACAAGCCAATGATTCAATACATCATTGATGAGTGTGTTGCAGCAGGGATCAAAGAGATTGTGCTGGTCACCCATGCGTCCAAGAATGCGGTAGAAAACCACTTCGATACCACCTATGAACTCGAAGCCCTGCTGGAAGCACGCGTTAAACGCCAGCTGCTGAGTGAAGTCCAGTCAATCTGCCCGCCGGGCGTGACCATCATGAACGTACGTCAGGCGCAGCCACTGGGCCTGGGGCATTCTATTCTCTGCGCGCGTCCTATGATCGGCGACAATCCTTTTGTGGTTGTCCTGCCTGACGTGCTGTTGGACGATTCCACCGCTGACCATTTACGATATAATCTGGCGGCAATGGTTGCGCGTTTTGAAGAGACCGGTCACAGCCAGGTGCTGGCAAAACACCTCACCGACTACGATCTGTCTGAATACTCAGTGATCACGACTGAGCAGCCGCTGGAAAACCCAGGTGATGTCAGCACGATTACTGACTTCGTTGAGAAACCTGAGCACCCGGCCGAGTTAAACTCAGACCTGGCAGCGGTGGGACGCTACGTGCTTTCAGCCGATATCTGGGCTGAGCTGGAGCGTACCGAACCGGGCGCATGGGGCCGTATTCAGTTAACGGATGCTATCGCCAGCCTGAGTAAGAAAAAAACGGTCGATGTCTCACTCATGACGGGTCACAGTTTCGACTGCGGACGTAAAATGGGTTACATGCAGGCATTTGTCTCCTACGGTCTGCGCAATAACGCACAGGGCCGCGACTTCCGCGAAGCGATCGAGAAAATTCTGGCGAAGTAATCAACTATCATTCGCCGCGGCTAACGCGGCAGAAAGGGAGAAGAGATGGCTATTTTGGTAACGGGCGGGGCAGGTTATATCGGCTCCCACACAGTGCTGGCACTGCTTGAGCGCGGTGATGATGTGGTGGTACTGGATAATCTGTGCAATGCCTCGCGTGAGGCCATCAATCGGGTTGAGAAACTCGCCGGCAAGAAAGCAACGTTTATCGAAGGCGACGTTCTTGACCGCGCCTGCCTGCGTGACCTGTTTGCCTCCCACAGCATTTCTGCCGTGATTCACTTCGCCGCTCTTAAAGCGGTGGGTGAATCCACGCGTATGCCTCTGGAATACTACGAAAATAACGTATCCGGTACGGTCGTACTGCTTGAAGAGATGCGCAACGCGGGCGTCTGGAACTTCATTTTTAGTTCTTCCGCTACCGTTTATGGTGCCAATGCCCCGGTGCCTTACGTGGAAACCACACCGATTGGCGGCACAACCAGCCCATATGGCACCTCTAAGCTAATGGTCGAATTTATCATTCGGGATTTCGCCAAAGCTGAGCCGAAGTTCAAAACCATTGCGCTGCGTTATTTTAACCCGGTCGGTGCGCATGAGTCGGGCGAGATTGGCGAAGACCCAACCGGTATCCCTAACAATCTGCTGCCTTACATTGCCCAGGTCGCTATAGGTCGTCTGGATAAACTCGGCGTGTTTGGTGGTGACTACGATACGCCAGACGGCACCTGTCTGCGTGACTACATCCATGTCGTTGACCTTGCTGAAGGCCACTTGAAAGCGCTGGACCACCTCGATAAAATTGAAGGCTATAAAGCCTATAACCTGGGTGGTGGGAAAGGCTTCTCTGTGCTGGAAATGATCAAGGCGTTTGAGCAAGCCTCAGGCAAGCCCATTCCGTTTGAAATCAAGCCGCGTCGTGACGGTGATCTTCCGGCATTCTGGGCGGATGCGTCGCTGGCCAACCAGGAACTGGACTGGCGGGTTTCGCGTGGTATCGATGCGATGATGCGCGATACGTGGAACTGGCAGTCGAAGAATCCGGAAGGGTTTCGTTAAAAACCGAACGATTACCAAAAAAAGCCTCGTATCGTTCAATCGCTGAATAAGCAATTGAAAATATGGGGTTTTTTTGTGCCCCCAAAGTAACATCTGTCTGAATGATATTTGTCTAAAAAATAATCACATAAAGTTAAGTGAAAATTTATGATGATTGGACGTTATCTATACATTTAATCAATGGGCTACGGGTTTCACGTTTCACTCACTTTATAACTGAAAAAGCAACTTTGTAGATTAAATGCACAAATTTGTAACCTCGGAGCGGGAGTAATTACAAAATTGTCAAAAAGTGGCCTTTTAAACCTTGTCTAGAAGCCAGGATAGTACGAGAATCGTAAGGTTTTTTATCAGTTAGCCCGGGTTCCGAAATTATTAACCCGGCAAGACAACGCCATTATGTAATGCAGTCTATGCTTAACGATGGCTAAAGCTACGTTTACGCAGGTGGTTGCGATAGCCAGGGGCGGTAGCGTGGTTAAAATATGACAACTTAGCAGTGGTGCATACATGCAAGAGATCGTTTGTGTTTTTCTAAGTGCATTTGCGTTGCTCTTCATTGCGCGCAAGGTCGCTCGCAAGGTCGGACTGGTCGATAAGCCTAACGACCGAAAGCAGCATAAAGGACACATTCCCTTAGTTGGCGGCGTTTCGGTCTACTTATCACTATGGATACTTTATGTCATGCAGCCTGGCTGGCTACCTGACTTTACCATTTATATGTTCTGTGCCACCGTGCTGTTAACTGTTGGTGTGATTGACGACCGTTTCGATCTGCCTGTTATTCCTCGTATACTGATTCAGGCTTTGATGGCGTGCATCATGATGTGGAATGGCTACTACCTGTACTCACTCGGTAATATTTTATTTGGATTTCAGTTAGTGCTGGGTATGTTTGGTTATGCATTTACACTCTTTGCCGTCATCGGGGCCATTAATGCGTTTAACATGGTTGATGGTATTGATGGCCTGTTAGGAGCTTTGTCATGTGTGACATTTGGCGCGCTTGGTATCGTCTTTGAACTGGGAGGTAATCCTAAGCTTGCATTATGGTGCACATGCCTGATGGCGGCCTGCCTGCCTTATATTTTATTGAATCTAGGTATTCCATGGGGTAAGAAATTTAAAGTCTTCATGGGGGATGCAGGAAGTACACTTATTGGATTTACAGTAATTTGGTTACTTATGATCGCGACTCAGGGAAGTGAGGCAGTGATGCGGCCTGTAACAGCGCTCTGGCTAATAGCGGTTCCTTTGATGGACATGGTCCGAGTAATGAGTTCACGTATCCGACGTGGTTGCAGCCCTTTCAGGCCTGACAGAGAGCACCTTCACCATTTGTTGATGAGAGGAGGTCTGACCGGCCGTGGTGCACTTACTGTCATGGTCTCCTGTGCCACTATGCTTGCAATGATTGGGATTGTATCGGAAAGCATGGGAATAGGTGATTGTTGGCAATTGCTGGCATTCATTGGTCTGTTCTTCACCTTTAATGCGGCCATCAATAAGTCAGCAAGGTTTCATAGAATAAACTCAATTAAGCTCTCAAATCAGAATGAAAACGAAGCGTTGGCGGATAAATTCTGACGCTGCGTTTATTCTGGCTGGTTGCATCAGTGCGTGCTGAAGCAAAGGTAAATTTTACACCCAAATTGAATTGCATTATGACTCTCCCGTTCCGGCGTCGGGTTTGAATGCGAAATGTGAAATACTATTCTGGACAGCAATTGTGAAAATTTTAGTGACTGGTGGTGCAGGTTTTATTGGATCCGCGGTAGTTCGTCATATAATCGAAAATACGAAAGATAGCGTTGTAAACGTTGACGCACTGACCTACGCAGGTAATCTTGAGTCACTTAAAGATGTTGAGAACAGTGAACGTTACAGCTTTGAACATGCAAACATCTGTAATTCAGGCCAAATAGCTTCTGTACTGGAACGTCATCAACCCGATGCAATTATGCACTTGGCTGCAGAGAGTCATGTTGATCGTTCAATATCTGGACCTGCAGCATTCATAGAAACCAATATTGTAGGTACATACACTTTACTGGAAGCAACACGTCAATATTGGCTCAAGCTTGATGAGTCGAAGAAAAATGCTTTTCGCTTTCACCATATTTCAACGGATGAAGTGTATGGTGACCTGCCTCATCCAGATGAAGTAGAAGAGTCGTCATCGCTGTCTTTATTTACAGAAGACACTTCTTATGCGCCAAGCAGCCCTTACTCTGCATCAAAAGCATCCAGCGATCACTTAGTCAGAGCATGGTCACGTACCTATGGTTTGCCCTCGCTCATTACAAATTGTTCAAACAATTACGGTCCCTATCATTTCCCAGAAAAACTCATCCCTCTTGTCATACTTAATGCGCTTGAAGGTAAATCATTACCTGTTTATGGCAAAGGTGATCAGATTCGTGACTGGCTGTATGTTGAAGATCACGCAAGGGCACTCTACACGGTTGTCACAACCGGAAAAATTGGAGAAACCTACAATATTGGTGGTCATAATGAGAAAAAAAATCTCGATGTGGTGCTAACTATTTGTGATTTATTAGATGAAATAGTGCCTAAAGATGTTTCCTACCGTGAACAAATTACTTATGTAAAAGACCGGCCCGGACATGACCGTCGTTATGCTATTGATTCTACTAAAATTGCTAGAGAACTGGGCTGGAAGCCGCAAGAAACATTCGAGAGTGGTATTAGAAAAACGGTCAACTGGTATTTGACAAATAGTCTTTGGATTGAAAATGTCAAAAGCGGTGCCTATAAAAGCTGGATTGATGAAAATTATGGAGAACGTCAGTAATGAACATCCTGCTTTTTGGTAAGTCAGGTCAGCTTGGATGGGAACTGCAACGTTCATTAGCACCACTCGGCAATGTAATTGCGCTCGACCGGCATGCTGAAGATTATTGTGGGGATTTAAGTAAACTTGACAAAATTGCTGAGACCATTCGTCAAATAAAGCCCGCTATAATCGTCAATGCTGCTGCTTACACTGCAGTGGATAAAGCTGAATCTCAAAAAGAAGAGGCTTATCTTTTAAACGCCCAGAGTATAGAAGTAATAGCAAGAGAAGCGCAGAAGCTCAAAGCATGGGTAGTGCACTATTCAACAGACTATGTGTTTTCGGGTCTAGGTGAAAAGCCATGGTCTGAGTCGGATATTGCCGAACCTGTAAATACCTATGGTAAAAGTAAGCTTCTAGGTGAAAAAAATCTGATATCTGAGTGTACCAGGCATTTGATTTTTAGAACAAGCTGGGTCTATGCAGCAAAAGGTAGTAACTTTGCCAAAAAAATGCTGGAAATGGCTAAAGAGAAAAGTGTGCTATCTGTTATTGACGACCAGTTCGGGGCACCTACAGGTGCAGAGCTTCTGGCAGATTGTACAGCACATGCATTGCGCGTAGCACTGGAAAAACCCCAGGTTGCAGGTATTTATCACCTTTCAGCTAGTGGTACCACGAACTGGTATCTATATGCTACATATGTATTTGACGAAGCTCGTCGGCTTGGTATCCCACTGAAGGTTGAAAAAGTTAATGCTGTTCCTACAAGTGCATATCCAACACCTGCAAAACGGCCTCAAAATTCACGTTTAGAAAATACATTATTTCAAACTGTTTTTAAATTGACACTTCCTGAATGGCATGTTGGTGTCAGGCGTATGCTTACGGAAATATTAACCTCAGAACGTTAAAAAGTAATGCCTGTAACAGGCATTTTTGCTTAAAGAGATAAATGAATGGCGAAGCGTAAAGGAATTATTCTTGCGGGCGGATCAGGTACCCGTCTGTATCCGGTCACAATGGCTGTCAGTAAGCAACTTTTACCTATTTATGACAAGCCGATGATTTATTACCCACTTTCAACATTAATGTTAGCGGGCATTCGCGATATATTAATTATTAGCACGCCACAAGATACGCCTCGTTTTGAACAGCTTCTGGGTGATGGGAGCCAATGGGGAATTAAACTGGAGTATAAAGTCCAACCCAGCCCGGATGGGTTAGCACAAGCGTTTATACTTGGGGAAGAATTTATTGGTGGCGATAGCTGTGCTTTGATTCTGGGTGATAATATTTTTTATGGGCATGATTTACCCAAATTAATGGAAACGGCAATCGGACAAGAGAGTGGTGCAACAGTTTTTGCTTATCATGTTAATGATCCTGAGCGATATGGCGTTATAGAGTTTGATAAAAACGGTAAAGCCATTAGTCTGGAAGAAAAGCCTGAGGTGCCAAAGAGCAACTATGCTGTAACAGGTTTGTATTTTTATGATAATGATGTTGTCCAGATGGCCAAAAACCTTAAACCCTCCTCACGTGGAGAGTTGGAAATTACCGATATCAACCGACTGTACCTTGAAAAAGGAACATTATCTGTAGCGATGATGGGAAGAGGGTTTGCATGGCTTGATACGGGTACTCATCAAAGTTTAATTGAAGCCAGCAATTTCATTCAAACTATTGAAGAGCGACAGGGTTTAAAAGTTTCCTGCCCAGAAGAAATAGCTTACAGAAAAGGATTTATTGATGCTGCACAGGTTAAAAATTTAGCTGAGCCACTCGCAAAAAACAAATATGGTAAATATTTGCTTAATATGATCAAAGGTAATTGATTGATGAAGATTGCAACAACATCCTTACCAGATGTACTTATTGTTGAGCCAAAAGTGTTTGGTGATGAACGTGGTTTTTTCTTTGAGAGTTTTAATCAACGCTCATTTGAAGAGGCTGTAGGCAAAAAAATAAACTTTGTACAGGATAACCATTCAAAATCGACGAAAGGTGTTCTCCGCGGCCTACATTTTCAAAATGCTCCTTATGCTCAAGGAAAACTGGTGCGGTGTGTTGCAGGTGAAGTTTTTGATGTAGCTGTTGATATCAGAAAAGGATCGACAACATTCGGGCAGTGGTTCGGCATTATCTTGTCAGCTGAAAATAAACGGCAGCTCTGGATTCCTGAAGGCTTTGCTCACGGTTTTGCCGTAATGAGTGACCATGCTGAGTTTCTTTACAAAACAACAAATTATTATCATCCAGAAGCAGAAAACAGTATTCTTTATAACGATACAGATCTAAACATAGAATGGCCGGTAATTGATTGTCATTACAAACTTTCTGTAAAAGACGAAAAAGCGAAGTCATTTCGCGAAATATTTAATAACTAACTTTATAAAAGATTGATAATAGCGAAGCAAAAAGCCAGTTAAAAACTGGCTTTTTCAATGAGCATATAATGAGAAGAGAAAACGTAATAAAATCATTCAAATATGGGCTTTTCTTTTCAGTGCTCATAATGGTCATGACTTTTTTTGTGAGGAAAGTATTTCTTGATGAGTTAGGAAGTGAACTTACAGGTTTTTATTTGCTAATCAACCAATTGTTAGGCTTTATAAATTTAGCTGAACTAGGACTTGGGACTGCATCAACGTATCTTTTATTTAAACCTTTACACAAGAAAGACAATACGGAACTTTCAATAATTATTTCAACCATCCGAGATCTCTATAAAAAAATACAGCTTCTTGTATTGATAATTGGCTTCGCTATAGCCTTTTTCCTCCCATTAATAGTCAAAGATAAGTTACAGTATCTTGAGCTTTATATACCTTGGGTGCTTTTTGTATTAGCAACGACGCTATCTTATAGCTACAGTTCGGAATCAATATTACTTTCAGCCGACCAAAAATTACATTATGTAAGAGTTATCAATGGTTTAGGAAGGGTAATAAGTTTTTCTCTTCAAATTCTGTCTCTAAAACTAGGGTATGGGATAATCGTTTTTAGTATTATTGAATTAACTTCTAATATCCTGCAATTACTTCTCTTTAAAAGCATCGTAAAAAAACAATATCATTTAAAACCCATAAAAAATAAAGAAGAAACAACAATTTTTAGAAAAGAAGTTTTTACAGAACTGAAAAAAACATTTATCCATAAAATTTCCGGTGTGTTGATTTTTAATACTGACTACCTTTTGGTTTCATTTTTTCTAGGACTGAAGTATGTAACATCTTATTCCTCGTATATCATGATTATCCAGGCGTTATCGTTTCTTATCACGACAGTGAGTGCACCATTGAGTACGGCATTGGGTAATTATTTACATGATAAAGGGGGAGAAGCAACTTACAAAAAATTTCTTCAAGTAAATGTGTTTTTTTTCTTATGTGCTTCGGTAGTGAGTATTGTATTTTATTTTGTGGTCAATGATGTCATAACACTTTGGCTAGGAAAGTCAGTTTTACTCGCTAATGGAACTGTCCTTTTAATAAGTGTAAATTGTTTTTTCCTGATATCCAGAAGTGCAGTTGATATTTTTAAGGTTTCGTATGGATACATGTCAGATATACACTTACCACTAATAGAAGGTGTGGCAAACCTAATAATCTCTTTAATCTTAATTAAATACATGGGGATTAATGGAGTAATAATAGGCACCATATTTTCAAATGTACTAATTATAATGATTGTCAGGCCGTACTATTTATATAAGTACGGGTTCAAGTTAGATTTAAATACGTTTTTCAAAGACTACTTTCTCTCATGGGTGCCAGCAATTACTGCTGTTTTTTTCTGTTGCATATTTGTATCTTACGCAAAAGTTTATCCCATTCCAGTCGAGGGAGTCATAAGTTTACTCTTTAAATGTTGTGTTTTCACTGTAATAATAGGCGCCCCATGTACGTTATTATTTGCAGTTTTGAGTCCCGATTTAAGAGGGCTAATCAAAAGCCAGTTAAGAGCGCGATATGGACGATAATGCCTTACCGATAGTAATCATGACCAGGAATGATGATGAGTTTCTTGAGTTATGTATTGAAAGTATAATCAATAATACCTTATACCCTTATTTTATTTATGTAATTGATAACAGTTCGAATTCACCTATTCAAAATGCGCTGCTTGACAAATATGCTGCATACAAGAATATAAAAACTCTCAAAAACAAAAACAATCTATGGGTTTTGGGTGTTAACGAGCACCTGAAAAAAATAAAAGACAGCCATAGTTCAAACTATTTTTTGTTAACTGATGGTGACATTGAATTCCCATCATTGAATGAAAATAAAGAGTGCTGGCTTACAGTTCTGGTGAAATATATGGAACAATACAAATGTATTGGCAAGCTAGGAATGTCGCTGGACTGGGCTGATATTGAAAACGATATGTATTTTGAAAATATCCTTTCACAAGAGAAAGCGCTTTACGATGAGAAACGAAAAATCGGCGAATTATTTATTTCTCCGGTTGATACTACTGCAGCATTATATCGATGGGATTGGTCAATAAATAGTTTTGGGCTTTATCCTGACCATATACGATATCTCAGACCAGAACTCTATTCTTGTCGAACGCCACGTACGCTAAGAGCCGTACACCACGGGTGGAAGACTTATAAAGAGAATAGCAGTAAAAATGTGGAAGATAAAATTAAATGCTTCACGTTAATGGGCGCTGATATTAAGAAAAACCAAATTGAAAGTGTTGGTTTTAATGTCAGGCTATATAATAAAATTTTGGCAAAACCGATGAAAGTTTTCTGGGGCATCAGGCGAAGATTTTATCTGGCAAAATATCTATTCTGTAAAGGCCAAAGAAAATTCGATAATCATTAGCAGGTTGATAATGGCAATATATTTATGTATTTTTTTTGGGTTGGCATTATTTAGTCTATTAAATAATCAAAATAAAAAAATTTATTTTTTTTTCATTACCACTCTTTTTATATTGGCGGCTTTTCGTGGTGTTGATGTCGACCGAGATTATAAAACCTATATAAGCATTTACGAGTACATTATAGATGGTGAGCCTTATACTATAGAACCAACGTTTTATTTGATGAGTTGGGTCTCATATTTATTGACAAATTCATATGAATTGATTTTTATAGTATTCTGTTTCGCAGCGCTTTTTTATAAAGTGAAATATATAAAGCAGTTTTCACCTTATATATTCTTGTCATTACTTGTGTATTACAGTAATTTTTATTTTTTACATGAGATGACACAAATAAGAATTGGCGTTGGAGTGGCAATAGGCTTCTTTGCGCTAAAGTTTTTGGTGGAAGGTAATAAAAGAAAGTTCATTTATTACATCATTGCAGCCTGTTGTTTTCATTTTTCTATGGTTGTAATGCTTATCGCACTAAAATTTAATAGTAAAAAAATCAGTAGCAAATACATTTATATTATTCTGTGTTCAATAGGGCTTTGCTATTTCTCGATACTATGGAAAATTAACCCCGTTGAGTTGCTAGGATATTTACCTGTGCCTGTTATTCAGGAGAAGTTGAGAATATATAATTATCAAACGCAGCAGGGAATGATACAACCAGTTAACGTTTTTTCGATAATGCAATTGCTCCGTATATTTATTCTTATTTTTGTTTTTGCTTCTTATAAAAAGTTTAGCGGAGATGAAAGATTTGTTTTGTTTCTGAAAATATATGCTTTGTCACCCATTTGCTTAGTTTTATTTTCAGCTATTCCAGCCTTTGCGATAAGAATGAGTGAAATATTTGCCGTGGCTGAAATAGTATTACTACCAATGATCGTTTACAGATGTCAGCAAAAGAATCTTGCAAAGCTTTTAGTGATCTTATATAGCGCTTGTATTCTTTCTTTAAACTTATATCACAATCAAATTATTTCTGGATATCAATTTTAAATGGACATAAAATTCCTCCCAATTGTCGTTCTTTATAAAATAGGCTTGAGTCATTCAGACAGTATTAATAGTATACTTGACTCTGATGTAGAGGGATTAATTTCTGAGCTCTTTGTATATGACAATTCCCCTGCACGCGAAGGCAACAATGAAGTAATAGAAAGCTATCGTGGCAGGAAAGTATATTATATCACCGATTATTCTAATTCAGGTGTGAGCGCAGCTTATAATAAAGGACTATCAAAAGCTAAAGAGCTTAATTATGAGTATGTATTACTACTCGATCAAGACACGAAATTCCCTCCAGAATCAGTTGTGGAATACGTTAAAGCTATAAAGAATAATCCGCATATTAAACTAGTTGCCCCAAGGCTTAAAACTTCAAAAGGTGAACTATGTTCACCATTAAGATATTCACTGCATCGGGGATTTGTTCTAAAAGAAATTGAACCGGGAATTTATCCACTTGATCGCTATTCTCCTATTAACAGTGGCATGATGCTGAATACATCATCTGCCATTCAATGTGGTGGATATGTAGAAAAAGTATTTCTAGACTTTAGCGATTTTCAATTTATCGAAAAGTTAAAAAGAAATGTAGACTGTTTCTATGTCATGCCTTTATTAGTTATACAGGATCTTTCCAATGATGAACCTGATACTAATTCTTTATTAAATAGATTCAAAATCTATTGTAAGTGTGCAAGAAATTGCCATAGAAATAATTTTATTGATGATGCTATTTATTTTTTTATGGTTTTGAATAGAGCGATCAAACTTACTTTGAGAACGAAAGAAAGACAATTTATTCTCTATTTTTCCCGCTTTTATGTTCGAGGCCAAAAATGATTTCTGTTTGCATCCCAACGTTCAATGGTGAAGCATTTATTGAGGAACAGGTCAGGAGTATCTTGGCTCAACTAGACATCAATGATGAAATAGTTATCTCAGATGATAATTCTACTGATTCGACAATTAGTAAAATTAATAGCATCGGAGATAAACGTATTAAAATTTTTCAAAATTACAGAAGTAAACGCGATGATCAGCGTGATACACTTTATAAAGTTTCATTAAATGTGCAAAATGCGTTAAAAAATGCCAAAGGTGACTATATTTATTTGTCAGATCAGGATGATATCTGGATTGAAGGGCGCATAGAGAATACGATCGAGTTCTTAAAAGCCAATGAACCTAGACTAGTGGTTTGCAATTGCAAAATTATTGATGAACAAAAAAAAATAATTGCTGATTCTTATTTTAAATACATAAAGCCGAGCTCGAGTTTTTTTAGAACATTATTTAAAAGTTCTTTCCATGGTTGCTGTATGTCATTTAACAGAAAATTAGTTGAAAAGGCCTTTCCATTTCCCTTTGAAAGTCTCGGTCATGACCTTTGGATTGGTTTAACGGCTATTTTATATGGAAAAATCGAATTTACCGATAAACCACTCATTCACTATCGCAGGCACAGTGCGACAGTGACAACGACGGGTTTTAAAAGTGGCGCAAGTTTATCCTTCAAAGTTAGCTATCGAATCAGGACGATTAAAGCAATTCTTAGAAAAATTTTTAAAAGAGTTAATGAGAATAATTGATGAAGATAGCTCATGTTCAAGTAATACCAAAAATGTCTGGTGTTCAACAAATTTCTTTAGATATTCTTTGTGGCTTAGAAAAAAGTGGTTTAGAAAAGTATGTTATTTGCGGCGAAAATCCAACAGAACAGTTTGTGGAGTCGTTCAGAAATGCTGGCGTAGAAATAATCATTGTTCCTTCAATAAAGAGAAATATTGGGCTGGATGATTTAAAAAGTTTTATTGCGCTCTACAAAGTCTTTAAGAAATACAATTTTGATATTGTACACACCAATTCAACTAAACCTGGAATTGTAGCTCGAATAGCTGCAAAATTTGCGGGAATCAATAAAATAATTCATACGGTTCATGGGGTGGCGTTTCATAAATATGAAGTATTACCTAAACGTATTTTTTATTATTTATTAGAAAACTTTTCTACATTATTCGGTGATGTAAATATTACCGTTAATAAGAAATACATATCATACTATCCTTTAGTTAAGAGTCATTTAATTTACAATGGCGTAAGTATCCAAGATTATCAATGTGAGACAAAATATTTTCATAACGAATGTGGTTTGCATTTTGCATTTTTAGGCCGCCTGGACACACAGAAAAACCCATTAGAATTTATTGAAGCAGTTAACCTTCTCGTTAATAAATTTCATGTCAATAATAACATTAGATTCACATTGGCAGGTAATGGTGAACTTTTTTCTGAGTGCAAAACATTAATTACTAATTACAATCTTGAAGATAAAATTTTGATGCCGGGATGGATTACTGACAAAAGTGTTTTTTTTAATGACGTTGATGTACTTTGCCAGCCTTCGCTGTGGGAAGCTTTTGGTTTAGTTTTTACTGAAGCTGCACTTTTTCAAATACCCTCTATTGCGCATGGCGTTGAGGGTATACCAGAAGTGGTGCTCGACAACATTACAGGTCAGCTTTATAAAAACGGACCTGAAGAACTTGCTGAAAAGATGCTGTATTTAATCAATCATCCAGATGAAGTAAAAAGATTAGGCAATCAGGCAAGAAAACATACTCTTGATACTTTCACTAAAGAGCGAATGGTTGCAGAATATTCCAAAGTTTACTTCGAAAGAAAATAATTTTATAGATAATATAAAGAAAATGAATAAAAATAAATTTTTTTTATTTTTACATTCCATTGGTCTAATAATATTAACTTACCTATTACTAAACAAAATTAATCTTGATACAGATGTAGAATTAAATATTTATTTCGAAATTCTTTTATTTAGTTTTGCCTGCAGAGCTTTAGGCAGCCCTGTTCGTGTTGTTATCAGTCTTTTTTATGGCTTAACATTGGGTCTTCAGGTGTCCTCCTTGAGATCGACTGGGGATTTTGTTTCAACACTGACGTTGGATAATCTATCGGAGTTCAGGGCGATAGGGCAATCTCAGTTTATTGAAACGCTTCTTGTTACATTTACGTATTGTCTTGTTTCATTGACCTGTTTGATTCCACGAAAAACAAAATTTTCAGTTCATTTTATTATCCTCTTCATCCCATTGTTCTTTACTGATGGTGCTATCTCTAATTTTTCTTCAGCTTTGCATGGTTTTTATAAGCAATTAACCTACAAACCATCATATAATTACCCTGATATTGCAAAGAAGTATTTAAAATTTAATGTTTATGAGAGCTCGCATCATATTAGTTTTATCGAAAGTAAACCTAAAAATGTTATTATTATTTTTACAGAAGGCTTTTCTTCACGTGTTATTGATCGTGAGAACACTTTAGATCTCCATCTTACTCCAAATATCGATAAACTCTATGATGAAGGCGTTATAGTAAAAAATTATTATAATCATACTGCTGCTACATTCCGTGGGCTGCGTGGTCAGCTCACATCCGCATATCAATACAGAGATGGAACAAATAATAAAGTTGGTGGTTTTTTTCAGATCAGTCATAAAGAGGTAGAAACAAACTATTTCGGAAGGCTTATTTCTCTACCCTCTATTCTAAACGAAAATGATTTCAATACTTTTTTCCTCGCTTCGACAGAAAACGATAGCAATCTTAATGCCTTGCTAAAATCGATGCCTTTTCGAAAAGTTTATGGAATGGAAGATTTTGGATGGAAGCAGGGAGACAGGATGTCTGATAAAAAAGTCTTTGAATCCTTAAAGCAACTTCTTGAGAATTATAGCACAGACACACCTTTTTTTATTGGCGTATATCCATCAGGAACTCATCACGGAATGGATAGTCCAGATGTACGCTATAAAGATGGAAACAATAAAATCTATAATAAATTTTATAATTATGATTATCAGCTTGGAGAGTTTATTAATTACTTTAAAAAGTCTAAATATTACAATGATACGATATTAGTTATTACTGCTGATCATGCTTCTTTTCCTGCACCAGAATTTAAAAAAAGTTTTGACGTTGATACAAACTATTTTGTGGATAAAATCCCCTTGATTATTATTGGCGCTGGTTTGCAACGTACTGTAATAGATGGTACCGGTAAAAATAGTCTTTCTTTAACCCCAACGATTCTGAACATGCTTGGTATCAAAAATCACGCAAATTATTTTATTGGCTGCTCATTATTTGATAATAATTGTCATACCCCTTTTCAGCATATATCTGCTATTGGCGACGATATTTATATAATTAATAAAAATCCTGATGGTATTTATGAGGTTAATCCAGAATCGATAAATAAAGATATCTCTGAATATTATACTATTAGTGGTTAAATTTTTAACAGTTATTTGAATCTAAAGTTTTTGCGTGCTGTGCTACACTAAATTTAGTCGTTTTTTTCTACGAGAATATGCTAATCTGTGCTTATGCATATTGAGTCGCAACGATAAATCTGAAAGGAGTAAAAAATGTCCAAACAACAAATCGGTGTTGTAGGTATGGCTGTCATGGGCCGTAATTTGGCTCTCAATATTGAGAGCCGCGGTTATACTGTTTCAGTTTTCAATCGTTCGCGTGAAAAAACTGATGAAGTAATTGCTGAAAATCCAGGCAAAAAATTAGCTCCATTTTATTCTGTTGAGGATTTCGTCGATTCTCTTGAGAAGCCTCGTCGTATCTTATTAATGGTGCAAGCTGGAGAAGCTACTGATAAGACTATTGCATCTCTGACACCACATCTTGATAAAGGTGATATTTTAATAGATGGTGGCAATACTTTCTATAAAGATACTATTCGTAGAAATAAAGAACTCTCCGATAAAGGATTTAATTTTATTGGTACAGGTGTATCTGGTGGAGAAGAGGGGGCGCTTAAAGGTCCCTCGATTATGCCCGGTGGTCAAAAAGAAGCTTACGAACTTGTTGCGCCTATTCTTAATAAAATCGCAGCGCGTGCCGAAGATGGTGAAGCCTGTGTGACTTATATTGGTTCTGATGGCGCAGGCCATTACGTTAAAATGGTTCATAATGGCATTGAATATGGTGATATGCAGTTAATCGCAGAAGCCTACTCTCTGTTAAAAGGTGCACTCAACTTAACAAATGAAGAGTTAGCCTATACCTTTACGGAATGGAATAATGGTGAGTTAAGCAGCTATCTCATAGACATTACTAAAGATATTTTCACCAAAAAAGATGAAGATGGTAATTATTTAGTTGATGTCATTTTAGATGAAGCAGCTAATAAGGGGACAGGCAAGTGGACGAGCCAGAGTTCTCTCGACCTCGGTGAGCCGTTATCATTAATCACAGAATCTGTATTTGCTCGTTACCTTTCTTCTCTTAAATCTCAACGTGTCGCTGCTTCTAAAGTTTTAAGTGGGCCAGTAGCCAAAAACTTCACCGGAGATAAAGCTGAATTTATTGAAAAAGTTCGTCAAGCTTTGTATTTGGGTAAAATTGTTTCTTATGCACAAGGCTTCTCTCAACTAAAGGCTGCATCAGATCAATATAACTGGGATCTGCAGTATGGTGAAATTGCCAAAATTTTCCGTGCAGGTTGTATTATCCGCGCTCAATTCCTTCAGAAAATTACTGATGCTTATTCCGCGGATGTGAATATTGCTAATTTACTTTTAGCGCCTTACTTCAAGAAAATTGCTGATGAATATCAACAGGCACTACGTGATGTTGTTGCTTTTGCCGTTCAGAACGGAATCCCGACACCAACCTTCTCGTCAGCAGTTGCGTATTATGACAGCTATCGCTCAGCAGTTCTGCCTGCTAATTTAATTCAGGCACAACGCGACTTCTTTGGTGCGCATACTTATAAACGCATCGATAAAGAAGGTGTGTTCCATACGGAGTGGCTCGAATAAAATATAATAAAGCCTCTTTTCTAAGGGAGGCTTTTTAATTATTGTCACTCTGGCTCTTTGACTCACAATTAAAGGTAATTCGAGCTGAATTAATGAATTTATGACTAATAAAAGCAATACAAACGACGAGCATTCATCCTTACATGGTGGGTACGTGAAAGAGCAGCCTGATTCCGATATTGATTTATTTGATTTAGTCTTACAGCTATGGCGCGGTAAGGTTGTAATCATTGTTACCGTTATTATTTCTGTTTTAATTGGTTTGGTTTACATCAACGTCGTGAAAGAAAAGTGGGTTTCTACATCGACGGTAACTCTTCCTGCCGCTGGGCAGGTCGCGAATTACAATGCTGCATTGAGTATCGTTTATGCTGACTCTCCGCAGGATAAACCTTCGCTCACTGGGCTCCAAACTCAAATGTTTAATCGTTTTACTGCTTCAATGAGCGCGTTAGCTGGGGCTCTCGCTAACCTTGAAAAGCCTCTAACGTTGACTTTAACGCCCGTCAAGGGTAGTGACGACGCGGTAAGCATTTCATTTGTCGGACAAAGCGCAAGAGAAGCCCAAATGCAACTGACTCAATATATTTCCCAGGTCAACGATGAGGTTGTTAAAGACTATGGCGATGATATTAAAAGAAATTTAAGCGTTAAAACACGTGAGCTCACCAATACCTTAGATACTTATAAGCAAGTTGCATTGAACCAAAAAGAGCACCGTCTTGATGTCATAAAACAGGCTTTGAAAATCGCCGATGCATCTAATGTAGGTAAGTTACAAGTTAATCAGGCAGAGTTTCTTTCTGATGATACTTTATATTTATTGGGGAGTGATGCACTTAAAGCTATGGTAGAGAATGAAAACTCCAAACCATTAGATTTCAGCAAAGAATATTATGACGCGCAACGTGCTTTACTTGCTGTCACGCATTTAAAAATTGAGGTTGATAACCTACAGTCTTTTCGTTACATCTCGCAGCCTGACTTACCACTTAAACGCGTTAGTCCTAAAAAAGGCTTAGCTTTGATTCTTGCATTTATAATTGGCGCGCTTCTAGGATCATTTATAGTTATTGGGCGTAATTCACTCATTATTTATCGTAATCGGGGCCTGTAAAAATTTGAAAGGTTGGCCTGTATTTTGACCAACCTTTTATTTTCTGTGCTCAGGCTTGAGCCATATAACTTCGTTTATCAATGATCTAATCTAAAAGAAGATAATTACGCATTCTATTATGATTAAATGCCATTTTAAACCAACAAATCCCCACTCCGCACCGACTTCTCTCCCGCCAGCCTCAACACCAGCATCCCTGCCGTGGCAAACCTGGCCCAATGCCGGGCATAAAGTATCCCACCGAACTCCGCCACCAGTGGCGTGATATGGTCTGTTACCGGATCGACAATCTCCGCGACCACTTCACCTGGCCTGATAAGGGCGCCCAGCGGTTTACGATGCAGAATCAGTCCCGAGACGGGCGAGTGAACGTATTCGCAACCGGCAAGCGGGGTGGGCGGATTTTTCAGCGCAGGTGATGATGCTGACGTACCCTCGGTGTGACGCTGCTTAATAATCCTGCTTTCATCGGCAGCCTGAGCAAGACCTGGAGCACCGAGTCCTGTACCGCTCTCATCAACGCCGACTAAATCTTCGCCTCCGCTGGCGACGGATACCAGCTCATCCCCGCCAATCACCGGTGCCGCGACCTCGACAGAAACGGCAGCCTCATCGGCGGTAATGTAGCCCGATTCCTGCAGCGCGCTGATAATCGCATCGGCATCCTGTTCCGCCTGCTCTGGCGACACGTCGCGTACGCCACGGAGTTCAAGGGTTACGGGTAATAAACCCTGCGGCATGGGGAACTGTTCGGCAAAACGTTCTGCCAGCGTCAGCCAGGGCTCACAACAGGCTTCATCAAATGGCTCCCCGCCGGAAACTTGTGCCAGCAGCTGAACTTCACTACCTAACCAGCGTGCCAGCGGTTCGACCGCAGGCCATGCGTGCGGTGTGGTATAGAGGTGCGGCAGGGCTTCCCAGTCGCAGTGTAGATCGATCATTAAATCCGCCTGGCTCGCCATGCGCATGAGCGTGAACCGCTGCGCTTCCAGCTCCGTTTTCGGTACGGTATCGCGGTAGTAGCGATCGATTGCATCACGAATCAGTCGCTTGTTTTGGGTTTCGTTTGGCGTCAGTACGCCAGCCAGATCGTTAGCCAGCGTGGTGCCGAGTGATGGAAACTTACGGTTAAAATCTTGTCCAGTCTGCGTATGGAAGCGTCCCAAATGGGTGCCATGCCAGTGCTGGCCTAGCGCAATAGGATTTGAAACCGGGATCAGGGTGAAAGAGGCTTTTAACCGTCCGGCTGACTCCAGCGTTTGCAGACGTTGTTTCAGGTACCACGCAACCGCCATGCCAGGTATTTCATCGCCGTGTAAGGCAGCCTGGATATAAACCTGTCGCGTAGCGTCATCGCCAAAATGAAAACTGATAATTTCACGCTGGGTGCCGAGAGAGGCGCTTAACAAGGGGTGATGTTGTTGGTACATACCGTGTTAATGTCCTTTTGTCGGTTCAGGGCGACAAGGGCCGCCCATAAAGTCATTGAGTATAGCCCTGCACAGGCAGGAGAGCGAAAAAGCCCGCCCTGACGTTACTTCTGAATCGAAATATCGGTTGAGAAATAGCGCTTCTGAATCTTATCAAAGGTGCCATTTTTCTTGATTTCATTAAAGGCTGTGTCCAGCGCGGTCTTCAGCTCGGCATCCCCTTTACGCAGACCAATCGCCGTGCCCGGTCCAATAATCGGATCCTGAACAATCGGGCCTGCCAGCGCAAAATCTTTGCCCTGCGGCTGTTTCAGAAAACCATTGGCGGCCTGCGCCGCGTCGGTAAAGACCGCGTCAAGGCGTCCGGCCACTAAATCGCTTTCCACCTGAGCCTGATCGCCGTAAGGCACCACAGTCACGCCATGCGGCTGCCATTTTGCGCGGGCATAACGTTCCTGCACCGTGCCCTGTTCAACGCCCACCGTTTTCCCTTTCAGCGACTCTGGCGTCGGTAACAGGCCAGACCCTTTGCGTGCGATAAGCTGAGCGTGGGTATCGTAAAGCGGCTGGGTAAAGTCTATTTGCTTCAAACGCTCTTCTGTAATGCCCATGTCAGACAGGATGGCATCGAATTTACGGGCTTTAAGTGCCGGGATCATGCCGTCGAACTGACTTTCCACCCACACGCACTTCGCCTGCATTTGCGCACACAGGGCGTTGCCTAAGTCGATATCGAACCCTACCAGTTTGCCCTGCGGGGTTTTTGATTCGAAAGGCGGATAGGTGGGATCGACGGCGAAGCGGACCTGTTCGATTTTTGCCTGTGCGCCGAATGCGCAACCAGCAAGCACGGCCAGTGCCAGCGCAGCGCGCAGGCGAATTTTGAGGGTTTTCATTGCCATAGTTCAGATCTTCTGTTGTCGTAATGTTGTATCACGCAGAGTACCTTTCGACCGGGGTGATGGCAATTAGAGGATGATTTTCACAGTGTTAGCCCCACAAAGTGCACGGTAATCCTGGATGTTCAGGATCACTGAGTGGTCCAGCACGCCCGCATTAAACGCAATCTCATCGTAACGTTCAAACAGCAGCGGATCGACTATCGGCAGCAAATCAGGATGAAAACTGAACGGGGGAATCGCACCAAATACACAGCCCGTCAGCGCATCGACCTCCGCAGGTGAGGCAAGGGATGCCCGACGTCCTCCCACCGCTAAGGCCACTTTACTGAGATCGGCCTGCTGGTCGGCGGGCAGTACCGCCAGAACATGCTGTTTGATCCCATTGCCTTTCACATGGCACACCAACGCCTTTGCACCCTGACCGATTTCCGTGCCACGAATCGTTGCCACCGCTTCACATTTGCCGGTCGCTTCGTGCTGCATCAGGCGATAACGTGCGCGATTTTGGTCGAGTAGGGCAATTAATTTTTCATGAGTAGTCACGGTTCTCTCCCTGAGCAGTGAGTTGCAGCATCAGTGTCTGCAGCATATGTGGTTGACGCGGTAGCACGCCAGTTTTCAGACCCAGCGGTCTTAAGGCCCGGTTGAGCGTACTCAGGGTCGTATTTTCTCTGTCCTGCTCGATATCTGATAGTGTCCGGCGGCTAATCCCTGCCAGCGCTGCATAGCGTTCCTGTGAAAATCCCAGCACGTTTTTGCGAAGCTGCATCAGGAGTTCACCCTGTGACAATTTTTCTTCAAGAAACTGCTGAAGAAGGTTTAGCAGCATTGCCTCGCGTTCAAACGGTGACAGCGTTTTCTTCATAGTTGCCAGCCTTCAATACGCTGATCCAGATAATCAAAGCCAAGAGCCGGCATAGTCAGAATCGATGCTGGTATACCTCGCTGAAGCAGACGCTCTTTGAGTCCGATAAGCTGTCGGGCCAGTACGGCCAGCTCAGCCAGTAATCTGTCCGATGGCACCAGGTCATCCAATGCGGCAGCAATCTGTTGCCATTGATATTGTCCCCCCTCCTCAAAAGGCGCCCCCCATTGCGTCGTGCGTACCACGCCTTCAGGATCCGCTTTCATCGGCGCAAAATCATAGATGGGTGCAAGCCACATGCCGGTGTCCTTTTTCAGAATCGCGCTGTTACGACCATGATTATCAGAATTGCCAAACGCAATATTCAGCATGTCACGTTTTACCCACTCAATGACGAACGCCTCTTGCGCGCGTCTGTCAGGATTAAGGTGTGTAATCAGCGTGCTAATTACCTCAAAATGATTGAGATAGCTGCCTGGCGGTTTTCGCATTATTGAATAGACAGATTCCAGACCATACATCACTTTTTCGCCCGCGATGTAAGACACATCAAAGCGGGGTAACCATAAGGAAGGATAACGGCTACCTTCACACAACTTCATTTTTTCACAGGGAATGGTGTCGAAACCCATCGACGCTAATTCATGATAGTAGTGGTATTCGGCGCGAAGTATGTCGCAATCGATCGCGCTGCGCGCACCGCGCGGATACTTCACCAGATAATGCACATCCTGATTGTGTACATCATCCTGCCAAGTATCTATCCATACCTCATCCTGTGGCGTATAGCGCAATAAGAGTTTTGGCGCTTCACCGCCAGCCCCGGTCGCTCCACCGCTGGCTGCACCCATTTGCTGAGCGTACGCCAGAAAATCACTGTCACGTTCGATGGCCCATTCAGACGGAAAACGTCGGTCACGTAGCTGACTTTGCGCGGGTAACGCGGGTATCGACTCTTTGATGCGCTGGTTTCCCACTGGTGCAATTGTGCCAGATTTCAGCAACCAGAAATCCTGCTCAGCGGCAGACTTTCCCTGTAACCCAAGCTGCTGAATCCAGTAACGTCTACTGGCACCTGCAGGCATAATGTCATCCAGAAAGGTAAACCACGGACGAGCCGCATAGCTGCCAATAAGCATGACCGGGTAATTCAGACTGCAGCTGGCATAATCATTCCGATCAAGATATTCAACAGCGTAGTCAAAGTTATAGGCGAGTAAAGCGGGACTTTCACGTCCCTGGTGGGGATGTTGGATATTGAGCTGGGCAGCATCATGCCAGCGGCCCTTAATAAACAGCTGGAGTGTGAGCATGACAACTCCTGTTGAGCAACATTATGCTCAATAATAGCGTTTAATTAATTTTTTGAGAAGGATACTGCTCAGAATCCGCATAAAAGTGGAATTCTGAGCAGTATATTGCACCGTTATTTATGACGGGCGCGCAGATTACTGATGATCGTGCTGAGATCTAAATCCTGGTCCTGCAGCAGAACTAGCAGATGATAGATCAGATCCGAGGCTTCGTTAGTCAGCTCTTCGCGATCGTTCACCGTCGCCGCCAGTGCGGTCTCCACGCCTTCTTCACCGACTTTCTGCGCGATGCGCTTGGTGCCGCTGGCATAGAGTTTCGCGGTGTAAGAGCTGTCCGGATCGGCGCTTTTACGTGACGCCAGCAGTTGTTCCAGCTGATAAAGGAACGTCCAGTCCGGTGCAGCAGGCGAGAAGCAGCTGGAGGTGCCTAAGTGGCAGGTTGGGCCAATCGGGTTCGCCAGCACCAGCAACGTGTCGTTGTCGCAGTCCGGCGTGATGCTGACGACCTGCAAAAAGTGGCCTGAGGTTTCACCCTTTGTCCACAAGCGGTTTTTGGTGCGTGAGAAAAACGTCACGTTACCGTCCTGCAGGGTTTTATTCAGCGCATCCTGATTCATATAACCGTGCATCAGAACTTCACCCGACACGTTGTGCTGGACGATAACCGGCATCATGCCTTGGGTCTTTTCCCAGTCTAACCGGGACAGCTGTTGTTCAGTTAACACGCGCGAATCTCCACACCGTTGTCGATCAGAAAGCGTTTCAGCTCGCCGATATTAATAATCTGTTTGTGAAACACCGAGGCCGCAAGAGCACCGTCAACGTTGGCCTGCTCAAAGGCCTCAAGGAAGTGGACCATGGTACCGGCTCCGCCAGAAGCAATCAGCGGCACCTTGCACACGTCACGGACTTTCTTGAGCTGCACCAGGTCATAGCCGTTGCGTACGCCGTCCTGATTCATCATATTCAGGACAATTTCGCCTGCGCCCAGCTTTTGCACTTCCTGTACCCAGTCCAGCGTTTCCCATTGGGTGACGCGCGTCCGGGATTCATCGCCCGTATACTGGTTAACGTGATATTTACCGCTGGCATCATCGAACCAGGTATCAATGCCCACCACAATGCACTGCACGCCAAAGCGGTCAGCCAGGCGGGTAATCAACGAAGGATCGGCCAGGGCAGGGGAGTTAATGGAGATTTTATCCGCGCCAAACTCCAGAATCCGGGCCGCATCTTCCGGGGTTTTAATGCCGCCGGCCACACAGAAAGGAATGTCGATAACCTCCGCCACGCGTGAAACCCAGCTTTTGTCTACGACGCGGTCGTCCGAAGAGGCGGTGATATCATAAAACACCAGTTCATCGGCACCTTCCTCCGCATAGCGCTGCGCCAGCGGCACGATGTCGCCAATAATTTCATGGTTGCGAAACTGAACGCCCTTAACCACCTGACCGTCGCGTACATCAAGACAGGGAATTATCCGTTTTGCCAGCATGCTATTGCCTCCGAAACTGTAAATTTACCTTCCAGCAGCGCACGTCCGACAATCACGCCCTGAACGCCGCTACCGCGTAAGGCGGCAATATCACTGAGTTCACCAATACCGCCCGAAGACTGAAACGCAATCTGTGGAAAACGTGCGGTCACTTCTTTATACAGGTCGACGTTAGAACCGCTGAGCGTACCGTCACGGGAAATATCTGTGCACAGAACATGCTTCAGGCCAACGGGCTGAAACTGTTCGATGACCTCTTCCAGCGTGATACCGGACGCTTCCTGCCAGCCGCTGATGGCGACCTCTTTGCGGTTCGCCGCATCGATGCGCACGTCCAGCGCCAGCACGATGGCGTCCGGGCCAAATTCGTTAAACCAGGCTTTGACTTCCTCAGGCTGTTTGACGGCAGTCGAACCGACCACCACCCGGCTGGCACCGGCATCCAGCAACGCTTTTACGTCATCCCGGTTACGGATACCGCCGCCAACCTGCACGACCGCCTCAACGCCGTTGAGCAGCTTCTTCAGTAAGGCAATCTGGCGTTTAGCCGGATCTTTGGCACCGGTCAGATCAACAAGGTGCAATACCGTTGCCCCCTGGCCGGCGTAGTCCTGCAACCGGGGCAGCGGATCGCTGCCGTAATCACGCTGTTGCGCATAATCACCCTGATGGAGGCGCACGACCTTGCCATCGATTAAATCTAAAGCGGGGATAATCATCACATCTCCAGGAAGTTTTTCAGCAACTGTGCGCCCACTTTGCCAGAGCGTTCCGGGTGGAACTGCACGCCAAAGAAGTTATCTTTCTGCACTGCGGCGGTAAAGGCCTGGCCATAGTGGCACTGGGCAATGGTGCTGGCATTCACCGGCATGGCATAGCTGTGGACGAAATAGAAATAGCTGCCTTCGTCGATGCCGCGAAACAGATGATTGCCCGCCTGAGCGGTAATCTGGTTCCAGCCCATGTGGGGAAGCGGTAATCCCTGTGTATCCATCAGCGAGACAGGATGGTCGATAATGCCCAGCGTCGGCACGCCACCGTTCTCTTCACTGTGGCTGCCCAGCAGTTGCATACCCAGACAAATACCCAATACCGGTTGCGTACAGGCCTTGACCAGCTCAATCAGCTCGCGCTCCAGCAGCTGGTTCATCGCGGCCTGCGCGGTTCCCACGCCCGGCAAAAACAGCTTATCGGCGCGCAGCACCACGTCAGGATGACGGCTGACTTCCGGCGCGTAGCCCAGACGCTCAACAGCCCATTTTACCGACGACAGGTTGGCACAGCCCGTATCCAGGATCACCACGTTCATCAGAGCACTCCTTTCGAGCTCGGCAGGGTATTTCCCTCAACGCGAATGGCCTGGCGCAGCGTGCGGCCAAAGGCTTTGAACAAGCTCTCTACGCGGTGATGGTCGTTTTTACCTTTCGTCTTGAGATGCAGGGTACTCATCATGGCGTAGGACAGCGAACTGAAGAAATGTTCCACCATCTCCGTGCTGAGATCGCCCACGCGCTGGTAGCTGAATTCGGCTTTGAATTCGATATGTGGACGACCAGAGATATCCAGCGCGCAGCGCGCCAGGCACTCGTCCATTGGCAGCACAAAACCAAAACGGCCAATGCCGCGCTTGTCGCCCAGGGCTTTCAGCAATGCCTCGCCCAGCGCCAGACCGGTATCTTCAACCGTGTGATGGTCGTCGATATACAGATCGCCTTTCACTTCGATATTCATACGAAAGCCGCCGTGCACCGCAATCTGATCCAGCATGTGGTCAAAGAAGCCCACACCGGTGTTAATCTTGCTGCCGCCTTCGCGATCCAGCCACAGTTCAACGCGAACCTGGGTTTCTTTGGTGTTGCGCTGCACCAGTGCGTAACGATCGCGTTGCGTCAGCTGCTGCTGAATGGCCTTCCAGTCCTGACCTTCTGCACCATAGCGAATACCCTGAATGCCCATATTCTCGGCCAGCTGAATATCGGTCTGACGGTCGCCAATCACATAGCTCTGAGCCGTGTCGAGAGCGCCCTCTGCCAGCCAGGCTTCCACCATTTTGGTTTTTGGCTTGCGGCAGTCGCAGTCATCTTCTGGCTTATGGGGGCAGATCAAAATATCGCTAAAGCGAATGCCCTGGGAAGCCAGAATCTGCATCATCAGATTATGCGGGCCATCAAAATCGGCCTGAGGAAAACTGTCCGTGCCCAGGCCGTCCTGATTGGTGATCATGACCAGCTGATAGCCCGCGTCCTGTAATGCCAGTAAGGCGGGGACAACATCAGGTTCGAACGCCAGCTTATCCATCCGATCTACCTGAAAATCCTGCGGAGGTTCAGAGATAATCGTGCCGTCGCGGTCAATAAAAAGGGTCTTCTGACTCATGCTTACTCCAGAGATAAGGCTTGCAGCGCGGCGATCAGGCGCTCGCACTCTGTTCGGGTTCCTACAGAGATACGCAGACAGCCTGCAAGGCCGGGGTTCTTGTTTTGGTCACGCAAAATAATGCCCTGATCCCACAAGGTTTTAAATACCCTGGGCGAGTCAGTAAAGCGCACCAAAATATAGTTGGTTTCGCTGGGAAATACCTGCTCGACCGCGCGAATCCGCGGTAACTGCTCAAACAGCCAGCTGCGATTGGCATTCAGCTCGGCTACGTGCTGACGCATCAGGGCAATGCCTTCTTCGCTCAATGCCTGGCCTGCCACGTCGGCGACCGGGGTGGCAAGCGGATAGGGCGCAATAACTTTCATCAGCAGATCGATAACCGTCTTATTGGCCAGCGTAAAGCCACAGCGCAGGCCCGCCAGCGCGAAGGCTTTTGATAACGTACGCAGGATCACCAGGTGCGGGTAATCCTTTAACCAGCCCGCCAGCGTCGCCTCGGGACAGAATTCAATATAGGCTTCATCCGCCACCACTAGGGCTTTTCCGGCGGTCATAGCCAGCAGCTGACGGATAGCGTCCTGGTCGATCAGATTACCGGTGGGATTATTCGGGCTGCACATATAGACGACTTTCACGCCGTCCAGCTGTTCGGCGATGGCGGGCAGGTTTAACTGCCAGTCTTCCCGCGCCGGAACGGTACGGTATTCAATGCCGATGGTTTCGGCACTGACGCTGTACATGCCGTAGGTCGGCGGGCAGAAAAGAATGGCATCTTTGCCCGGCTCGCAGAAGGCACGCATCAGCAGCTCAATGCCTTCATCTGCGCCACGGCTGACCAGTACCTGCTCTGGCGTAAGCCCGGCATAGGCCGCATAGCGGGTGATAACCTGTTTCGGCTGGCACTCCGGGTAGCGATTCAGGGTTTGCTGCGACAGCTCGAAGGGCACCGGCAGCGGGAATTCGTTGGCATTCAGCCAGACATCGCCATTGCCCCCCAGGCGGCGAGCTGACTGATAGGGCGTCAGCGCACGCACGTTGGCGCGTGCCAGCTGTTCAATTTCCTGACTCATGCTTGCTCCTTGAGTGCGGCAACGCGCAACGTGACGGCATTTTTGTGGGCGTGCAGCTGTTCAGCGGCCGCCAGGGTTTCGATGGTCGCCGCCAGGTTCAGGAAGCCCTGCGGCGTCAGCTCCTGTACCGTCATGCGTTTCTGAAAGTCTGCCAGGCCCAGGCTGGAGCATGTCGCGGTGTAGCCATAGGTCGGCAGCACGTGGTTGGTGCCCGAAGCATAATCTCCTGCGGATTCCGGTGACCAGTCGCCCAGGAAAACCGAACCGGCGCTGGTAATCTGTTCCACCAGATCCCGTGGCGTGCGGGTTTGCAGAATCAGGTGCTCCGGACCATAGCGGTTGGAGATCGCAATGCATTGCTGCATATCCCGGGCGACGATCAGGCGGCTGCTTTCCAGTGCCTGGCGGGCTGTCGCCGCACGTGGCAACTGGGCCAACTGATCCTCCACCGCCTCGGCGACGCGCTCGGCCAGCGCCAGCGAAGGCGTCAGTAAAATCACCTGCGAGTCAGGGCCGTGTTCCGCCTGCGACAGCAGATCAGAGGCAACGAAGGCCGGTGTGGCACCTTCATCGGCAATCACCAGCACTTCCGACGGGCCTGCGGGCATATCAATCGCCGCGCCATCAAGGCGCTGGCTGACCTGACGTTTGGCTTCGGTAACCCACGCGTTGCCCGGACCAAAAATTTTATCTACCTTAGGGATGCTTTCGGTGCCAAAGGCCTGGGCGGCAATCGCCTGTGATCCACCCACCTGGAACACTTCTTCCACACCGCAAAGTTTGGCCGCGTAGAGAATTTCATCAGCAATCGGCGGGGGCGAGCACAGCACCACGCGACCACAGCCCGCAATCCGCGCCGGGGTAGCCAGCATCAGAACGGTAGAAAACAGCGGGGCAGAACCGCCCGGAATATACAAGCCCACCGATTTCATCGGGCGCGTAATTTGCTGACAGCGCACGCCGGGCTGCGTTTCCACATCCACCGGCGGCAGGATCTGCGCACGGTGAAAGGTTTCAATATTGCCAATGGCCACGGCCATCGCCTCTTTCAGCTCGTCACCAAGGCGATCGCTGGCCGCCTGCATCTGCTGTGGCGTAACGCGCAGGTCGTCTGTTTCAACCTTGTCAAAGCGCGCGCTGAATTCTCGTAAAGCCGCATCGCCTTCCTCTTTCACTCTGACCAACACATCGCGCACGATCTGGCTGATGCTGTCAGACGAGGCGAGCGCAGGGCGTGCCAACAGCGCCTGCTGCGCCTCGCTGCTGCAGGCTTCCCAGTTCACGGGCGTCATGATTCTGCTCATCGTTTACTCCAGCATTTTTTCGATTGGCAACACCAGAATTGAACTGGCACCCAGCGCTTTGAGTTTTTCCATGGTTTCCCAGAACAGCGTTTCACTGCTTACCATGTGCATCGCCACGCGGCTGACATCGCCCGCCAGCGGCAGAACGGTAGGGCGCTCGGCGCCAGGCAACAGGCTGATCACGTCTTCCAGACGCTCACTCGGCGCGTGCAGCATGATGTATTTGGATTCGCGCGCTTTAATCACGCCCTGAATACGGGTCATCATTTTATCAATCAGCTCCTGCTTGGCCGCTGGCATCTCGCCGTCGCGCTGAATCAGCACGGCTTTCGAGCGATAGATGACTTCGACTTCGCGCAGGCCGTTCGCTTCCAGCGTCGCGCCGGTGGACACCAGATCACAGATGGCGTCGGCCAGACCGGCACGCGGGGCTACTTCGACCGAGCCGTTTAATAAACAGGATTTAAAATTGATGCCTTGCTTGTCGAGGTACTGCTTTAACAGGTGAGGATAGGAGGTGGCGATACGGGCGTTATTCAGGCACTGTGGGCCGGTATATTCGTCATCAACCGGCATTGCCAGCGACAGGCGGCAGCCGCCAAAATCCAGGCGACGTAGCGTGAAGTAACGCGGGTCTTCGCCCTGCGCGCGGCGGTCCAGCATCTCTTCTTCCAGCACGTTCTCGCCGATAATGCCCAGATCCACTACGCCGTCCATCACCAGTCCCGGAATATCGTCATCGCGCACCCGCAGGATATCAATAGGCATATTTTCCGCAAAGGCGATCAGACGCTGTTGCTGAAGATTAATTTTGATACCACAGCGCGCCAGGAGCTCGCGTGAATCATCGCTTAATCGACCTGATTTCTGCATAGCTATGCGTAAACGGCTATTGTCTAACATCGTTCCTGTCCCCTTGATTGACCTGTCCTGAATGATTGATTCGCGTCAGCCCATAAAAAAACCCCCGGAAGACGATCTTCCGGGGGTTCTCTTGCGTTCGCACCACTGGAAGATCCTAGACGTCTTCCAGCACACATCGCCTGAAAGACTAGTCAGGGTGATGGTGGTGATGGTGGTTGAACTGAACGCGTGTCATAAAATTCTCGATTAATGAAATCTTATTCATTTGTGTGGAATTAACCTAACGAAGATAGTTGAAATTGGCAACTCTTTTTTAATGTTGATATTCGCAAAGCGCCGAAACACTTTGAACTGGTTTGCAACTCAGGGGGAGCTTAAGATGGGAGAATCTTTGAGTCTGCAGCAGGAGACAACATGAAAAAGGTCGCAATAGTAGGACTGGGTTGGCTGGGCATGCCGTTAGCCATGGCGTTGAGCGCCCGAGGCTGGCAGGTGACCGGCAGCAAAACCACGCCGGATGGCGTTGAAGCGGCCCGTCGCTGCGGGTTAGACGCGTTTCAACTGGAACTGACGCCCGACCTTATCTGCGATGCTGAAGATCTGGATGTGCTGTTCGACGTTGACGCCCTGGTCGTTACCTTACCCGCCAGTCGCACGGCAGAGGGCGGGGACGCCTACGTTCAGGCGGTACAAAACGTGGTAGACACGGCGTTGGCCCATAGCGTACCGCGCATTATTTTCACCAGCTCAACCTCCGTGTACGGCGGCAGTTCGGGGATCAAAACGGAAAAAAGCCTGCTGCAGCCGGAAACCACAGCGGGCAAAACGCTGGTGGATCTGGAAAACTGGCTGCACGATCTGCCCGGTACCAGCGTGGATGTTCTGCGTCTGGCGGGGCTGGTGGGGCCTAAGCGTCATCCGGGACGTTTTTTGGCCGGTAAGCAGGCGCTACCCAACGGTTCCCACGGGGTCAATCTGGTTCACCTTGATGATGTGGTGGAAGCGATCATGCTGCTGCTGCAAACGCCCAGGGGCGGCCGGACCTTTAACCTGTGCTCTCTGAAACATCCGTCCCGCGCGCACTTTTATCCCGGCGTGTCACGCCAGCTCGGCATGACGCCGCCGACTTTCGCCGCCGAGGCGAGTGACGACAGCGGTAAGCTGATAGATGGTTCGCGTATCTGTCATGAGCTGGGTTTTGAGTACCGCTACGACGATCCCCAAAAAATGCCGCTGGAATAACGCTGGCGCTGCCCTGCACGCGCAACCCGGTATTTACACGCCGAGCCTGTCGCGCAGCGCATACCATGCGGCGCCCATCGCCGTCAGTGGCACTTTAAACCGCCGTCCGCCAGGGAAGGGCAGATGCGGAAGCTTCGCAAAGGCGTCGAAGCGCTCCGCATCGCCGCGCAGCACTTCGCTGATAAGCTTGCCGGAAAGGTGAGTACAGGTGACGCCGTGACCGCTGTCGCCCTGCATAAAATAAACGTTGTTTTCCAGCCGACCAAACTGCGGCATGCGCGATAGCGTCAGCAAAAAATTGCCGCTCCAGGCGAAATCAATTTTTACGTTGTGCAACTGCGGAAAGGTGCGCAGCATCTTGGGACGGATCATTTTCTCCACGTCGCCAGGTTCCCGCGCGCCGTAAACGACGCCGCCGCCGTATAGCAGGCGGTTATCTGCGGTCAGGCGGAAATAATCCAGCAGATAGTTACAGTCCTCGACCGAATAGTTATTGGGTAACAGCGCAAGCGCCCGATCGCGCGACAGCGGTTCGGTCGCGATAATCTGCGAGCCGCACGGCATGCTTTTCCGGCTCAGGCGTGGTTCCAGCTCCGAAGGTAAATAGGCATTACCCGCGAAGATCAGAAAAGTGGCACGCACTTCACCTTGTGCTGTTTTCACCCGGTTTGGCGCACCATAGTCAACGCTTAACGCAGCAGAATGCTCATAAATGCGTCCGCCGTGACGACGAATCGCTTCGGCTTCGCCCAGCGCCAGATTCAGTGGATGCAGATGCGCACCACGTTTGTCGAGTAATCCGCCGACATAGCGTTCTGTCGCGACTTCCCGCCGAATGCCCCGTTCGTCCAGCAGTTCCAGCTCATGATTGCCATAGCGCGCCCAGGCCGCTTTTTGTTTCGCCAGATGCGCCATCTGACGAGAATTAAAGGCGGCAAAAATGCCACCCGGGCGGTAGTCGCAGGCGATCGCATAACGATCGATACGATCGCGGATAATATCCCCGCCTTCAAACATCATGCTGCCCAGCATTTTCGCGGTGTCTTTGCCATAACGCTGTTCAATCACATCCACATCCCGGCTGTAGGAGTTCACTGCCTGTCCGCCGTTGCGACCGCTGGCACCAAAACCGACCCGTGCGGCTTCAAGCAGTACCACATCATAGCCCGCCTCGGTTAAAAACAAACCGGCTGACAGGCCGGTAAAGCCCGCGCCGATAATGCAGACGTCACACTGAATGCTTTCCTGTAATACTGGCCAGGGCGCATGTGGATTCATTGTTGCGGTGTAGTAATTTTCCACATAATTCATATTTAGCTCCTTGGCAGACGGCCCCCATCAAAAATTGGCGGGCGTATGGGCACTGACGATGCGGCAGGGCACATCGGCAAGGTTGGTAAAGCTGTGCGGCAGGCCCGTATCAATGACGTAACTCTCACCGGCAGAGAGGTGAAATTGCTGGCCGTTTATCTCCAGAACGATCTGACCTTCCAGCAGCGTACCGGTTTCTTCGCCCGCGTGGTGCAGTTTTTCCCCGGTACTGGCACCGGGAAGATAGGTTTCCAGCAGCATGCCCAGGGCGGGCTTTGGGGTGCCGTTATCAATCAGCTTCAGTGAAACGCCCCGGCTGCCGATCTCCAGCAGATCCTCGGGCCGGACAACCACGTTGGGCGCATCCTGGCTGTGAGGTTCGGAGAAAAATTCCGACAGCGACAGACCATAAACTTTCAACAGTTTTTGTAGCGTGCTGACCGCCGGGCTGACCTTGTCCTGCTCAATGGTGCTGATGGCACTGTGCGTCAGGCCAGCCAGTTCAGCGACGCGCCGTTGAGATAATCCCATCGCCTGGCGAATTTGCGACAGCCGACGTCCGGGAGCCTGATTCGCATCATTCATTGCTGCTTTTCCCGTTGATAATGACGCGCGGCCTGAATAAAGCCGTTAAACAGCGCAAAGGACGGCGTTGCGGGTTTCAACTGCCACTCGGGATGCCACTGTACTGCCAACGCAAAAGGATGCCGGCTGAGGCTGACCGCCTCAATCAGGCCATCTGGCGCCCGGGCTTCAATGCGCAGCTGTGGCCCGGTTTCGCGTATCCCCTGATGATGAACGGAATTCACGATTAACGGCGCCGGGCCGAGCAGCGCGGCCAGTAGCCCTCCGGGTTCAATATTCACATCATGGGCAGGTGCGTACTGTTGCGACAGCGGGGCAGCGTCATCGTCGTGATGGCGCTGAAACTGTGGATGCTGATTAAGATGACGGTAAAGTGCGCCGCCGTTGGCTACCACCAGCTCCTGCATGCCGCGGCAGATGCCAAAGAGCGGGAGTTGCTTACCCACGGCGTGTGTGATCAGATTAAAGGCCAGCCTGTCCCGTCCGACATCCGCGTCGGGTTCTTCGCCTGCTTCACCATACAGCCAGGGTTCAAGGTTGCTGGGGCTGCCGGTCAGTAAAATTCCGTCCAGCGCAGCCATAGCGTTTTCTGATAGATGAGGGGCAGCCATAAGCTGATGAGGCAGCGCAAGCGGCACGCCACCGGCGGTAACGACGGCATCAAGATATTTATTGTGCACCGACTGAACCGGATGCCCGTGATGATGCGTCTGACACATCACTACACCGATCAACGGCTTGTCAAAAATAATGCCCATCTTTCCCCCTCAACAGCTGTTCGAAATATTTGACGAAAAGGGCATATCTTATGGTTAAGTGTGCAATATTTTGTCAATCTAGCAACCCACTGCCGGATCTTCAAACAGATTTGTTACATTTGCACACTTTTTGTGTTAGCGCTATGTTAGAGGTGTGGCGGTTTTTTTGAGCATTACGCACTCCCATTTTGTGGTTAAAGGCGGATGAAATCATGACTAACCTGGTAGAAGTAGAAGACTTCACGTTGCACAGTGAAGAGAGACGAACCAGCGCGTTCCAGCAAGAGGTTAAAAACTGGCTGGAGCGCCACCCTGAAACCCAGTACGTTGATATTTTACTTAATGATTTAAATGGTGTTTTTCGCGGTAAGCGTATTCCCGTCTCCGCGCTGGCTAAGCTGGAAAAGGGCTGCTACTTTCCCGCCTCGGTCTTTGCCATGGATATTCTTGGCAACACCGTTGAAGAGGCCGGACTGGGACAATCCCTCGGTGAGCCCGATAATCTTTGCCTTCCCGTTCCCGGCACGCTCGTTCCCTCCGCCGCCGATCCGCAACACATTGCACAACTGCTGCTAACCATGTGCAACCAAGATGGCACTCCCTTTGACGTTGAACCCCGAAATGTCCTGAACCGGCTGTGGCAACAGCTGCGTAACCGTGGACTGTTTCCGGTGGTAGCGGTAGAGCTGGAGTTCTATCTGGTCGATAAAAAGCGCGACGCGGAAGGTTTTATTCAGCCGCCCTGCGCACCGGGCAGCGACGATCGCAATATGCAGAGCCAGGTCTATTCCCTGGACAATCTTGATCACTTCTCTGAGGTCTTACGGGATATCGATACCCTGGCCCGCCTGCAGGGCATTCCTGCCGACGGCGCGCTGGCGGAAGCGTCACCGGGGCAGTTTGAAATTAACCTGCATCACACCCGGGATGTCCTGAGCGCCTGCGATCATGCCATTCAGCTTAAGCGCCTTATCCGGCAGGTGGCTGAGAATCACGGTATGACCGCTACCTTTATGGCGAAGCCCTATGAAGACTATGCGGGCAGTGGGATGCACGTACACATCAGTATGCTGGACGCGGCCGATCACAACGCCTTTGCCTGCGACGACGGCAGCGACTCTCCGCTGCTGAAGCGCACCCTGGCCGGTATGATCGATTTAATGCCGGCCTCCATGGCGTTGCTGGCCCCTAACGTCAATGCCTTCCGCCGTTTTGTCCCGGAGGCGTACGTGCCGTTGCAGGCCTCGTGGGGCCATAACAACCGCACAGTGGCGTTGCGCATTCCCTGTGGGGATATTGAAAGCCGCCGAATCGAGTATCGAGTGGCGGGAGCGGATGCTAACCCCTATCTGGTGATGTCCGCGATTTTAGCCGGCATGTTGCACGGTCTGGATACGCAACTGCCTTTGCCGCAGCCGGTTAAAGGCAATGGTCACGAGGCGGAAGGGTTAGCGTTACCCATCCGTCAAAGTGATGCCCTTACCGAGTTTGAAAGCAGCTATCCTTTACAAAAATTACTGGGTGAGAAATTTGCCAAAGTGTGGTTTAGCTGTAAAAATTATGAGCTAATGCAGTTTGAAAGGTTAATCACTGCCACAGAAATCGACTGGATGTTAAAGAATGCCTGATTAATTTTTTGCATTCTCTGCGACAACGTCTTGAAATAATGCGTTGGGTTGGGGCAAAATACGCCTCCTGCAAATTCAGAACATAACCGACGCTCACCGCGTCGGTTATTTTTTTGCATGTTACAACAGAGTGAATTTTCACTGACACAAACGAGGCCGGGCGCGTACCCGGATAGATAAACACTGAAAACACGCACCCGCGTGAGATTGAGGATGTAAAGATGGGGTTGTTTAACACACTGCCAGCGCAGGCTGGTACACGTTTTCGTGATGACTACGGCGCCGCTGCCGCAAACCTTACTCCCTGTCGCTTAATGCGCAGTATCCTTGTGAATCAACCCAGTCAGGTTGCTGCGCAAGGAGGACTGAAGCATGTCGCTTAATACCTCTGCTGCACCACAACGTGCCCAACTGAAAAAAACGCTGACTTTACTTCCGGTCGTCATGATGGGCTTAGCCTACATGCAGCCTATGACCCTGTTCGATACCTTTGGTATTGTGTCGGGCCTGACCGATGGTCACGTTGCCACCGCCTATGCTTTCGCCCTGATTGCGATTCTGTTCACTGCCGTGAGTTACGGTAAGCTGGTACGCCGCTTCCCATCTGCGGGCTCCGCTTATACCTACGCTCAAAAGGCAATCAGTCCGCACGTCGGTTTTATGGTGGGCTGGTCATCGCTGCTGGACTACCTGTTCATGCCGATGATCAACATCCTGCTGGCAAAAAACTATTTTGAAACCCTGGTACCAGGTATCCCCTCGTGGATTTTCGTGGTGCTGCTGGTGGGCTTTATGACGCTCTCCAACCTTAAGGGAATCAAAACCGTCGCCAACTTCAACAGCGTGATCGTGATCCTGCAGGTTGTGGTGATGGTCGGTATTACTGCCATGGTGATCTACGGTGTGGCGCACGGTGAAGGTGCAGGAACAGTGGTAAGCAGCAAACCGTTCTGGTCGGAAAACGCCCACGTGGTGCCGATGATTACGGGAGCGACCATCCTGTGTTTCTCTTTCCTGGGTTTTGACGGCATCAGTTCGCTGTCGGAAGAAACGAAAGATGCAGAACGTACCATTCCGCGTGCGATTTTCCTGACCGCGCTGATTGGTGGCCTGATGTTTATCGTGGCCTCGTACTTCCTGCAGCTGTACTTCCCGGACATCTCGCGCTTTAAAGAGCCGGACTCCTCACAGCCGGAGATCATGCTCTACGTCGCGGGCAAAGCGTTGCAGGTCGGTATCCTGATCTTCTCCGTGGTCACCGTACTGGCTTCCGGCATGGCGGCGCACGCGGGCGTATCACGTCTGATGTACGTAATGGGCCGTGATGGCGTATTCCCGGAGCGTTTCTTCGGCTATATCCATCCGAAATGGCGCACGCCGTCACTGAACGTGATTCTGGTCGGTGCCGTCGCGCTGATGGCCATCAACTTCGATCTGGTTACCGCGACTGCGCTGATTAACTTTGGTGCGCTGGTGGCGTTTACCTTCGTTAACCTGTCGGTGATTGCGCAGTACTGGGTACGTGAAAAACGTAACAAAACCCTGAAAGATCACTTCCAGTATCTGGTTCTGCCGATGCTGGGCGCGCTGACCGTTGGTGCGCTGTGGGTTAACCTGGAGCAGAGCTCGATGGTTCTGGGCTTGATCTGGGCCGCCATTGGTATTCTCTACCTGGCCTTTGTGACCCGCAGTTTCCGCAATCCGGTTCCCCAGTTTAGCGAAGAAGTGTGATCCCCCTGGTCCTGCTCTGTGCCCAATAACGGGACAGAGCAGGGCTGTTCTTATTCGCTTTTTCCGGCCATCATCAGTTCCCAACTTCCTGCCTGTAACGCATTTCGTCCTGCGGTATTCAATTGATCATCCGTCACGATCACATCAAACTTCTCCAACGGTAAGGCCAGCCACGTCGCGATTTTATCGTACTTAGAGCTGTCGCTGAGCAGGATGCGTTTGCTGCTGACCTCGCACACGGCCTGTTTAACCGCCACCTTGTCTTCATCCGGCGTAAACAATCCGCGCAGCCCCCAGCTTGAGGTGGACACAAAGGCGATATCTATCGCAAGTTGACGCAGGTGGCGTGCCGCCGCATCGCCAATGCAGGAGCGGTTATCCCGGCACACCGTACCGCCGGTGTGAATCACCCGACAACGACTCGCCTCCATCAGCAGATTGGTCACCATAAAATCATTAGTGACGACCAGCAGATCCTCCCGATCGGCAATTTCCCGCGCCAGCGCCAGCGTGGTGGTGCCGGCATCCAGATAGATGCAGCTGTCAGGCGGAATAAGCTGAGCGGCTAACTTGCCAATGGCTTTTTTTTCTTCATTGAACAGGGCCGTTTTGGTCAGATGTGAGGGCTCGCTCGCCAGCCTGTTAGCGGAACGAACACCGCCCGACACCGAGAGTACCGCGCCCTGTTCTTCCAGCTTTTGCACATCCCGGCGAATGGTCATATGTGACACGCCAAAACGCTCCGTAAGCTCGTTAATGCTCATTACGCCGCGCTCTGCCACCAGAGCCAGAATCTGTTGATGACGCTCAACCGGAATCATAACCACCTCGTTTTATCATTTTTTCACATTGTAGAGCATCGTCATGTGAAGAAACATGGAAATTTTGACTCTATTTTTCCTGAAAAACCGCGCATTCACTGCCCGGGTGGGGGAATAGCAAGCGGTGAGTGATGTGAAAAAATGTTTTACAGTGGCCTCTTTGAGTTAATTTATGTGAATAAGGACACGTTTTTGCGCGTCGTTTATTGGCACTATTAACAACAGAAATCAAAAATTCACTTAAATTAACAATGGAGGCCAGCGATGCCAGTTTCACATATTTGTGTCATAGGCTTAGGCTCAATGGGAATGGGCGCCGCGCAGTCCTGCATTCGTGCCGGGCTGTCAACCTGGGGCGTGGATCTGAATCCGCAGGCGCTGGATGCGCTGCGTCAGGCGGGCGCGCGCGATGCTCAGACGTCGGCGCATGCCTTTGCCAGCCAGCTTGATGCTGTGCTGCTGCTCGTGGTGAATGCCAAACAGGTTAACACGATCCTGTTTGGCGAGCAGGGGCTGGCCGCCAGGCTGAAGCCAGGCACGGCGGTAATGGTTTCTTCCACCTTGTCCGCGCAGGATGCACAGCAGATCGCCGCAAAACTGGCGGACTATCACCTCCTGATGCTGGATGCACCGGTATCCGGCGGGGCGGCCAAAGCCGCCAGCGGCGAGATGACCGTGATGGCGTCCGGCAGCGACGAGGCGTTTGCTGCCCTGCAACCGGTACTGGATGCGGTGGCCGCGAAGGTTTATCGCGTCGGCACGGAAATCGGTCAGGGATCGACGGTCAAGATTATTCATCAGCTGCTGGCTGGCGTGCACATTGCCGTCGGGGCCGAAGCCATGGCGCTGGCCGCCCGCGCCGGGATCCCGCTGGAGACGATGTATGAGGTGGTGACCAATGCGGCCGGCAACTCGTGGATGTTCGAAAACCGTATGCGCCATGTCGTCGATGGCGACTACCGACCGACATCCGCGGTAGATATCTTTGTCAAAGATCTCAACCTGGTCGCCGAGACGGCGAAAGCCCTGCATTTCCCGCTGCCGCTGGCCTCCACCGCACTGAATATGTTCACCGAGGCCAGCAATGCCGGTTATGGCCGTGAGGATGACAGTGCGGTCATTAAAATCTTCAGCGGCATTACGCTGCCTCAACGCGAGGGGGAAATCTGATGCGGTTAGGGGTCATTGCCGACGATTTTACCGGCGCAACCGACATTGCCAGCTTTTTGGTACAGAACGGGCTTTCTACCCTTCAGTTTAACGGCATCCCGAAACAGGCCGCTGTGCCGGATGCTCAGGCCATTGTGGTCAGCCTGAAATCGCGATCCTGCCCGCCCGCGCAGGCCGTCAGCCAGTCGCTTGACGCGCTGCGCTGGCTGCAGGCGCAAGGCTGTGAGCGCTTTTATTTTAAATACTGCTCCACGTTCGACAGCACCTCCGAGGGCAATATCGGTCCGGTGACGGATGCGCTCATGGCCGCACTGGATGAGACGCTGACGGTGATCTGCCCGGCGTTGCCGGTGAACGGGCGCACCGTTTATCAGGGTTATCTGTTTGTTGGTGAACAGCTGCTGTCGGATTCCGGCATGCGGCATCATCCGGTCACGCCAATGACCGACAGTAACCTGCTACGGCTGATGGAGAGCCAGAGCACGGGAAAAGCCGGGCTCATCTCTGCGACCACGATAGAGCAGGGTGCAGGCGCGATATCACGGCAACTTGAGCAGCTGCGTGCTCAGGGGGTGAATTACGCGGTGCTTGATACGCTTACTGAGCAACATCTGCTGAACCAGGGCGAAGCACTCACCTCGATGCGGCTGGTCACGGGCGGCTCCGGGCTGGCGATTGGCCTGGCGCGCCAGTGGTCAACGACCCACCGCGATGACCCGCAAGCACAGCGCGCGGGTTACCCACAGGGCCAACGGGCGGTAGTGCTCTCGGGCTCCTGCTCACAAATGACCAACCGCCAGGTCAATGCCTATCGCCAGCAGGCATCCGCCCAGGAGATCAGCGTGTCGCGCTGCCTCAGCGACGAAAAGTACGCCGAGGCGTTATGCGACTGGGTCGCAGAGCATGCTGATGAGCCCCTCGCACCCATGCTCTATGCCACCGCGGATGCGCAACAGCTGCAGTCGATTCAACAGCACTATGGCGCACAGCGCAGCAGTGAGGCGGTGGAGCAGCTGTTTGCCCAGATAGCTCGCACGCTGAAGTCCCGGGGCTGGCAGCGCTTTATCGTCGCAGGCGGCGAAACCTCTGGCGTGGTCGCCCAAAGCCTGGGCGTGACTGCATTCCATATTGGTCCGGTGATTTCGCCCGGCGTGCCCTGGGTGAGAGATATCGGGCAGCCGTTGTCACTCGCGCTGAAGTCAGGCAATTTTGGTGATGAACAGTTTTTCCGCCGCGCACAAACGGAGTTTTCCCATGACTGAACAACAGGCCCGTGAAGAGATGGTCAGGCTGGGCGCATCTTTCTTCCAGCGCGGTTATGCCACCGGATCGGCCGGTAATCTGTCGCTGCTGCTGGACGATGGCACCCTGCTGGCGACGCCCACCGGCTCCTGCCTGGGCGAACTGGATGCCCAGCGCCTGTCTAAAGTGACGTTACAGGGGGAGTGGATAGCCGGGGATAAACCCTCAAAAGAGATCGCCTTTCACCGCGCGCTCTACCTGAATAACCCCGACTGCCGGGCGGTGGTTCACCTGCACAGTCACTACCTGACCGCGCTCTCATGCCTGCAAAATCTGGACAGCCAGAACTGCATCCGCCCGTTTACGCCCTACGTGGTAATGCGGGTGGGCGATGTGCCGGTGGTGCCCTACTATAAACCCGGCGACGCGCGACTGGCGGAAGATCTGGCTCTTCTGGCGCCGCGCTACCGTGCTTTCCTGCTGGCGAACCATGGTCCGGTGGTGGTGGGCAAATCCCTGCAGGAAGCCGCGGACAATACCGAAGAGTTGGAAGAAACCGCACGCCTGATGTTTACCCTGGGCGACCGGGCCATTCGCTATCTTACCGCCGACGAAGTCGCCGAACTCAGGAGCCGATAATGCCAACGTTTGCAGCTAACTTATCTACCCAGTTCAATGAGGTGCCCTTTCTGCAGCGCTTTGCCGCCGCTGCACAGGCGGGCTTTGACGCGGTTGAATTTCTGTTTCCTTACGACTATCCGGCTGAGCAACTGAAAACGCTGCTCGATGACAACGGGCTTAAACTGGTGCTGTTCAATACCGCACCGGGCAACGTGGCTGCGGGGGAATGGGGGGTTTCAGCCATTCCCGGCCGGGAAGCGGAGGCAAGAGCCGATATCGACAGGGCACTGGACTACGCGCTGGCGCTGGATTGCCCACAGGTGCACATCATGGCGGCAACCGTCCCTTCCGGTGCCGATCGCCAGCAGTATGTTGAGACGTTCATCGGTAATATGCGTTATGCGGCAGAACGCTTCGGCCCACACAACATCCGGTTGTTAATCGAAGCGCTAAATCCCACCACCAAACCCCATTATCTCTATGCCAGCCAGTATCAGACGCTGGAGATGGTTGAGCTCATCGATCGTCCCAACGTCTTTACCCAACTGGATCTGTTCCATGCCCAGATGGTGGACGGCAATCTCAGCCACCTCATTCGCCACTACGCCGGGCGTTATCAGCATGTGCAAATCGCCGCCGCGCCCAGTCGTCATGAACCTGACGAGGGCGAGATCAACTATCCCTGGCTGTTCAGCCTGCTTGATGAGGTGGGTTACGAGGGCTGGATCGGCTGCGAATATTTCCCGCGCGGGAACACCGTGGAAGGGCTGAGCTGGCTGGCGCCCTGGGCGAAACACCGCTGAGTTAAGGTTAAAAAATCACACCGGTGCTGCGGCAGCGGTGCAGTTCTGGTCGTCTTTAAAACGGACCAGCACCAGGTAGAGCTGTAGCCAAAAAACGCTAAAAAAGATAACTATTCCAGAGGTTTACTATGACGACTGCGTTGCTGTTAGCCATTGCGACCGCCAGCATTGTGATTTTGCTGTTGCTGGTCATTAAAGCCAAAGTCCATCCCTTTGTCGCCCTGTTGATTGTCAGCCTGCTGGTGGCGATCGCCACCGGTATTCCGGCTGAAAAAATCATGGAAACCATCATCAGCGGTATGGGGGGACTGCTGGGGCACATCACCATCATTATCGTGCTGGGAGCCATGCTCGGGGCGATTATCGAAGCCTCGGGCGGCGCCGAGTCGCTGGCGCAGCGCTTCAGCAAAACGCTGGGCCTGAAACGCACTGTCGCTGCACTGACCATGGCCGCCTTTATTCTGGGCATCCCGGTGTTTTTTGAAGTGGGTTTTATCATTGTTATCCCGCTGATCTACGGCTTTACCAAAGTGGCGCGGGTTTCTCCCCTGAAGTTTGGCCTGCCAATGGCCGGTGTGATGTTAACGGTACACGTGGCGCTGCCCACCCATCCGGGTGCCGCGGCCGCTGCGGCCATTTTGCACACCGATATGGGCTGGCTGATGATGTTGGGGATTCTGGTCTCGGTGCCGGTCGGCATTTTAGGTTATTACGTCGCAAAGGTGATGAACCGTCGCCAGTATCATCTGTCGGTCGAGGTGCTGGAGCAGTTGCAGATGGCGAAGCCGGAAGGCGCGCAGAAGAAAAATGAACCTGCACCGCCGGGTGCGCTGACCATCAGCGGTTTGATCGTGGTGCCGATTGTGCTGATTGTATTAGGTACGCTGTCTCACTCGCTGCTGGCGCAGGACAGCCTGCCAGGTAAAATCATGACGGTGATTGGCACACCGCCCATAGCGCTGCTGATTGCGTTGGGCCTGGCCGCCTGGCTACTGGGCATCCGCCGTGGCTGGAGCAAAGATAAGCTGGAAGATCTGACCGGCCGGGCCATCCCGGGATCGGCGAGCGTGATTCTGGTGGCGGGCGCGGGTGGGGCCTTTGGGAAGGTGCTGGTGGAGTCCGGCGTCGGTAAAGCGCTGGCGCTAGCGCTGGAAACGCTGCACCTGCCATTAATCCCCGCGGCCTTTATTCTGTCGCTGGCGCTGCGCGCCTCGCAGGGGTCGGCTACCGTCGCGATTCTTACCACCAGCGGACTACTGACGCAGGCCGTGACCGGCATTGATGATATGCACCGTGTTCTGGTCACGCTGGCAGTGTGCTTCGGCGGGCTAGGGCTGTCTCATGTCAACGATGCGGGCTTCTGGGTGGTGACGCGCTATCTGGGCCTGTCGGTAGCGGATGGATTAAAAACCTGGACGGTACTGACAACCCTGATGGGGATGACCGGTTTTGTTCTGACGTGGGCGCTGTGGTTTGTGATTTGATATGTTGGCCGGGAAAGGCGATTCGCGTTTCCCGGCCAGTCTGAGCGTCAGGACACCAGTTCCTGCGCATACAGATACAGCGCTTTTAACTGGGCCAGCTTTTCCTGATCGCTTTCATGCAGGCTGGCCAGCGATTCCAGCTCCATCAAAAACGACTGCACCTTATCCGGATTCAGTACTTCGCGACGGTGCTGCAGCCAGCGCTGTTGTTCAGCATCATCCAGGGTGCCGGGGAAGTTCCGCGCCCGATAACGAAACAGCAGCTTCGCCACGCGCGGACTGTCAAACGTCAGATCCAGCGCGGGCAGGTTAGCCGGCGCCGTCTGGCGAATAATGTTCATGCCCGCCCGATCGGCATCGCTAAAGAAGCCATCGTAGAGCTGGGTATCCACATCATCCGACGGCGTAAAGGGTTCCGCATCGGCAAATATCGCCACCAGCTTTTCACGTATTTCAGGATGCTGACGCAGCGTCGCCAGATTATCCAGACAAGACTTGCGATCGATGCCCAACCGCCCGGCATCTTCAGGCCGCAGGGTATTCGCCGGAGCCAGCACCGGGCACTTATTGATGTGCACCAGCTTAACGGGGATGGCTGATTGATCGCCCAACTCGCTTTTGCGCGTGTAGAGACGTTCGCGCAGGCTGTCGGCATCCAGTGTTAAAAGCGGCGTCATATCGCCGGCCAGGTCGACCACGATTAGCGCATTGCGGTTATCCGGATGCCAGGCAAGCGGCACCACCCAACTGGTATTGCCGCGTGCGGCGCCAAACATCCCGGAAACGTGCACCAGCGGCTTCATCTGTGGAATATCGATCAGGGTCATGAGTTTGTTTTTGTTGCGATGCGTAAATAAAAACTCGAACAGCTTAGGCTGTTTCTCTTTCACCAGTTTCGCCATCGCCAGTGTGGCATAGACATCCGACATCGCATCGTGGGCGTTTTCATGGGCTACGCCGTTGGCTTTGGTCAGGTGCTCCAGCCGGAAGCTGGGAAAGCCGTCTTCATTTTCGGGCCAGTTGATGCCTTCGGGCCGCAGCGCATAGCAGGCACGCATCACGTCCAGTAAATCCCAGCGCGAATTACCGTTTTGCCAGCTCCAACCGTAGGGATCGTAGAAGTTGCGGTAGAAAATATTGCGTGTCACTTCATCGTCGAAACGGACGTTGTTATAGCCCACCACGCAGGTTTGCTCTGTGGTGAACAGGGCATGAATGCGGGCGGCAAACTCGGCCTCGCTGACGCCCCGCGAGGCGGCAATTTGCGGCGTAATACCGGTAATCATTACCGCTTCAGGCTGGGGCAGATAGTCGTCCGGCGGACGGCAGTAAAACACCTCTGGCTCGCCAACCGGATTAAAGTTGCTGTCGGTACGTAACCCGGCAAACTGCGCCGGACGATCCCGTGACGGACTGGTGCCGAAGGTTTCGTAATCATGGAATAAGAAAGTGAATTCAGAGGCGGGCACGTCGCTGTCCTGTCTGCAAAAAAATCAACGTTCAGGATAGTCTTCTGCGCTCGCCAGCACAACCGTACTGACCAAAGCTGCGTGGTGGCACCCGGCAGTTCATATTTTTTTTCAATTTAATTAAACCTTATTAAGGCTTTTGCCGTAAAACGTCCGGCTGTTCCCGTCTGTTTTATTTGTGCAACTAAGGATGAAGTGTTGAAAAGGCGTCTGTTAATTACCGTAACTGTTTTTTGGGCTTCGCTGGCACAGGCCGACGATATGCCGTTTCCCGTGACGCCACCGGCGATCGATGCCGCATCATGGGTGCTAATGGATGCCACCACGGGGCAGGTGCTTACGGCGGGCAATCCCGACGAACGCCGCAATCCGGCCAGCCTGACCAAGTTAATGACGGGCTATGTCGTTGACCGCGCCATCGATCAAAAGAAAATTACGCGCGACGATATGGTCACCGTGGGGAAAGACGCCTGGGCCGCAGGCAATCCGGTCTTTAAAGGTTCATCGCTCATGTTCCTGAAACCGGGCGATAAGCTGAGCGTGCGCGACTTAAGCCGCGGTGTCATTATCGATTCGGGTAACGATGCCTGCGTGGCGCTGGCCGATTATGTCGCGGGCAGCCAGGACAACTTTGTGAAGTTGATGAATCATTACGTAGAGAAACTGGGCCTGACCAATACCCATTTCGAAACCGTCCACGGTCTGGATGCGCCAGGACAGTTCTCCAGTGCGCTGGACATGGCAAAGCTGTCTCGCGCCATCATCGACGGCGAGCCGGATTTCTATGCCATGTACCGTGAGAAAACCCTGACCTGGAATGGCATCACTCAGAACAACCGCAATGGTCTGCTGTGGGATAACAGTCTTCACGTGGATGGTCTGAAAACAGGTCATACCGAAACCGCAGGATTTAATATCATCGCCTCAAATGTGGTCGGTCAGCATCGCCTGATTGCCGTGGTGATGGGCGGTAAAAGCGCGAAAGGGCGCGAAGAGCAGGCGCGTAAACTGCTGGTCTGGGGCCAGAATACGTTCGACACGGTCCAACTGTTCCATGCGGGCAAGAAGATCGGCAGCGAACACGTGTGGTACGGCAATCCGCATCAGGTTGAGGTGGGCACGGCAAATGATGTTTACCTGTCGCTCCCGCGCAGTGAAATTCCGAATGTGAAAGCTAAATACGTGATTAACCGTAGCGATCTGGAAGCACCGCTGAAAGCCAATGAGAACATTGGTGAGATTCAGGTCATGGATAAAGACAAGCAGATTGCCAGTTATCCGCTGGTGGCGCTCAGTGCCGTTAACGAAGCCGGCATGTTTAGCCGCCTCTCCGACTATCTGAAACGTAAGTTTTAATCTCAGGCCACGCGCACCTGCCTGCCGGGCAGGTGCCGCGAGGGCACGCATCGCAGGACACTATTGCCACCTGGACGGTTTATTTTGCTGATTTACCGCCACAGGTTGGTGATAATGGCCCAATGTGTCACGTATTGACTAAAATATTGACGGCGCGCCAGGACTCACACGGCGCATCGCGTAGAATCACCTCTTTACCCGCGGACAGCTATCTTGCGCTCTGATAAGCCCATCTCTAATCTGGAATTCTGGTTATATCGCCATTACCGTAGCGTGCACGGCTTGCGCATCGCGGTGGCGTTTCTTTTTGCCTTTTTGTTTGTGCGGATGACCGGCATTCCCGAAGGCACCTGGCCGCTGATTACGCTGGTGGTGGTGATGGGGCCGATTTCCACGTGGGGCAATGTGTTTCCCCGCGCCATTCAGCGCATTGGCGGCACGATTGCCGGGTCAATTTCGGGATTGATTGCGCTCAAGCTGGAGATGATTTCGCTACCGGGCATGCTGGCCTGGTGCGCGCTGATTATGTTTATCAGCGGCTATCTGACCCTGGGAAAGCATCCCTATATGGCGCTGTTGATTGGCATTACGCTCTGCGTAGTGGTCGGCGCGCCAATGGGGGATTTCACCGTCGCCATGTGGCGTGGCGGCGATGTGATTTTAGGCTCGCTGCTGGCGCTGATATTTACCGCTGTCTGGGCACAGCGCGCCTACATTCACTGGCGTATCCAGCTTTCGGATACGCTGGGCGAGATGGCAAAAATCTATCATGCAGGGTTTTCCGCTAACCTGGTGGAAAAGCCGCGACTGAATAAGCCCTTTGGGAAGTTGCTCTCCAGCGTCATCAAAATGCGCGCGCTGCTGGAGCCGTCCAGCAAAGAAACGCGTATTCCTAAATCGGTATTTGAAGCGATTCAGACCATAAACCGTAATATGGTGTACACCATTGAGATGCAAATTAATGCCTGGTGGGCATCGCGGGAAAGCCATCTGATTATGCTGAATGCGCCGACGCTGCGCCGTACTCAGCAGATGACGGAAAACGCGCTACGGACGTTGTCGGAGATGGCGGTGAAAGGGGAAACCTATGACATCATCGCGGCCAACCATGAGTTAACGGAAATCGTCAATGAACTTAAGCAGTTGATCGCCAGCGGCAGTGACCGTCTGGAGGAAACGCCAATTTATGGCTATGTCTGGTTGAGTCTGGAGCTGGCGAAGCAGCTGGAGCGCATGACGGACTTACTGCGTCTGGCGCTGCGTAAATAATCACCTCAGACAATGACTTAATGCGAAACCCGGTTTTTTTGCGCTAAGATAAGAGCCAGTCCGAATTTAGCTGTGAGAATTGCCCTTAAGGCTGGCTAGCCGCTAAGCTGATCGTTTTGACTCTCTCCCTGCTTTAGCAGGCTTAAAGAAAGGTGCCATCATGGAAAATGCCAAGCAATCATTTCAGGACGTACTTGAGTTTGTCCGTACGTTTCGCCGCAAGAACAAACTGCAGCGTGAAATTGTCGATAATGAGAAGAAAATTCGTGACAACCAAAAGCGTGTTCTGCTGCTGGACAACCTGAGCGAATACATTAAACCCGGCATGAGCGTGGAAGCGATACAGGAAATCATCGCCAGCATGCGTGCGGACTATGAAGATCGCGTGGATGAATACATCATCAAAAACGCCGACCTCTCGAAAGAGCGCCGTGAGCTGTCTAAAAAGCTCAAGACCATGGGCGTGGGTGAAACCAAAGCGCCGTAAGGGCGCGCGAATAACGGAAACCCTTCGCTGCTGATAACGGGCCCGCGCAACCTTCAGGTTGCGCGGGCTTTTTTTATGGCTGAGAGACGTCGCTGAAGACTTAGCGGGTCAGCTTACGTGCAATCTGCTGGAGTTGACGCGCCAGATCCGATAAGTCCAGGTTTTGGCTGGCGGGCGCTGCGGTGGTTTCTCTGATCACCAGCATCGGCTCCAGGGTACGTGACGCCACCGCTTCACCCCGCAGTTCGGCCAGCACCTGATCCACGCTGTGGGTGCCGAGCTGCTGAAGATCCTGGCGAATGGTGGTCAGTGGCGGCTGGTACCAGGCGCTTTCTGCCGTGTCATCGTAGCCGACAAGAGAAATATCGCCCGGAATCGCCACGCCGTGCTGATGTAGCGCCCGCATCGCGCCCAGCGCCATCTCATCATTCGCCACTAAAAGCGCCTGGGGCAGGGCATTCGGGAGTTGCGCCAGCATCGCCTGATAGCCGGATTTGGCGCTCCAGTCGCCGCGCAGGACGCAGCAGGGAGATAACTGACGCTCTGCCAGCGCCTGACGCCATACCGCTTCGCGCTGACGAGCCGATACTGAGCGCACCGGGCCATTCAGCAGGCCAATTTGCCGGTGCCCGAGCGCAATCAGATGTGCAACGGCGGCACGCGCCCCTTGTTCGTTTGAATACTGGCAATGAGATACGAGAGCATGGGGATCGGCATCCAGAAACAGTACCGGCTTTTTACCGCACATCACGCGGATTTTTTCCGCCTCGGCCGCCTCTAACGGCATATTGATCAGCACCGCATCCACGCGCTGGGCCATCAGTTCATTCACTGTCGCTTCCGCATTATCCTCACTGTCCATCGCGATCACCAGGTGATAACCGGCGCTGGCGGCGCGCTGCTGAATGGCCGAAGCAATCTGCGCCGGGGCCATCAGGGCCAGGTTACTGGTTGCAAGGCCTAAGGTTCGGGTCGCTTTTCCCGCCAGTTGCTGCGCGACCCGATTGGGCACATAGTTAAGCTGCTGCATCGCCGCTTCAACTTTTTCACGGGTGCGGGGGGAAACCTGCTCAGAGCGGTTAAGCACGCGAGAAACCGTTTGATAGGAAACGCCAGCCAGTTGGGCAACATCATCAAGGGTCACAGAGCGGGACGTCATTATTCCTCCAAAAGATGAGGCAGCGAGTGTAACAAAATTCCGTTACTCGCGCGTCCTGCGACGACGCGGCTGCTTTCCCATCACATCCGTGTTTAACGGTTCTGTTGATAGATTTGCAGGTTAACATTCACCGCATTCAACAGTGGCACAGTCATACTATGATGGCTGGCTCGTCGTAGCAGGTCGCCAATGATCGTATCGGCTTCAATAGCAAAACCCTGGGTCAAATCACGATACATGGAGGAGGTCATCGGCGTCGACGGATCGTTCAGCAATTCATAAATTTTTGCGGTAACGGCAGGGCGGGGCTGATAGCCCTCCGCGCAGATAACCTGAAGCACCTCGCTGTAAATGCCCTGAAGCAGCATCTCGCCACCGGCCTGGGCCAGTATCTGTTGCGTGTTCCCCCGCGCCAGACAACACACCGCGCCGAGCGTGCTTAACAGCAGCCATTTTTCCCATAACTCACCGATAATATTGTCGGAAAAAAACGTTTCCACGGCACTACCACGTAGCGCGGCATCGACCTGCTGCAGTCGGTCATCGTTGTTGCCATCCAGTGCGCCGTAATAGATCTGGTGTAAGGGCGTCAACTGCACCACATGGCCTTTATCGTTCAACGTGGCGTTGATTTTGCACAAGCCACCGATCACCCGATCGGCACCGAAGTGGGTGAGCAAGGTGTCAATATGTCGCATGCCATTCAGAATCGGCATGATCAGGGTTTGTGGCCCAACAGCCGGCTGGATGTCGTGAATCGCCTGCGCCAGGCCGGTACTTTTAACCGTTAAGATGATTAAGTCATAATGCGCGTCAAGCCTGGCGGCGGTAACCAACTGGGGTTCAAGCGTTTCCTGCCCTGAGCGGGTTTGCAACACCAGGCCGGTTTGTTGTAACTGATTAAAACGGCCTTCACGGACCAGGAAGGTCACATTCTGCCCGGCCTGTATCAGCCGCGCGCCAAAATAGCCGCCGGTTGCCCCCGCACCTACAATCAAAATACGCATCCCTTCTTCCTCCATTGAACGCATCTGCCCAGATGCAGGGCAGTGATTTACGTTATGCGTTAAAACCCAATCTGCCCGCAAGCATTATTACAATCTGCACCCACACAGAATAGTGCACTGACCGCAGTCAGGTCAGCGCAAGCTATGTCAAAATTCTTGAATGTAGCGCTTAAGGATATTCACTATCCGTCACGGCGCGGCTGGCGTAACCTTATTTCATTGAGGTTTATCACGCGAAAGCATTGTTCTTTCGTCAGGAGACGTTACAGATGAAAAAGATTGGTTTTCTCTCATTCGGCCACTGGACGCCATCATCGCAGTCCGCCACGCGTTCTGCTCAGGACGTGTTGCTGCAGTCTATAGATTTAGCGGTAGCGGCAGAAGAACTCGGGGCCGATGGTGCCTATTTCCGTGTGCATCACTTCGCCCGCCAACTTAGCTCGCCGTTTCCACTGCTGGCAGCGGTCGGCGCTCGCACCAAAAAAATTGAAATAGGTACTGGCGTTATCGATATGCGCTATGAAAATCCGCTCTATATGGTGGAGGATGCCAGCGCTGCCGATCTGATTTCCAACGGTCGCCTGCAGTTGGGCCTGAGCCGCGGCTCGCCAGAGCAGGTGATTGAGGGCTGGCGCTATTTTGGTTATGCGCCGCAGGAAGGCGAGACGGATGCGGACATGGGCCGTCGCCACACAGAAGTTTTCCTGGATGCGCTGCGTGGCGAAGGTTTTGCCAAACCGAATCCACAGCCGATGTTCCCGAATCCACCGGGCCTGCTGCGTCTTGAGCCGCTGTCTGAAGGCCTGCGCGATCGCATCTGGTGGGGTTCGGGCTCCAACGCCACGTCAGTATGGGCGGCGAAGATGGGCATGAACCTGCAAAGCTCGACGCTGAAAGATGACGAAACCGGCGAGCCGTTCCACATCCAGCAGGCAAAACAGATCCGCGCCTACCGTGAAGCATGGAAAGCGGCAGGACACTCGCGTAAGCCACGGGTTTCCGTCAGTCGCAGTATTTTTGCGCTGGTGAACGATATGGATCGGGCTTACTTTGGCCGCAGTGGACAGGATCAGGATTCAGTCGGTTTTCTGGATGAGAAAACCCGCGCCATCTTTGGTCGCAGCTATGCCGCCGAGCCGGAAAAACTGATCAAACTGTTGGCAGAGGATGAGGCGATTGCTGAAGCGGATACACTGCTGCTCACTGTACCGAATCAGTTGGGCGTGGACTACAACGCACACGTCATTGAATCGATTCTGAAGTACGTGGCGCCGGAGCTGGGCTGGCGTTAAGCCTGCTTGATCTTGCCAGATTAATAACCCCACACAATCCTCGCTGCGTGGGGTTTTTACTAAAATAATAATGCCTCTTCTACTGTAATATTTCTCACATTCCCCGCCGATAATATTGCTGGCCAGTGCAGCGAAATGTTTAGCGTTATTAACCTCTGAAACTATCAGCCGCTGAAAACATCAGCTTTCAGATTTATCTCAATAATACATTGTTAGTTGTAAATGAATTGACATGAAGTTGTGTTAATTTTATTAATGTATAAAGGCCTTCAAGGTTAACTGTATTCTGGTTACCTGACATATTCATATTTACTGAGAAAACTCTCAGGCGTTACTATTTCTGTTAGCACGATGCAACAGCATTGATATGCTGCTGCCTGTTTCTTAATGCAAATGGCTCTAAATTCTGTCTGAACCTGCCGAATATAACGGATTGCAACACCCGTTTCATCATTATCACAGCGTAATCGGAAAAAATTAATGGCGATTGATATTTATTTGAAAGTTGAAGGGACTACTGGAGAATCACAGGACAGCAATCATAAAGGATGGACCGACGTGCTCTCATTTAACTGGGGGGCTTCGCAACCCGGTAATATGGCGGTAGGTGGCGGTGGCGGCTCAGGAAAAGTGAATTTCAACGATCTGCGTGTTAAAGCGTTAATCGACAAATCCACTGCTGCCATTCTTAAATACTGCTCCAGCGGAAAGCATGTTTCAAAGGTAGAACTGTCGGTTTGCAAAGCCGGTGGCAACCAAATTGAGTACACGAAGATTGTGCTGGAAGATGTACTGGTTACGGCAACGGATTTTAACGGAGTAGGGCAAGGTGACACCATTGTGGTGGACTACGCCTTTCAGGCATCCAAAGTGTCTACCAGCTACTGGGAACAAAGTGCCAGCGGTACCAAAGGGGCGGAAAGCAAAGCCGGTTGGGATATTAAACAAAATAAAGAGAGCTGAGTTAATCCGCCCTTAAAATAAAGGTGAAAAATGGCTATTGATATCTTTTTGAAAATAGATGGAATTGAAGGTGAGTCGCAAAATGCAAACCATAAAAAATGGATAGATGTTCTGTCATTTAACTGGGGCGCGCAGCAACCAGGTAATATGTCCGTTGGCGGTGGTGGCGGTGCGGGAAAAGTGAATTATCGCGATTTAAGTGTTGAGGCATTGATCGATAAGGCCACACCGGCGTTAGTGAAATATTGTGCCAGTGGTAAACATCTGCCAAAAATTCAGCTGTCTGTTTGCAAGGCAGGCGGGCAGGAAGTGGAATATACTCGCATCACGCTTGAAGATGTGCTGGTTACGCAGACTGACTTTACCGGCATTGGTCACGCGTCCACGCTGGGTATGCAGTATTCCTTTCAAGCCAGCAAGGTTGCGCTGGAATACTGGGAACAGGCTTCTCAGGGAACGAAAGCCGCTTCTGTGCAGATGGGTTGGGATATCAAGCAAAATAAAGAAAGCTAATCAAAGGAACTGTTACATCTTAAAAAGAGGTTATTATGGCATTTCCAGGCATACATGTGATTGAGGGACTCACGACGAATCCCAGTTTAAATTCTGATACTTCAGGCAGCTTTTTACCCTCTGAAATTCTCAAAGAATCATTGATTCTGATGAGTTCGCTTGAGCCGATGGAAATTGCCAGTCTTTCTAAAAGGGAAACCAGTGTTATTGCCAGTGCGTTGAACGATTATAAAAATAACAGTAACAGTCGTTTTAAAAATCCTCCCACAGAGCAGGCTACAGGGCGGCGGCCGAATGGTGAGATAAAGCATATTAACAATCGCATACTCGGCATTCCTGTACAGCATTATAATACCACTTCAATGGGAGCCGTTGCGTTAAGTTCAGCCACCTTATTGGCAATCTTTTGGACCTCAACTGCAGGTTTATTTAGCATCGTTGGACGAAGTATCGTCCCTGCTGTGGCGAGTCTTGGCGGAATTGGTTTATCGTACCATTCAAATAACCGCACCCTGTCAATTAATCAATTAGCTGCGCATTTGAAAAATCTGGCAGACAATTTTAACAGCGCGCATGATGCGCTCGTTGCTTTTTCTCAGAAGGCAAAGTTGAAAAAACATAATTTTAAACCCTCCAAAGACACAGAGCCGACTTTTGCAGGGGAGGTCATATCTAAAAACCCTATTCCAGCAGCACACCGTGAAAGAATGTCGTATATTTTAAATCAATTTACTTTTACAGAGTATCAGCGCGTCGAGCTCATTGGTGATAGTGCGAATTTTGTGAAGCTGTTTTTTAATCAGAATGAGCAATTGACTTTAACAAAGATTGAATATGGCTACCTGACTGCGATGGACATTCCCTAATTCCGCGCCCGTCAATCTAAACCTCCAGATGGTGCATTTTAACGCTTCGGCAACCCGGATGAATGATCCTTGATAAAAGGGGCATAAGTCAAATTGTGCGAGCCGGGTTCCAGCACCTGGCTTGTTATCATCTACTTTAGGCGCTATGTTTTATCTGCTTTGTAAAAGCAGATAACGGGACGCTAAAAACGCTACTGGCCAGACAGCCAGCATAAATTTTTAACAGATATGCTTTTAATTTTTTACAGCCATGGCTGGCGCATTGTGTAAATACACCATCATCAAATAAGGGAGATTATTCAATGTCTGTTACCACGCTTAATCTTGTTCAGAAACCGTCTTCCGCGATTTCAAAAACTCAGCGCCGGTACAAAGTCGGCTACGTACCTAATTTTGGCGACACCAGCACGCCTGCGCTGAATATCAGCGGCAAATGGTTGCGTGAAGCCGGATTTGATACCGGCACGCGGGTCTCGGCAGAAATTAGCGAAGGATGCATTGTGCTGCGGGTCGATAAGTCATAAAACGGAAAGGTGTGATTGATTGCTCACTTCTCAAAGGCAGCGTTGCGGGTTGCCCCTTGAATTCAGGTCAGGTGAGCATAAAACCGCCTGGCCTACTTTATTGGCAGAACAAACAGATAACGCGGTTTCCTTCACCGCGTGAATTCAGTTGCCAATAAGGAAATGCCATCCGTTTTAACCTCCTCAGGGTGCGACCCGGCAGGGCCGCAAACCGCCGTCGTTAACACTGCAAATACACAACATGCGTTTGCAGATATTCCTCGAGCCCATGACGACCATCAGCACCGCCGATGCCAGATTTGCGCCAGCCGGCATGGAATCCCTGCATGGCTTCAAAATTCTCGCGGTTAACGTAGGTTTCACCAAACTTCAGCTGACGCAGGGCGGTCATCGTGGTGGTCAGGTTCTGAGTGTAGATTGAGGAAGTCAGGCCGTACTCACAGTCATTGGCCAGTGCGATAGCTTCTTCGAGCGTTTTAAAGGTCATTACAGGAAGCACCGGGCCAAAAATTTCCTCACGCATAATCTCCATCTCTTGGCGTACGCCGGTAATAATCGTGGGCTCGAAGTAAAAGCCCTCGCGACCCGCCCGTTTACCGCCCAACACAACCCTGCCGCCTTCTTCTACTGCCCTGGCAACTTTTTGCTCAACCCGTGCCAGCGCGGCGGCGGTGATCAGTGGCCCCATATCGATATCGTTTTTTTCAGCCGGATTGCCAAACGTCACGTGTTGCATCGCCTCTGTCAGTGCGCTGATAAAGCGGTCATAAATCCCTTCCTGCACATAAACCCGCTCTGCGCAGTTGCAAACCTGACCTGTATTAATGACGCGTGAACTGACAATCGACTTCACAGCCAGATCGAGGTCGGCGTCATCCATCACAATGGCCGGCGCTTTACCCCCCAGCTCCAGAGAGACTTTGGTAACGTTTTTTGCTGCCGCTTCCATGGCGGCAATCCCGGCATTAACGCTGCCCGTCAGGCTTACCAACCCCACTTTTTCGTTGCCAGCCAGCTCCTGACCGATCTCAGGTCCGTAGCCGTAAACAACATTGAACACACCTTTTGGCAGGCCGATATCCGCAACGATCTGTGCAAACAGGGCCGCGTTATTGGGCGTCAACTCACTCGGTTTTATCGCAATCGTATTGCCGGTAATCAGTGCCGGCGCCGCTTTACGCGCAATCAAAAAAAACGGGAAGTTCCACGGTAAGATGCCGGTAGTAACGCCAATCGCTTTTTTAAAGACGAAAATATTTTCATTAGGACGATCGCTGTTCACAATCTCACCTTCGTAGCGTCGCGCCCATTCGGACATGTAGTCCAGGTAATCAGCGGTAAACAGCACTTCGGTTTTTGCCAGCCCCTGGGTTTTACCGCCTTCTGCCACGATAGTGGCGCTGAGTTCGGGTTCACGCTGACGAATGGCTGTGGCAATTTTACGCAGCCAGCTGCCGCGCTCCACGGCCGGTAAGGCTTCCCAGCCCGGCTGCGCGGCATCGGCAGCGGCGATAGCGTCTGCGGCGTCCTGACGCGTGCCTTGAGGAATGCGTGACAGTAGCGCTTCGGTAGCAGGATTAATCACTTCAATCCACTTATCGCTGTGATTAGGCACAAAAACACCATTAATGAAATGTTGATGATGTGTTGTCATATGCAGGGCTCCGCTTTTAACTCGTTAACGTTATGTGAAAACAGAGTGAAACAGATTACGACGATACACCTTTTTATCTTTGCCAAAGCCACACTGCAGATGGCAGGGAAGGGAAGAAAGACACGACGAAGCCAGCATTTCCACGGCGTGTTTTGTTATCTGAGCGGTCAGCGTCTTATAAAAAGGGTCGACGGGCTGAAACCCTGTATTCGCCAGCAAATGCCGGAACGCCTGGGATGGCGATAAGCCCGTGCCTGCCCGCGCAGTCAATGACGAAGCGGTAGGCTTTTGACGGGAGGCATCCCCGGCCAATTGTCCTTTCGGTTTGCCCTGCCACGCAAACGTCTCATTGCGTGACTGCAGTTAATAACATGCGCAGCGACTACTGCGCTGAATCGTAGAGTGCTTATCCAACATCATGCGATCTCCCGCTGATCACAGTATCCCCACTAGCCTTGAGTCATATCACAAACCTTTTCTGCCGACCGTTTTCCCTCTTCGTCCGCCAAACCATCTTTGCAGCGAACCCGCAGCTCAACTTTATGTCATTGCCACGTTAATAAGCGTGCTGGCAGTAAGATTAAAACTGTGCCGATCAACACAACAAACAACAAAAATATCTCGAATAATAAGCGGGTTAGGTAAAACGTCCGGTTACTGTCCTTAAATGTGAATTTGTGATCTTTATGTTGAACATTCACCGGATTTTGCCAGCGACCTGTGTTTTCCGGCAGCCATTCAAAGGCTGAGTGAAAGCAGCTCCCACTAGACTGCTGCTTATCAGGAAACGTCGGTTTCCTGTTTGGCCTCAACCTTGCGAAGGAATAACAATGAACAGTGCCATTATTGCCGGTATTTTCTGGCATCTGGTGGGTGCCGCCAGTGCCGCATGTTTTTATGCGCCGTTTAAACAGGTCAAAAAATGGTCATGGGAAACCATGTGGGCAGTAGGTGGCTTGATGTCGTGGCTGATTTTGCCATGGGCAGTCAGTGCCGTGCTGCTGCCGAATTTCTGGGCGTACTACAGTAGTTTCAGTCTGTCACAGCTGCTACCTGTGTTTTTGTTTGGTGCAATGTGGGGCATCGGCAATATTAACTACGGCCTGACCATGCGCTATCTCGGCATGTCGTTAGGCATCGGTATTGCTATCGGCATTACGTTAGTCGTCGGGACACTCATGACGCCGTTGCTGCAGGGCCGTTTTGTCGCGCTCTTTAGCTCGGCTGGTGGCCGTATGACGCTGCTTGGCGTTCTGGTCGCGCTGATTGGCGTGGCAATTGTATCGCGAGCAGGTTTGCTGAAAGAGCGCGCGCTGGGCATTAACGCCGAAGAATTCAATCTGAAGAAAGGGCTGATACTGGCGGTTATCTGCGGTATTTTCTCAGCCGGCATGTCCTTCGCTATGGATGCCGCAAAGCCGATGCATGTTGCGGCAGCTAATCTGGGTATTAATCCGCTGTACGTGGCGCTACCCAGCTATGTGGTGATTATGGGCGGTGGTGCGCTGATTAACCTGGCGTACTGCTTTATCCGCCTGGCGGTTAAGCCGGAGCTCTCCCTCCGCCGGGACTTCTCCGTGGCAAAACCGCTGTTAATTGCCAATATCGCTTTCGCTATTCTTGGCGGCACCATGTGGTATCTGCAGTTCTTTTTCTATGCATGGGGCCATGCCAAAATTCCACCGCAATATGACTTTGTCAGTTGGATGCTGCACATGAGTCTGTATGTGCTGTGTGGTGGTCTGGTCGGACTGATGCTGAAAGAGTGGAAATCTGTCGGGCGTCGTCCGGTTAGCGTTCTGTCGATTGGCTGCATAGTCATTATCATCGCTGCCAATATTGTCGGGCTTGGCATGGCTGCCTGACTCCGCAGAGATAAAAGCCTGATGCGTTAACGCGTATCAGGCTTTTGCGTTATCAGTTAGCGTGGCGCATTGCGGTACAAAACGTTGCCGCCAGGCACTGGGCGTCATGCCGGTTTCACGCGTAAACACCACCGAAAAATAGTTACTGTCATCAAAGCCGCAGCGTGAAGCAATCTCGCTGATTAAACTTTCCTGGGTGCGCAGTAAGTATTTTGCCTGACAGAGTTGAAGCTGACGCAAATAGTGGCCAATTGTCATGCCGGTTTGCTGGCGAAACAGCTGTTTAAGCGCTCGCTCGCTGAGTTGGTGCTGCTCGCAAAAGTAGGCGAGGTCAAACGGACGGCTGATATCGGCCAGCAGCGACGACATCAGCAGATCAAGCTGTTCGCCTTCCGGTAGCGCCCAGGAACGATCGGCCGCGTAACCGTGGCGGCGCAGAATCAGCGCCAGCTGTAAAAACAAGGCTTCAGAAAGCTGAATGGACAAGGGATCGTTTTTGCGGCTTTCCCGCTCCAGTTGGCTGATGACGCCACGCGCCAGCGCCATACCCTGGGTGGTTAATCGCCAACCGGACTGAGCATTCTCTTCCTGAGGCGGTATAAGCTGGCTCCAGTCAAGATCGAGCCGAAAGCGATCGCGGCAATAAAGAATGTTGTCGAGCGCCAGGTCATGAACGCTGTCATAGCTATGGCAGTCGCTGTCGTGAATATAAAACACATCGCCGCAGGTAATCAGCCAGGGGCGATCGTTGAGGATGTGCAGCCCGTTGCCGCGCCAGACAATCACAATCTCGCTAAACCTGTGTTGATGAGGCGGGAAAGAGGGTTGTGGCATACGTTCGGCCACTGCAATGGGCAGGTTTCTGGCAGGAAAGTAGTCCTCGCGCGACAGAATTAGCGACATATTAAAAGCTCCAGTTACCACATCTGTTGACGCTCCATGCGGGGCGCGTAGCCAAATTCACGCCGGAACAGCGTGGAGAAGTGGTTGCTGTCACCAAACCCACACTGATAGGCGATGTCCGTTATACGCATATCGCTGTGGCGAAGCAGATGACGCGCCTGCAATAACCGCAGCCGATTCAAATAACGCTGTGGCGTACTGCCTGTCTGCTGCTTCATCTGGCGGTGCAGCGTACGCAGCGACAGTGAAAAGCTGTCGGCCAGCGCCTCCCATGCGATCTCTTCACTGTAATGCTCATTCAGCCAGTCAAGCAATCGGTGCAGTCTGGCTTCCTGGTCCTGCGCGTTGTCATTGCGAGCGGCCTCACGTAGCAACACCAGCATTTGCAGAAAGAGTTGCTCCTGATGTGCCTGACGTTCGAGTGACCACAGAGGTTGCTGCTTCATCTGTGTCACCAACTGCAAAGCGTGCCCCATCACTTTTTGATTAATGCGCCAGTGCGACGCGTACCGGCCGTCCTCTTCACGCGGCAATAGTGCCTGCAGCCCGGAAAGAAAGCGGAACGCCCCCGGGCTTCGGTACAGCACATTGGTCAGGCAAAGGTTGTCGGTTTTTTCATACAGATGGCGATCGTGGTCGCGTACAAAGCACACGCAACCGGCACTCAATGCCTGCGGCTGACCATTAAACACATGAATACCTGATCCCTGTTCAACCAGCACAATTTCATGGAAATCATGATGATGTTCTGGAAAAGCCTGCTGTGGCACGCGTGGCTCGATGGCAATGGCGTAATTTCCGGCGGGAAAGAAATCCGCGCTATGCAGAACGGTCATGGCTTGCTCTCCGTTAACAATGTTGCAACTGAGTCTACGCAGGCGCTGCGGACATCACCTTGAATTTTGAACGGGGCGGCGCAAGAAAATGGCGAATTATTTAAGATCGCCTAAGTGATTGATAGAAATGCGGCAAAGCTCACAACTCTATCGTCACGCGGTTCTGTGAGCTGTCTCACGAACACCTTTGCAAACCTGCCAGCGAAGATCCTCTGCTGGCACTGCGCCTAAGGTGGCAGGCCTGCAGGCTTTTTATTCTGTAGCCATGTCATTTCAGGAAAACATGCCATGAATATGCGTAACATCGTTGCCATTGATTTAGGCGCATCCAGCGGGCGCGTCATGCTTGCGCAGTGGACGTCGGACAGCCAGAAAATCGCCCTGCGTGAAGTCCGTCGTTTCGCGAATCAGCGGGTTCAGCGCGGCGGCTATGACTGCTGGGATCTGGATCGTCTGGAGCAGGACATTCGCGCCGGACTGCAGCAACTGGATGATGAAGGCATCGTGCCGGACAGCATGGGTATTGATACCTGGGGCGTTGATTTGGTACTGCTGGATGCAGACGGACATCGCGTTGGCGAAGCCGTGAGCTACCGTGACAAACGCACCGAGGGCCTGATGGCCCAGGCGATTGACGATCTCGGCCAGCAGGCGATATACCAGCGCACCGGCATTCAGTTTCTGCCATTTAACACCTTATATCAGCTGCGCGCGCTACATCTGCAGCAGCCGGACTGGCAGTCGCAGGTGAAACATGCGCTGATGATTCCGGACTATCTACACTATCGTCTCACCGGCGAAATGAACTGGGAATACACCAACGCCACCACCACGCAGTTACTGAATATTCAAAGTGGTGAGTGGGATCGTGACTTGCTGGACTGGGCTGGCGTCGACTCCGCCTGGTTCGGCACACCGCATGCACCGGGCAATAACGTGGGTTACTGGGCCAGCGCCAGCGGCAAGCGGATCCCGGTGATTGCCGTAGCCACGCACGATACGGCCAGCGCGGTGCTGGCCACGCCACTGATGCACGACGATGCAGCCTATCTCAGTTCAGGTACCTGGTCGTTAATGGGGATTGAAAGTCTCCAACCCTATGTGAATGCGACTGCTTTACAGGCCAACATAACCAATGAAGGCGGCGCGGAAGGTTACCGGGTGCTGAAAAACATTATGGGGCTGTGGCTTTTACAGCGCGTCTGTAGCGAACTGAACATCCGCGACTTGCCCCTGCTTATTGCGGATGCCGCAAAACAGCCAGCCTGCCGCTCGCTCATAGATCCTAACCACCCTCGCTTTATTAACCCAGACAACATGGTGCAGGCAATCCAACATGCCTGTGCTGAACAGGCGATGCCGATACCGCACACTGCGGCCGAACTGGCACGCACCCTCTTTGACAGTCTGGCGCTCTTATATCGTCAGACAATCCTGGAACTCGGCCAGCTACGCGGCACACCGCTACGGCAGCTGCATATCGTGGGCGGCGGTAGCCAGAATCCTTTACTCAACCAGCTGTGTGCCGATGCCTGTCAACTGCCGGTGATTGCCGGTCCGGTAGAAGCCTCCACGCTGGGAAATGTGGGTTGCCAGCTCATCGCGCTAGGTGAACTGCGTGACGTCGCGGATTTGCGCCGCTGCATCAGCCGTAATTTCCCGTCAGACATCTTTGAACCGCTCGACAACAGCGCGTTTGCGGCCCATCAGGCGCGCTTCACCGCGCTGCTCCAACCTGCTAAGGAACTTGCATATGACAAAGCTGATTGAACAGGCCTTTGACCTGGCGAAACAACGTTATGCTGAGAATGGCGTTGATGTGGACCTTGTGATGGCGCAACTGGATGAGATCCCGGTCTCGATGCACTGTTGGCAGGGTGATGACGTGCGCGGTTTTGAAAATCCCAACGGGCAACTCACCGGCGGTATTCAGGCCACCGGCAACTATCCGGGACGGGCACGCAACGCCGACGAGTTGCGCGCCGACATTGAAAAAGCCATATCGCTAATTCCGGGCGCAATGCGCCTTAATCTGCACGCGATCTATCTTGAGAGCAGCCAACCCGTTGAGCGCGATGCCATCGAGCCGAAACACTTCAGCAACTGGGTAGCGTGGGCAAAAAGCAACAGGCTGGGGCTGGATTTCAATCCCACCTGCTTTTCACATGAAAAGAGTGCCGATGGCTTTACGCTGTCGCACGCCGATTCAGGTATTCGCCAGTTTTGGATCGACCACTGTAAAGCCAGTCGCCATATTTCGGCTTACTTTGGTGAACAGCTCGGTACGCCTTCCGTGATGAACATTTGGGTGCCGGACGGCATGAAAGATCTCACCATCGACCGCTTTGCGCCGCGCCAGCGCCTTGCCAGCGCGCTTGACGCGATCATCAATGAGCAACTCAACCCGCAACACCATATTGATGCTGTCGAAAGCAAACTATTCGGGATTGGTGCGGAAAGCTACACCGTGGGTTCCAACGAATTCTGCCTTGGCTACGCCAGCAGCCGGCAGATTGCGCTGACGCTGGACGCCGGGCATTTCCACCCGACTGAAGTGATCTCCGACAAAATCTCTACCGCGATGCTGTACGTGCCGCGCCTGCTGCTGCATGTGAGCCGTCCGGTACGTTGGGACAGCGATCATGTAGTGCTGCTCGATGATGAAACTCAGGCGATTGCCCATGAGATCGCCCGCCAGAAACTCTTCGATAAGGTGCATATCGGTCTCGACTTTTTTGATGCCTCAATCAACCGCATTGCCGCCTGGGTCGTTGGTACGCGTAACGCCAAAAAAGCGTTGCTGCGGGCGCTGCTGGAGCCCAGCGATCGGCTGCGTAGGCTGGAGAGTGAAGGGGATTTCACCACACGGTTGGCCCTGCTGGAAGAGCAAAAGTCGCTGCCGTGGCAGGCGGTGTGGGAAGCATGGTGCCTGCGTCATGACGTTCCTGCCGATGCCAGCTGGCTGAGCGACGTCCGTCATTACGAACAACATACTTTGCGTCAACGCTAAGGGATAAACCATGCAAAACATTCTGACATCCTGGTTCGTACAGGGGATGGTAAAAGCCACCAGCGATATGTGGTTGAAAGGCTGGGATGAGCGTAACGGCGGTAACGTTAGCCTGCGCCTGCTTCCCGAAGAAGTGCAGGACTTCGCCAGCGACTTTTATGCCGAACCGCGCTGCATTGAACTGAGTAAACCGGCACCGGCGTTAGCTAACGACTGGTTTTTAGTGACCGGGTCTGGCAAGTTTTTTCGTAACGTGCAGCTCGACCCGGCAGACAGTCTGGTGCTGCTGCAGGTGGATGACCAGGGGTTGTCGTATAAAATTCACTGGGGATTAAGCAACGGTGGGCTGCCGACCTCTGAACTGGCGGCGCATTTCCAGTCGCACAGCGTACGCAAGCAGGTGACTCAGGGAAGCGATCGGGTGATTATGCACTGCCATGCTACTCACTTTATGGCGCTGAGCTACGTTGTAAATCTGGATTCGGCACGCTTTACGCGCCTATTGTGGGAAGGCAGCACAGAGTGTCTGGTGGTGTTCCCGGACGGGGTGGGCATTTTGCCATGGATGGTGCCGGGCACTGACGGTATCGGTCAGGCAACGGCAGATGAGATGGCGATCCACAGCCTGGTCATGTGGCCCTTCCACGGCATCTTTGGCGCGGGTCCTAATCTTGATGAGACCTTTGGTCTGATCGACACCGCTGAAAAATCATCGGAGGTTGTCGTAAAAGCTCTATCTATGGGCGGTATTCGTCAGAGCATCACTACCGCGCAGCTGATCGCGCTGGGTGAACGCTTTAATGTTAAACCCTGGCAGGCAGCACTGGATGCGGAGCGCAGCGATGTTACGTAAAGCTTTTGTCATGCAGGTGCATGCTCACTGCCACGATGAATACCTGCGTCGCCATTCACCCATCTGGCCGGAACTGGAACAGACGCTAAAAGCGCATGGTGCCCATCACTATGCTATCTGGCTGGATGCCGATCGTAACCTGCTGTTCGCCAGCGTTGAGATTGAATCAGAAGCCCGCTGGCTCGCGGTGGCGCAAACCGAGGTTTGCCAGCGCTGGTGGGCATCGATGAAAGATTTAATGCCGTCTAATGCGGATAACAGCCCGATAAGTGCAGAGCTTAAACCGATGTTTTTTCTGCCTTAGAGAGCTGATGAACAGAACGACACAATCCCGAACCGCGCATAACCAAACCCGCTAGCCATAACGCGCTAGCCAAATGGCAAAAAACATAAAGCCCGCTCGGGTTTCCCTGAGCGGGTTTATCGATACAGATCGTAAAACGCTAAATGTCCTCGTAGCCATTCACTTAAACAACCGAATGCGCCTTCAGCTTTGCAGCAATACCGTATGAACCCCTCATTCCTTCGCGCCATACTTCTCTTTATCGCTTTACACCTATATAGCATTTAACCTATATCCCGGAGTTGTGTGGCCGATTAAAACAACGGATACGTTTGACTGCTGGTTTACCTCGCTTAGCGATATCGACAGGGCTGACGTGCTTGCAGCATTGTTGGTCCTGCGGGAGAAGGGGCCGGGTTTGTCCAGACCTTATACCGATAAGCTCAAAGGCTCCCGCTATAGCAACATGAAAGAACGACGTATCCAGAGCCGGGGCTATCCTTTACGGGCATTTTTGCCTTTGAGCCGGCCCGAACCGGCATTGTGCTTTGTGCTGGAAATAAGGTCGGCAATGAAAAACGTTTTTACGACGCGATGCTCCCGGTTGCTGACCGGGAATTTACGAACTGGCTTAACGCATTAAAAAATAAGGAGTAACGCGATGGGCAGAACGCTGGAACAGCTTATTGCGGATGAAAAAAATGACGTCGTGGATGAAGCTCAGGCGATGGCGACGGACATCCTGCTCAATATTCACCTTGCCGAACTGCGTGAGAAAGTACAAAAAACGCAGGTAGAAATGGCGCAGGCGCTGGGCATCAAACAACCTACCGTTGCAGGAATGGAAAAACCGGGGCACGACCTGAAGCTGTCCACGCTCAAACGCTATGTTGAAGCGACCGGTGGCAAGTTTCGCCTTGATGTTGAACTGCCGGATGGTTCTCACTACGGTTTTGTGCTTTAAACCCGCAGGGCCGTTCAACGTAGCCAGCCGATCGTTTCTTAGGGTTTTGCACGATGCCTGCGCGACGGCCCCAACGCATTTTCCATTCGCGCGGCGACGCTCTCAGCCAGGTGTTGCTGCGCGAGACAGCTATTCTTTGTCAGTCGTTAACGGATAAACTCGCGCTGCTTGCGGGCACCGGAAACAAAGTAAAGCCTGCGGACGGGTACTCGCACAATATAGGGCTCTTTTCGGATGAGGCGATAGTTGAATACCAAAGACGTGAATCGCCTGAATCAACAAGCAGAGACGGACCATAAGAATCGGTCAGTTCAGGGGTTTTGCAAGACGTGATACGACGGATTTTCAGGGCTGAAAAGGGACAGGTTTGTCGTGCCATTATCGAAATGAAATAAAAGGAATCGTACAACGCATTTCGCCGGACGCGTAGGGTAGGTCGATACGCGTCGGGGAAGATTTTCACGCTAACTTACGGCAACCTGGCTGAGCAGGTACGTTTCAGTAGGCCTGAAAACAGGAAGATGGCTCCTCTGACTGGACTCGAACCAGTGACATACGGATTAACAGTCCGCCGTTCTACCGACTGAACTACAGAGGAATCGTTTGAACGGGGCGCATATTATCGACGTCCCGCAGGCTTGTCAAAGCTCTTTTTCACAAAACTGTCTAATTGCTGAAATACTCGCCAACTCCCGCGTTTTAACCGTTTCGCTTAGCGTACTGACGCAATCGAATAGCTGTAATTTTGCACCTTTTATTCAGTAAACAGAATCTCCGTTTCATTTTTATAAAGCTTTGCACGACATTCCCTCACGAATGTTCTTTATGTTCGTCACATTTATTTCATTTTTAAATTGAAATACTCATAAATGGAATTTAAATTTCATTTAATCCTTTCTCTGTCAGCCCGGAGTTAAAATGAACAAAGTCAGAATCGGCATGATCGGCAGTGGCTATATCGGTCGTTGCCACGCGATTGCCTATGCCCAGGCACCCGCGGTGTTTGCGTTAAAAGGGGAGATCGTGCGTGAAATGCTGGCAGAGGTTAATCCCGAACTGGCCGCAAAGCAGGCCGCCACCTTTGGTTTTTCCCGCTCTACGGGCAACTGGCGCGAGCTGGTGAGCGACCCGAATATTGATGTTGTGGACATCTGCGCGCCCAATTTCCTGCATAAAGAGATGGCGCTGGCCGCCATTGCTAACGGCAAACACGTGTATTCCGAAAAGCCGTTATCCCTGACGGTGGCCGATGCGCGGGAAATGGTTGAAGCGGCCAATACAGCAGGGGTTAAAACCCTGGTGGGCTTCAACTATATGAAGAATCCGACCAGTCAGCTGGCAAAAGAGATCATCGCGCGCGGTGAAATCGGCGAGGTGGTGCACTTTTACGGCACGCACAACGAAGACTATCTGGCGAAACCGGAAACGCCACTCGACTGGCACTGCCAGAAAGCGCTGGCCGGGTTAGGCGCGCTGGGCGATCTGGCGGCGCACATCGTCAATATGGCGCACTACCTGGTGGGCAATATTGCGGAAGTCAGTGGGGATATGATGACGGTGATTAAAACCCGTCCTGACCCAAAGGATCTCAGCCGTCAGTTGCCGGTTGAAAATGAAGATCAGGCCAGCGCCTTGCTGCGCTTTCACAACGGTGCGCACGGTGTGATTGAAACCTCGCGTATCGCCTGTGGGGCCAAGATGGGGTTGACCTATGTCGTGACCGGCACCAAAGGTACCCTGCGTTACACTCAGGAGCGCATGGCCGAGCTGGAGCTGTATATCCATGATGAACCGGCGGGGCGGCAGGGCTTTAAAACCCTGCTGACCGGGCCTGCGCATCCGGACTATGCTAACTTCTGCGTCTCAGCAGGTCATGGTATTGGCTTTAACGATCAGAAAACGGTAGAAATTCGCGATCTCATTAATGGCATTGCCGCTGGCGACCCTATGTGGCCTGATTTTGCAGAAGGATTGCAGGTGCAGAAGGTGCTTGAGGCCATCGCGCTGTCGGCGGCAGAAAGGCGCTGGATGGCGGTATAGCCTTTAAGTGACATTATACAAAACCAGTCCATGATCCGGATGTGGCCCCGGGCTTAGTGCCGGGGCCGGTTGATGCTGATCAGGCTGAGACTTTATCCCACCACAGTTTATCCATCGCATAATAGCGATCACGCTGACTAACAGGCTGAGACAGATCGCGCTGCCACGGCTTATCCAGAATGTAATGCAGGTTCTTCACCTCTTCACATTCCCACAGCTTATCGTGCTGGAAACGCAGCGTTTTTAGGGCATTGTAGACATAGGAGAGCGGCAGCCACTGGCCTTTAAAAGCCTCGTTCAGCAAATCCTGCTCTGAAAAGGCGTACTGGCTCAGGTCCTCTATAGCGGCAATGCGCGCTTCAAGTTTTTCAAAAACGGCGTTATCAGGCTCCAGCACCAGAAAGCCGCCGTTGAGGTAATAATCCACATGTGCGGGCGGCGACTCCTCACGTTCCTGCCAGGTGTAGTGGCAGAACTCGGGCTGCCAGCTGTCGGGATAGGCCTCGATCTGATTCGGATTGCAGCGGCAGGCGTGGCAGGCGGCCAGCGCATGGCCACCCAGATCCAGCGAGAACAGCTCATCCATGTTCTGAAGTACCAGCATATCGGCATCCAGAAAGACCACCCGCTGATAGTCGGTCAACTGCCAGGCGCGCAGTTTGGTCCAGACTTCACCAAAACGTTCAGATGCATACTGCGGGTTCAAATCGCTGTGCGGATAAAGCCCCTCCACATGTTGGATTAAGCAGCCTTCCTCTTCCAGGATCGCGCAGTCTTGCTCATCAATGGCAGCGGTTGCCATCACGACCAGGGGCCAACGCGTTTGACTTTGAGTGAGTGAACGGCGCAGCGCTTTTACGCCGACCAGATAATCCGGTTGCGTCAGTAAGGTTACCCAGGCAAACATATCATCCCTTATCGAATTGATTAAACAGTGCAGCGGTGTAGTCGTTGCTCAGACGGCCTTGCGGATCGAACTGCTCACGCAGAGCACGGAAGGACGCCCAGTGCGGGTAGAGATCCTGCCAGCGGTACAGCGAGGCGTCGTAATACTTGCCCCAGTGAGGGCGACCGCCTTCTTCTGCCAGAAGCTTCTCCACCTCACTTAAAAAGTGCAGGCCCGCTTCTGAAAGGGAGCCGTCGTCGGCGTAATACACCACAAAGCCAAAGAAGCAGGTGGGCTGGTCAAAGGCCGGGCTGAGCCATGCCGATGACGCACCTGTACAACGCAGGATGATGGGATAGTGCATATGCGGGCGATTGTCGGCGTACCAGCGTTTAATCTTGCTGATGACTGCTGGCGTTTTTTCCAGCGGTACGCCAATTTCGACGTTGATCTGCGGCACGGCGATACCGCGACAGAACAGCTGATAGATGTCGCCTGTCACATCGGTAAAATCCCGAAAGCGCGTTACGGTACGGAACTGTTTGCCGCCCTTGCCGTGAATTTGGGTGTCGCGATGCATGTGTTCCAGCGTCTGATCGATCGTGTCGTTGAGGCTGTCGTCGCCTTCATCGGCGTGTTCCATCACCTCACGATCGTTCTGCGCATAATGGTGGATCTCCTCCTCGCTGGCCTGATGTGCATTCCAGACGTGGATAAAATTGTCATCCACAAACCACCAGGCTTTGCTGAGTTCGTATTCATCATTCCAGCGCAGCAAATCACTTTCCAGGCTGTCCGCCGACACCGCATTTTTATGGCAGGTGAAAATACGAAACGGCTGCGTGCGCAGGGTCACTTCGGTCACAATGCCCAGCACGCCCAGCGACACCAGTGCGGCAGGAAAATCTGCATCGCCACGTGACAGCTCACGGATCGAGCCGTCGCTCAGCACCATGCGAATGTGCTCAGCCTCATCAGCAATGGAACTCTGGTGCAGGCCCTGACCGTGAGTGCCGGTAGCCATTGCGCCCGCCAGCGTCTGAACCGAAATCACGCCGGGTGAGGAGGCGAGCATACGATCCATTTCCGTTAAGGTACTGTAGATTTGTTCCAGCGGGGTCGCGCCGGCGAACGTGACGCTATGTGCATCACTGCGGATCAGGCCGGACAGTGCACTCAGATCCAGCAGCAAATCATCGGGGTGCACGGCCAGCATTCTGCCTGGAGAGTAGGTTTTACCGGTTACGCGCACCTTGCCGCTTGACTCACGCAGTAACTGCCGGAGTGCGGCCTCGTCAGCAGGACGTTTAACCTGCTGCTGCGCACCAATCTGTGCGTTTTGCGCCCAGTTCCAGACTGCATCATCTTGTGGATCAAGGTGGGTCTGGCGAAGCGGATAAAGGTTGGCGTCTTTGCTCAAACTGCTTTCCTTACTTAAGTGATATTAAGAATACCCCTTAAGCATAGACTATCGCTTTCAACGCCCTGTGAGCCTACTGATGCCGACAGATATAACGCAGCGTGGCCGTCACCGCTAACTGGCGATTGCGGCTGATAATATCCTCTTCACTTTTGTCCGGACTGAACAGCGTATTAAACGTGAACCGGTTAGAAACCTGATGTACGCAGATACTACTGATAAGGCGATGTACATCCAGCGTGTCCAGCGGCTGAATAAACAGCCCCTGCTGCTGACCGCGCGTCAGGATGTCATCCAGCAGATCCAGCGCGCTGCGGTTAAGCTGGCTCAGCCGCACGGATTGTGAGATGTAGCGTCCGCGAGAGAGGTTCTCCATGCAGATCAGCCGAATAAAATCAGGATGCGAAACGTGATAATCGAAGCTGGCCTCAACCAGTTTCGTAATGGCCTGTCCGGGTTCCATTGCCGCCAGATTCAGGCCGGTTTCATGTTCCCTGATCTGCTGATAAACCTGCTCCAGCACATCAATATAGAGCTGCTCTTTATTGCCAAAGTGGTAGACCACCATGCGTTTCGTCGTCTGAGCACTCTCGGCGATCTGCTCCAGCCGGGCGCCCTGCATGCCGAACTCAGCAAAGATTTTGAGTGCGCCAGCCAGAATGCGTTTTTTAAGCCCTTCAGGATCGTTTTTGCGTTTTGTCGTGTCCGTCATAGTGCTCAGTGGGTTGCCAGGTAACGAGAAGGTAAGGGGGCGATATTACCACAGCGTAACCATGCGGGTGGGGATACAGCAGTAAAATCCCCTTTAAGCAGGATTAATCAGCCTGTTCTGAAGCCCCGTTATCCACAAGGCAGCCGTCACCTACCTGTTATTTCACCTGGTCGCTCAATTACAGCGTTTTAACAATCATACCCATGGCGGCCAGCAGCATCATCACGCCCACGACCCGGTACATGATCCGCAGCGAGCGCGGGCGGGTCAGAAACACGCGGACTTTCACCGCCGCCAAAATAAACATCGCGCCCACGGCCAGTAATACGGCAGCGGTAACGGGAACCAGTACGGCACCCCAGAATTTCAGTGAAATTGCCTCCAGGGAAATAACGAGCGGCAGTATTGCCAGATAAAAGGCAATCGTTTTGGGGTTGCCCAGCGTAATACTCAGCCCCGACAGCCAGGCGGAGACCAGTTGCTGACGGGTAACCTTCTGGTCAATGCTGATAGCATGGGGTTGATAAGACCAGAACTGCCAGGCCAGATAGCCCAAATAAAGCGCCGCCGCCCAGTTAATCAACGTAAAGAGCGCGGTATAGGTCTTGGCCACAATGCCCAGACCAAATACGGCCAGGGTTAAATAAAACACATCGCCCATTATCACGCCGATAAGCGCAGCAAAGCCTGCCAGTGAACCCCCATTGATGCTACGCGCAACGATCGTCGTCATCCCAGGGCCCGGAATCGCGGCGGCCAGTCCCAGCGCCAAAATATAAGGCAGTAATTCAGTTTGAAGCGACATGATGTTTCCTTCATTCAATAGGGATAAGAACGTTGTTTACAGGCGTGATTGCGTTAACAGAGCGTGCATTCTGGAAAGAATGCGATGCCGCTTGCTCATCCCGCTTCTGAGCATAAGAACCTGCTCTGTGCCGTTTAATGCCATTCCTCTGCTGCGCAATACAGCCTGATTAAAGTATGCCTGAGCTGGGCAGAAATACGTTGTCTGAATATCGCTTCTGTGCCGTAATTATGGCAATAATTTGCCTGTAAAATAGGTTAAACAGAAAGGATATGACTGATATGCCGCTTGATAAGACAGAGGTGAAAATTTTAAGCATCTTGCAGGATGATGCCCGGATGACCAATCAGGAGCTTGCCGATAAGATCGGTATGTCTGCCTCGCCCTGCTGGCGCAAAGTCCGCAAACTGGAAGAGCAGGGCGTGATAAAGGGCTATCGGGCAGTGCTGGACCGTAAGAAAACCGGCTCGGGCGTTATGGTTTTTATTCGGGTGGTCATTGACTGCCACAGCGAAGCTGAAGCGGAAAAGTTTGAGCAGCAGGTGACCGCGCTGGAGGATGTTGTGGCCTGCTACAGTATCGGCGGCGATGCCGATTTTTTGTTACAGGTGGTGGCAACCGACCTCGACTCTTACGCCGAGTTTGCCATGTCGGTGGTGCGCAGGCTGCCGCGCATTAAAGAGATGCAAAGTATGTTTGTTTTGAAAGAGATTAAACCGCTGACGGCCTATCCGGTTAAAAACCCCCGATGAGATGATTGGCTCACGCTTATGCCGTGTTTGTCAGAAGGCCTTTGTTATTTTAATGCGATATTGCGACACGGCGCTTAACGTGCAGGTCTGTTTTAGCCGGTGAGTTATAATGTCCGGTTTTTGCACCCTAAAGGCCGGTAAAAGACGTTCGCCCTTTAGGGATTTGAATACGGCTAGCGCGTTTCTACGACAGGCAGGCGAATATCATCATTGCAAACTCACAACGCGATATCACCTGCCTTTGTCATTTAAATACGCCATTGACGATGACGTGTTAAAGGCTCGGAAAATCGCGGGCTGTTTTAAATGGCCCGCCCGATTTTTTTCGTGCCTTTCATGTAGTAAAGATTGTGATAGTGACCATTTGAATAAATCACCACGAATCTGCGCGCGCCAACATAGGCGCCAAAACTGTTTTTTGCGTTAATCACGCCCGGGATGACCCAGCCAAACATCAGTTCTTCTTTATCCTCGGGCACATTCATTACCCAGGTATACCCTTTAAAAGGTTTAAAAAAGCGATAATGCGCGCTGTAAGGATCTTTCAGGTGATAATAAAACGTATTTCTGACATCCGTTTTATAAGTGTCTGGCAGCGTACCGTAGTTGGCGAGCTGCACCTGGAGGGGATCGGGTTCATGGGAGCGTGCTACACATCCTGTCAACATCATGGTTAAAGCAAAATACAGAATGGGATTTCTCATCCATAGCCTCTTAGGGGGACGTTTTTTATTATAGAGCGAAACACTAGCACCCGGTTTATATTTCGGTCTATAAACCGTTGATGAACGGATAATTTATATTCAGTAATCAGTTGGTCATGTGCATGGATCAAATGGGAAAAAGCGAAGGGTGTACTGGCTTGTTCTGGGAACCTGATGTTGGCAGCAATCGTCGTTCAGAGGCGACTGGAGAGTATAAAGATCAACAAAAAGCCCGCTCAGGTTTCCCTGAGCGGGCTTCTTTAAATCTGGCTCCTCTGACTGGACTCGAACCAGTGACATACGGATTAACAGTCCGCCGTTCTACCGACTGAACTACAGAGGAATCGTGCTACAGGGCGCATAGTAATGGAGTCGGCATGCTGAGTCAAAGCGGTTTTACCCGCTTTCGGATCGTTTGCTGAAGGATTCAGCAGCCTGGTTGTTTCATCCACAGTTTACCGCATGGCAGGGCCGTTCAAATTGTCAGGAAAGGCCAGTTTAAGACGCCGAAACAGTCTTATAGAGATCATGTTTTCTGCAGGTTAGCCACTGTGTCGCAGCGCCGCAATGTGCCGCCTGTTCCGTGATAAACGGCTATGGTTAAAGAGAGCAAACCCAACCATGGAGATGCGAATGAACGAGCAACTGAAAGCGCAGATAGCCTCAAGGCTGGCGATTACGGCCGGGCAAAGGCAGCAGACGCGCACTGCGCTCAGCCAGGGCCAGCAGGCGGAACCGGACTCACGACGAGCGCAGCGCTATGCGTTTCAACAGCGGGCCCGCCAGAGCGTCATTATGGGCGCTAACGACTTGCTGCCGGTGTCATTTTTACAGCAGGGGTTACGCGCAGCCCGCGCCGTCGCGCTGGTCAGAGAAGATGGCATACCTAAGGGAAGTGGATTTCTGACCTATGGCAACCTCTTCGTCACGAATCATCACGTGCTGCCTGAAGCCCCCATTTCGGGGCGCATCACGCTGCAGTTCGGTTATCGCCAGGGCGAATCCGGCGAAATTCTTCCGGGACGTCTCTATGCGGTGGATGCCGACAGCTTCTGGCTTTCCAGCCCAACGGAGGCGTTCGACTGTACGTTAATAGCGCTTGGCGAGGCACTTACTGACAGCGGTGAGCCACCGCTGCCGCTGGCACTTAACGATCGTAATGATAAACATGCGCTGGGCATCAGCCTCAATCTCATCCATCATCCGGGCGGTGCGCCACAGCAAATCACGCTGCGCAACAATGCCCTGTTAGCACGTCACGAACAGTTTCTGCACTATGAGGCCGACAGTGAAGGCGGCTCGTCAGGTGCACCCGTTTTCAACGACGGCTGGCAGTTGGTGGCCCTTCATCATGGCGCCACAGAAGACAGCGGAAAATGGGTTAACGAAGGCATTCGCATGAGTGCGCTCACCGACTGGCTGAAGGGCGAGTTGCCAGCGCTGTCCCCGCATGGGCAGGCAATCCTGATGCAGGCGCTCACGGCCGATAATGCACCGCTAATGCCTGAGTCCAGTGCCGCCGCGCCAGATGAAAACTACTCTAATCGCGACGGTTTTCAGGCAGACTTTCTGGCGGACAATCCTGTCGATATGACACAGATCATCGCGCCGCGTGCAGGGGAAGTCGCCCCTCTGCGTGACGGGCGCAACGGCGCTGATGCCAGGCTGAATTACGAGCACTTTTCTCTGCTGATGAATGCCGAACGACGGCTGGCTTTTTTTACTGCCACCAACATTGATGGCGCACGCTATATCAACATTGACCGCGGCAGTGGGCAACCTTCGCTGTTGCCCGAAGGTGACCGCTGGTATGAAGACAGCCGCATCGACAGCCGCTATGTTACTGGTCAGTCGTTTTATAGCGCGTTCAGTCGCTGGTTCGATCGCGGTCATCTCACCCGCCGCAGCGATCCCACCTGGGGCACGGCGGCCGAGGCGGTGCGCGCCAATAAAGACACGTTCCACTTCACCAATTGTTCCCCGCAGCATTTTCGCTTTAACCAGAGCGTGCAGTACTGGCAAGGGGTTGAGCGCTATATCCTGGAATATGGTGTGTTGAAGACTAAACAGCAAATTAGTGTACTGACCGGCCCGGTACTGAACGATCAACATCGGCAGTACGGGGATTTGCAGGTCCCGCTGCTGTTCTGGAAGGTCGTTCTGCGCATCGGTCCACAGGGCACGCCGCAGGCCACCGCACTGCTGGTCAGTCAGGATAAGCTGCTGGATGAGCCTCGCCGCGTGTTGCCGCTTTTACAACCGGAAGCGGTTCCGCAGGTGGATGAATATCGCGTGGCGGTTCGTTCACTGGAAACCCTGACCGGGCTTGATTTCAGCGCATTTCGCGACTGGGACAGCTGGCAGCCCGATCCCAGCCTGCTGGCCGAGCCTGTGCAGGCAAAGCTGATTATGACGTGGCCGGAGCTATTGTAAACGCGAAGAAAACGTCACTGGCTGACGCCTCAAGCTGGGGCTGCCTATTCCCAAGGCGTGCGGTATGGGGATCTGCGGCACCTGCAAGGTGAAATGCCTGGAAGGGGAAGTGGAGATGAACCACAACGGCGGCATCACCGATGAGGACGTGGAAGAGGGCTATATTTTGTCGTGCTGTAGCATTCCCAAAGGCAATATTGTCGTCGAGTTTTAAACCCATGCAGACGAAGGCTTGCGGGGAGCATCCTCTTTTTTCCGACGTTGAGGCGTCAGTGAACAGCGAACCTCATCGAGATTCGCTGTGTAATGCCATTGTAAAAAGCAGACGGGAGCGCGTGAAAGGGGGGCTACTGCGGGTGTGGCGATTGTTGTCATACGTGCGCAACAACGGCAGCAATGCCAGCCTGAACCCTGTGATTTTCTGTGCTGTGGATCAGGGCTTTATTCCTGTGCCGGCACCCGTTGAATCGGGATGCTCTACGAAAACAGAAAATATGCTTCACCATGAACCCACAACCCGTTTTCAGACATGAAACGCTGCTACCATACCGCGCAGCGCCTGCGCCTGTTCAGACAGCGAACGCGAGGCTGAAGACGACTCCTCGACCAGCGCCGCATTGTTCTGCGTCACGCCGTCCATCTGACTCACCGCCACGCTGACCTGTGAAATCCCCTGCATCTGCTCGGAGGACGCCAGAGAGAGGGAGTCCATGGCCTCCGCCAGCTCGCCGACCATCCCGACAATTTTGATGATGCTCTGCCCGGTCGAGGAGGCCACGGCAACGCCGCTTTCCACTTGCTCAACGGCCTGTTCAATCAGGACTTTGATATCGCGGGCCGCCGTGGCGCTGCGCTGCGCCAGCGTGCGCACCTCACCGGCCACCACGGCAAAACCGCGGCCTTCCTCGCCGGCGCGCGCCGCCTCCACCGCGGCGTTCAGGGCCAGGATGTTGGTCTGAAACGCGATGCTTTCAATGACCGAGGTAATGTCCCGGACTTTAGCGGCACTGACGGAAATATCCTGCATCGTGCCAGACATCCGCTGCACGTCGGCCTCACCCGAACGGGCCAGGCGGGCCGTATCTCGGGCCGATTCAGCGGTTTGCTGCGCGCCAGCGGTGTTGCTCTTCACCGTGGCGGTCAGCTGCTCCATGCTGGCAGCGGTTTCCTGCAGGGCGGCCGCCTGCTGCTCGGTTCGTGACGACAGCTCGGTGTTGCCCTGGGCGATTTCGTCGGCCGCCAGCGCCACGGAAGTGGAAGCATCCTTTATCTGCGATACCAGGCCGCGCAGCCTGGCCTGCATGCTGTCCAGTGAGGCGAGCAGGCTGCTGGTGTCGTTGCGACGCAGCAGCACGGTGGAGGTGAGGTCCCCGGAAGCGATGGTCGCGGCCAGCGCCTGAGCCTGTGCAGGTTCACCGCCCAGTTGGCGCATCAGCTTCCTGCTGATGACGAGACAAATCAGGGCGCCGGAAATGACGGTTGCAATGATGAGAGCAATAAAGGTTTTGATAACGCGGCTGGCGGATGCGTTACTTTCCACGGCGGTGTTTTCAGCAAAGGCACGCTGCATGTCCGTGAGTTCGTTGAGACTGGAGATAAGGATTTGCTGAGGGGGACGAACAACGTTGGTCAGATAATCTGCGAGGCCATTCAGTTGTCTCTGCCTGCCCATGTTTGCCGCCGTCGCGAGTGTCGTGAGCGCGGCCTGTTCATTCTGCTGTACTTTCCTGAGTAGGCCAATTTCCTGCTGGTTATGGTCGCGTTCGATCATGGATGTAAGCTCAGTGCGTTTCTGGGTATAAACCCCTTTCTGAGTTTCAAAGCGGCCCCACTCATTCTCAATTGCTTTTTGATCAGAGAAGAGCGCCATGTTTCTCACCTCAACAAGCATGTTTCTCAGCGCCGTACCTGCATCATTAGACAAAGTCACTTTTTTAAGGTTGGTGTTGACGATCTCATCAATATTCTGACGCGTCTCAAGCAGATTGCTGATTGCAACCGCTGAACTGATGACGAAAAGCAGTATCAAAAAAGCAAAGCCAGCAGACAGTCGTGTCGATACCTTCATCATTCTCTCCAGTTATGGTGTTGTCGTACCCATGTTGTTTTCGGCAAAGAACGAGTGAACCTAAGTGTCCTTTTCAGAAACCGCAGAACGACGCTTTTTTAAGACGGAGGGGATATCGGTAGGAGCTGACGCCATAAAAGCCATTATTTTTATATCAACACATGACTCAAGACTTTTGTTGCCTGTAAACATACCTGACCACGCCAGCGCTATGGGTAGCGCTTCCTTGCCCAATGCTGTCGCGGACAGCGCCACGCTTCGCAAACAGAAAGCCTTGGCCGTGTAGACGTTAGCCAAACCGGGCGCAGAACAGCGCGGAAAAACCCAGCTTTCAACAGGATACCTCCTGTTACTGCGCCAGCCTGCAGGTCGGAATCTGAACCGACTTTTCCAGTTCTGTGCGGTTATGCGGGATTGACCTTCTTTTTCAGCCATTTACGCATAGCGTCGCGCGGCGGACGGACGGAGTCAATGACGGGCACCTGATGCAATGCGGGATTCTTTTTGGTCGAGGCGCTATCGGAGAGTACAGCGGCGTGAACCGTCAGGATGGACAAGCAGAGAAAGACGCTGTGAATCAGTCAGTATAAAAGGCAATCACAAGGGGGGATGCTGGGGCTTTTCACGTAGGGCAGGGGAACAGATTTATGACGCTATTATCGAGCGGGAATGATGCAAATCAGACTTGCTGTTTCGCCGAATGCGCAGGTAACCCCACTACGCATCGGAAAAATTTCTCACGCAGACGTAATAAAACCGGGTTGAAAGGCTTTAAAGCATGCCTGAAAACAAGAATTTGGCTCCTCTGACTGGACTCGAACCAGTGACATACGGATTAACAGTCCGCCGTTCTACCGACTGAACTACAGAGGAATTGTCAGAACGGGGCGAATAGTAGCGGCGCCGGTTAGGGATGTCAAAGCCCTCTTTCATGGTTTGCGTTTAAGTGCTCGTAAAAGCAGCGTATTGGTGAATATCAGACACATTCGCTTGCTTTTCAAACTGCTAACAGGATCTCACTTTAACGCCATTTCTCAGTAGATGTTAGACGCATGTCAAAGTTTTGTTATTTGACGATATCAAAACGCTTGTTTCAGTGCTTTTATGATAAAAATTTCAAAAAAGAAATATATGGAATAAACAAACTGCTTGGCGCCTGAAAGTGGGATGGACGTACCAGCGCCAGGACGATACCGTCAGCATGTTAAGTAAAATCATGCGGATAAGAAAAGCAGTGGTGATTTTAGCAAAAGCATCAACGTAGTCGTCTTACCTCAAATTTTCCATAAAAACGCCGGCGAGGCGGTGTGAATGTAAAAGATATTTTTCATTCAAAACGTAAATCGCTAGCAAGTTAACAAATAAGAAGGGTCCCTATGAACATCAAAAAAACGATTGTTGCCTCACTGTTAGCCTGCATGTTGCCCGCCGCTGCGATGGCGAAAGATATTTCCGTGGGTGTTTCTATGGCGGTGTTTGATGACAACTTTCTGACGATTGTGCGTAACGCTGTACAAAATGAGATGAAAAAAGATGGCGTCAAAGGCCAGATCGAAGATGCCAAAGGCGATGTGGCCCAGCAGCTCCAGCAGGTACAGAACTTTATTGGACAGGGCGTTGACGCCATCATTGTTAACCCCGTCGACACTGACGCTGTAAAACCCATTATCGATCAGGCGTCCAAGGCCGGTGTGGCGTTGGTATTTGTTAACCGTAAACCCCAGGCCCAGCTAGGCGACAAAATGGCGTTTGTGGGCTCTGACTCTGAACTGGCGGGCCGTCTGCAGATGGAAGCCCTGGCGAAGGCGATGAACGGCAAGGGCAACGTTGCCATTTTATTAGGTGATCTGGCTAACGAATCGACCCGCGAACGCACCAAAGGCGTGGAAGCCGTAGTGGCGAAATACCCGAATATTAAAGTGGTGCAAAAGCAGACGGCGAAATTCAGCCGCAACGATGCGGTAGATGTCGTGAGCAACTGGATGACCGCTGGCGATGATATCAATGCCATCGCGTCAAACAATGATGAAATGGCGATTGGTGCCATTCAGGCATTAGGCAAGAACGATAAACACATTCTGGTGGCAGGCGTGGATGGCACACCGGATGCGTTGCAGATGATCAAGAACGGCAAGATGGTGGCCAGCGTATTCCAGGATGCAAAAGGGCAGGGTGAAGGCGCTGTTCAGACCGCAATCAAACTGGCAAACGGTGAAAAAGTGCAGAAGATTGTTGATATCCCATTCCAGCTGATCACCAAAGACAACTACACCAAATATACCAGCATGAACCAAAAATAAACGTCTGAACCCGTAGTACGGAGGTGATGTATGACCGCTTTTGCGCTTGAAGCCGAAGGCATCAGCAAGTTCTTTCCGGGTGTGAAGGCACTGGACAATGTGTCGCTGCGCGTCCGCTCTGGAACGGTACATGCTTTGATGGGTGAAAATGGCGCGGGCAAATCCACTTTAATGAAGTGCCTGATCGGGATTTACCGTCCCGATCAGGGCACCATCAAGATTAAAGGGGAGCCAGTGCAGTTCAGGGACACCATGGATGCGTTACGTTCGGGTGTGTCAATGATCCACCAGGAGCTGAATCTGGTGCCGCACATGACCGTGGCCGAGAATATCTGGCTGGGGCGGGAGCCGATGAAATTTGGTTTTGTCGATCATGCCCGGCTAAATAAAGACACGCAGGCGCTGCTTAACCGGCTCAATATCAAACTGAAAGCCGACCGCATGGTAGGTGAACTGAGCATCGCCTCACAGCAGATGGTGGAAATCGCCAAAGCGGTGTCCTGGGATGCCGACATTGTCATTATGGATGAGCCCACCTCCGCGTTGACGGAAACCGAAGTCGCACATTTATTTACCATCATTCGCGATCTGCGAGAACAGGGTAAAGCCATCGTTTATATCAGTCACAAAATGGATGAGATCTTTTCCATCACGGATGAGATCAGCGTGTTTCGTGACGGCAGTTGGGTGGGCAGCGACAGCACCAGTGCGTTCACGCGCCAGTCTCTGATCACTAAAATGGTCGGGCGTGAGCTGACACAGCTTTTCCCTAAATTCAACAATGCCATCGGGGAAGAGGTGCTGACCGTTCGTCATCTGAGCTGCAAAGACCGCTTCACCGACGTCAGTTTCGGTGTGCGCCGGGGAGAAATTCTCGGTGTGGCAGGCCTGGTCGGAGCCGGGCGCAGCGAAGTGATGGAAAGCCTGTTTGGCATGACGCATTTTGACAGCGGCGAAATTCTGATTGACGGCATCCCGGCGAATATTGACTCACCGTCGGTCGCCATCGAAAAGGGCATGGCATTTTTGACTGAAGATCGTAAAAAGTCAGGATTGTTTTTGGTGTTGTCGGTGCTGGAGAACATGAGCATTGTCAACATGCCGGAATACAGCGGCAAAAGCGGCTTTGTCAGCCATGTCAAAATGGCTCAGGACTGCATGGATCAAATTCGCCGTCTGAATATTAAAACCCCTACCATGGATCAAATCATCAATAACCTGAGCGGCGGCAATCAGCAGAAAGTGCTTATCGCCCGCTGGCTATTGGCTCAACCAAAAATCCTGATCCTGGATGAGCCGACGCGCGGCATTGATGTTGGGGCAAAAGCAGAAATTTATCGTTTGATTAGTGAGCTTGCCAACCGTGGCGTTGCCATCATTATGGTGTCCTCAGAGCTGCCTGAAATTCTGGGCATGAGTGACCGCATCATGGTGATGCATGGTGGGCGCATTACCGGCATCCTCGATAAAGAAGAGGCCGATCAGGAAACTATTTTGTCGTTAGCATCCGAATGAGGCGCGAAACCACGATGAGTAATATGAAAGCCACGGCCGCTCAGGCTTCT
>Ga0308156_1000458_pt1 | contig 84038 bp, 51 predicted proteins | sample PhyAR2_FD_201041 | JGI IMG/M metagenome (GOLD analysis project Ga0308156, IMG submission 201041) | Phyllosphere microbial communities from UC Gill Tract Community Farm, Albany, California, United States - DLSL A.R2 | ecosystem: Host-associated > Plants > Phyllosphere > Unclassified | place: USA... | reverse complement strand
CGTACGCCAACGGCTCAATTCACCTCGGCCACATGCTCGAGCACATTCAGGCAGACGTATGGGTTCGTTTTCAGCGAATGCGCGGCAACGAAGTGCACTTTATCTGCGCGGACGATGCCCACGGGACCCCAATCATGCTGAAAGCTCAGCAGTTGGGTATTGAGCCTGAGCAGATGATTGCTGCCGTGAGTCAGGAACATCAGAAAGACTTCTCCGACTTTAATATCAGCTACGACAACTATCACTCCACGCATAGCGAAGAAAACCGTGAACTGTCGAGCCTGATCTATGGTCGCCTGAAAGAAAACGGTTTTATTAAAAATCGCACGATTTCTCAGCTCTACGACCCAGAAAAAGGGATGTTCCTGCCAGACCGTTTTGTCAAAGGGACTTGCCCGAAATGTAAGTCGCCCGATCAATACGGTGATAACTGCGAAGTGTGCGGTGCCACCTATAGCCCAACCGAACTGATTGAGCCTAAATCCGTCGTTTCTGGCGCTACGCCTATCATGCGTGAATCAGAACACTTCTTCTTCGATTTACCTTCATTTAGCGAAATGTTGCAGGCATGGACTCGATCCGGCGCGTTGCAAGAACAGGTCGCGAACAAAATGCAGGAATGGTTCGAATCCGGTTTACAGCAGTGGGATATCACCCGTGATGCTCCATATTTCGGTTTTGAGATCCCAGATGCGCCGGGTAAATACTTTTATGTATGGCTGGATGCGCCAATTGGCTACATGGGGTCATTCAAAAACCTGTGTGAAAAACGCAGCGATTTGAGCTTTGACGAATTCTGGCGCAAAGACTCCTCTACCGAGCTGTATCACTTTATCGGTAAAGATATCGTCTATTTCCATAGTCTGTTCTGGCCAGCAATGCTGGAAGGCAGCAACTTCCGCAAGCCAAGCAATGTATTTGTCCACGGCTACGTTACCGTTAACGGCGCCAAGATGTCTAAGTCTCGCGGAACCTTCGTGCAAGCGCGCACCTATCTGGATCACTTAGACCCAGACTGCCTGCGCTACTACTACGCCGCGAAGCTTTCTTCACGCATTGACGATATTGACCTGAATTTGGAAGATTTCGTTCAGCGTGTGAACGCTGACATCGTGAACAAAGTGGTGAACCTAGCCTCTCGTAACGCGGGCTTCATCAATAAGCGCTTCGGCGGCAAACTGTCTGAGCATTTGGCCGATCCTGCTCTGTATCAAACCTTTGTGAATGCTGCGGATGAAATCGCTCAGGCGTACGAAAACCGTGAATCAGGAAAAGCCATTCGTGAAATCATGGCGCTAGCCGATCTGGCAAACCGCTATGTCGACGAACAAGCACCGTGGGTCGTAGCGAAGGAAGAAGGCCGTGACGCTGATTTACAGGCTATCTGCTCAATGGGTATCAACCTGTTCCGCGTGCTCATGACCTATCTGAAACCGGTTCTGCCTTCACTGAGCGAGCGCACCGAAACCTTCCTGAATACACAGTTAACTTGGGATGGTATTGCCCAACCGTTGCTCGGTCATCAGGTTAACGCGTTCAAAGCGCTGTTCAACCGTATTGAAATGGCAAAAGTTGAAGCGATGATCGAAGATGGTAAAGCCGCTGCGGCTGCTGCAGTGGCGGCGTCCAAACCAGCCACCGGGCCACTCGCCGATGAGCCCATTCAAGACACCATCACCTTTGACGATTTTGCCAAAGTTGACATGCGCATTGCTGAAATCAAAAGCGCTGAGTTTGTTGAAGGCTCCGATAAACTGCTGAAATTGATGCTGGATTTAGGCGGCGAAACCCGTCAGGTCTTCTCCGGCATCCGCTCAGCGTATCCAGATCCTAGCGTACTGGTTGGCCGTTTAACCGTAATGGTAGCAAACTTGGCCCCACGCAAAATGCGCTTCGGCATGTCTGAAGGTATGGTGATGGCCGCAGGTCCTGGCGGTAAGGATATCTTCCTACTCAGCCCTGACAGCGGTGCCCAGCCAGGCCATCAGGTTAAATAATATCCTGATACGAAAAACCCGCCGTTTGGCGGGTTTTTTTATACTCAACAAACGTGGAATACAGCTTTAGAAAGTATAATCCGCAGCAATAAAGTAACGACGCCCTTCTTCGTTGTAACTGTAATCATCGCGGTTCAGGTCTTTATCCAGCACGTTCAAAACGCCGGCACGCAGTTTCAGATCTTTCGTCATCTGATATGAACCACCGGTGTTCCACAGCGTATAACCGCCCGAGGCTTTATCTGAGCTAGAAACCACGCGACGTTTGCCCGAGTAGTTGGCAGAAACGTAGAATGCCCAGTCTTCAACCGGTTTCCAGTCCAACGTGCTGTTTGCAGTGTGGAACGGCTGTGTGCTCAATGGGCGATCGTTAGTCAAGTCACGTGCATCGTTGTAGGTATAGTTCATGCTAATGCTGAGTTCATCGGTAAACGGTACCTTCAACTCGGTTTCAACACCTTTAATACGCGCTTTATCAACGTTGTAATAGCTAAAGATTGGCTTACCATTCTTATCGAAGCCGACAAAGTTCGGATACGTCGGCGCGACAGAAACGTCTGAAGTACGATTAACGTTAATCATATCCTTAACGTTATTCTGGAACACGGTTACGCTGGCGTTCACACCGTCCAACATCCCCTCATCACCGGCATAGTACAGACCCAGTTCAAAACTTTCTGACGTTTCAGGATCGAGATCTTTACTACCGACGATAGTACATGCGCCACGACATGAAGCAGACTGCCAGTCTGGGCTCAGCTCCAATAACGAAGGTGCTTTAAACGCCGTTGCCCAGCCCCCTTTCACCGTAACCGTATCCGTTGCGCTGTAGACTAAATAGGCACGTGGGCTCCAGTGAACGCCATAATCTTCATGGTTATCCATACGAACACCGCCAGTAAAGGCCAGTGGTTCGAAGATACGCCACTCATCTTCAACAAACAGTGCGTATTGGTTGGCTGACGTTGAACCGCCGTTTTTGAGGTTGCCTGCATCGCTCAACTTATCGTTACGGTACTCACCTCCCAAAGTGAAGAGCTGGTTAAAGTCACCCAGAGGAACAACAACTTTACCGTCGATGGCATTGTTTTTAGCCGTGATTCGATTTTCGTTGTAGTTATCAATTTTTTCGCCATAAGCGCGAATTTCTGTATTGGCCAGATCCCAGCGACCATTATGACCAATGGAATAATTCTGACGTTCTAAACGATTCTTATCCAGTGAGTCAGAGTCACGATCCTGTCGGTCAAAGCCATAACCAAAGGTCATGTCCTGATTAGCTTCTGGCGTCCAAGCAAACTCAACGTTAGCATCGCGCGTGGTGTAGCCTTCGATACGGCCTGATTCGCCGGTTTTGCTCGTTGTGGACTTCTGCGCATCATCTTTTTCACGCTTGCCCAAATTACCAAAGACTTTAACGCCCAGCACATCTTCAATCAGCGGACCACTGGTGTAGAAACTGCCGTTATAGCTATCACCACGATCGCGATGTTCCTGAATGGTACTGTCAGCGCTTAAAGAACCATGCCACTCTTTTCCCACTTTACGGGTAATGATGTTGACTACGCCGCCCAAGGCATCAGAGCCATAAAGCGAAGACATCGGGCCACGAACAACTTCAATACGCTCAATAGCCTCGGCAGGAACCCAGCTTAGGTCGTAGTCGTTATGGCGGAACACCGCCGTACGCGAGCTTACGCGTTTCCCATCAACCAAAATTAGGGTATAGCTGCTATCCAAACCACGAATACTCACCCCCTTCCGGTTGTCGCCTTCGTTGGTCAATTGAACACCTGGAACTTCCTGCAAAATATCCTTCAGATTTTGAATTGGCTTTTTCGCCAAATCTTCACGCGTAATCACGCTGATACTGGCAGGTGCATCCTTCAAATTTTGTTCTGTTGCTGAAGCGGTTACAACCATGACGTCGTCCCCTTCGGCCGCCATCACTGGTGCTGCGATGAATAACGGTACGCAAAGCCCCCCGCGCAATAAGTTCGCTAACGGGTTAAGTTTTGCCTTAGCCATTTGGTCAATCTCCATGAGGTTAATATAAATAGTTATTAGAATAATTATTATTCAATAAGCATGGCGCTCTCATGGCGCCGTTTAGCCCACTTTTGGTACTTCAGTAAATTGATGAAATCTGTTGTTTAGCCGTGAACGTAATGGCTAGCGGAGCCGATAATTGGCTCAGCTAGCTTATTCATGGACGACACTGCTGGCAGGAAAAAATCAGATGGTGTGTTCCGCGACCAATCCGTCGATCACAACCTGAGGCATTCCCTGCGAACAATGTTCGATGCGTCCACGGACGCCATAAACGCGTGCCAAACTTTCTGGCGTAATCACTTCAACGGGTTTACCGTCAGCAATCAGCTTTCCATTTTCAAGCATCAACACATGGTCACCATGGCGTAGCGCAATGTTGATATCGTGCACTACAACGACGGTAACAATATTGCGCCGCTGAGTTTCACGGCGTACCAAATCCATGACGTGGAATTGGTAGTTCAGATCGAGTGCGCTCAGCGGCTCATCAAGCAGCAACAATGATGGCTGACGGATCAGCGATTGTGCCAGCCCCACTAACTGTTTCTGCCCGCCCGATAGCTGATCCAAGTAACTCAGCGCCAAATGCGAAATACCGAGCTGCTCCAACAGTCGCATGACTTCGCCTTCGTTGCCTTTATGACCCATACCGCCCGAGGCGCGTTGAGCCACAATAATCGACTCCAGCACATGTAGGTGAACACCAGCGGGTAAAGACTGCGGTAGATAAACCACCTGCTTAGCTCGCTCGCTGAACGGCTGAGCCATCAAGTCGTTGCCATCGAGCAACAGTTTACCTGTGGCTCGATTAAGTCCTGCCAGAGAACGCAGCAGCGTGGATTTCCCACAGCCATTCGGCCCTAACAGCACGGTAATCTTGCCACGCGGCAACGTTGAAACCGATAAGTCTTCAATCACTGCCCTACGTGGATAGCCCGCATTGAAATGCGAAATCTCTAATCCCGAAATCATACATTCCCCCTATGACGCAAAATAATGCTCAGGAAGAACGGAACACCAACCAGAGATGTCACAATCCCCACAGGAATAATCACACCGGGAATCAAATTCTTAGAGGCAACCGATGCCATCGACAGCACCAGCGCACCAATCAAGGCACTTGCTGGCAAATAGAAACGATGATCTTCACCAAAAATCAGGCGTGCAATATGCGGAGCCACTAAGCCGATAAAACCGATAGGCCCAACAAATGCTACTGCAAGAGCGGATAAAATGCTGATACGCAGCAGCGTCCCTAGACGCAGGCGCTTCACATCTATACCAAAGCTCACCGCACGATCTTCACCCAAGCGTAAAGCCGTTAGTTTCCATGAACTCATCATCGAAATCGGCATCAAAATGGCAAAAGCCAGCAACAAAATGCCCAGTTTTTCCCACGAGGCTCGAGCCAGACTGCCCATCGTCCAGAACACTAACCCTTGCAGAGTGTCTTCCGTCGCAATGAACTGCATCATTGAGACCAATGCATTAAAGGTAAACACTAACGCAATACCAAACAGCACCACGCCTGAGGTAGCCACTCGTGTCCAGCGCGTGATGCCATCTAGCATCAGCGCTGCGAACAGCGCGAAAATAAAGGCATTAGCAGAAATAAACCACTGGTCGGGAATACCAGGAAAACCAATACCCAACACGATAGCCAGCGCAGCACCAAAGGCCGCTGCGGATGAGACACCTAGCGTAAACGGGCTTGCTAGCGGGTTATTTAAAATGGTCTGCATTTCTGCGCCGGCTAACCCTAAAGCCAATCCCACGACGATCGCCATCAGCGCATAGGGCAAACGAATATCCCAAACGATAACGCGGGTGCCCGCATCGGCCATTTCTGGCTGCCACAGCGTTTGCCATAACGTACTGAGGGATAAACCTGATGGCCCCATGGTGAAATCAAGGATCAGCGATGCCAAAATCGCTAACACAATCACGCCCATAATCACTAGGCGATGGCGCACAATGCGCTGGTAATGGCCTTTAACTGCGCTAGCGTCGTGACGTTTCACGGCGGTCATTGGCTCGGTGCTTGCACTCATTTTGTTACCTGTGAATGGTCATCCCTGCTGGCGGCGGCTGGCAGGGACAATTATCGATTACTGATTCGACGCTTTAGCATCAACCCAATAGGTGCCGCTTGGGTCAACAGCAAGGAACTGCTGGTACATGGAATCCATGGTTTTCTTAGGATCTAATGAGGCAAACTTCTCAGGATAAATCCACTTAGCGAATGCCTGCACGGCCAATACGTTATAAGGAGAGTTGTAGTAGCTGTGCCAAATAGCATGCGAATTACCTTCTTTAACCGCTTTCAGCGTACTGATGCCGGTTCGCTGCATCGCTAAGTTCAAACTATCGCGCGCCTGTTGTTCGTCGACCTGCGCCCCGAGCTTAATACCCGGATCTTTGGCATTTGGCGCCTTAGCACCACTTGCGATGTAAACATCAGGATCGGCCGACAACACCTTTTCCAGATTGATCTGACCAAGCGCGCCCGGTAGCAAACCTTTCGCAATATTGTTACCACCGGCGAGATCGATAAAGTCACCCATATTGCCGTTACCCGCGGTACCGCAGCAGTCATCGCTGGTTGCGGCTTTCAGTTCGATAAAGACTTTAGGTTTTTGGCTATCGGGGATTTTGCTGGTGATATCAGTCACCAAGCGCACGTTGTCCTGATAGAAGTTGATATAATTTTCAGCCTGCTGTTCGCGGTGTAGCACCTGGCCTAACAAACGCATGCTTGGTAGCGTATTTTTCAGCGGAGAGGTACGGAAATCGACAAACACAACCGGTACACCCGCTTTCTCCAACTGCTTAACCAGTTGGCTATCGCGCCCCGGTCCATGACCCGAAAGGCCAAAGATGGCAACGTCAGGGTTAAGCGTCAGCACTTTTTCTGGGCTAACGCTGTCGGCAGTGGTATTGCCAATCAGCGGAATTTTGTCAATTTCAGGGAATTTAGCCTGATAAACGGCGTAGGTTTGCGGGTCGAGTTTGCGGAAATCCCCCTGCCACCCGACAATACGGTCAAAAGGCTTTTGACCTTCCAGCAATGAGACGGCATAGAATAAACGCCCTTCGCCGAGGAGAATGCGATCAACTTTAGCGGGAACTTCAACGCTGCGGCCGGCAATATCCGTGACCGTTGTAGCCCATGAACTCATGCTGCCTAGCAGCGTCGCTGCAGCGAGTAATTGAATACCCCAGCGCGATTTTCTTCCTTTAACGGTGTCTTTCACCTTCACCACTCCTGCTCTTCAATTCCATAAGTGCACAAAATGGTAAAGCAAATGATAATACTTATCAATGTGATTTGTTTATTTTGTTAATCAACTTTACGCTATAACTCTCTAATAAATGATGGAATTTTGATTCAAAAAAAATTATTGCTGATTCATCAATCATATCCTATGAGATGAGGCAGCATCACGATCAAAAAAGGCAGCCCAAGGGCTGCCTTTTTCTGTCAATAAATGACTAACTAGTCATCAATCTTTGTGATGGGGAATTCCATCTCACTGTAGGAAACAAAGTGAGTACCCTTCACCAATTTGTAACCAAACCAGATGATCAAGAACAGTGGCAGTCCAATATAGGTTGCCGTTACACCGTACCAGTCGATACGGTCATCCAGAAACGCTTCATAGTTCTGACCTAAAGTAATAATCAGGCATAATACGAAGGCAAAAATCGGTCCGACAGGGAAGAAACCTGACAGGTATGGCAACGCGTTCAGATCTAAACCTTTCTTCACATAGCCGCGGCGGAAGCGATAATGACTAATCGCAATCCCCAACCATGCAATGAAACCCGTCATCCCCGAGGTATTCAGCAGCCACAGATAAACTTCTTGGTTACCAAACATCGACGTTAAGAAGCACAGTCCCGCCACTACCGTCGTTGCATACAGCGCGTTACGCGGCACACCACCAGCAGAAAGTTTAGCAAAAATGCGCGGCGCTTTGCCCTCAGAAGCCAAGGTAAACAGCATGCGTGTAGAAGCATACATACCTGAGTTACCCGCAGACAGCACCGCCGTCAAGATAACTGCGTTCATCACCGCTGCCGCTGACAGTAAGCCCGCATTCTGGAATACCAACGTGAACGGACTCACCGATATATCTTTAACGTCGTTACGCAGCAGGTTTGGATCGGTATAAGGAATGATCAGGCTAATGATCAGAATCGCCAACACATAGAACAGCAGAATACGCCAGAACACCTGACGGATCGCCATTGGAATGTTTTTACCCGGATCTTTAGATTCACCTGCCGCGATACCAATCAGCTCAGTGCCTTGGAAAGAGAAACCGACAATCATCGCCACGCCAATCATCGATGCGAAACCACCGGCAAACGGCGCGTCACCGATAGTCCAGTTATGGAATCCTGCGTGTTCGCCCCCTTTCAGAATCCCCACAATCATCGCAACACCGACAATGATGAAAATGATTACCGTGGTCACTTTAATCAATGAGAACCAATACTCTGCTTCACCAAAGCCTTTCACAGAAATATAGTTCAGCAAGAACATCAGGCCGAGGAACAGCGCACTCCAAATCCAGCCTGGCGTGTCGGGGAACCAATACCCCATCACAAGCTGCGCGGCAACCAAGTCCACTGCGATAGTCACAGCCCAGTTGTACCAATAGTTCCAGCCCAGAGCAAAGCCGAAGCCCTCTTCTACGTAGCGAGAACCATAGGTAGAGAATGAACCGGATACCGGCATAAACGCCGCCAGCTCACCCAAACTGGTCATTAAGAAATACACCATCAAACCGATGATGATATAGGAAAGCAGTGCGCCGCCTGGGCCTGCTTGAGAAACGGTAGCACCTGATGCAACAAATAGCCCAGTACCGATAGAACCGCCGATAGCAATCATCGACAGATGCCGCGCTTTTAACTCCCGGCGCAGCGCCGGTGCTCGCCCCGTGGAGGAGGTCTTAGTGTTTGTCTGAGCCATTAGAACCCTATATCTGCTCTATAATTATTAAAGAGGACGAATTGTAACAAATCCGGCCCCTGCATAAAGTAACAATCTGATCTTATTAGAGAGCTTCATGATTGCCTGTGGATTATTAGCGTCAGCTGTTAATCCACTGTTAAGTGTAGCGACAATTTGTTTATCTGCTATCACCGACAGCAAAAGATGAATTGTGCCGTTTTGCACATTCCTAGCGTTAATCGCAATAGCTAAGAAAACGCTCAAGTGCCTTGGAAATATGCTTTTGACGATGATGGATGAGATAAAGCGCGCGATTTAAACGCGGCAATGGCACAGGAACTTCCACTAATACGCCCGTCTGCAACTGCTCTTCGATGACTCGGCGCGATAAACAACTAATACCGATGCCATAGCGAACAGCGTGCTTGATAGCTTCAGAATTCCCCAACTCCATCACCAAATCGAAGTGCGGCAAATGTGACAGCAAAATATGCTCGACTACTTCACGGGTACCTGAACCGCTTTCACGCAGGATCCACGGTGCCTGTGCCAGCGACTCCAACGTAATCGGCATCTGCAATAATGGATGGTCGGGAGCCGCAAAAACCACTAACTCGTCCTGTTGCCAAGTATGCGTCAGCAAATCAGGCATATGACAAGGACCTTCAATCAACCCAAGATCAACGCGAAAATCAGCAACCGCATTAATCACATCTCTGCTGTTACCCACGTTCAACTCTAAAGGCGCGACAGGAAAATCACGACGATAGTTCGCAATCATTTTTGGCAGAATATAATTACCGATAGTGCTACTCGCGGCGATACGTAAAGCGCCTGCTTCGCTTTGAAACAGATGTTCAATCTCTCCGGCCTGCTCTAACAACGCCATCGCTTTAGGATAAAGAAGACGTCCGTGCTCATTAACGACCAAGCGCTTCCCTACGCGATCGAATAAACGCACTGAAAGTTGGGTTTCTAAATCAGATAATGCTGCGCTCACCGCCGATTGGGATAAGGACAACACATGAGAAGCCTGAGTGGTGGAACCGCTCTTCAATACTTCAGTAAATACTTCCAGCTGGCGCAGAGTAATATGCATAAAAGAGATCCGAAAAAGTCACAGTATATTTATAAGAGATATGCTCTAAATCAGCCCAAATCTCATGAGATAAGCTCAGTAGTAGGTTTAGGAGGACGAGAGATGCAGGGAAGTATAACGCGAATATCCCTATTTATAGCAGACTTAACGTAAATATAGATAAAGCGCGGATAACCACAAGATTAAAGCATTGAGTGAATCATTATCGCGTGCTTTCGGAAGATAAGAAGAACTTACACGGCTATTCATTTTACCCGCGTGACTCCCCGTGATTATTTGTGCAGAAAACAACCACGGAGAGCATTCTTTTAACCGCGTTTAACGGACGACCAATACCGATGTTTTGGCATGGCGAACCACGCGCGCCGCGTTAGAGCCAATCAGATAGGTAGACATAGTTGGGCGACGCGATCCCACCACGATTAAATCCGCGCCACACACTTCTGCTTCTTTCAAAATTTCATCGTAAATAGAGCCCCAGGTCACCACCACAGAAACCTGATCGGCCGATACATCAAGCGTAGAGGCTAACGCCTCTAACTCTTTCTGAACTTTATTAGTTGCATCATCTTGAATTTTAATCAGTTGCTGTGGATGTTCCCCCATATAATAGGTAGGAATCGAAGGGCGCACGTTCATAAGCCGAATTTTCGCCTGCGACATTTTGGCTAAATAGGCAGCATGGTTAAGCGCGCCTTCGGTTAGCTTTGGCTCTTCAATATCGATAGGAACAAGAATCATTTTGTACGCATAATCCATTTATCGTCTCCTTCAGCAAGGGCTTTTTTTATTTCTCATCTCTGTAATAGCATATTTAACCCATTGATTGATATTACAGCACCAAAAGTGTGATGCCCGACAAACCATAAAATAAATCCGATAGTGTTTAGGCCAGTCATCAGACAATATCCATAATAAATACTTTATTTCTTCATTTTTCCATCACATTTAATGTGATTGACTTTATTTAAAGAAATCAATTAATTATAAAAACACCCATTTAAGATAAAACCTATATTGAGGCATTCTTTGCCGATTTAATCTGCCACAGTAATAACCACTCTGGTAGGCGTTATAAAATGAAAAGCATGTTAAAAATAGCAGCATTATTATTAATTTCATCATCATTAAGCGGATGCATTGTTGCAGATCATCGCGGCCATCATGCCCCACCACCACATTACGACTGGCACCAAGGCAGCAATGCCCCCCATTATGGTGGACACTCTCACGGACATTCTGGCAATGGCGGGAACCATCACCGCTAGTGCTCATGGCTGACGGCGACATTCTTCTCTGTCAGCCAGGAGAAACACCGCCACTTACCACTTATACCGTTAGGTTATAAATATATAATCAATTTCATTTTTAAGCCCTCCCCCACTACTCTTACCGCATCAGAAATAGGGTTATAGGTAAGAGGTCTATGCACGCAAACAGTGCTTTTGAACACAAAAACTCTCCCCGCTATCTTCATGCTCTAGGCAATTTGCTTCCAGGGCTACTGCTTGCCGGTGTTATCACTGCGGTTGCTATGTGGGCTGGCAATATTCCGTGGGTTGAAAACCTCGGTTTCGGCGCACTCACGCTGGCAATTATTTTCGGTATTATTTTAGGTAACACCCTCTATCCACGCATTGAAGGGGCCTGCGCCGTTGGCGTACACCTCTCCAAGCAAAAACTTCTGCGTCTGGGGATAATCCTGTACGGATTCAGACTGACCTTTCAGCAAATCGCTGATGTGGGTATGACGGGGATCGTTACTGATGCTATTACGCTGACATCCACTTTCCTGCTCGCCATGTGGGTGGGGCGAAAAGTATTTGGTATGGACAGCCAAACCGTGATGTTGATTGGTGCCGGTAGTAGCATTTGTGGCGCTGCTGCCGTGATGGCCACTGAACCTGTGGTCAAAGCCGATGCCAGTAAAGTCGCCGTAGCGGTTTCTACCGTCGTCATTTTCGGCACTATCGCCATCTTTTTCTACCCGTGGTTATACCAACTTAACGAGCATTACCAGTGGCTGCAAACCACTCAGGAAGGCTTTGGTATCTACATTGGTTCAACGATCCATGAGGTGGCACAGGTCGTCGCCGCTGGCCGTGCGATCAGCGATGAGGCCGGTAACGCCGCCGTTATCACCAAAATGATCCGCGTGATGATGCTGGCACCGTTCTTGGTCATTTTATCGAGTTTTATTGCCCGCAGCATGCCAAGTAACAAACAAAATGCAACTAAGCAAAAATCTGCCATCACGATCCCATGGTTTGCGGTGCTGTTTATCGTAGTCGCTGGATTTAACTCTTTCGACCTGCTCCCTGCTGCGCTGGTACACCAGTTGATCACACTAGACACCATCCTACTCGCCATGGCGATGGCCGCTTTAGGGTTAACGACACATATCAGCGCCATCCGTCAGGCGGGTATTAAACCTATTTTGCTGGCCAGTATTTTATTCGTGTGGCTGGTTGTCGGTGGTGCGTTGATTAATCACTTTGTGGGGATGTGGGTGTGACTACTTTATAATATTTCGCCCGCCTGTCGTTTATTCGACACCGATGTAATATTTCGTTCGCCAGTCAGCAAATACATTTCCATGAACCCACTGGCGAAGGCGACCGATGAGAGCCCCGTTGCGCGGGGGCTCTCAACTCGCGCGCTTTTATCCGAGACGCCATCTCCGCTCCGGTTTGGTATCGCCCATCCAGGGCGCCCCAAACTCCGTCACGACATCCCTGTCGTGCCGGCTCTCCCTACCAAGACTTAAACTAAAACCCAAAGAAGGTTTTGATTTTATCTTTTGGTTTTGACGTTGACCTTTTCCGGCACGTTGTTCTTCAGCCGAAGAGAGGAATGTAGGCTAGGATTCGCCGACAAGGACGTCGGCGAAAGAACGGAGGAGCCAGGACAAATTTGCCTGGAGCAAATTTGAACAACGCTTGCGTTAGCCCCGTAGGGGTGAGGCGCAGGGATGCGCCGAATACTCGCGATTGTCGTTCGTTCCGTCAAAACCGGAATGATGAAACGAGGGAACCCGCGCAGCGGGCTGGGAGGGGGAGCCAAGCTGGGGCGTCGGGGGGCAGCGACTGGCCCCCCGACTCGGACGCCTGCACGGTGTTTATGTAGATTTCAGTGCGTTAGGCGTACGAAACCTTAACTGTTCTCATGCAGATTTCAGTGCCTTAGGCGTACAAAACCTTAACTGCTCTCGTGCAGATTTCAGTGCCTTAGGCGTACGAAACCTTTCCTCCTAGAGACATGAAACCTTACACCATCCCCACATCAATGCCATAATGCCCCCATAAAAGAGGAGAAGAGCAATGAAATTTGTTGGAGCCCATGTCAGCGCCTCCGGCGGCGTTGATCAGGCCGTCATTCGTGCGCACGAATTGGAAGCCACTGCCTTTGCATTATTTACCAAGAACCAACGTCAGTGGAAAGCCGCCCCGTTAACGGCTGAAGTGATTGATAAATTTAAATCTGCATGTGCGCAATACCACTACCAGCCAGAACAAATTCTACCTCACGACAGCTACTTGATTAACCTCGGTCATCCGGTTGAAGAGGCTCTGGAAAAATCCCGCGAAGCGTTCATCGATGAGTTAGAACGTTGCTCCGAGCTTGGGCTGACATTGCTGAATTTCCATCCAGGCAGTCATCTGATGCAAATTGATGAGGATAAATGCCTCGCCCGCATTGCTGAATCTATCAATATTGCGTTAGATAAAACGCAGGGCGTTACCGCAGTGATAGAAAATACAGCGGGACAAGGAAGCAATCTCGGTTTCCGCTTTGAGCATCTGGCCGCCATTATTGATGGTGTAGAAGACAAATCACGCGTCGGTGTATGTATTGATACCTGTCATGCATTTGCGGCAGGCTATGATTTGCGTACCGAAGAAGAGTGCAGCAAAACCTTTGCAAACTTTGAGCGTATTGTTGGCTTTAACTATCTGCGCGGCATGCATCTCAATGATGCCAAAAGTGCCTTTGACAGTCGCGTAGACCGGCACCATAGCCTTGGCGAAGGCAACATTGGTAAAACCGCGTTTAGCTGGATTATGCGTGATCCACGCTTTGACGGTATTCCATTGATTCTGGAAACCGTAAATCCAGACATTTGGGCTGAAGAGATTGCGTGGCTGAAATCGCAAGAAGTTGCGGAGAATGCAGCGTAACTCAGAGTATCCCATAGTAAAACGGGTGCCACTGGGGCACCCGTTTTCATTTCAGCTATCACCTAAGCTTAAGCCAATTTCTCTTCCGCAATTTCCACGTCTGGGCGTTTCAGCAGAGCATATAAGCCCCCTGCCAGAAGCGTACCCGCCACAATCGCGATAAGATACTGAATTACCGGTGTAATAGCACCAGGAATCAACAGTACGAACAAGCCACCGTGTGGAGCCATCAGCTTAGCCCCAAAGAACATGGACAAAGCACCGGTCAGCGCGCCACCGGCAATACAGCACGGTAGGACACGCATTGGGTCACGCGCGGCAAAGGGAATCGCCCCTTCAGAGATAAAGCACAAGCCCAGAACCAGCGCCGCTTTACCACCTTCACGTTCGCTTTGAGCAAATTTATTACGCGCTACCAGCGTTGCAAACCCCATAGCCAGCGGTGGAACCATACCCGCAGCCATGATCGCCGCCATTGGTGCATAGGTCTGAGTACTCAGCAGCGCAACACCAAAGGCATAAGCGGCTTTGTTGACCGGACCGCCCATGTCGGTACACATCATCGCGCCCAAAATCGCGCCTAAGATCACGGCGTTAGCCGTCCCCATCGCTTGCAGCCAATGAGTCAAACCTTCCATGATGGCAGCAACAGGTTTACCAACGATATAAATCATCGCTAAGCCTGTAATCAAACTCGCTATCAACGGAATAATCAGGATAGGTTTCAGAGCTTCCATACTCTGTGGCAAATGCAGCTTAGTGCTAATTAATTTTGCCACATACCCCGCGAGGAAACCTGCAATAATCCCTCCCAAGAAGCCAGCACCGGTGCTTACAGCCAACATACCACCGATCAAACCTGGCGTTAAACCCGGACGGTCGGCAATGGAAAACGCGATGTATCCAGCCAAAACAGGCACCATCAACGCAAATGCAGAACCACCGCCAATCTGCATTAACGCCGCTGCCAGCGTACCCTCTTGTTTAAACGCTTCGATCCCAAATACAAACGACAGCGCGATACACAGGCCGCCCGCCACCACCATTGGTAGCATGTAAGATACGCCGGTCAGCAGGTGGCGATAGGCCCCCACAGCCTCTTTTTTCTTAGATGAGGAAGCCGTTGAAGAAGATTTCTGCGCGGTAAAGGTTTCAGACTCCACCAGCGCTTTGTCCAGCTCCTGAGCCGTTTTCTTCAATGCCAAACCGGTGGTGGTGCGATACATCGGCTTACCTGAGAATTTATTCAGATCAACTTCGATATCAGCAGCGACAATGACCAAATCCGCAGCGGCAACTTCCTCAGGGGTAATTTCGTTACCCGCACCGACTGAACCGCGGGTTTCTACTTTAACCCACCAACCACGTTTTTTAGCTTCTGCTTCAATAGCTTCAGCAGCCATAAAGGTATGTGCAACACCCGTCGGGCAAGCGGTAACGGCCACAATACGCATCTGGCCTTTGGCCGGTGTTGCCACGGTAGCACTGGTATACTGGTAAGATTGCGCTTCAGCCATCGCCTGAGCTAAAAACGCTTCCGGTTCACGAATCGCTTTCTCAGCACTGCCAATAAACAGGCGTTTGCCGTTGAATGCGGTATCCTGTGGCTGCTCGTCACCGATAACGATGATCAGTTCAGCATCCTGAGCCGCATCAAGTAGCGTGATATCCAGTTTAGCTGCAACACTTTCTAACATGCGCTTGGCGAGGTAGCTACGAGCCTGCCCCTGAGCGCCTTCGGTTAACAGTAAGGTTTTCATGTGGCCATCCTCAATTAATTAAAAGGCTTCAGGTCAACACGCGCCATCATGGCTGCCAGTTGTGTACGATCGGCAATTCCTACATTACTCTGGCTGACGGCCAACGCGGCAACGGCAGTTGCCAAACGCAGGGTGTGTTCGCTGGACTCACGCATCATTAGGCCGTAAATCAAGCCACCTACCATGGAATCCCCTGCACCCACGGTGCTAACCACTTCACACGCTGGTGGCTTAGCCAGCCATGCGCCGGATGCATTAACCCACAGCGCCCCTTCAGCACCGAGAGAGATAACCACGTGTGCAATGCCCTGATCGCGCAACGCATGTGCCGCACCGACCACATCGTCTAAGGTTGGCAGCTCACGCCCCGCCCAGATCTCCAGCTCGCGACGGTTCGGCTTCACCAGCCAAGGCGCCGCTTTCAAACCAGCAACTAACGCTTCACGGCTGCTGTCAAAAATAATACATGGGCATTGGCTGCGCAGACGGCGCATCCAATCGGTGAAATCATCAGGATCAACGCCCGCTGGCAAACTGCCACTCACGCAAACCATATCAAACTGTCCCAACCAGCTCAGAGAGTCATTAACGAAACGCTCCCAGTCTGGCTTGGTCACTTCAAAACCAGAAAAGTTGAAGTCAGAAACTTCGCCATCTTTTTCAGTCAGTTTAACGTTGATACGCGTACGACCGGCTACGACCTGAAAACGGTTCGCAATACCCAGCTCGCTGAACAACTGCTGAAAGCCATCCTGATTCTCTTTACCGAGAAAACCACCCACGGTCACGTCGATACCAAGATCTTTTAATACTTTGGCAACGTTGATCCCTTTACCTGCCGCATGAAGGCCTGCAGTCTGAACGCGGTTAACCTCACCACGTTCAATCTCGGCGCAGTAACCAACCAAGTCATAGGCTGGATTTAAGGTAATTGTTGCAACTCTTCTACTCATTCTTATGCCCCTTCGCCTAGACCATCATTGATAGCCTGACCGATTGCTTCTAATGCTTGCGCTGCGTCGCTACCGTTAGCAGTGAAACGCAGGCGATGACCTTTTTTAACGCCCAGCGCGACAACTTTCATCAGGCTGCGCCCATTAGCAGGAACGCCAGAACCATCGAGGTTTGTTACGGTGATCTGGCTTTCAAATTTCTTAATAGTATTCACCAGCAGCGTCCCCGGACGCGCATGCAGGCCATGCTCGTTGCGCAGAACGAACTCCGCGCTAAGCACAGAATCTTCTTCAGCCACTTCGCTGGTCAATAACGCCACCAAGGCGGCGGCATCCGTCGCTTTCAGCAAGCGCTCGGCCTGATTGTTCTGCAATAAGGTGCTCAAATATCCCAGCATGCCTTCTGGCTGTGCATCCGCCATGGCAACCGTCAGCAACAAACCAACTTTCTCGCCATCCACGTCAAACGGAGTCTGAGGCCGAGCGGCGGCCGCGGCGCTAGCCTGATTGCCCAACGCACTGTCGCTTAGCCAAATACCTTGACCAAGATTCAGCGGCTGACGCGTAATCACGTCGCTAACAAATTCTGCATTGACCGCACCGGCCTGTTGCAAACGACCCGCATTGATAGCCTGTAACGTCATCAGGCTATCGGCGTTGATATCCAGCGTGACCATTCCCGCGTCGAAACGGAAAGCCGCCACGCTACGCTCTCCCATCAACAGGCTACGTAACTCTTCTGCTGAAGTAGTTTGTGCCATCTGCTGTGCAACGCTGTCATCACTCAGCACATGTGTCAGTTGACGCAACAATGCGAGATGTTCATCAGAGCGCGCAGCAATACCGATAACGACGTAAGCACGCTGGCCTTCGCTCCACTCAACGCCCTGTGGAAACTGGAAAACCTTGACTCCGGTTTTCAGCACCATATCGCGGGTATCGGTGGTACCGTGTGGGATCGCGATGCCGCTACCAAGATAGGTCGAGGTCTGTTTTTCACGATTAAGCATACCCTGCACATAGCCTTCGCTTACATACCCAGCCTGAGTCAGTGCAGCTGCAATTTGTTGAATTGCTTCTTCTTTATTACTCGCCGAAGCGGCAAGATGTATATCTTGTGGGGACAGGTGAAACATAAACGCTCCTCTCACACTGGGCAAAATTTATGGTTGAATCGTTTCAGCTATGTTTTAAAAAAATCGCGCTGTATTTTCTAAAACAGATCGAATACAACGCTGAATCGTTTCGATGAGTTTGGCCTCTGCCCTTTTTATAAGCAAGATATTCGATGAATGTTATTTTCGTTTTTTGAGGGACAGCACACTTTTGCTGAAGTGCTGTCATTAAAAGTATGAAGCTGAGATAATTTGCTGAAGTTTGCTGATGGAGAAAACTAATGGCAGTAAAAGTCGGCGTTGGCGTCATTATCGCTAATCCACAAGGTCAGGTGCTACTGGGAAAACGTTGTGGCAGCCATGCACCATTCTGGTCGATCCCCGGCGGGCATGTTGAGGAAGGCGAAACTTTCGAGCAAGCAGCGATCCGCGAAGTTGAAGAAGAAACGGGCCTTATCGTTACCGAACCACGTTTGATCGGCGTGACCAATAATTTAGCCACTTGGTTAGATGAAGGCGTCCATAGCGTCTCCATGATTATGGTAGCCACCTATGTTCGCGGTGAGCCCCAATTACGCGAACCAGAAAAATGCGAGCAGTGGCGTTGGTGTAATCCACAACGCATGCCAGAACCCTGCTTTGAAGCCTGTTGTAATGGTATTCACCTATGGCTGAATGGTGAGTTTTACCTCCCGTCGGCGGCCAATAACGCCTGACACCCTGCATTCAATAAAACCCCTGATGTGCAGCGCGAGTAGGTGCTTAGATGTCATCATCTACTCGCTTTTCGTTTTCTCACGGGTTTGTCCAACGCCACCCCATCGCACCATTTAAGTGCAAAACAATCCCTTTGATGTACAAAAGTTAGATTTAGTTATCACAACTGAAACAAAATTGTTAAATATAGATTGTGAATCCTGTGTTTTTCCCTTAAATCTACTGCGGTGCACCATTTGGGAATTCGATGCACCAAAAAAGGGCACCAAAACAATGCGCCCACAGGTTTAGCCTGACCTTTATGGGTTAATCTCTATCCACAACATCTGATAACCATTTGATATACATAGAATATAAATAGTTGGCATGATTCTTTCATTGTCAATCAGGTACACACCAATGGGCTATCCCGAAATTTAAGGAATTTTTGCTTATGAAATCTATAATTAAAGCATCTGTAGCTGCTCTTACCTTAGCTTTTGCCATGAGTTCTCACGCCGCTGAAAAACAGCTTATCGTTGCTACGGATACGGCATTTGTTCCTTTCGAATTCAAACAGGGTGATAAATACGTTGGCTTCGATATCGATCTGTGGGATGCCATCGCTAAGCAGTTAAACCTTTCTTATACCCTGAAGCCAATGGATTTCAGTGGGATTATCCCTGGTCTGCAAACTCGTAACGTCGATTTGGCGCTGGCGGGCATCAGCATCACTGACGAACGCAAAAAAGCGATCGACTTCTCTGATGGCTACTACAACAGCGGTCTGCTGGTAATGGTGAAGAAAGACAATAACGACGTGAAAAGTGTGAAAGATCTGGATGGCAAAGTGGTCGCCGTTAAGAGCGGCACCGCGGGCGTTGATTACGCCAAAGCCAACATCAAAACCAAGGATTTGCGTCAGTTCCCAAATATCGATAACGCCTATCTGGAGTTAGGTACTGGCAACGCCGACGCGGTACTGCACGACACGCCAAATATCCTGTACTTCATCAAAACCGCCGGTCATGGCCAGTTCAAAGCCGTGGGTGATTCTCTAGAAGCACAACAGTATGGCATCGCGTTCCCTAAAGGCAGCGATCTGCGTGAAAAAGTAAACGGCGCGCTGAAAACGCTGCGTGAAAATGGCACCTACAACGAAATTTACAAAAAATGGTTTGGCGTAGAACCGAAATAAAACCAATAAAAATTTAATGAATTTATCCGGGGGGATTTGTCCCTCCGCGATATTGGCGGTAATGGGTAAATAGTTGAAGTTATTGCCCGATAGAACTTTCTATACTCACCATCCTTGGAATTGCATCACAAAAGGCTTCAGCCTTTGAACAGCGCTTGCGCTGACCCAAAAGGGGCAAATTCAAGTACGCCGAGTATAAATGGGCAAAGTTTCCAGGAGAATACAACATGCAGTTTGAATGGAGCGCCATTTGGGACGCTTTCCCTATCCTGCTCGAAGGTGCCAAGCTGACGCTATGGATATCTATCGTCGGGCTGTTAGGTGGCTTGGTTATCGGCCTCGTCGCGGGTTTTGCCCGAGCGTACGGTGGCTGGCTGAGCAACCATATCGCGCTGGTCTTTATTGAGCTTATCCGCGGTACACCTATCGTCGTTCAGGTCATGTTCATCTACTTCGCCCTGCCGATGATGCTACAAGCATTCATGCAAGTGCGTATCGATCCGCTCACCGCGGCGGTCGTGACGATCATGATTAACTCTGGCGCCTATATTGCTGAAATTACACGCGGAGCTGTACTTTCTATTCATAATGGCTTCCGTGAAGCAGGTTTAGCACTAGGCCTTTCCAAACGCGATACCCTGCGCTACGTCATTATGCCACTGGCGCTACGCCGCATGTTGCCGCCGTTGGGTAACCAGTGGATTGTAAGCATCAAGGACACATCCCTGTTTATCGTTATTGGCGTCGCCGAATTAACTCGTCAGGGACAGGAAATTATTGCCGGTAACTTCCGCGCAATGGAGATTTGGAGCGCAGTCGCCGTGATTTATCTGATCATCACGCTGGCACTGAGCTATGTATTACGTCGTCTGGAAAGAAGATTGAAAATAATATGATTGAATTTAAACATGTTGATAAAAGCTTCGGTCAGACTGCGGTTCTGCATGACATTAATCTGAACATCAATCAGGGCGAGGTGGTTGTCATCATCGGCCCATCAGGTTCAGGAAAATCAACGCTGCTGCGCTGTATCAACAAGCTGGAAGAAATCAGCGCCGGCCAGCTTCTGGTTGATGGCATGGACGTGAACGATCCGAAAGTTGACGAGCGTCTGATTCGTCAAGAAGCGGGCATGGTGTTTCAGCAGTTTTATCTGTTCCCGCACCTAACCGCACTTGAGAACGTCATGTTTGGCCCGACGCGTGTTCGCCACATGAAGAAAGAAGATGCAGAAAAGCGTGCGCGTGAACTACTGGCAAAAGTGGGCCTGTCTGAACGCGCCGATCACTATCCATCTGAACTTTCTGGTGGGCAACAGCAACGTGTGGCGATTGCTCGTGCGCTGGCGGTTAAGCCCAAGATGATGCTGTTTGACGAGCCCACCTCTGCACTCGATCCTGAGTTACGTCATGAAGTGTTGACGGTCATGAAGGATCTGGCTGAAGAAGGCATGACGATGGTTATCGTGACGCACGAAATTGGCTTCGCACAGAAAGTGGCCTCGCGCCTGATCTTCGTGGACAAAGGCCGCATCACTGAAGATGGCGAGCCTGACGCGCTAATCAGTCATCCGCCAAGCGACCGTCTGCGCGAATTCCTACAGCACGTTTCCTGATAATACTAAGTACCTCATCTCAAGGGCGCTTTTAAGCGCCCTTACTTTTTTGTCCACTACGGCTGCATGCGTATTACGCACGAATCGCTCACGAATACTCAGCAAAACCGGTTCACTATTCCTATACTTAACACCGTTTAGCCTCATCAACACCGCAGTTTGACGGCGTCAAATAATCAGCCGTCTGCTTTTTTTACCGCAATCCCCATCACCGAGCAGCGTTGTAAGCTTGTTTAATGGAGTCTTTTTATGTCACAGGGAGCCCGCCTTATCCCCACTTTCTTACGCTACTGGCTTTTCGTTTTTGCCTTACTCTTTTCATTCACCGCTGCGATAAGCAGCGCAAATGCGGCTGACGCCGCTAAAAACAGCGATTCAAAAGCCGCTTATACGGCTCTGGCCGATATTCTGTCTGACGCCTCCAGCCGCGATGCGCTGATTGCTGAACTACGCGACAGCGCCAAAACAGGCAAACCACCCGCGCCTCCTTTAAACAAAGAGACCACGGCGCCACCACGCTCAGACTCTTTTGCTGAGCAACTCGACACCACGGTTCAGGGTTATCTGGCCGCGGCTCAAAATAAGCTGAATAACGTTGTCACCACGCTAAAAGCGCCGCCACACAAAGCGTTTAACCCTGACACATTTTGGCCTGCGCTAAGTCACTTTCTGCTCACCATGGCAGTGACCTTTGCCATTTTCTTATCAATCCGTTTTTTTGCCACTCCGTTTTATAAGCGCATCGGCAGTTGGGGACATAAAGCGCGCGAAAAGCGTGTGGATTGGGCACGACGCCCAACCGCCATCTTAAGTGCGTTTATTATTGATTTACTGATCCTGCTATTTTGCATTACGGCGGGCAATATTATCGCCGCCTCGTTTGGCAGTAATTCGTTTGGTCACAACAGCCCTGCGGTCATGCGCCAACAGACGCTATTTCTGAATGCTTTTGCGCTTATTGAGTTTTTTAAGGCCGTCTTACGTCTGATCTTTGCCCCTAAATTTGACTATCTGCGTCCGTTCCCTTTTAGCGACGCTACGGCCAAATATTGGAATACGCGACTTGCGTGGCTAAGTGGTCTTATTGGCTATGGGCTGATGGTCGTCGTTCCCATCACTAACGCTCAGTTAGGCACCTCGGTGGGGGTTCTCGTTAACTTCTGTATTATGCTGGCGCTAACGGTCTATGCCATTGGGCTGATACTGATAAATCGCACACCTATTCAGAAAGAAATCACCGCGCTAGGCAACCGTTCTCTGGCGTTTTTCGGCATGTTCTTACACGCGCTGTCTCACGTCTGGCATCTGTTAGCGATTGGCTATTTTCTCGTGCTGTTTTTACTTTCTCAGTTCGACCCCGGTAACAGCCTCGCCTTCATGATGGACGCTACGATTAAAAGCCTGTTAGTCGTTGGCTGCGGTGCTTTAGTCTCCGGCCTGCTAACACGATGGATTTCACGCCGCATTACGTTACCGGCCGATATGAAACTGAAATATCCCATGCTGGAGCGTCGGATAAACTCTTATATTCCCAGCGCGCTACAGATCATGCGCTTTATCGTCGTGGTCGCGATCCTGCTGTTCCTGCTCGACGCTTGGCATATCTTTAATCTACGTTCATGGCTAGACTCTGCGACCGGCGAAAAGATTATTGGCGGCATCATCCATATCCTGCTGATTATGTTTATCGCCGTATTAGGCTGGACGCTGCTGGCAAGCATTATCGAACATCGACTCAGCTTAGAAATGGATAACCCCAAGCATCCCGGCGCACGCGAACGCACTTTGCTGACGCTGTTCCGCAACGTGCTTTCCATTGTCATCACGACCATAACGGTGATGATTATTCTTTCTCAAATCGGCATCAATATCGCCCCCTTGCTGGCTGGCGCGGGGGCTCTCACCCTAGCGGTCAGCTTTGGCGCTCAAACACTGGTCAAAGACGTTATCAACGGTATTTTTATTCAGTTTGAAAACGGTATGAATACTGGCGAGTACGTCACCGTGTTTGGTATCACTGGCACCGTTGAACGGATGACCATCCGCTCTATCGGCCTGCGCGATGATTATGGTGTTTATCATCTGGTGCCGTACTCCTCAATAACCACCGTCGCCAACTACGCTCGCGAATTTGGGGTTTATCGTGCCAACTATGTGATTAGCCGTGATGAAGATATTGAGAAAGCCAACGAAGTGTTGAAACAGGCCGTGGCTGAGCTACGAGAAAATCCGCGTTTGAAAAGCCTACTGATTGGAGAACCCGCGTTTAACGGTGTGGTTAAGCTGGATGATATTTCGTTCACTCTACGCACGACGATCCGTACCGTCGCGCTACAGCAATGGACGATTCAGTATGCATTGGACAAACTGGTTAAAGAACATTTCCAACGCGCGGGGATCAAAACGCCGCATCAGAATGTGCAAATCAGCTATGCAGAACAGCAGAGAAAGGCGTTACCGCCGCTGGAGAGTGCAGATGGCATAACGCCATAACGCCATAGGAAAATCGGGTTTCCTCTCCTAATCACTCGAGAGGAAACCGTTGATTCAGCTAGCGCTGATTAGCGGATTTTACGTTTGTTCTCAGGCAGGAATGTCCATGCCACAAAGCGGCTGACTTTCTGCCCCTGAGACATCTCTACGGTGCGCACGTCCAAGGCCTCGACGTCTTCTAAAGCCTCATAGATAGCCGGCAGATTCTCTTGGCGAGAGACTAAACTGGTGAACCATCCCACTTGTTTAGCGTAAGACTCGCTCTCTTCAATCATTTTGGTGATGAAGGCCACTTCCCCGCCTTCGCACCACAGCTCCCCGGCTTTTCCACCAAAGTTCAGCACCGGTTTGCTCGCATCGCGCCCCAGATTAGTGAGTTTGCGACGGGTACCATTCAGCGCCTCTTCAGCCGAGCTATGGAATGGGGGATTACACAGCGTTGCCGCATAGTGTTCACCAGCCTTGATTGCCCCTTTCAGGATTTTGGCCGGATCTTGCTGCTGACGCAGACGGATATTTTTTGCAGCTTCAGGATTAGCCTTGATAACCGCACCCGCAGATTTCAACGCCACAGGATCAATCTCGGTACCCGTGAAGCGCCAGCCATACTCATGCTGACCAATCAGCGGGTAGATGCAGTTCGCACCGACGCCGATATCAAGAATGCACACGTTAGGTCCGCGTGGCACCTGATAGCCATTGTCCGACGCGAGGACATCAGCCAAATAGTGCAGATAATCGGCACGGCCAGGAATAGGTGGGCACAGATAGCCATCGGGAATATCCCAGTGACCGATCTGATAAAAATGCTGCAACAGCGCGCTATTCAGCGCTTTCACCGCCAACGGATCGGCGAAATCAATGCTGTCATCTCCCCACTGGTTACGCGCAACAAAGGCCTTTAACTCTGGCGAGGTTTCGCACAAAGCCGGAAAATCATAGCGTTCACGATGGAGATTACGTGGATGCAAATTGGTTTTTTGTGCAGGAAAACTTTTCTTTTTTGGGTTTTTCATTCGACGGTTTCGATCAACATTAAGACATCATGAATGTATGCCCCACACGCACGGATAGGCTACGAGTTAGGGTATAGAATAGGGAAATTAGGCGAAGTATACCCGTTTCTACTGACACTGACTAACACACCCGCTAAGCTGTTGCTGACTCTATTGAATGCGTAAGGATGTGCCATGTCTTCACTCTTTGAGTATTACAGCTATCAGCCCGCCCAAGGCCACGGATTAGCACACGATCCCCTTAATGCCATCATCGGCCCGCGTCCTATTGGTTGGATAAGTTCTATCAGCGGCGATGGACAACACAATCTTGCTCCGTACAGTTTTTTCAACTGCTTCAGCTATCATCCACCGGTGATTGGTTTCGCCAGTAGCGGCTGGAAAGACAGCGTAGCAAACATTAGTGAAACCGGTGAATTTGTATGGAATCTCGCCACCCTTGATAATGCTGAGGCGATGAATCAAAGCTCGGCATCATTACCACACGGCGAAGATGAATTTGTGTTTTCAGGGTTAAACATGCTGGCTAGCCGCTGGGTTAAGCCTGCTCGGGTAGCTGAAAGCCCAGTGAATTTTGAATGTAAACTCACACAATGCATTCAGCTCCAAGACCAATACGGTCAGCCCTTTGACTCTTGGCTAGTATTAGGCGAAGTGATTGGTATTCATATTGCCGAAAACCTACTTGATGAGAATGGTATATATCAAACCGCCGCGGCCAACCCTATTTTGCGTGCAGGGGGTCCCTCAGCCTATTACTCAATCAGTGATGAAAATCGTTTCGATATGCGTAGACCAACAATAAATAGAACGTAGCGAAGATTAAAAAACAGACACTTTCTATATAAGAAGCCAATTATATTATCCTTTTTGGCTTCAACACCTTACAGCGATTTCCTGCTTTTTAGCCTCATATTAATTCACAATAGATAAACATTTTTAATTTTTTATTAAATACCCAGCAATAGAATAATTCATACCAAAAACAAATATCCCTGTATTTGTTAATGGAAATATCTTATTTTCTATTTAGAAAAATCCTAACCATTAATATCAGGCGCTCCAGAATTATCTCTGAGCCCTACTTTGCTCAGGAACTGCGGCATGGTGTTACCCACAGCCTTGTATAAAAGATCTGCCTCAACGTCATTGCGCGTATTGATATCAACAATCGTCGCCATCATCGTCGCCGCGGTTTTTTTTATGCTGGCGGGTCACTCCCTACAACAACAACGCGAAAAACAGCAGTTTGAGTTAGCAAAAACGGGACTGATGTACGCATCACATCTTGCCGATGATTTAGACCAAAAAATGGTCTCCCTGTTACCACTCACTCATGTGCTCTGTGAAGAGGTGGCAAACACCCTCTCCAGCAAAGCCGTCTTCAGTGGAGGCGTACGGGCCTATATTCTGGTTCGCAACGGTACCGCAGTGTGCTCCAGCGTCACGCACACGATGTCGTCTCCAGCAACAAATATCTATCCCGATATCGATCTAGACCGTGATGCCGATATGATCTTACAGCAAGGAACGCCGCTGGTTCCCGATCGCCCAGTCATTGCCTTTTGGCGCTCCACTGGTGATGGTACTCGCTCCGGTGTTTTGCTAACGCTGGATATCAATCCCGCGCCTTACATGCTGTTTTTCAGCCGCGAACGTACTATTTCTGGCTTAGCGCTGATTATCAAAGATCGCGCAATTAGCACCTATGAGCCCAACATTATTACCGTTGACGAATTACCTTCGAACCCTGATGTCACCGTGCAGGATGAGAAAAACCGCTTTACCTTCCGCCTGTATGGAAGCCCTCTCTCCACCAGCGATTTGGGATTATTAGGCATGTTTTCTCTGCTGGTCGCGGTGATTGCTTGGCTGATCACCTTCTATTTCTTATCTCAGCAGCGCCGCTTCGATCGCGAGATCCTGCAAGGCATCAAACGCGATCAGTTTTATCTGCTCTACCAGCCAGTGATTCATGCAGAAACCCATCTGCCGGGAGGATTTGAAGCCTTAGTCCGTTGGAAACATCCTAAACTAGGGCTGATCCCACCTGATGAATTCATCCCGTACTGCGAGTCACAGGGATTGATCGCGCAACTCACCCAACACATCATGACACTGGCGGCTCGCGATGCGCATCGTCTGATCGATGTTGTCCCCAAAGGGACTAAGCTGGGCTTGAATATTTCGCCATTGCATATGACCCTCGACGGTTTCAAAAATGACGTCCTGCACTTCATTAACATGATGCCGACGGAGTATCTCATTCCACTGTTTGAAATTACCGAACGCAGCATGGTGCAACATGGCGGCGCCGAGGCCATCTTTGACTGGCTCCACGCTCAGGGGATTGAGATCGCCATAGATGATTTTGGTACGGGTCATAGCGCGCTGATCTATTTGCAGCGCTATAAAATTGATTACCTGAAAATCGACCGCGGTTTTGTGAACTCAATTGGGCTCGAAACGGTCACTGCGCCTGTTCTTGATGCAGTGCTCGAATTAGCCAAAAAGCTTAAACTGCAAATCGTCGCGGAAGGCATTGAAACCGAAGAACAGGCAGAATATCTGCGGCAACGCCATGTTAACTACTTACAGGGCTATTTATTCAGCCGTCCTATTCCGGTTGAACAGCTGCATGACTATTATCGTGACCACGTACTTCCAAAACTCAACGCCATCATTTAAGTTGGCTTTAGACAAAATATTGCCAATAACCGTGTTTGCACTAATAAAAGACACAAAAAAATACAATGAATTGAAACTTTTATCCCCCGCTTAGATTAACATTGCTATTCTTGGTACATCTGCAGGGTTGCGGAGAATTCGACGGAGTAACACGCGGTTGATTTTATTCACCGTGGATCCCTCGTTTGCCTGATTGAATATCATGTTTGCCCAGAAGATTCTGGGCGTAAAGCAGGAGCTAACACATTTATGCACTCGCGCTTTCTGAAGACTTTGTGCACGGTGGTTCCCCTTGTGGCCGCCCTCAGTTTTAACGTTCGTGCCGACGTCATTAACGAAAGCTATGCCTTTTCCATTTTAGGCGAGCCGAAATACAGCAGTGATTTTACCCACTTTGATTATGTGAACCCCGCGGCTCCTAAGGGCGGTGATATCACACTTTCGGCGCTGGGTACCTACGATAATTTTAATAGTTACTCTTCTCGCGGGCATGCCGCCGTGCGTGCTAACCAGCTCTATGACACGCTGTTCACCAACTCCGCTGATGAAATCGGCAGTTACTATCCGCTCATTGGCGAATCCGTACGCTATGACGATCAATTCCGCTGGGCCGAAGTCAACATCAACGCCGATGCGCGTTTTCAGGATAATACGCCGATAACCGCGCAGGACGTCGCGTTCAGCTTTAATAAGTTCATGACTGAGGGTGTTCCTCAATACCGGATTTACTATAAGGGAGTGAATGTCAAAGCCATCTCTCGCCTGACCGTGCGCTTTGAACTACCGACGCCTGACAAAGAAATGATGCTTAGCCTGATCGGTGGCTTAAAAGTGATGCCAGAAAGTTTTTGGAAAAATCATAAACTTTCCGAGCCGTTGAGCACTCCCCCGCTGGGCAGTGGCCCCTACCGCATTTCAGATTATCGTTTAGGGCAATTCGTCACCTACTCGCGTGTGACCAATTATTGGGCGGCTAACCTACCGGTCAATCGCGGGCAGTACAACTTTGATACCATCCGCTACGATTACTATTTGGATGACAAAGTGGCGCTAGAAGCCTTTAAAGCCGGTGCTTTCGATTTTCGCATCGAAACCTCGCCAAAAAACTGGGCGACACAATACAGCGGCGGCAATTTTGCCAAAAACTATATCGTAAAATCTGACGAAACCAACCAGTCAGCACAGGATACACGTTGGCTGGCGTTCAACACCAAGCGCCCTATTTTTGCCGACCGGCGCGTGCGTGAAGCGATTTCACTGGCCTTTGATTTTGCTTGGATGAACAAAGCGCTGTATTACGACGCCTATCAGCGTACCAATAGCTATTTCCAGAATACCCAATACGCAGCGCGAAGCTATCCAGACTCTGCCGAACTCGCGTGGCTAGCGCCGCTCAAGGGCAAAGTGCCAGCGGAAGTCTTTACCCAGATTTATCAGCCAGCCAGCACGGATGGCAGCGGCAATGACCGCGAAAATCTGCTGAAAGCCACCACACTCTTAGAAGACGCAGGGTGGACGGTAAAAGATCAAAAGCTGGTCAACAAAACGACCGGAAAACCGTTTGTCTTTGAATTGCTGCTGCCCAGCAGTAGTAATTTCCAATATGTCATGCCGTTCAAACATAATCTGGAAAAGCTCGGCATCACGTTAAATATTCGTGAAGTGGATACCTCGCAGTACACCAACCGTATTCGCTCGCGGGATTTCGATATGTTCCCCACCGTGTATGGCGGAATGAATTATCCTGACCCGTCGCTAAAAATCCTATGGCGCTCAGACTATATCGACTCTACGTGGAACAGCGCTGGCGTGCAGGATCCTGCCGTTGATAGCCTGATAGACAACATCATCAGCCATCAAGGCCAACCGGAAGCTTTGCTATCGCTTGGCCGTGCGTTAGATCGCGTACTGACGTGGAATCATTACATGCTGCCTATGTGGTACTCCAACCACGACCGCATCGCCTACTGGGACAAATTTTCCATGCCGGCGCTGCGCCCAGCCTATGATCTTGGATTTGATACCTGGTGGTATGACGTAAACCGCGCGGCTCAGTTGCCGCAGCAACGGCGATAAGAGGTTTACGATGACCGCTTATCTTATTCGTCGCCTATTACTGATAATCCCCACGCTCTGGGCCATTATCACCATCAATTTTTTCATCGTGCAAATCGCGCCGGGTGGCCCCGTCGATCAGGCAATTGCCAATATCGAAATGGGGCAAAACGCGGGATTTGGCTCCGGCGGTGGCGACCAAATCGGAGCCGCTCGCGGCGGTATTGCGGCCAGTAACGTTGGCGAAGGTCAATATCGCGGCGCTCGCGGATTAGATCCGCAGATTATTGCCGAAATTGAAAAGCGCTTTGGCTTCGATAAACCGCTCCATCAGCGATATTTCGACATGCTATGGAACTACGTTCGTTTCGATTTTGGCGATAGCCTGTTTCGCGGCGGCTCCGTTATGTCACTGGTTGGGCAAAGCCTGCCGGTCTCCGTTTCTTTAGGGCTATGGAGCACGCTGATCATTTATTTGGTGTCGATACCGTTGGGTATCCGCAAAGCGGTTCATAACGGCTCACGGTTCGATACATGGAGCAGTACGCTGATTATTATTGGCTACGCCATCCCCGCATTTTTGTTTGCCATCATGCTGATTGTCCTGTTTGCAGGCGGCAGCTATTGGGATTGGTTTCCGCTACGCGGTCTGGTTTCCAGTAATTTCAGCTCGCTGCCGTGGTACAGCAAAATCACCGATTACTTTTGGCATATCACCCTGCCGGTGCTCGCCACCGTCATTGGCGGCTTTGCCAGCCTAACGATGCTAACCAAAAACTCATTTCTGGATGAAGTCCGCAAACAATACGTTGTCACCGCGCGCGCCAAAGGCCTCGACGAACAGAAAATTCTCTACCGGCATGTGTTCCGTAACGCCATGCTGCTAGTGATTGCAGGCTTTCCCGCGACGTTTATCAGCATGTTTTTTACCGGTTCACTCCTGATAGAAGTGATGTTTTCACTTAACGGCCTTGGGCTGCTGGGCTACGACGCCATTTTGCAGCGCGACTATCCGGTGATGTTCGGCACGCTGTATATCTTCACGCTGCTTGGTTTATTACTGAACATTATTAGCGATATTACCTACACGCTGGTCGATCCGCGTATTGACTTCGAGGCTCGCCACTAATGACGCTTAATCCAATAAATCAGGCTCGCTGGCAGCGCTTCAAGGCCAACCGACGTGGCTATTGGTCGCTATGGATTTTCCTGATCGTGTTTATCATGAGCCTCGGTTCCGAGCTTATCGCTAATGATAAACCCTTGTTGTTACGCTACGACCAGCAATGGTATGCCCCTTTTTTAATCAACTACCCGGAAACCACTTTCGGCGGCGATTTTAAAACGGCGACCGATTACCAAGACCCGCTGATCCGTAGCAATATCGAACAGCATGGCTGGGCGGTTTGGGCGCCGATTCGCTACAGCTATAACAGCATTAATTTCGCCACCAAAGTGCCGTTCCCCTCCCCACCGTCCCGCCAACATTTTCTCGGCACCGACGAAAACGGCAACGATATTCTGGCGCAGGTGTTATATGGCCTAAGGATTTCCATTCTGTTTGGTCTCATGCTCACGGTACTCTCGAGCATCATTGGCATCACCATGGGGGCGACTCAAGGATTTTACGGCGGAAAAGTGGATTTAATCGGCCAACGTTTTATCGAAGTGTGGTCCGGTATGCCAACGCTATTTCTGATTATTTTGCTTTCCAGCGTGGTGCAGCCAAACTTTTGGTGGCTACTGGCGATTACCGTTATTTTCGGCTGGATGGGTCTGGTGGGCGTGGTACGCGCCGAGTTTCTCCGCACGCGCAATTTTGACTATATCCGCGCAGCCAGAGCGATGGGCGTAGACGATCGCACGATCATGCTACGCCACATGCTGCCGAACGCGATGGTCGCAACGCTCACTTTCCTGCCCTTTATCCTATGCGGCGCTATCACCACCCTCACCTCTCTCGATTTTTTGGGTTTCGGGTTACCGACCGGTTCTCCCTCATTAGGAAGCTTGCTGCTGCAGGGGAAAAACAACCTGCAAGCACCATGGTTAGGCATCACGGCGTTTGTGGTTCTGGCGGCGCTGTTGTCGCTGCTGATATTTATATTCGAAGCGGTACGCGACGCTTTCGATCCCTCGAAGGTGAATTGATATGACGGAAATTTCACTCTCGCACTCACAGCCGCCTCTGCTTAGCATTCGCGATCTACATATTCATTTTCGCCATGGCGAAGTGACTCGCCCGGTGGTTAACGGGGTATCGCTTGATATCAACGCCGGTGAAACCCTCGCACTGGTCGGAGAATCTGGTTCTGGAAAAAGCGTCACTGCGCTTTCGATTTTGCGCCTGCTCTCTTCGCCTCCGGCACAATATCCTAGCGGAGATATTCTGTATAACGGCCAATCGCTGCTGCACGCAGACGAAGCCCTTTTGCGCAGCATTCGCGGCAATGAAATTGCCATGATCTTCCAAGAGCCGATGGTGTCGTTAAACCCGTTACACTGCATCGAAAAACAACTGGCTGAAGTGCTATCGCTGCACCGAGGCATGCGCCGTGCTCAAGCTCGCGCAGAGATTATCCGCTGCCTAGATCGCGTGGGAATTCGTCAGCCTGAAAAACGCCTGAATGATTATCCCCACCAACTCTCCGGCGGGGAGAGACAGCGCATCATGATTGCCATGGCTATTCTGACTCGACCTAAGCTGCTGATCGCCGATGAACCAACCACAGCGCTAGATGTTTCCGTGCAGGCACAGATCCTTGAACTGCTGGCTGAACTCAAGCAAGAACTCAATATGGGGATGTTGTTCATCACCCATAATCTCAACATCGTTAAGCGCTTGGCCGATCGCGTAGCCGTGATGCGCTATGGCGAAATCGTTGAAACCGGTGAATGTCAGGCGCTGTTTTCAGCACCGCAGCATCCGTACACTCAACAGCTCCTCGACGCCATCCCTTCTGGCGATCCGGTGGCGCTGCCTCAACCGGCGCAAACCCTGTTGGAAGTCAAAGATCTCAGCGTCCGGTTCCCCATTCGGCAGGGAATACTGCGGCGCACCGTTGGCTATAGCCATATCGTCGATCGTCTCAACTTCACGCTGCAACGAGGGGAAAGCTTAGGGCTAGTCGGTGAATCAGGATCGGGGAAAAGCACCACCGGTTTGGCTCTTTTGCGGCTCATTCCGGCGCTAGGCGAAATTTGGTTTGAGGGTACTGCGCTACATTTGCTGAATTTAAAGCAGCTTCAGCCGTATCGCAGCCAGATTCAGGTAGTATTCCAAGATCCGTATTCGGCGCTGAACCCTCGGCTGAACGTTTTGCAAATCATCGCCGAGGGCTTGCAGGTACACCAAAAGCTGAACGAACAGCAACGGGAAGAGCGGGTAATCAGTGCCATGAACGAAGTTGGGCTCGATCCAGAAACACGCTATCGCTACCCTACCGAGTTTTCCGGCGGTCAGCGTCAGCGTATTGCGATTGCCCGCGCCTTAATTCTTGAACCTCGGTTATTGATACTGGACGAACCGACCTCTTCGCTCGATCGCTCCGTGCAGGCACAGATTTTAACGCTGCTGAAAACGCTTCAGCAACGCCACCAGCTCAGCTACCTGTTCATCAGCCATGACTTGCAGGTAGTGCGGTCACTGTGCCATCAGGTGATGGTGATGCGAAACGGAAAAGTGATTGAGCATGGAAACTGCGCTGAAGTTTTTGCAAATCCAACTCAAGACTACACGCGCCAGCTATTAGCCTTTGCTGACTGAGATAGGCTAAATCATTGCGGATGCGCGGTAAAAGAACGATAGCGGAGAAAGACAGGAATGATAGGCAGATCCCTGCATGCACCGGCAGCCACACAGGCGTGCCGGTATGCGGTTCTAACAAGGAAGTCAGAACGGATACTGAGCGATAATCGGCTCGGCGATCGCCACACCGACGTTTTTCAAACGGCACATCGCCGCACTTTCATCTTCAAGATGAACAAATAGGCAAGGTTCACCGTCAAGCTCAACGACAGAGCAGTTTACCTGCATCTCTTGTAAAGACTGATTCAGACGTTTCATGATTTGCCATGCAGCTTCTCCCTCTTCACTCAGGAGCTTCAGGCCAATCAGACTATTACTCTCAATAGCACTATTATTAACGTCCGTATTCTCAACGCCAGCCGTCTTTTCCAAATAAATGGGTTCGACCTGCACGCCGGTGAGCCCTGATGACCATCGGTAGCTTTGCGGCAACCGGTGGACTATCGAAAGCTGGAAACTATTCACATTTTTACCCTGATTAAAAACTAACTACAATTTTTTCACAAAAAACTCACATCGTAAACCTAAGTTCGCACTATTCCGGCTATTTGATGACTTAATCGTCATTTTGTTATGAGTTTGTTTATTACATTTCGGTAACACCGAAGAATAAACAGCCTAAAGCACGATCTTGTTGGCGCTACTCCATTTTTTCACTCTAGAAGTACCACGATGGAGGGAGATCGGTTATTGGGGTTATATGTATACTTTTATCTTTATTACCACAACCATTTTCGTTTCATTTTAATTACTTTGTCGTGTTTTTCAATTTACATACAAAATACAATAAATCACTGAACCATGATCAATGAAATTAGCTAATTAATTGTTTTGATGGAAAATAAAAAGCACAACGAATGCTAAATAACTTTAATGTTTTTTCTTTTCACAATGGATTTTACCTAGTTAAGTTAGATGTTCTGTTAAAAAAATGAAAATCCATGCCAAAAACTGAAAATAGTTAGCACGATTATATTTTCTAAGCTGCCTGTACGGCAGTGAACAGTAGAATAATAGCAAAAAGGTTTGACTAATCAGAGCGGTAACTCATTTTTGGTTAAAAGACCTTTTTTATTTCTGGCTCGGCACCACACATAAAATCAATACGTTGCGTGTGGGTGGGAAAAAAGGGTTTTGCGCCACTGATTTTCATTTCTAAGTGAATCACTGGAGAATGGGGTTCAAATCCCGCAGGAGAGTTTGGATCAGGTGAGTGCGTGGCTGAAAGCATCTGCGTATCTGATGCTAAAGCTGTGTGATATGGTCAACACACGGTTGCCGCAGATATCTCCGAACGCCCAGTCGTCGGCCTCCCCGCCTCTTTCAGCGACGGGGAGACGAGCGGTCACGCTCAGACAGGTTCTACGCGGCTACTCTTGGAAGGTCTAGAAGCGTACAGGAACAACATCATTGCGGCGAAAATGCATAAGAACATTGAGCTGACCATCGGCCATTCACTGCGCGCCGAAGCCAGTGCCAACAACGTTCCTACCACTGCACCAAGGCTGAAACGTAACGTTCCTGCCAGTGACGAAGCCGTTCCCGCCATATGTGGGAAGTCATCCAAAATAACCGCCATCGCATTCGATGTGATCATTGCGATACATCCCACGTAAGCCGCTACCCCAATCACCAGCGACCAAAAGCCTAGGCCTAGCGCTGCCGTGATGACCAACCAGATCCCCATAACAAACTGCACCAGCAGACCAAATCTCAGCATGTTTATCGCACCAAAACGGCGCACATTGCGGCTATTAATCAGCGTCATGATAAACAGGAATACGATGTTTAACGCAAAGTAGTAGCCAAAATGCTGTGGCGATACGCCGTTAAGATCGATGTAAACAAAGGGACCCGCACTAAGGAATGAGAACATACCGGCGAATGAAAAGCCGCTGGCTAGCATGTAACACAGCACCCGCTTATGGCGGAACAACGACGCAAAGTTGCCCAAAGTGGTACGCAATCGGAACTTTTGTCGTTTCTCTTTCGGCAGCGTTTCCTTAATAAAGATGGCCACCAAGATCGTGCCCAACAGTGCAGCGCCTGCCATCGCCCAAAAAATCGCATGCCAGCTAAACCAAATTAGCAATGCTCCGCCCATGATCGGCGCCAGCAGCGGCGCGATAGTCATAACCAGTACCACAAACGACATCATGCGAGCGAAATCGTCTTTCGTGAACATATCACGCATCAGCGCATTGATAACGACGCTTGCCGCCGCGGCGGCTAAACCGTGGATCAAGCGCATCACAATCAGTTGGTCAACAGACTGCGCCATCGCACACGCCGCACCGGCCAAGGCAAAGAATAGCGTGCCGTACATGATGACGGGTTTACGCCCAATGCTGTCTGCCATTGGACCATAAATCATTTGCCCAAACGCGAAGCCCAGCGTGTAAGCACTGAGCGTCATCTGCACATCACCGCTTGGAACACCAAATTGTTCAGCGATCACCGGCATACTCGGCAAATACATATCGATAGCCAACGGCATCAACATAGATAACAAACCGAGGATCAGGATCAATCCAAGATGGGAACTACGGGGTGTCTGCACGCAGCACATTCCTTATTCATTGTTCTTATCGTACTTCAGGCTGTCGCCATGTTGCGACAGCGCGAAGTATTCTAAGCGTTAACGCATTGATTAATCTTTCGACTGTAGCTCAATGGGTAATCCCACGCTGGCGATCTCTTCCTCAGTCAGAGGACGGTATTCACCCGGCGCTAAGTCTTCATCCAACTCAATGGCGCCAATTCGCTCACGGTGTAGTTCAACCACGCGATTACCGACCGCAGCAAACATGCGTTTTACCTGATGGTAACGCCCTTCGCTGATGGTCAAGCGCACGACATTGGCATCCAATTGTTCAAGCGTAGCGGGTTTAGTCAGATCTTTCTCGCCGTGCAGTTGCACACCGTGAGCGAACTGTTCTGCCGTATCGTCTGCTAGCGGATGTTCAAGGGTAACCAAGTAGGTTTTATCGCATTCATGCTTTGGTGAAGTGATTCGGTGCGACCACTGGCCGTCATCGGTTAATAGCACCAGACCCGTGGTATCCAAATCCAAGCGCCCCGCGGCATGTAGTTTTTCGGCCAGTGGCTCATCGATAAAATAGAGAATGGTTGAGTGATCGGGATCGTCCGTGGAACACACATAGCCTTCAGGCTTATGCAGCATGAAATAGCGTGGACCGTGGATCTGTTCCAATACTTGACCATCAAAAGCCACTTCTTGTTCTGGGGTGAGCTTGTGCGCACCGCTCTTTACAATTTCGCCGTCTACAGTGACGCGCTTTGCACGCAGTTCTCGGGCAATCAGCGCACGGCTGATACCTAACTGCTGGGATAAAAACTTGTCCAGTCGCATGGAACCTGCTTTGTATTTCTATAAGAATCGGAGGGTTTCATTGAGCGTGCGCGCTATTACCGCCTGAGCAGTACGGGCATCGTTCATAAACCAAAGAAGAACCGAGGATTATAGCGACTCTTCACCGCCGCGCCTATCTCAAGCGTAGTTTAATTATCCGCGGAGTATCTGAAACAAGGGTGATATTGCCGTAGCGCCCCTATTTTGACGAATCCTAGCAATATTGCTCAGCAACATTGCCAAACTCACCCTTTTTACTGCATGCTATATCACTGTACACTTTTACAGGAGATTTCAATGTCGTCCATCCACGGTCATGAAGTACTCAACATGATGATTGATTCTGGCGAGTCGTTTTCAACCGCTAGCCTGATTACCGCCATTGAGCAGCGCTTTGGTGCCGACGCCCGTTTTCATACCTGTTCTCAGCAAGATTTGACCGCCGCTCAGTTGGTGGATTTTTTGGCATCACGCGGCAAATTCATTCCTAGCGATAACGGTTTTAACACCCATAGCAGTAAAATCTGCCAACATTAATAGACATTCGATAATAGCAATTTAATGGCCTTTACTCTTCGCCCTTACCAACGTGAGGCGGTGGACGCAACCATCGCACACTTTAGAAAACACCAAGAACCTGCGGTTATTGTGTTACCTACCGGCGCGGGTAAAAGTTTGGTCATTGCCGAGCTGGCAAAGCTGGCCCGCGGCCGCGTTCTGGTTCTCGCCCACGTAAAAGAGTTGGTGGCGCAAAACCACAGTAAATACTGTGCTTATGGTCTGGATGCCGATATTTTTTCCGCCGGTTTGCAACAGAAAGAGAGCAGCGGAAAAGTGGTATTTGGCAGTGTGCAGTCCGTAGCGCGTAACCTGCCGCTGTTCGACGGCGAGTTCTCATTGCTGATCGTGGATGAATGTCACCGAATCAGCGACAGCGATGATAGCCAGTACCAGAAAATTCTTCAGCATTTGCGCAGTAACAATCCCAATCTGCGTTTGCTCGGCCTTACGGCCACGCCCTATCGTCTTGGCAAAGGTTGGATCTATCAGTATCACTATCACGGAATTACGCGCGGCGACAGCAACAGCCTTTTTCGCGACTGCATTTACGAATTACCGCTGCGTTATATGATCAAAAACCAATTTCTGGTTCCGCCAGAAAGATTGGACATGCCGGTAGTGCAGTACGATTTCAGTCGTCTGGAACCCAACAGCAACGGATTATTTCGTGAAACCGATCTCAACCGTGAGCTAAAGGATCAGCAGCGGATCACGCCGCATATCGTCAGTCAAATTATGGAATTTGCCGCCACGCGCAAAGGCGTGATGATTTTTGCCTCTACCGTTGAACATGCGCGTGAGATCCACGGTCTTTTGCCTCCTGAACAGGCAGCGCTGGTGAGCGCAGAAACCCCAGGCGATGAGCGTGACGCCATTATCAACGCGTTTAAGCGGCAGGAGTTGCTTTATCTGGTGAACGTCGCGGTGCTTACCACCGGATTTGATGCGCCCCACGTCGATTTGATCGCCATTTTACGACCAACGGAATCTATCAGCCTTTACCAACAGATTGTCGGTCGTGGTCTGCGTCTATCACCGGGGAAAACAGACTGTCTGATCCTCGATTATGCCGGTAACCCACACGATCTGTTTACACCAGAAGTGGGAACCACCAAACCCCACAGCGATAGCCAACCGGTACAGGTTTTTTGCCCTGGATGCGGTTTTGCCAATACGTTTTGGGGGAAAACGACGGAAAGCGGCGACATTATTGAGCACTATGGTCGCCGCTGTCAGGGATGGCTGGAGGACGATGAAGGTGGGCGTGAACAATGTGACTACCGTTTTCGCTTCAAAACCTGCCCACACTGTGGAGCAGAAAACGACATCGCTGCTCGACGCTGCCATCAGTGTCATCAGGTATTAGTCGATCCCGATGATATGCTAAAAGAAGCCCTCAAGCTAAAAGACGCCTTAGTGCTGCGCTGTGGTGGAATGCAGCTTCAGCACGGAGAAGATGACAAAGGCGAGTGGCTGTCGATCACCTATTACGACGAAGATGGTGCTGACGTCAGTGAACGGTTTCGCTTAAAAACTCCCGCTCAGCGTACCGCCTTTATGCAGTTATTTTTACGTCCGCACCTTCGCGCCCCCGGTATAGAGCTGGTTTGGAAGCGTGCTGCGGATATTGTGGCTCAGCAAGAGAAACTTCGTTACCCCGATTTTGTGGTCGCCCGCATGAAAGGACGGTTTTGGCAAATAAGAGAAAAAGTTTTCGATTATCAGGGGCGTTATCGCAAAGCTGATTCGCTACGCGGCTAGGTTTTCTTGCCAAAGCGGGCAGATTTATTTGCCGTAAGCCCTGTGTTTCGTTAGAATGCCGCCCGCTTTTACTATTAAAAGCAGAATCTCCTGCCTGTTGCTGGGTCGCCTGTAACAGGTCTAAATTTTATATAGAGATACAATTATGTTCACTATTGAAGCAACTGCACGTAAAGAGCAGGGTAAGGGTGCGAGCCGCCGCCTGCGTACTTCTGGTAAGTTCCCTGCTATCGTTTATGGCGGAAACCAAGAGCCAGTAGCCGTAGAAATCGATCACGACACTACTTGGAACATGCAAGAGAAAGAAGGCTTTTACGAACAAGTAATCGCTCTGATGATCGACGGCAAAGAAACCAAAGTTAAGGTTCAAGCTGTTCAGCGTCACCCGTTCAAACGTAAACTGACTCACGTTGACTTCGTTCGCGCTTAATTGCCGACTGAGTTAAATCGAGTTTCGTTAGTTTGAAAGAAAAAACGCCGCAATTGCGGCGTTTTTTTTATCTCAAATTCGGTGCAAAAGATTAATTCCCACCGCTGCTACGACGCTGTAGCTGATCGCGTAAGTTCGGTGGTGTTCCTTTGATGGTCAGCGTATCCGTCGCCGGATCCCAGAAAATACGCTCGCCGAGCAGCATCGCATCAAAGTTAATCGTCAAACCGCCACCGCTGCCCGCCATTTTAGTCAGTTGGCGCAGCGTACTGCGATCGGCAGGGAAGCTCTCTTCTAAATCATAGCCCTGTTCGGCGGTAAACTGCTGGAAGTCTTTCTCTCCCACCGGTGGAATTTCTTTGGCTAACGCTTCGAGCTCAATCTCTTCACCCGCCTGTAACTGGCCGTTACAGTAGCTGTACACCTGCTGACGATATGCCTGCCGCTCGTTCTTATCCAACTGCCCTTCAGCGCAGTAATCATCAACCGCCTGTAACAGACCTCGGTTTTGAGCTTTGGCATCGAGCCCTTCGCTCGCGGCGAGAAAATCCATAAAGAAATCGGAAACTTTTCGACCGACGCGACCTTTCAGGAAGGTCAAATAGCGGTGGGATTCTGGGTTGGTTTCCCACTCGGTGAGATCTATCCGCGCAACAATATCGGCGCGCATGATATCGAGGTAGTGGGTACTGCTGATATCGAGTTCTTCATTGACGCGCATGCTGCTACAGCTGTTAAGCACCGCAATCAACAAATACTCCACGGCCAGATAGCGATATTGGCAGAACAACACCACGCCGCCATCGGCGAACGGGTATTTTGCGAGTTCATCACGCAAACGGCCCGTCGCTGCACGGCTAAATGCCAGAAAATCTTCATTGCCGCGACGATAGTTACGCAATGCCTCTGCCAACTCGCTCTCTTCAGAGAAGGTGCCATAGGCTTTGCTTTTCGCACTGTATACGCGATGCAACTCAGCCATCATCTCTTCTACTGCTGCATTTTTGGCTAACAATGAATCACGTAGCACCACATCTAATTGCTGCTCGTCGCGTTTAACCAACTGATGCAACGCAATCTGTTCGAGATCCAGACTCATTTTTCTTCTCCCATTTCGCCCCGGACACGTTTAGGCGCGTATTCAAACACTGTTGATTCTTCCCCGCAAGCGAGGCTGAATGTATTTTGATAAATTGGGTGGTGGAAGCTAAGGTATAATCAATGAAAATAACAAATGTATAAAAGAGCGGAAAATCACGCGCCTATACGGTAAGATATGGCACTTTGTCAGTCTGAGAAGCTTAATTCTATGCCACAATCATCCCGTTACAGTGACGAACACGTTGAACAACTGCTCAGTGAGCTGGCCAACGTACTGGAATCGCACCACACACCAAACGATCTTTCTTTGATGGTTTTGGGTAATATGGTGACGAATCTGATTAACACCAGCATCGCACCCGCACAGCGCCATGCTATTGCACGTTCTTTTGCTGAAGCTTTACAGGCTTCAATTCGGGAAGATAAAGCCCATTAATTTTTTGCCCGGACGTATAGACATACTTTTATGGTGACAAACCGTCAGCGATACCGTGAAAAAGTTTCCCAGATGATTAGCTGGGGGCATTGGTTCGCTCTGTTTAATATTCTGCTCGGTCTGCTTTTGGGCAGCCGGTACCTGTTTGTTGCCGATTGGCCCTCTTCATTGTTTGGGCGTGTCTATGCGGTGATCAGTTGGTTAGGGCACTTTAGCTTTGTTGGCTTTTCTGCTTATCTACTGATTATATTCCCACTCACGTTTGTGGTGATGTCGCAGCGACTGCTGCGCTTTATTTCCGCCGCGCTGGCGACCACAGGGTTAACGCTCCTACTGGTCGACTCTGAGGTCTTTACCCGTTTCCATCTCCACCTCAATCCGGTGGTGTGGGAGCTGGTAGTAAACCCAGATCAAGGTGAGCTGGCGCGAGACTGGCAGCTGATGTTTATCTGCGTGCCGGTCATTTTTCTGGTCGAAATGCTGTTTGGCACCTGGAGCTGGCAGAAGCTTCGTAGTCTGAACCGACAAAAATTCGGCAAACCCCTCGCTGGGCTGTTTATCACGGCGTTTCTGGCATCGCATCTTATCTACATCTGGGCCGATGCGAACTTCTATCGCCCAATCACCATGCAGCGCTCCAACCTTCCGCTTTCATATCCAATGACAGCGCGGCGTTTCTTGGAGAAACATGGTCTATTAGATGCTCAAGAATTCCAAAATCGATTGAACCAGACCGGTAGCCCGGAGGCGGTATCCGTTGAATATCCACTCAGTAAGCTTAGCTTTGCGGATAAAGGTACGGGTTATAACCTTCTGGTAATTGCCGTTGACGGCCTGCGTGCCGACGATATTAAACAAGATCTACCGCAGCTTGCCGCGTTTGGTGATGAGAATCTGGATTTCACCCAGCACTATAGTTCAGGTAACAATCTGGATAACGGGCTGTTTGGTCTGTTCTATGGTATCTCGCCTTCCTACCTTGAAGGTATTTTGGCTGGACGCAAACCATCTGCGTTAATTAACGCACTCAGTCAGCAACACTACCAGTTTGGTCTGTTCTCTTCCGATGGCTTTAGCGCCCCGCTCTATCGTCAAGCACTGCTGACCGATTTCAGCCTGCCAGCGCCAATCCGTCAAAGTGATGCCGATACCACCAAACAATGGCAACAATGGCTGGCAACCCAAACGACTCAATCGCCGTGGTTCTCTTACGTAAATTTAAACGGTACACGTAGCGCACTGGCGGGCAGTTCTGGACATAAACCTGAAGATTTCATGGCGAAATATCAGAAGGCAGCTTCCGGTGTTGATGCCCAGATAGCAACAATTCTGGATACGCTCAAACAACGCGGTGAACTCGATAAAACGGTCGTTGTGATTACCGCCAGCCACGGTATCGAATTTAACGACAGTGGCAAAGGTGATTGGGGCTTCGGGACTAACTATAGCCGCTATCAACTGCAAGTTCCGTTGATTATCCATTGGCCAGGAACACCGGCTCAAACCATCAACAAACTCACCAGCCACGCCGATGTTATGGCAACGTTGATGCAACGCTTACTGCACGTTGATACTCGAGCCGTTAACTACACGCAGGGCGAAGACCTGTTTGCTCCGAGTAGGAAACACAACTGGCTAGCGCTGGGTGATAGTGATGAGTTAGTCATCGTGACGCCAAAAGAAACCATCATTTTAGATAAGAATGGCCGCTATCGTACCTACGATGCTGACAATGAAGAGATGAAAGGTGAGAAACCACAGCTAGCCTTACTGCTGCAGGTGCTTACGGATGTGAAACGCTTTATCGCCAATTAAACCTGGTTAAATAACGCGCGAACGCAACGCCATTATCTTGATAAACGGCAATTTTTGAGTACTATATGCCTGTTCGGCACGTAGCGCAGCCTGGTAGCGCACCGTCATGGGGTGTCGGGGGTCGGAGGTTCAAATCCTCTCGTGCCGACCAAAGAACTCCCAAGAAAACCAACCTATTATGGGTTGGTTTTTTTATGTCTTCAATTTGTCACTACGGCCAATATTACGCGCAGCAAGAAGTAAAAAGCCCCCAAAGTGATTGGGTGGCGGGCTGAGGAAGTGCTCGAGATGGCTGAAGCAGGACTGATATACGACGAATTTAGGGTAGTCTAAAGCTATTTGAATCCTCATGACCACGCTGAGGTATACTGCTTCAGAGCAGGGTAAATAAATTACGTCGCTATAGACAGACATCGGGATTGTCGCAGTTCTGGTCAGAAGACATTGAGATTGAGAATATGGACATAAATCACTGCGAATTACATGTTAAAGACCTTATCGGCCTATCCCTGATTTTGATTGTGTGGGCAGTACTCGTGTGGAACTTCATTTCTTGCTGCTTCACAGGGCGTGCTAGCTTTATGTTTTCCCGCCATAGCTTCAGGCGCACCAAGAACGAATTGGGAATCATTGGGGATCGAAAGAGCAGTAAGATACTCTATTTCTTAGCTATGGCGCTCAAGTTACTTTTGATTGTGTTTTTTTCATACAGTATATTCGTTCCATTGTTCAGCCCTGGAGTATTTGATGAGGTAATCGGTCGCATTTTTACCTGCCCTAAGTGAGTTCTGATACTCTACCCTCCCCCCACGGTGAACTTTTAATGTTAATAAGTTTGTTCATTTCGTTACGTTGCTTCTGCAGATGGAGCCCCTCTATAACGAATAAAAAAACAATCATTAGGGTCTTTTAATACCTAATTAACCAAAAGTAACATAGCATTTTCATAATAGATAAAATTAGATATAATCAAATATTATCTATTATTAATAGCATGGCTAATTTTTATTACATGGATACAGACAAAAATTTCAATCATGAAAATGATTCACTATTCAAAAAAAACACTATTAAAACAAGCAATAACAATCTAAAAGTACTAAATATTGCATTCTGTTTTGATGATAATTTTGTGATGCCAACAGGTGTAGCCATTGCATCTGTCATTGAAAACAATAAAGACTCGCACCTCCACTTTCATTTATTCTTCGAATCCATTTCTGAAAAAAACAAATCTAGAATACTTGAGATACAAGGTGATAACGTTTCAATAACAACATATGAACTTCAGGAAGAACTATCCGTCAATCCTAATACACTCATTCTGGGAATCCCAAAGTCCACGTGCTTAAGATTTATGGTTCCTTTTGTTCTACGGCATGAGGTTGATTCTGTTTTATATTTGGATGGCGATATGATTTGCTTAGATTCATTACACGCCTTACATGACCTAAACCTTAAAGGACATATTGCCGCTGTAGTTGCTGACTCTAAAGAGATGCAACAGAAAGCCAGCACACTAGGATACGGTATTGATACCGATAAATATTTCAATGCAGGATTTTTATTTATCAATGTATCTGAGTGGAATTTTAAAAATGTCACCGCCGTGGCATTTAACATGATCAATAGCGGTACAATTTATAAATATGCCGATCAGGATGTATTAAATATACTCTTAAACGAAAACATTAAATTAATTGACAAGAAATATAATAAAACTATAACGCTAAGCCCTATCGATAGGGTAGATGATAATGCATCTCGTGGCACAACCATTTTGCATTATGTTACAAAAAATAAACCGTGGTTTATGATATTTGAGTCTCAGATTTTCTTTTATTACCTGAACCAATCTCCATGGAAAGACACGCAATTAAAACTGACACCTAATGCTAGCCTGCTTAGAATAAAGGCAAAAAAACTCCTTTCTGATAAGAAATTTGTCGATTGGATAAAATACTTCTCCCTATATATTAAATATAAATTATTTAGCAAATAAAACCATCAGCATTATTCATGTAGCATTTGACCTAAATTGGCTATTTCAAATGCTACATCATTGATCTCTTAACCTTCCACCGAGCCTAGTGTAGTTCGGCGCGCCTCTTCCTCGATATGAATTCACCCACCTCATCATAACCATCATTATAGTTTTTCATGGGACTATATCGTTAAATATAAAAACGAACATCACTGTGATTAGAAAAAACGATAAAGATATAGATTTCATGAGGCTATAACCTTTGTACATACTTTAAAAAAAGCTTATTGTTATAAAAAAATACATAATAGTGATACTCAAATTTCTCATAATTAAATAAACCTCAAAGCATTTGAAATACCGATTAAGATAAATCTTATATTCATTTCATGGTGATATTATTTCATTTTACATCCAATTAACATTGAGCTATATCTACGGCTATCACTGATTAAAGTGATTTATAACAATTAGATTATATTGAGTACTTATTGGAGGGTGTATGAAGCTTGGATATGATAGCTGTTTTGCGGTTGTGCTTTGTCATCAAGAATCAACGGTAGTCATTGATGATATTACAAAAGTCCTTGTACCTGCATGCCATAAAATACTCCTCAACTGTCAAGCGAGCAGTCATACCATACTGTCTAATGGGCTGATTGAAGTGATAAAAATTGATCACTGCACTATTCGTGACTTTTTGGCATCAACGACATCTGATGCTTATCATTTGCCCTATAGACCGAAAAAAAAATATTGGGAGTTTATCTCTAAATGCATATTCGTTGAAGTATTCTCATTAGTCATCAGACTTTCAAAAAGTTCCCACTTATCAACGATAGAGGCATACTACCACAAGAGATTACTTCATTTACTGCTTTATGCATTCTCCACAGATAAAGACTTTATCCCCTACCTCGTCAAAGAGATTAATTTAGGGCTAGCATTCGCTGTTCAAGAGTTAATTATGAGTGACCTTACAAAAAACTGGTCTTTAGACTCAATCGCAAGATTACTTTTTGTCAGTTCAAGCACCTTAAAGAAAAAACTTAAGCAGGAAGGTACGAGTTATCAAAAAATACTTGTTAAGAGTAGGATGCAGTATGCTGCTAAGCAGTTGAGTATAAACAGTAACCTAACAATATCCCAGCTAGCTGAGCAGTGCGGCTATAGCCATTTATCTTACTTTATATTTGTATTTAAAAACCATTACGGTGTTACACCTTATCAATTTTGCCGAAAACAGATGGCTGCGTAACAGCCCACCGAGACTTAGATCCTTGCCGTTGTAAATATCCAAAATCGACAAACTTTGGCCCATTTTTTGTCAAATTTAAATTTTATCAGCCTATACTTACAGCGATAATTTTCGACATATGTATAAAGGATATCTTAATGAAAACTAAACATGCTTTACTATCTGGATGCGCTTTAGCGGCAAGCCTACTACTTGCATCAATAACCAGCGTGCAGGCAGCAGAAAATAACCCAAGCAAAATGACCTGTGAAGAGTTCGTCAACCTGAATCCTAAAGCCATGGCTCCTGTCGCGCTTTGGATGCTCAACGATAAGACTGAATACAAAGGTGGAGACTCTGTTGATCTGAATATGGTCGAAACCGTCGCCGTTCCTCAAACACTCGAGTTTTGCAAAAAATCCCCAAAAGCTAACGTCTACGAATTCAAAAACAACCTACAATCGCTGATTGCTCATTAGTTTTCTCCTGTAGAGAGCAACATGTTATCGCGTCGACCTGCACGCTCAGGTCGACGCAAATTTTTATTGTCAGCACAACAATAAATGGCTTCCATCCTGAAGCAAACCTCATCCATCTATAAATAAATCATGCACGAATTTTGTTAAATGGTTTAATGAAGCGATTTATCCTATCCAACACCTATCCCCACACCACTTAAAAAACTTTTATTTTCAATTAGTTAATTAATTCAATAAGATTTTATTATATAAAAAATCAAAACACGCATTTAGTTAATAAATTTAATAGATCTAAATCAATAACTTATGTAAATTTATGCGTTATAACAATTTCATCACTCAACGTAATTTGTAAGTTTCCCTGGTGTTGGCCTATGGCTACTCTCATCCACACATACGGGGATGAGAGTTTTTTTTATTGCGTATGGAGCTCTATTGAATGAAAACCAGTCGTTGCTATTTAGCGGGCAATAGCTATGTGAAAGTAGTATGTTCGGAGCCTGCAAAGGTTCTTCTGATCCATGAAAAGCAATACGACCGCTTTTGTCGCGATAGCTGGGCTGATTATCATGGGGGATTTTTTAGTTCTTTTCCCGCGGTGATAGAAGTTCCGTATGATGGTATATGGAACATCGTTATCGATACACACAGCGCAGAATGCGCTCCTCCATCTGTCAAAATAAGCATCATTTCAGATAGCGACTCATGAACGGGCTAGCTGCGCATCCGCCACACACCTTGGACTGTTACCTGCGTCATAACTCAAAACACGGCTTTATGCTAAGCTGTGCCCTCTTCAAATTAGCCAGAGACCCCTAATGAGAAAAATAACCATCGTGATGATTATCATAGCCGCTGCGGTATACGCGTATAACTACCTTTGATTTCCTTGCACCGCAAACTTCGCGGTGCTGGCTTATCGATTTTCTCTATTTTACTTGTACAAAAAATTCGACCATAAAAAAAGCCAGCCCGAAGGCTGGCTTTTATCATGAATCGAGGACGACACTTACGCAGTCGTTGCCGTTTTCTTGTTTCCACGATACGGACGACGCTGCTGTGATGCAGGGGCATCACCGCGAGATTCAGGCTTACGTCCTTCTCCCTGCGCACGGCGTTGGCCACCGTTGTTTGCGCGAGGTTTATCGCCGGAGCGAGCGCCATCACGCGATTGTCCGTTACCTTGGCTGCGTCCCTGAGATTGACCACGGCCTTGACCGCGACCTTGGCTTTGACGGCCATTCTGGATTGGATCGGCCTTAATGCTAGGGTCTGGCTCATAGCCTTCAATAGCGATACGCGGAATTTCGCGTTTAAGCAGGCGCTCAATATCACGCAGCAGCTTATGTTCATCCACGCAAACTAATGACAGTGCTTCGCCGGTACATTCGGCACGACCAGTACGGCCGATACGGTGTACGTAATCTTCCGGTACGTTTGGCAGCTCGAAGTTAACCACATGAGGTAACTGATCGATATCTAAACCACGAGCGGCGATATCGGTCGCCACCAGTACACGAATTGAGCCTGTTTTGAAGTCGGCTAATGCTCGGGTACGTGCGCCTTGGCTTTTATTACCATGAATAGCCGCAGCGGTGATACCGTCTTTATTCAACTGTTCAGCCAAATGGTTTGCACCATATTTAGTACGGGTAAATACCAGCACCTGCTGCCAATTATGAGTGCCAATCAGCTGCGACAGCAGTTCACGCTTACGGCGTTTATCCACAAAATGCACCGACTGCGCAACCTGCTCAGAGGCAGTGTTGCGACGCGCGACCTCAACGGAGGCAGGATTGGTCAGCAGTTTGTTTGCCAGTTCTTTGATTTCGTCAGAGAACGTTGCGGAGAACAGCAGGTTTTGGCGCTTAGCGGGCAGCTTAGCTAACACGCGACGGATATCATGGATAAAGCCCATATCCAGCATACGGTCAGCTTCATCCAACACCAAAATCTCAACTTTAGACAAGTCAACCGCGTGTTGATGTTCCAAGTCCAGCAAACGTCCCGGCGTTGCCACCAGCACATCAACACCACCACGTAATTTCATCATCTGCGGGTTAATGCTGACGCCACCGAAGACAACCAGAGAACGAAGATTCAAATACTTGCTGTAATCACGCACGTTCTCGCCGATCTGGGCTGCCAGCTCGCGGGTTGGTGTCAAAATTAACGCGCGTACAGGGCGACGGCCTTTTGCTGGCTGAGTATCCTGAGAAAGAATTTGTAACAGCGGCAAGGTAAAGCCCGCGGTTTTACCCGTGCCCGTTTGCGCACTGGCCATCAGGTCACGGCGCTGTAGAACGACGGGGATAGCTTGGGATTGAATAGGCGTAGGTTCGCGGTAGCCCTGTTCTTCAACAGCGCGCAGCAATTCGGCACTCAGGCCGAGAGTATCAAAAGACATATTAGGGTAAAACTCCAAATCCACCTTGACCCGAAAGGACGGGTGCAGTTTCCGGGTGGATTTATCAGACGCGGTAGTATAAGAAATCACCACGAGGGATAGGCACAAACTGCGAGTGCAACATAATTGTGCTGGATTCTAACAGAAAATGTGATCGGAGTCTGATTTGTTTTTTAGGGGGATAAGGTTTCGCTCGCCATTCGTTTATAGAACGGCGGCGAAATGTTTCGACCGCCTATCAATTACGGTATTTATACACCACCTCAGTCGAAGGTGACCGAGCTGAATGTACCAGCGCACGCACTCCGCACAGTAGATATACGAAAAGTTGCGCCGTTATCATATCTCTCATACCTACCGCTCCCTAAGCGCTTCTTTCACCTTATTCAGCGGCTTAATCAAATAATCCAACACCGTTTTCTGACCCGTTTTGATCTCTACGCTGGCCACCATCCCCGGTAATATTGGGAATTTACGCCCTGCTTTGTTGCTTAGCTCTGCGCTTTGGGTACGTACGTATACTCGGTAATAATATTGGTCGCGACGGACTTCATCTTGCAGCGTATCGGGCGAGACAATTTCTACCGTGCCATTTAAGTTGCCATAGATGGAGGAGTCATAAGCGGTGATCTTAACCGTGGCCGGTAGCCCCGGACGAATGTAGGCTATGTCGCGAGGGTTAATACGTGTTTCTATCAGCAGCTGATCTTCTAATGGGACAATTTCCATCAATTTGCCGCCCGGCTGCAACACACCACCAACCGTCATCACCTGAATATCCTTCACGATGCCGCGCACCGGTGAAATCATAGTGACGCGATCTAGCTGATCTTCCTTACCGGCCATAACTTCAAGTTGAGCATCCAAATCGGCATTGTTCTTAACCTGTTCTTCACGCGCCCTAAGCGCATATTGGTTACGAGCGTCATCGATTTTTCCCTGTAATTCGCTGGCCTGCCGCTGTAAACGAATAACCTCAACCTGACTTGCCGCCCCTTTGGCAACCAGCGGCTGAGTCATCCTCAGCTCGGCAACCACCAACCGATACGACTCCTGTAAATTAGCCACGGTCTCATTCAAATTACGACGGCGAGACTCATAGAGCTGACGTTCACGCGCCACTAACGCGGGCTCAGCCAGCGTACTGGCACTGAATTTTAGCGGTTCCCCGGTCAGTTCAGAACGCAAACGCTCAGAAGACGCACGAAGCGCCCGCGCTCTGGCCGCGGCTTCACCGTAGTTAGACTGAAATCGCTTGGGATCAAGGCGCGCAAGAATTTGTCCCTTTTTGACAATATCGCCTTCATGCACCAACAGCGCAGAAACAATACCGCCATCCAAACTTTCAATCAGTTGGGCACGGATTGACGTCGTCACCTTACCAGTACCGACGGTGACTTCATCCAGCGTGGCAAAATAGGCCCAAATGAAAAATCCCACCATACCCGCCAACGTGATCCAAACGACTGATGAATAGAAACGTGACTGACGCGCCATATCTTCCTGCATTGTGAGTTCTGCCATATCGCCCCCGCTTAGGCCACAACCGATGTCACGTTACTGTTACGCTGCGCCTGCCCGAGAATCTCGTCTCGAGAGCCATCAGCCACCACTTTGCCGTTATCCATCACGATAATCCGATCAACCATGGCTAAAAGCGCGGGTCGATGTGTGACTAGCACCAACGTACGTCCCGCCATCCAGCTCTGAAGTTGGCGGATCACGTAGCTTTCGAGCTGCTCGTCCATGGACGCCGTAGGTTCGTCTAACAGCACGACCTGGGGATTACGCACGATCATACGGCTGAGCATCACCATTTGCCGCTGTCCTCCAGAAAGTCCGCGCCCACCCTCGTTGATCATACGATCTAAACTGGCGGCGTCTTTTTGTACCATGCCTAATGCTCCGCTAATCCGCAGCGCCTGAATCAGCTCCTGATCGGTGGCATGTGGATGTCCTAGCATCAGGTTTTGCCGCAAAGTGCCAAAGAACAGTCGCGAATCCTGCGATAGCAAACCAATCTGTCGCCGAACATCCACCGGATCAATATGAGCCATATCAACGCCATCAATAATTAGCTTTCCTTTGCTAGGCTCTGCCTGACCTGAAAGCAATTTTAACAAGGTGGATTTTCCCGCGCCCACCTTGCCCACCAACGCCACACGTTCGCCGGGTTTTATTTCTAATTCAGGGATATATAACGCCTGTTCCCCTTTCTCTATGTCATAGCTGTATTGCACATTTTCGAACTGGTAGTGCCCCGCTAACGCCGGACAGTGCGCCATTTTTTTCTCTGGATCGCGATCTAACGGTTTCTTCAGCAGCTCATTCAGCCCTGTCATGGCGCTTTTAGCATGCTGCCAGCGTGAAAAAACCATCGTGAGCTGCATGAGTGGCGCAATGGTGCGTGAAGAAAGCAGACTACAAGCCACCATAGTACCTGTGGTGATATCCCCCGCCAGCACCAGATATGCCCCGAGAACCAGCATCCCTGCATAGGTAATTTGTTGTACCGTCGAGGCCCATCCGCTAAGCCGAGCGCCCCACACGCGCTGTTTCATGCCGATAGCCGCACTGACATGATGTGTCTGTTCCCACTGACGCTGAAAATAGGGTTCAGCCTGAAGCGCTTTAATATCCTCAACGCCCTCGATGGACTCCACCAGCACCGCGTTACGAATGGCGCTTTCACGCATCCCTTCTTTCGCCAATTTAGCCAGCGGCCACTGGATCAAAATGCCAGGGATCACAATCAGCGGAATAGCGATCAGCGGGATGGCAACCAAAGGCCCGCCCACCATTGCCATAATGGCTAAAAACAGCAGCACGAACGGCATATCCATCGCGGCACCGACGGTTGTCGACGTCAGCAGCTCACGCACCTGATCGATTTCCCGCAGTTGAGAAATAAAAGAACCGGTGGATTTTGGACGCGCATCATTTTTAATCGCCAGCGCTCGGGCAAAGAACATCGATGACACTTTTAAGTCGATATGTTTGCCCATCAGATCGGAAATATGGGTACGTGATAGGCGAATGAAATATTCCAAAAAGGCAGCAAACAAAACGCCGATAAACAGCACCCATAGTGTCGGATACGACTGGGCAGGTATCACTCGATCGTACACCTGCATAGAAAACAGAATTCCCGCCAGCGCGAGTACGTTGCCCAATACCGAGGCGAGAGAGATTTCAGACAGCTTGCGTCCTGCATGTTTAAAATGATGCCAGAACCAGTGCTCTCGATAAGGCTGCACGAAATCGTCAATGCGTGAGTCTTGCCCGCGAGCCGCAATCCCCAACAGCACCACATCGGGTTGTATGCGTGCCAACAGCGCGTCGAGTTCCTCTTCACGCACCATGTCGCCACAGTCGCTTAACCAATAGCTCACGTGCTTTTCAGCATCCATGTTTTCCAAGATCAGTACAGAACCATCTTCCAGCTGCGCCATCACCGGCATGATCTCATTACGCCACTTGACATTGTTTTTTGGACGAATGCTGATCTGTAATCCAAGTAACGCACCCAACCGCTCCAACCGGCGCTGCACGGGAAGATTTTCAAACCAGCGCATCTGCTGGCGTAATGCGGGTATATCGCAGGGAAGTCCAAAACGTCCTGCCGCGCGCCCCATCGCTAAAATCCATTTATCGGCGTTTGCATGTTGATCTGCTGCCATTGCATACCTCTTCTGGATTTAACGCGTTCGTCATAATGCAGGCAGGGTATCGCCCGTCACTTTTGGCCGCGAAATATTCAACATATCGAGTAAGTTATCTACTGCGCCCGCATAGCGAACAGCCGCATCCCAGACGTCATAGCGGGCAATAATCGCCGCACTATCAGCCTGTAATACATCTTGCTCAACGCTGAGTAGGTCATTCAAACTACGTTTGCTGAGCTTGTATTCATCCTGATAGACGCTGCGAGTATTTTCCGCCGAGCTGAATTGCTCTTCACCCGCCAACTGACGCTGCTGCGCACCGATCAGATCGGCATAGGCCACCGACGCCTTTTGGTTTATATCCAACTTACTCGCCTCGACCTCAGCCTGAGCCGATTGGCGATCGCCCTCCGCGGCATCCACTTTGGCACTGGTCGCTCCCCCCTGATATATCGGGGCCTGTACCACTAATTGCACCTGATCGTCCCAATAGGAGCTGGCGCTGTTTTCGTAGCGAGTTCGCCCAGCCTGCACTGAAATAGTGGGCCAGTGTTGAGCCTCGGCCTGTCGCACTCGCTGTTCGGCTGCTAACTGCTTAGCCTGCGCACTGCGAACAGCACTGTTTTGCTCATAGGGAAGGTCTTTAATGGTGATCTTTTGATCGAGGAGGTCTTTGGGTAAATCGGGAAGGTTTGTCGCCACAACGCCCGTTAAGACTGAGAGATTCGCCTGCGCTGAACGTTCTTGTGCGCGATACTGTTCATAGGTGGCGTTCATTCCAGCAATGCGGGTTTCCGCCTGAAGAACATCAGACTGCGAGCTTAGCCCCGCATCCGCGCGGAGTTTCGACATCTCTTTGACCGCTTCCAGCGATGCCAGATTGCGCTGTGCCGCAGCCATAAGCTCTTGATAACGTTTGACCTGCAAATAGGCCTGTACCGTCTGCTGTCCGACGTTATTCAGGACGCTATAGAGTTGATAATCATAAGCCGCACCGAGGTTTTGTTGCTCATCGATGCTGCCGCTCGTTTTACCAAAATCGTACAGCAGTTGATTCAGCGTCACGCCCGCCGACGCATTGCTGTTTAGCGAACCGGAAGAGTCCGTTTGATGCGAACGCCCTGCCGCACTCTGCAATGAAATCTGCGGAAACCAAGCACTTTTTGCCACGGTCAAGTTTGCCGCGCCAACATGAATCTGCGCCGACGCTTGGGCGATTTGTGGATGGCGACCAAACGCCCGCAGAATCGCTTCTTTGATCGAAAGCTCAGCCTCCATTTGCTCGGAGGGTGCTGACTGCCACTGATAATCCGCAGCCGGAGTTTTAGCCAACAGCGGAAACGAGGTAAAACAACTCAAACCACAGCACAACCAAGCCGTTACCGGCCATTTTTTTAAGCGCTTCATAATGTTGCCCCACCTTTACATCGTGATGATGGCTTATCGATTTTTGTGTTTAGAGCTCATCCCGCTCTGTGCTCCTATTCTCAAGCGAGAAAAAGGATAATGTTGGTGTAACTGTTGGCGCCCCTAACAACCACGCGTTTTTCCGTGACGCCCTCTTCGCGCCGGGTTGGCATGCCACATCCCTGTGGCCGCCTTCCCACACCAACATCCTGTTGGCGTTGCTTTAACTGCCTAGGTTTAGGCTAAAACCCATGCGTGAACTCAGGCAGCACATTGCCTCGACCATCTACATCAAATTCACGTGCAGCCCCTGTTGGATCAGAACGTCTCCCAACGTGCTGTTGCCGGTTGATGAGTTATGGTAAACGTCATAGGTCACGCCATTGACTTCACGTTGGCCGCTGACGTCCCAAATATCCCCTTGCCCATGCACCAGATTGACCCGATCGCCGACGCTACCTTTAATCAATAGGTCATCTTCAGGTTTGTCCGTCACCTTGAGCGCCTCCTTAAGATCTAATGTGATGGTGTTATTGCCCGCTTTGCCTAGATCGAAAATCTCAATGTGCTCGACTTTCATCCCCAGTGACGTTAAATCCAGATTCATATTGCTGCCGTTCAGTACCAATGTGTCGGTGCCTGAACCGCCGTCAATATGAGTGAAGCCAAGATCGGTAACGTGCACGGTATCGTTCGCCGTACTACCAGTGACTGAAGCACCGCTGTTATGCGTCCCATCCGCCAGATCAATGGTGACGCCACCGATGGTGAAAGTGCCGGAGGATGGTGTGGTGACGGATTCATCGCCACTCGTGCTAGACAGCGATTGAGACAGGTGATCCTGAGAACTGGATTGGCTGGTATCAACATCATCCAGACTCATTGCCATCATCATCGGTGCTGGCGCAGAGGTTGGAGTGATATCAATAATATGGCCATCGAGTCCCACGTTGACGCTAACGCCGTTGCCGGCATAATCGTGAGCACTCAGGTTAACGACCTTGTTGAGCAGTAATAGGTTCAGCAAATCCAACGTCAGCGTGAGCGATGCCGACCAATTTCCTTGCCCATCGACTTTGGCATCCGCCGCGAGCGTGTCATTCAGCAATGAAACATGGACGTTGTCTCCTTGCTTCAGATTGCCCGCCGTCCCTTTTATCACCAGCAACTTGCCGCCGAACAACAGATCGGTCAGCGATGGCAAAGCGAGAGCCGCCATCGTTAAAATCGGTTGGGTGAGTTTGACGCCAACATCAACGGCGGTGCTGTTGGTATTGCCCACCACGTCGGTGACTTTAACGCCAATATGCAAATTGCCGTCGGTGAGGGTTTTAAGCAGCGTAGGACTGAGGTTTAACGACCAAGTACCGTTGGTATTCACCGTGGCCTGATAGTCTACGGCACCTAACGTGACCACCACTTTTGCACCCGGTAATGCGCTACTCACCGTACCGCTCAGCAGTTGTGAAACGCCTGATTCAGCGATATTCAACACGCCATCGCTGCCAAATAGACCACTCGCAATCCCCACGGTTGGTAAATGGGTAATGACGTTGAGTGAACCCCCGGTGCTCACCGTATTGCCAATTGGGTTAGTCAACGATACGTTGACGCCTAAATTGCCATCACCAAGCAGTGACAAATCCGTTTGAGGAACGCTAATGCTCCATGAACCGTCGCTTCCCACGGTTGTGAGGTAAGACTTACCCCCTAACGTCACGGTGAGCTGAGAACCTTGTGCGTTGGTACTGGTTCCGCTGATCACTTGAGCGCTGGCTAAATCGCCAATATTCAAGCCACCGTCGCCAAAAATACTGCCAATGGCCAGCGTCGGTAACGCGTGTGTGATAACAGAAAGCAGGCCGCTGGCGCTGGCAGGGTTACCGGCCACATCTTTCGCCGTAACGCTCACCGTGAGATTGCCATCCAGCAACGCTTTCAGGTCTAACGGTGGAACGGAAAGACTCCATGCGCCGTTGTTATCTACCGGTATGCTGTACGCTTTCCCGCCTAGCGTCAGGCTTAATGAGCCACCCGCCAAATTCACGGATGTGCCGCTTATCACCTGAGCTGACAGCAAATCACCCACGCTCAACGCGCCATCACCAAACAGGCTGCCGATAGAAATCGATGGGAGTGCATGGGTCAGCGTGGTCAGAATCGATGGCTGGGTAATAATATTGCCAACCGAGTCGGTCACACTCACGCTAATGTTGAGTTTTCCATCGGGTAGATTGCTCAACACACTGCTGCTAATGACCTGACTCCAGGTGCCATCGGCATTGATGGTCGCCGTCAGCAGCGTTCCACCGACGTTAATATTGACGGAACCTGAGGTCATATTGGTCACTTTGCCGCTGATAGTCTGATTCACCAGCGACTCAACGTGATTAAGGTATCCATCCCCACCAAACAGAGCGTTGAGAGCAATCGTCGGCAGATTCGTCAACCCTACTTTAACGCCAGCCGTCGCCGATGAGGTGTTACCGGTCGGCGTGGTAACGGTCACCGTTGCGGTTAAGCTACCATCCGGCAATTGAGACAGATTAGCCGGCGTGAGCGTGATGCTAAAGCTACCATCCGCCAAGGTCACGCCGGTGAAGGTTTTCCCCCCCACCACTACGCTAACGGTTGAACCCAGTGGCGCACCGGTCGCAGTACCTGTAATCAATTGATTAGTCGTCGCATCCACCGCGTTCAGCAAACCATCGCCAAACAAGGAGATGTTGCTCAATACCGGTGGCAGAAGATCGAGCTTCAGACCTGCAGTTTGATCGATAGGGTTACCCGCAATGTCTTTACCGGTCACTTCTACCGTCACATTGCCGCTACCAATGCCTTGCAAAATTCCCACTAAGTCAGGCGTTAACGCCAGACTCCACTTACCATCAGAGCCGACTTTCACATTGACCGCAGGTGAACCGGCAATGCTCACGGCTAGCGTTTGCCCTGCCAACCCCGAGCTTGAGCCACCGATAGACAAGCCACCGGCCAATAGCTCCGACAACGATAATGTGCCGTCACCAAACAGCGGGTTGAAACTTAAAGTTGGTAGATTATTAACAATGACGTCCAGCAGGCTATTGCTCGTCACCACGTTGCCCGCGGGATCGGTCGCCGTAATGACGACTTTGACATTGCCATCTTGCAACGCGGCCAGATCGACCTGAGGTATACTTGCCGACCATGAGTTCCCTGTTAAGGTCGCCGTATAAGTTTTGGTACCCAGTTGTACGGTGACTGTAGTACCCGCCACCACGCTATTACCCAGTAGGCCGGATATCACGCCGCTGGTGGTACTTTCAGCCTTGTTCAAGAAGCCATCGCCCATGGCGACCACATTTTGAATGATTGGCAGATTAGTCAGCGCTAAATCAAGATTAACGGGGGTATGTTTGACGTTGCCATTAGCATCCGTGAGCACGACATCAAGCACGACTGAGCTCCCCGCCGCTGAGAGCCAAGCGCTCGGATCAATATTTAGACTCCACTTACCATCGCTCCCCACATTTGCGGTAAATGGATGACCAAAGATGTCTACCGAGACTTTAGCGCCGGTATAGTTACCGCTGGCCGTTCCGGTTAACGTTTGGGTCAGCAAGGATTCAGCCAGATTCAACACCCCATTGCCACCAATGAGCGTGTTAATCGTATCGCCTAACCCAGGGTTAAGAGCCACGTTAAGACCAACGTTGACAGGCTTACTCACGTTGCCATAAGCATCGGTGCTGGTGACGCTTATTACCTGTGGGCCATCGGTCAGAGATTGCAAATCAATCTTCGGCACAGTCAGCGACCAAATACCGGAGCTGTTGGTTTGCACGGTTTCAGTCAATGGCCCGATCTTGATAGTAATATTACTGTTAGCCTCTGCATGCCCCGAGAGCAACATACCTGCGCCAAGAGTTACCGTGTTCAACAGTCCACCAATACTCAGAGGATCTATGCTCACGAGCGGAATAACTGTATCTACATTGACTGGATGAGTGACCTGGGTTGAGTTACCCGCCTTATCGGTGAGCGTAACCGTGATGTCATTGTTACCTTGATTCAACAGAGCCAGATCCGCCGCAGGAACCGAGACTGACCATGTCCCTCCGCTGCCGCCATCGCTAATGACTGTAGCAGCATAGTTTTTCCCATTCAGTTGAATCTGAACGTTCTGCCCAACCTCGGAACCACTTGCCGTCCCGCTAAGAATTTGAGCTGTAGTGGCTTCAGTTGCATTGAGTTTGTCATCACCCGCAAAGGCGTTCACGGTTAACACTGGTGCTACGGTATCAACGGTAAAATTCACCGCGCCGCTTTCGCCCAAAGAGACTGCCGTAATCACATGTGGGCCATCGGTAAACTCACTGCGAGGGATCGTGACCGACCAAGAACCATCAGCATTGATGATTCCCAGATAAGGTCCGAGCACGTCCAAGCTCACGCTAACCGGCGATCCCGGTGCGATATTGATAGAGTGCCCTGTGATGGTGATATTCGCCGTCGAAAGATCGGCAATCCCCATCAGGTTATCGCCACCCACAGGATCGACCGTTAAAATTGGAATAATCGAGGCAGGATTCAGTGTAAAGGACGTCGTCAGCGAATCGACGTGGTTGTTTGCTGCATCATTGGCAGATACCACCAACGTACCTGGGCCACTGGCCAGTGAAGCTAAATCAGCAATGCCTAAATTATAACTCCATGAACCATCGGCCTTCACCTGCGCTAAGAACGTTTTTCCACCAATAGCAATGCTGACGTTTTGCCCCACGCTCAACCCTGTCGAGGTCCCGCTGATGGTTTGTGACGCATGCAAATCGCCAAAATCGACCACGCCATCGGAGGCAAAGTTCGCATTCACCACAATAGTCGGCAGTGTCAGAGCAATAAGAGCCTGACCCGACGTTGATGACGTATTGTGAGCCTGATCGGAAACGACAACGCTGATAGTTTGATTGCCGCTTCCCAGATTTGCCGCTGTAAGATCCGTCGGTTGCAGTGTTAACGACCAAGAGGTGCCATCTGCACTAATCGTCGCATCATGGGGAACCCCGTTAATCGTCACCACAACGCTGGAACTCGCCACCGTCGAACCATGCAAATCCAAAGATCCCTTCAGGACTTGAGCAGAGAGCGCATCATTGACGTTCAGCGCACCATCACCAAACGGCGTATCCAGCGTTACCGTTGGCGGCGTGAGGAATGCATGGAACACCGGCGCAGGGGTCAGTGTGGTGGAGTTTCCAGCCGCATCTTGCGCCGTCACGCTAATGGTGTGATTACCGTTGCCGATATCCAGTAAAGATTTCGGTGGAATGCTCACCAGCCAGTTACCGTTGATGTCTACGGAGCCGGTATAAACGACGCCGCCGATATCAATGCTGATTTTCACCAGTTGGTTCGCGCCCGTTAGCCCCGTTGTCCCACTGAGCAACGCGACATCGTTAGCTTCACCGATACTTAAATTGCCGTCACCAAACGGTAGGTTGATCGTCGGATTAGGCGGGGTCAACATGGCGGTAAAGTTGCCATCAACGCCAACGCTGTTACCGGCATGATCGGTGACTTGGACATGAATTTTTCCTGCCCCGTTAGCAATAGTCGATAACGCGCCAGTCGGAGCGGTAACGGTCCATTGCCCATTATCCTGTACCGTCGCGGTGAGTATCTGAGTCCCCACGGTGACTTTAACGATCTGCCCCGCGCCGGTGATCCCCGTCGTCCCCGTTAAGATTTGTGCAGCACCGGCCTCAGCAATGCTCAGTAAACCATCACCAAACGGCTGTAAAATGGTCGGCGTCGGTAAGAGATGAGTGAGGATTTCGATGTTTTGCGGTGCCGAAGTTACCACGTTTTGTGCAGAGTCAGTTACCGTGACTGTCACCGGCCACACGCCGTCTGGCAGAGACTGGAGTACGGCGCTGCTCAGCGGCAGCGTCCATGAGCCATCAGCGTTAACGGTCGCCGCCAGCGGAGTTCCGTTAACATTGACAATCACAGTAACGCCGACGTTCGTGCTAAGCCCAGATGTGCCACTCAAGCTCCCGTTACTCTGCGCTTCAAGCGCGTTGAGAATGCCATCGCCAAACGGCGTATTCAGCGTCGGAATCGGTAATGTCACTTTCGACGTAAAACCCACTACGTCGCTAGTGTCGCTGTTACCTGCACGGTCTGTCAGCGTCACACTAATCGCATGGCTGGAATCCCCCAACGCCAGCAGCACATTGGAAGGTAATTGCACACTCCAGTTGCCATTCACGTCTACCGAACCGGTGTAGGATTTTCCATCCAGTGTGATCGTTACCGTTTGACCCGCGCCCGTCAGCCCTGAAAGGCCCGTCAGCGTTTGACCCAGTCCCGCTTCAGCATTATTCAAAATCCCATCGCCAAACAGAGGCAATGTAATCGTCGCATCCGGCAGTTGGTGAGTCAGCACATCTAGCGTCGTCGAGACCGAGCTTGAGTTTCCATAGGCGTCCGAAGCCGAGACGGTAAGCGTGGCTTTTCCATCGGCCAAAACATCCAGCACATGCCCATTGACGGGAATAGACCAATTACCATTAGCATCAACGCTGCCTTTTAAGGTCACGCTGCCCACGGTGACGGTCACGATGGTTCCGGCAAGCAGATTGGTCGCTTTACCGTTTAATACCCCACCCGCGGCCGATTCGGCAATGCTAAGAATTCCGTCGGTAAACGGGGTATTCAGCGTTAGCGTTGGCAACAGATGAGTACCTACGTTAATGCTGAGATCTTTATTCGTCACGTTCCCCGCCGTATCCGTGACGACGACCGAAATCGTATTTTTACCATCCGGCAGTGCTTGTAAATCCACGGCGGCGATAGGCAATTGCCACACACCGTTGTTATCCGCCGTTACCTGTACCGTTTTGCCATTAACCGTCACGCTGACGGTCAGACCCGACTCTGTTTTGCCACTCAGAATCTGCGTTACCAATGATTCGGCATAATTTAGGATATTGTCGCTGGCGAACACATCTATCGTAAGCAGCGGAGATAGCGTATCAACCTGAATAGGGTGATTGTCGGTAACGACGTTTTGCGCCACATCTTTCACCGTCGCGCTCACGGTTTGAGTGCCCTGACCCAACGCTTGTACATCAGCCTGTGGCACGGTGGTGGACCACTGCCCGCTGGCGTCCACTTTCGCCGTGTACGTTTTACCATTCAGCGTGACGGTGACCGTTTGACCCGCGGTGACATGCGATGTGGTGCCGGTAATTTGCAGTGGACTGTTCGCCTCCTGCGCATTAATCACGTTGTCCCCAGCGACGGTATTGACGTGAATCGTCGGCAAATCAGCAGGCTGTGCAATCACAGTGACATTGTGGGTATCCGTTGCAGGGTTACCGCTGGTATCGCTGACAGACACATTAATGCTATCCAGACCATCTGGCAGCAGCTTAACGTCACTGGCTGGAACAGTGTATGACCAAGTACCATCGGCGTTAACATTCGCGGTATACACTTTGCCGTTTAGCGTAATGGTGACTTGCTGGTTCAGCTCAACGTGAGTGGTGGTGCCCGAAATCGTCAGCGCCCCATTCGCTTCCTGAGCATTGATGTAATCGTCGCCCGAGACCGTATCAATATGAATGGTAGGTTGATTGGCCGCAGACGCGTCTAATTTCACCGTTTGGCTGGTGGTTCCCGTATTTCCCGCCATGTCGGTAAGCGACGCGGTAAAATTAATATTGCCGTCATTAACGCCATTGAGCGCTCCTGCCGGCAACGTAATACTCCAGGTTCCATCCGCGTTCACCGTAGCGGTGTATGTTGAACCGTTGACCACAACCTTAAGCAACACAGACTGCCCGCTATCACTGATAGGCGCAGTGCCGCTCACAACGATCGGGCTCTGAGCCTCTGCGGCGTTAATGATATTATCGCCCGCGATAGGATCTATGGTGATCTGTGGCAGCGTTTTGTCGATTTGAGCAGAGCCATTGAGGACATCCGAATTACCCACCGCGTCACTCGCAGTCACGGTGATCGCCTGCTGACCATCATTCAAATTCGCAAAATCATTGCTTGGAATATTCGCTTTCCAGTTGCCTTGAGCATCCACCGTCGCGGTGTAACTCTTGCCACCAAAGTTGACGGTGACAGTTTGTCCAATGCCTGATACGCCGGTACTCCCACTAAGCACCTGATTATTTGTCGCTTCGACAGCATTCAAATAGCCATCACCAAATGGCGTATTTAACGTTACATGCGGTGAGGTGTGAGTGATAATTTCAAAGTTCTGGCTAGAAGATACGGGGTTTCCTGCGTTATCCAAGACCGCCAGCGTCACCGTCGAGGTACCATCAGGGATCGCCTTGGCATCTTGCACGGGAACAGTAAAGTTCCAGACGCCATTTGCCTGAATTGTCGTGGTATAAACCTTCCCATTGAGGGTTATCTCTAATGTTCCCCCCACCGGAATATTCGAGGACGTTCCACTCAGCGCCAGCCCTGACGCTATTTCTGAAATATTAACCAGATTATCACCGGTGATGGGCGACACCGTGACCACGCTAGCGGCCGTGTCCACAGAGAAATTATGAGTGGTTTGAACGCTGTTGCCGCTCAGATCACTCACCTTAACCGTGAGTGTATAGCTACCGTCATTCAGCCCATTTAATGCACTTTGTGGGATCGTCACCGACCAACTACCGTCGGCGTTCACCGTACCTGAATAACTGCCGGCGCCCAGCGTCACCGTCACCGTCTGCCCCTGCTCTACGTTGACTGTTTTACCCGTCAACGTCTGTGGATGTTGCTGTTCACCGCTGTCAACCACGTCATTTCCCGCAAAGACATTCACACTCAGCAACGGAGCATTGTTAGGGTCGGAATCAACGGTAATGTTCTGTTGCAGACTTGCGCTATTCCCCGCTTTATCCGCCACGCTAACGTTAATCGTGGCGGTGCCGTTATGTAATGCCTGTAAATCGCTGGCAGGAATACTGACGCTCCAGTTACCGCTGCCATTAACCTGCGTGGTATACATTTTGCCGTTAAGCGTTACAGTCACCGTCTGGCCTTGCTCTGCCCCCACGGCGGTTCCTGATAAGGTTTCAGCCGTTTTCGCCTCTTGGATGTTCAACCGATTGTCGCCGGTAAATGGATCAATCGTCAGTACAGGAGACACGGTATCCACCGATGCAACGACGCTCACATTCGCCTGATTACCCGCGATATCACCTACCGTAACGGAAATCTGAGCACTGCCGTTGGTTAATGCCTGTAAGTCAGCCGCGGGAATCGTCACTTTCCAACCACCACTGCTGTCCACCACGCCCTGATAAGTATGACCACCAATACTCAGCGATACGGTTTGTCCTGTGCCAGCAACGCCTGTATTACCCGTGACAGTCTGTGGATTTTGGGATTCAACCTGATTCAGAACACCATCACCAAACGGTGTGCTAATCGTTGGATGCGGCAAGGTGTGGATCAACACGTTGAGGTCATGTGAAGCGTTAACCGTATTACCGGCATTATCACTCACGCTGGCAGTGATTTTCGTCACGCCGTCTTTAAGCGCCTGCAAATCAGCACTATTTACCGATGTCTGCCATGTGCCATCAGCGAGAACCGAAGCAGAATAGGTTTTACCGTTCAGAACAACCGTCACCAAGGTACCGACTGCAACATTGTTCGTCGTACCGCTGATGGTTAATGGCCCTTTGGCTTCTGATGCGTTGAGGTAGTCATCGGTTGATACAATCGCGATAGCAATGCCACCTTGAGCGGCATCCGTGCTCACCGTAAAGTTAAAACTACCAGTATTGGTTTGGTTGGCTAAGTCAGTGACACTTACCTGACCAACAACATTGCCTTCGGCAAGTTTGGCAAGATCCGCCGATGGAATTGTCAGGCTCCACGAGCCATCGGAGAGTACGTGTGTCGTATAAGTGTGACCGTTCAGCGTCACCGTCACCAAACTACCGGCCTCTGCGTTGGTGGTGGTCCCTTTGAGGATCTGAGCGGTTTTCTCTTCCGCAGCATCCAACTTGCCATCACCCGTAAATGGAGAGACAGCAATAGTTGGTAGCAGTGTTTTAACGGTAAAGGTGTGATTAGTGCTTGTGGTATTGCCAGCAGAATCCGTGAGGGTTGCGTTGATGGTATAGCTGCCATTCGTCAGCTTCATCAGATCATTTGCCGGTACACCAACGCTCCAACGTCCATCTAAGCCCACGGTCGCACTATAGTGTTTACCATTAATAACCACATCAACCAGCTTGCCCTGCTCAGTCGTCGACGCAGTACCTGACACTAATTGTGTTTTTTGCTGCTCGCTAACATTCAGAATATTGTCTGCGGTGAAAGCCAGAACCGAGAGCATTGGCGGTGTAATATCCACCAGCGCAGAGCCGTTTAAGACGCTGTTATTACCTGCGACATCAGTGGCTGAAACGGTGTACGTGAGATTTCCGTTCGGGAAACTATGCAAATCGTTCACTGGAACCGAAACGCTCCAGTTACCCTTGGCATCAACCTGCGCGACATACACCTTATCGCCTAAGGTCACACTGACGGTTTGCGGCGATCCACTGATCCCCGTCGTTCCTTTCAGAACCTGAATCTGCCCCGACTCTTGCAAGTTCAAGATGCCATCGCCAAACGGTAGATTGATCGTCGGGGATGGAAGCGTATGCGCCAAAACATTCACAGAATGTGTCGTAGAAACGGCATGGCCTAAACTGTCGGTAGCCGTCGCGGTGACGGATTTGGCACCGTCAGTAAGACCAGCCAAATCAGCAGTGGGTACGCTGATAGTCCAACCTCCGCTGATACCGACGGTCGCGTTATAGGTTTTACCGTTAAACTCCACCTTGACGATTGCGCCAGCGCTAACCCCCGACGTCGTGCCACTAATGGCTAGCGGCTGCAATAATTCTTGCGCATTAATATAGTCATCCGTCGAGATAATCGAAATAGCAATACCTGACTGATCCGCCGCTGAGGTGAAATTATGCGAAGCAGTCGCAGATTGTCCTGCGTTATCGCTAACGCTGGCGGTAAAGCTATGCGAACCGTTGGCCAGACCAACAAGATCTCCTGATGGAACAGTGACTTTCCAACTACCGTCGGCGTTTACCGTGGCAAGATAAGTTTTACCGCCGTCGAGGGTAACCGTTACCGTCCGGCCCGCTTCCACATGGGTTGTTTTACCGCTCACCGTTTGGCTAACCTGAGCCTCTGCACCATCTAGCTTATCGTCGCTTGCAAACACCGCGACGCTAATTGTTGGCTTACTCTCTTTAACTTCGACGTCCGTCGTGACCGTCGTGACGTTTCCAGCCGGATCTTTCACGGTAGCAACGAGAGGATAGTTACCGTCATTAAGACCGCTGAGATCGCTACTTGGGATCGAAAGCTGCCAGTGACCATTAGCATCAACAATCGCCGTATAGTTTTTTCCGTTAAAGCTAACGGTAACCGTTTGTCCTTTTTCGTCAGGCGTGGTTTGTCCGCTTACTATTTGCGCTTTTCCAGCTTCACTCGCGCTAAGGACATTATCCCCAGCAAAAGGCGCAACGTTTAACACCGGTGGCGTAGTATCCACGGTGGAATTAGCCTGAGTGCTGCCGGGGTTGCCCGCCTGATCGGTTACATTGACGTTGATAGGCACCGTGCCAGCCGGAAGGTGCTGTAGATCGCCTGCAGGAACCGTGACACTCCAGTTACCGTTTTCATCAACGCTGCCGGTATATTCTTTACCGCCAATCGTGACAATAACGGTTTGCCCTGGACCTTTACTGCCGGTAGTACCGCTTAGCGTTTGATCTTTTTGCGATTCACTGCCGTTAAGATAGCCATCACCGAACGGAGGATTCAGTGTTGGCTGCGGAAGGTGATGCGTCACAACCAGGAGATTTTCCTGATCGGTAACAGTATTGTGGTTTTGATCGGAAACGCTGGCTTTAAGGAGGTAATTGCCATCGTTTGGCAACGCCTTAAGGTCGGCCGTTGGAATGGTGGTGTTCCAATTTCCTTGAGCATCGACTTTCGCAGTATAAGTCTTGCCGTTGAGCGTAACGGTCACTGTTTGACCCGCTAAAACGTTGGAGGTCGTTCCGCGAACCAAAAGGTCTTTTCCAGACTCTTGGGCATTAAGAATATTGTCACCCGCAAGGATGGCAATCGAGATACCGCCTGCGCTGCTATCAACATTAATGGTATGGCTATCTGTTGCTTTCTGGCCTGCCAGATCGGTAGCACTCACCGTAATTTGGCTGTTGCCTTGCGCCAGCAACATCAGATCTGCTGCAGGGATGGTGACCTTCCACGTACCATCAGATTGCACCTGAGTCGTATAGCTTTTCCCTCCTAGTGTCACCGTGATCACTCGACCAGTTTCAAGGTTCAAGGAGCTTCCGCTCAGGATCTGATCGGTTTTTAGCTCAGAACCATTTAACTTATCATCGCCGGTAAACGGTGAAATGGTGAGAGAGGGGCTGGAGGTCTTCACATCGAAACTTTCATGTACCGTCACCGTATTACCATACTTGTCCGTGATGGAAACGCTGAGGTCTTGTGCACCTTGCTGTAGCAATTTCAGATCGGTGCTTGGAACGCTAATACTCCAAGTACCATCAGCATGAACAACGCCGGTATAGGTCTTGCCATTTAGCGTTAGAGTAACGGTTCTTCCTGCGTTGGTTGCCTGAGTTGTTCCGCTCAATAATTGATCGTGCAAACTTTCTGCTTTGCTCAGAACATTGTCACCGGCAAAAGGACTCAACGTGAGATTAGGATTCACAGTTTTGACATCAAAACTTTCGTGTACCGTCACCGTATGGCCATTTTTATCGGTGAGAGACACGGTTAAATCGTGGGAGCCTTGCTGCAGTTGCTTTAGGTCGGCGCTAGGAACGCTAATGCTCCAAGTACCATCGGCATTAACAACGCCGGTGTAGGTTTTACCATTTAGCGTCAGGGTGACGGTTCGTCCCGCATTGGTCGCCTGAGTCGTTCCGCTTAATAGTTGATTTAACAAGCTTTCGGCGCGGTTAAGTACGTTATCGCCAGCAAAAGCATTCAATTTTAAGGTTGGGTTTGTTGTTCCACCACCATTCCCGCTGCCATTGCCATTGCCGCCGTTGCCATTTCCATTGCCTCCACCATTGCCATTGCCATTACCACCATTTCCATTTCCGCTTCCGTCTCCTGAGTTGCTGTCGCCATGTCCTCCGCCTCCTCCACCAGCAGCCAGTGCTATACCACCGCCGATGGCTAATGCCCCGAGAACCCCGCCAATCACACCGGCAGAGATACCTTCATGCCCAACTAATTTTGTGATCCCATCACCCAACGTTTGATAAGTCGGGATCACGGCTTGTGCGGTCGAAGAACCGGCCATATCTGCAAACGGGAAAATGGCATGGTGCGTCGTTTTGCCATCGTCAAAAACTAATTCGCTGTGTTCACCGTGTTCATCAATAAAGAAGAAACGCTGATAACGCATGGTAGAGCCATCTTTCATATGAACAATAAGATCGTTACCCTGACGTTCATAGCTGGCAACCATTGCAGAATCACCGTGGATTCTAACCACGCTGGATTCGGTCAGGGTAACCACTCGGTTACCTTGCGCATGCGCGTACTGAGTTATTTGCTTGCCGTTAGAACGCGCGACAATATCAACGTTTCCAGAATTCTCTAATGTGCCAGATGCTGAATTCGACTGTGCCATAACCGCCCCTTCAATCACTTTGCTGTATATAAAGCGCGCTTAAAAGCGACGCAAACTGAACCGCAGAACAGCTTTTAAGCTGTTCCGTAAAAATCACTGGCCTAGTTAAAAAAACTAAAAACAAAGAGTAGAAATGCGTTGATACTTTTTAGAATAAATTCCCTTACCTAGAAATATATAAACAACGATTGATAATTAGGCAATCTGCAATTTACATAAATTTAACCATGTGGCGAGTAAGTAAGGTTTTTTTTTCATGTCATGTTGCAGTGAACTGATTAAAATAAAAATATTTTAATTAAAATCAGTAAGATAAAAGAAAACACAAAAAGCAAAGGCGAAAAGAGAGGATGTTAATGGTTAGTAAATTTATTCATTCCTGAAATCTATCATTAGTCCAACTAATCATAATTTCTAATTATTTATTATCGACCTTTACAGCCAGATCTTTAGCGCCTAAAGTTAATCAATCATATGATTAACTTTAGGCGTGGCGATGAAATCATCTGACCAACCTTTAAATACGCCGACCACATCCCGCGGCGAGCAAGCAAAACAAGCGCTGATAGATTCCGCCATTATTCTCTTCGGCGAACGCGGGCTTGAAGGGGCCACCACACGCGATATAGCCCTAAAAGCAGGGCAAAACATCGCGGCAATTACCTACTACTTTCAATCTAAAGAGGGGTTATATCTGGCCGTGGCCCGATGGATCAGCGAGTTTATTAGCCGAGCGTTTGCCCCATTAGAGCACGAGTGCTCGCTGTTTCTTGCGCAGAAGACCCCCGCGCCAAGCGAATACTTATCCTTTATTCGTCGCGGCCTGAGCATTTTCTGTCATCTGATGACGCAGCCCGAAACGCTGCATCTCAGCCAGATAATGTCCCGCGAGCAGTTGGCCCCCACCGCCGCCTACCCGCTGATCCATCAACAATGTATTGCCCCTTTGCATCAGCTAATGACAAAACTGGTCGCGGGTTACAGCGGTTTGCCCCCTGAAAGCAGCATTACGACCCTGCATACACACGCCTTATTAGGCGAAGTGTTGGCTTTTCGCATGGCGCGCGAAACGATACGGATTCAGGCCGGTTGGGCGTCGATTGGCCCCGAACAGGCTGATTTAATTAATCAGGTATTACAACAACATATCGAGTTATTACTGAACGGACTGCGTATGACTTATTCATCTCACGGTCAGATGCAGTCGACTACGTATGGAAATAGTGATGAATAACAAAAAGCTTATTGGGATCGTTGCCGTACTGGTTATTGTTGCCCTCGCGCTCGGTGGTTTTTACTACTACCGCAGCCATGAGGATCGTGGTTTAACACTTTACGGTAATGTGGATATTCGAACCGTAAACTTAGGCTTTCGCGTCGGGGGGCGCCTGGCTTCGCTGGACGTGGATGAAGGCGATACCGTGACCCGCGGAATGTTGTTGGGAAAACTTGATGATGCCCCCTTCGTCAACTCGCTAAACGAAGCTAAAGCCAACGTCGCAGCAGCCCAAGCTCAGCTGGATTTATTGCTAGCAGGCTATCGTACTGAAGAGATTGCTCAGGCTCGCGCTGCCGTTGCACAGCAACAGGCGGCCTTTAGCTACGCCGACAGTTATCTGAAACGTCAGCAAGGCTTGTGGGCAAGTAAAGCCACCTCTGCCAACGATCTGGAAGATGCCAAAACCGCACGCAATCAGGCATTAGCTAATTTGCAGGCGGCCAAAGATAAGCTGTCTCAATATGAAACAGGTAACCGCCCGCAGGAAATTGAACAGGCGCAGGCGAGCTTAGCTCAGGCTCAGGCTGCGGCGGATCAGGCGGAACTTAATCTAAAAGATACTCAGCTGATTGCCCCCTCGGATGGCACCATTCTAACTCGTGCGGTAGAACCCGGCACCATGCTGGCCTCTGGCAGCACGGTATTCAGCGTATCGTTAACCCGTCCAGTTTGGATCCGCGCGTATATCAGTGAAGAGAACCTCAGCAAAGCCATACCAGGAACGGAAATACAGATTTATACCGACGGTCGCCCAAATAAACCTTATCACGGCAAAATCGGTTTTGTTTCGCCAACCGCAGAATTTACCCCGAAAAGCGTCGAAACACCGGAGTTACGCACCGATTTAGTGTATCGCCTGCGCGTTATCGTAACCGATGCAGATGACAGTCTACGTCAAGGAATGCCTGTCACATTGCGCTTCAACGACGACGGCGCAACACGCTAAGGAATGCAAGCATGAGTACGCAACACGAAATCGTGCTCGACGGCGTAGAAAAGCGTTTTGCGGGCATGGCACAACCGGCGGTCGCCAGTCTAACTACGCGCATCGCCAGTGGTGCCGTAACGGGGCTCGTCGGACCGGACGGTGCAGGGAAAACGACGCTCATTCGTATGCTCGCTGGTCTTCTGAAACCAAGCACCGGCGAAATACAGGTAGTCGGTTTGGATCCGATTGCCCAAGACAGCGAATTGCACGCTATTTTGGGCTATATGCCGCAAAAGTTTGGATTATATGAAGATCTCACCGTTATCGAAAACCTTACACTGTACGCCGATCTGCGTGGTGTAATCGGTGAGGAGCGGCAAAAAACCTTCGAAAAACTGCTGAAGTTTACGGATTTAACCCGTTTTACCGAACGGTTAGCCGGTAAGCTATCCGGAGGAATGAAGCAGAAACTTGGCTTAGCCTGTACCTTAGTCGGCGAGCCCAAAGTTCTGCTGCTGGATGAACCCGGCGTCGGTGTCGATCCTATTTCTCGCCGCGAACTCTGGCGCATGGTGCACGAGCTGGCAGACGAAGGAATGCTGATCCTATGGAGCACCTCCTATCTCGATGAAGCCGAGCAGTGCCGTGAAGTTCTGCTGATGAACGAAGGCAAACTGCTTTACAGCGGCGCCCCACAAGAATTAACCCAACGCATGGCGGGTCGCACTATTTTACTGCGCGCTAAAGGCATCTCACACCGTAAATTGCTGCAACGTGCTATCTGCCTCCCATCGGTCAGTGATGGTGTCATCCAAGGTAAATATCTGCGTTTGATTCTGAAGGAAAACGCCGATCACTCTGCTTTGTTACAAGAGCTCGAACAGCCTGAAGCCGAGTTGCTTGAAGCCGAGCCGCGTTTTGAAGATGCCTTCATCGATTTGCTCGGCGGGGGGCCCGACCATGAATCTGAGTTGGCGAAAATTATGCCGCAGGTCAAAGTCGATCCCGCTGAAACCGTTATTGAGGCGCAGCAGCTAACCAAAAAGTTTGGTGATTTTGCCGCTACTGACCACGTTGATTTTCAGGTCAAACGCGGCGAAATATTCGGTCTTTTAGGGCCCAATGGCGCAGGTAAGTCCACCACTTTCAAAATGATGTGTGCCCTACTTAAACCGACCAGCGGCAAAGCGTTGGTGTTGGGACTGGATCTGAAAACCGATTCTGGTCGAGCACGTCAGCATTTGGGCTATATGGCGCAGAAGTTTTCGCTCTATGGCAATCTGACGGTGGCACAAAATCTGAAGTTCTTCTCCGGCGTATACGGGCTGAAAGGCAAACAGCAAAAAGACAAAATTAACGGCATGATCAATGCTTTTAACTTCACGCCGATTTTAGACCAAACCCCAGATTCTCTGCCGCTGGGTTTCAAGCAACGGCTAGCGTTAGCCTGTTCGCTGATGCATGAACCTGACATCCTTTTTCTGGATGAACCGACTTCAGGCGTTGATCCCCTCACCCGCCGAGAATTTTGGCTGCACATTAACGGTATGGTTGATAAAGGCGTCACGGTTATGGTCACCACGCACTTTATGGATGAAGCGGAATATTGTGATCGCATCGGGCTAGTCTATCGCGGCAAAATTATCGCCGCAGGATCGCCCGATCAGCTAAAAAACAGCGTAGCCAACGATGACAATCCAAACCCGACCATGGAGCAAGCTTTCATTGAGCTGGTTCAGGGATACGATAAGGAGCAAATGTCATGAGTGAAAGTGCTAACAATATCCATTTTTCCTGGCGGCGGCTGCGCGCGTTATGTCGCAAGGAAACCGCACAGATCCTGCGTGATCCAAGCAGCGCGTTAATTGCCGTGGTCATTCCGCTGATGCTGCTGTTCATTTTTGGCTATGGTATCAATCTAGACTCCAGCAAACTGCATGTCGGTATCTTAATGGAACAGCAATCCGAAGACGCCCGCGATTTGGCAAATACCTTTATTGGTTCTCCCTATATCGCGGCTACGGTGAGCGACGATCGTCAGGGCCTCATTAAAAAACTTCAGGCTGGGAAAATTCGTGGGCTGATTGTGATTCCCGTCGATTTCTCTGCTCAATTGGCTCGCCCAGAGGGAAAAGCCCCCATTCAGGTTATTACCGACGGCAGTGAACCTAATACAGCAAACTTTGTGCAAGGCTATGCCGAAGGTATCTGGCAAATCTGGTTACAACAGCGCGCTGTTGATAACGGTGGTGAATTTAAGCCATTAATCAACGTGCAGCTACGCTATTGGTTTAACCCTGCCGCGATCAGCCAACATTTTATTATTCCCGGCGCCATTACCATTATCATGACGGTAATCGGTGCGATTCTAACCTCGCTGGTCATTGCCCGAGAATGGGAGCGCGGCACCATGGAAGCCCTGCTGTCTACGCAGGTAACGCGTACCGAACTGCTGCTTTCTAAGCTATTGCCCTATTACATATTGGGTCTGCTCGCTATGACGCTGTGTATGCTGGTGGCGGTATTCGTGATGGGCGTACCCTATCGAGGCTCGCTGGCGATATTGTTTGTGATGACCAGTCTGTTTCTGGCAAGCACACTGGGAATGGGTCTGTTAATTTCAACTATTACTCGTAACCAGTTCAATGCCGCAATGGTTGCGCTGAATGCGGGTTTCTTACCCGCGGTGATGCTTTCTGGCTTTATCTTTGAAATCGACAGCATGCCCGCTATTGTTCAGGCGGTGACTTATGTCATCCCCGCACGCTACTTTGTCAGTACCTTACAAACGCTATTTTTAGCTGGGAATATCGGCAGCGTTCTGCTCGTTAACCTGTTGTTTTTGATTATTTCCGCCGTGGTATTTATCGGGCTTACCGCCTGGAAAACCAAGCGTCGTCTGGATTAAGGATGTGTTATGTTTTATAGACTGTGGACTCTGATCGTTAAAGAACTTCAATCGCTACTGCGCGATCCACAGACTCGCGCCATCTTAATCATGCCGGTAATTTTACAGGTAGTGCTGTTTCCTTTTGCCGCGACGCTGGAAGTGACTAACGCCAGCATCGCAATTTACAGTGAAGACAGCGGTCAATCTTCTGTTGAGCTCACACAACGTTTTGCCAAGGCAAAGGCATTTTCAAACGTTTTATTGCTACACAGTCCGCAGGAAATTGCACCTACGATTGATAACCGTCAAGCGCTGCTGCTGATCCGTTTTCCAGCCAATTTCTCTCGCGATATTCTGTCTGGCCATCAGGCGCCATTGCAGTTAATACTGGATGGACGTAGCTCGAACAGCGCCCAAATTGCCGCGAACTACGTGCAACAAATCGTGCGTGATTATCAGCAAGAATTGGTCAGTGGTCAGCCAGCGCAATCACAAGATTTGGCCCAGAAAAACTCAGCGTTGGTGGTACGCAACTGGTACAACCCGAATCTAGATTACAAATGGTTTGTGGTGCCATCTTTGATTGCCATGATTACCACTATCGGCGTGCTGATCGTCACTTCCCTTTCGGTTGCGCGCGAGCGTGAACAAGGGACGCTGGAACAGTTGCTGGTTTCGCCGCTTAATACTTGGCAGATCTTTGTCGGCAAGGCGATTCCCGCACTGATAGTCGCCACTTTCCAAGCCACTATCGTGTTATTCATTGGGATCTTTGCTTATCAGATCCCATTTGCCGGATCGCTGCTGCTGTTTTACTTTACGATGCTGATCTATGGGCTTTCATTAGTGGGTTTTGGTCTCCTGATTTCATCGCTCTGTTCAACCCAACAGCAGGCGTTTATCGGCGTATTTGTCTTTATGATGCCCGCGATTTTACTGTCAGGGTATGTATCACCGGTGGAAAATATGCCCGTGTGGCTGCAAAACCTGACGTGGGTGAACCCCATCCGCCACTTCACCGATATCACCAAAGAACTCTATTTAAAGGATGTTAGCTTCGATATTATCTGGCACAGTTTATGGCCGCTGTTGGTGATAACGCTCACTACGGGCAGTGCTGCTTATGCCATGTTTAGACGCAAGATTGCGTGAAAACAGGTATATATCCGAAACCATAAGCAACTCATGTCAGTTCGCAACACTATTGCTATACTGCGACACAGAATTTGTCTAGGTAGGGTCATATCAACACTATGTTAAGTCCGAAGGAACCGTCTAAAAGCAACGATGCCTCACTTTCAGGGATTACCCGCAGCTATGCGTTGTTTATTTGTCTACTGGTTCTAGCAAACTTGTTGTATGGCTATAACTATGTCAATGCATATATCAACAGCAAACAAACCATGCTGTCAGCGGTGGCCGACCAGCTACAAAAGCGCATCGAAACCTATCGCTTTGTGACCTACCAAATCTATGACAATCTTTCTGCCAGCAATTCGGTGCAGCTACCCTCTCCTGTCAATGAAATCCGTTTACGTCCCGATATCTATCTGCTGGAGAAGAGCCGTCATAAGACTGACGCTTTAATTTTCGGCCTACACGACGTAACGACCAGCGATCTCGCGATGCGGATGTCGAACTATCTCGACATCCTGTGGGGCGCAGAGACAGAAACTTATTCGATGTATTATCTGAATGGGCAAGATAATAGCCTGATTCTGATCTCGACCATGCCGATGAAAGATCTCTCCGCGCGCTATAAAGAGGGATATCTCGGCAACGTGGTCGAGTCGCGAAAAGCCGAAATGCTACAACAATCTAACTCATTGGATGAACGCGAAGGGTTCTCAGGGCTGCGCAAATTTCGCTTCCTAAACTCTTACTATTTTACCTTACGTACCACGTTCAATAATCCGGGACATTTGGCCACCGTTGTCGCTTTTGACCTGCCAGTCGGCGATATTCTGCCTCGCGATTTGCCGGTACAACGCTTCCAAATTACAGAAAATCCTGACTCGCTATCGGAAATGATGTCTCGTGAGGAAATTCCTGCGGCTTATACCACGCTAAGGTGGCCATGGCTGACAATTAGCGCTCCGTTGTATAACACACCTTTAAAGGTGGATTTCAATGTTCCGGCGACGACCCTGATTGTAGATATGCTAAGAAATAATTTCTGGCTGCTCTTAATCAATCTGCTGGTGTTAGCGCTGTCATTTACGGGCTTTTATTTTGTGCGTCATCAATATATCCGCCCAGGTAAACGCATGGCGGCGCAGCTGAGCGCCCAGCAAGAGATGAATCAGGAGATCATTACTCACCTACCGATCGGCCTGCTGATTTATCGCTTTGACACTGATACCGTGGTCGCCAGCAATAAGATTGCCGATCACCTGCTACCGCACCTCAGCCTGAGTAAAATTGCCAGCATGGCGCAGGAGCATCAGGGGCGGATTCAGGCTACGGTCAATAATGAAATGTATGAAATTCAAATGGTGCGTAGCCAGCAGAATATTAAATCTGCCCTTTTCCTAATGCGCGATTTGGATAAAGAGATGATGGTCAGCAAAAAGCTGAAACAGGCGCAGAGTGAATATGAGAAAAATCTTACCGCACGAAAAATAATGACCAGCAATCTTAGCCGTGAGCTTAACGATCCCCTGAGCAATATTCAGAAGCTGGTCACGGATATCCAAAATAATAAAGATGACCCGCGCGTACTGGATTTGCTGTGGGCAGAAGCTCGACACGCACAGGTTTTAATTAATGAAATCACGCTACTGACTGAAATAGAAAACCGCGATTGGCGCCCGGTCACTGAAACGTTCAACCTCAACAAGCGCATTGATGAACTGCTTAAACGTAGTCTGCCGGAAATTCGCCGCAAGGGGTTAACATTGATCAATCACACCGATATCGAGCCAGAAAGAGAATTCATCGGTGATATACGATCATTGGAACAAGTACTTTCCATGCTGTTGCACTATTCCATTATTACCACGGTGTATGGAAAGATCACACTAAAAGTGACGCAGAAGCCAGAGTCACCAGATCACCTTTATTTTGAACTCAGTGATACGGGAACCGGCGTGTCGAACAAGGAAATTTATGGTCTACGCTACCCCAATTTAGGCGAGCCGCAGAGCGACCGTTTCGCTAAAGGCTCAGGCATGACCTATTATCTTTGTGGTCAGTTGTGCAAAAGAATGAGTGGCAGACTGGATATCCAAAGCAAAGATGATATTGGCACAAGGTACAACTTCAACTGCATTATGCATCCGGTCGAAAAGCAGGAAGAAGAGTCCGAAAAATTACTCGATGGAATTACGGCATATCTGCAAATTACGTCCGATGAAATCCGCAGCCTGATTACACATAAACTCGCGGCGTTTGGAGCGGCATCGATTATTGCAGATGGCCGAGATGCCAATGAAGAATATGACATTACGCTCACGGATTCTCCCGACAATGCTGATGACTACACACTGCTTTTAGTGTCAGACATCGATGGCTTTGAAGAGTATGCGCCGCATCGCATTAAGGCAAATTTCAACCTGACAGAGCCGCTAATTGACGCCATTCTGCTACTTATTGAACAGCAAATAGCGGTCACAGAATCGCCAATCGATACGGATTATGCCGAAAATGAAGAGCCAGCATCTGATAGCACTCCTTTTAAATCAAAGGATTACTTTTCCCTGTTTGTTGAAACAGTACCGGAAGATGTACAGAAACTGTATACTGAGGCGGAACAGAGTGATTTATCCCCGCTTTCACTAACTGCACATCGCCTAAAAGGCGTTTTTGCCATGCTTAACATCCCTACCGGCAAAACGTTATGTGAACAGTTAGAGCACGCCATAAAAGAAAGCGACGTAACAAATATAAAGATTTTGATCAGTCAGATTGATACTTTTGTCAGCCGACTGCTTCTACTAGGTAGCCAACAACATGAATAACCTAAATGTAATTATTGCTGATGACCATCCAATTGTCCTATTCGGTATTCGGAAGTCACTTGAACAAATCGAATGGGTTAACGTTGTCGGGGAATTTGAAGACTCAACGGCACTCATCAATAGCTTATCTAAGCTGGATGCGAATGTACTGATCACCGATCTTTCCATGCCGGGTGACAAATACGGCGATGGCATTACCTTGATTAAATATATCAAGCGCCACTTCCCTCATTTGTCGATTATTGTTCTGACGATGAATAATAACCCTGCTATTTTGAGCGCCGTTCTCGAATTAGACATTGAAGGTATCGTTCTTAAACAGGGAGCACCGGCTGATTTGCCGAAAGCCTTAGCCGCGCTGCAAAAGGGTAAGAAATTCACGCCAGAAAGCGTGTCTAAACTGCTCGAGAAGATCAGCGCGAGTGGCTATGGTGATAAACGTTTGTCACCAAAAGAAAGCGAAGTATTGCGTCTGTTTGCCGAAGGTTTCTTGGTAACGGAAATCGCTAAAAAGCTAAACCGCAGTATCAAAACGATCAGTAGCCAAAAGAAATCTGCAATGCTGAAATTAGGCGTTGATAACGATATCGCACTGCTGAACTATCTTTCTTCCGTGAATATTATGTCGGTGGATAAAGAGTAAGGGTGCATACACCGGTGCCATTTTTGCACGGCTTTGTTTTATGTTATGGCTGTGTAAGGTTCCGCCCGCCAGTCAATATCGAGCGTCATTGAGACACCAATGACGGCGTACGGGCAGAGACCACTAGCGCGTGGTCTCTGTACTCACGCGCTTTTATCCGAGATGCCATCTCCGCTCCGGTTTGGTATCGCCCATCCCGGGCGCCCCAAACTCCGTCACGACATCCCTGTCGTGCCGGCTCTCCCTACGAATGCTTAAGCTAAAAAACTGCGAGATTTGGGTTTTGACCTTTCCGGCACATTACCGAACAGCCGAGTGAATCATGTAGGTTAGGATTCGCCGATTGATATCGGCGAAAGAACGACGGAGGCATGGACAAATTTGCCTGGAGCAAATTTGAACAACGCTTGCGTTAGCCCCGAAGGGGTGAGGCGCAGGGATGCGCCGAATACTCGCGATTGTCGTTCGTTCCGTTAAGACCGGAATGATGAAACGAGGGAACCCGCGCAGCGGGCTGGAAGGGGGTGCCAAGCTGGGGTGTTGGGGGGCAGCGATTGGCCCCCCGACTCGGACGCTGGCACAATGGTTATGTGGAATTCAGTGTTTTAAGCGTACGAAACATTACACGGTCATAACATAAAAAAACAGGCGTACGAAATATCACAACACTAACTCCGTCGCCCTTTCCTTACGACTTCCGCAAAATGTGCCAGCGATGCCTGCAGTTCTTCTAACGTCACCGGCTTAGATAGACAACTATCCATCCCAACTTGAATACAACGCTCGCGTTCTTCGGCTAAAGCATTCGCGGTCACGCCGATAATCGGCGCTGTGCGGCCCTGCTGACGCAGGCGAGCGGTTAGCTGGTAACCGTCCATATTGGGCATATTCACGTCAGTCAGCACAATATCAGCATGAAGTTTGGCTAATGCGCCCAGCGCATCGAGGCCATCGCTGGCGGTTGAAACGGAGTGATATCCCAACGAGATAAGCTGATCGGCGAGCAATCGGCGGTTAATGGGATGATCGTCCACAATAAGAATATGCACGTCGCTGTAATCATGAACTTCAACGTTGGAGCTTTCTTCAGAGAGCCCCGGCAGTAGTGCCATATCTTCTGGAGCGAAGATCCGGCGCAGAATACTCAGCAACTCTAGCGGAGCCGCTGTACTCAATACCCATGAGCCATCGTCTTTACATTTAGCATGGCCGATATATTCCGCTGACAAACGGATATGAGCCTTCACCGGCTGATATAAAGTCACGTCATGATCGGAAATCAGGACGCCATGCTCATCGCCCTGCTCGTTGGCGCAGCATAGATGTACATCGGCTCCGGCTAACGTTAGCAGCTTGAGTAAATAACTTTCTAGGCGCGCGTTATGTATTTCTAGCCAGATAGGCTTTTGCATCAGCGCTTCAACCTGAGGATTGGAAGCCACAGCCTGATACATCGGGATACGTACGGTGAATATACTTCCCATGCCCGGTTCAGATTCAACGGCAATATCACCATCCATCAAGCTCACCAGTTTTTCACAAATGGCGAGCCCTAAACCTGTACCTTGGAAATGACGCTGCACGCCGGTCCCCACTTGGAAGAAGGGATCAAACAGCTTCATCACATCACGGAATGGAATACCCAACCCAGTGTCACGAATACGGAACTCAAGATAGAAATCCTGCACCCGCACCTGAAGAATAATGCAGCCAGTGTCAGTAAACTTAATCGCATTACTCAACAAATTAGATAACACCTGCTGGATACGCATGATGTCACCCGCCACAGAATCGGGGACTTCGGGTTCAATAAAGCAATACATGACCAAGCGTTTACGCACGACCAGCGGTAAATAGTTGCCGATAATATGCGGTATAACTTTGCGTGGCTCGAACGTTCCCGGCTCAATTTTTAACTGCTCAGATTCAATTTTGGAGAAATCGAGAATATCGCTGATGATTTTTAACAGCAGCCCAGAAGAATTGCTCATTGCCGCCAGCAGACGCTGTGTTTCTTCTGGTAACGACTTAGTTTGCAGCAAATCTAAATTACCAATGATCCCATACAGCGGTGTTCTTAATTCATGGCTAACCGTTGCCAAAAACATCGATTTCGACTGGCTTGCCTGTTCTGCCGCATTAGCTAATTCTTGTAAAGACTCTTCAATTTTTACGCGCGCACTCACATCAACCATAACGCAAATCGCCACGTCTTCATTGCGATAACGCGAATGTACAAAACTAATTTGCAAATTCTGGTTCTGGCTCGTAATCACATCCACAACGCTGCTCGGCTGCTCACAGATAATCCGCGTGATTCGATGCCGATCTTCAGACGTAAACATGCTGATATAGTTATGTGCCAGTTCATTACTAAGAATATTGCTGCCATCTTTTATGCGTAGGATACAAATTCCAACGGGAGCAGAAGCCACAATTTTGCGGTTAAATTGTTCATGTTCCTCTAAGCGGAACGCGTTATTCTCTGCCGGAGAAAACATTTTGCGCTCAAATACCAACGTTAAAACAAAGAGAATCAACGCACTGATCAGGTTCATGATAACCGCATTAATCAGCAATAGATTAAAACGTTCAAGCAATACGCTGGTTGGCAATGAATAGATGATGCTCAGCCCTGACGGATTCAATTTCTTTTTCAGCAACAGCGTATCGTATCCGCTGTTATAGCCAAAATAGTTATCATCGTTGGGAATACCGGAAATAGAAGGCAACTCGCCGCCATTTTCAGTGTAAGTCATTAAAACTTCATTGTTATCATTTAATAACGTCACACCCACGGGTAGCGTGGATGGATTGGTAAAATCTTCTAGGCGGATATTTTGCTCAGTACCTAGCAAAGCCTCTAACTTGTTAGCAATATAGACAGGCGTAATAACATAAAGCGCTCCCGCATCATTTTGCGCACTCGGGATTACCCAAAATAGCGTGTTTTCTTTTTCTTTATTATTACTATTTTGGAACGTCAAAATACGCTGATGTAGATTGCGGAAAACATGACTTTGATCCAACGGCGTATTGCGGATACCAAAATCCGCCAAACATAAGCTCTCACCGCCAATAAAGAAAATGCGATTGAGGTCATATGCCGCAACAAAATTCTCTTTCCAGTAGTTAATGAAATTACTCAATGACTCTAACGAGTTGCGATAGTTATCACTCAGTAATTGGCAATCTGACTCTGGAAAAATCGGCGTTAGCGGGGGCAGCGTATTCTTTCCACTGAAGACACCATTGATCATATCAAGCCCAGTAACGGACCAACTCAAGCGATTTTCCGCAATATAGCGAATATCGCGCATGATGCTGGCGGAGTGCTTAATCACGCTCTGTGCCTGATCAAAACTCAGGTTGAAATCTTGTCGGATATCGGACTCTTTCTCATGAAATTCATTGAGAATATAAAACGTTGTCAGCAAAGCACCCAGTATCCACAGCACCAGCGCCAAAGAGCGGAATAGATAACGTGAGATGCGTAACGTTGTTCGGAAAGAAGCAAGATATTTCAAAGAATTACCATAACAGAAATAGATCAGTTAAACGGGAAAACCAAACTCATGTATCACACTAATCATTGAAGACAAAAAAAGCCAGTGCAAAACATCTGCACTGGCTTTTTTATCAGGTGAGCAAAACGCTAGAAATTACGCGTTTTCATCACCCTCTTCATCTTGCTCTGGCGCATCGTTAGCATCTTCGGCTACGTCAGCGACGTCACCTTCAACCACTGCACCTTCTTCACCGTCGAGAACTTCATCGTCCTCTTCCGGTTCAGCAACGCGCTGCAGACCCACAACATGCTCGTCTTCTGCGGTGCGGATCAGCGTAACACCTTGGGTATTACGGCCCACTACGCTCACTTCGGAAACACGTGTACGCACCAGCGTACCGGCATCGGTGATCATCATGATCTGGTCACAGGCATCAACCTGAACCGCACCGACCACGTTACCATTACGTTCACTCACCTTGATGGAGATAACGCCCTGAGTCGCACGCGACTTGGTTGGGTACTCTGCCACGCCGGTACGTTTACCGTAGCCGTTTTCAGTCACGGTTAGAATGTCGCCTTCGCCACGAGGAATGATCAGCGATACCACACGGTCTTCACCGTTGAGGTTAATCCCACGAACACCCGTTGCGGTACGGCCCATTGAACGTACTTGGCTTTCTGGGAAGCGAACCACTTTACCTGCCGCAGAGAACAACATGACTTCGTTGCTACCGTCGGTCAGATCCACACCAATCAGCTCATCACCTTCGTTCAGGTTCACAGCGATAATACCGGCGCTACGTGGACGGCTGAAATCAGTCAGCGCAGTTTTCTTCACGGTACCGCTCGCGGTCGCCATAAAGACGTGGCGGCCCTCTTCGTATTCACGAACCGGCAAGATTGCGGTAATACGTTCGTTAGCTTCCAGCGGCAGCAGGTTGATGATCGGACGACCACGCGCACCACGACTCGCTTCAGGTAACTGATAAACCTTCATCCAATACAGACGACCACGGCTTGAGAAACACAGAATGGTGTCATGCGTATTCGCCACTAGCAGGCGGTCAATGAAGTCTTCTTCTTTAATTCGTGCTGCGGACTTGCCTTTACCACCGCGACGCTGCGCTTCATAGTCGGTCAGAGGCTGATATTTTACATAGCCCTGATGCGACAAGGTGACAACAACGTCTTCCTGCGAAATCAAATCTTCGATATTGATATCAGCAGTGTTTTCAGTGATTTCAGTACGACGCGCATCGCCAAACTGGTCACGAACCGCGATCAGTTCTTCACGGATAACTTCCATCAGGCGATCTGGGCTTTCCAGAATAAAGATCAGGGCAGCAATCTGCTCCAGCAGCTCTTTATATTCATCAAGCAGTTTTTCATGCTCAAGACCGGTCAGTTTCTGCAAACGCAGATCCAGAATGGCCTGAGCCTGCTGTTCGGTCAGATAGTAATGACCATCACGAATACCGAACTGTGGTTCCAGCCACTCAGGACGCGCCGCGTTATCACCGGCACGTTCCAGCATTGCGGCAACGGTGCCCAGCGCCCAGCCACGTGCAACCAGCAGCGCTTTCGCTTCTGCAGGGTTTGGCGCATGACGGATGAGCTCGATGATAGGATCGATATTCGACAGCGCAATCGCCAGACCTTCCAAGATGTGCGCACGATCGCGTGCCTTACGCAGTTCAAAGATGGTACGACGAGTCACCACTTCACGGCGGTGACGAACAAATGCCTGCAGGCAATCTTTCAGCGTCAGCAACTTAGGCTGCCCCTGATGCAACGCCACCATGTTGATACCAAACGTTACCTGCATTTGTGTCAGTGAATAAAGGTGGTTAAGCACCACTTCACCGACAGCATCACGTTTGATTTCAATCACAATACGCATGCCGTCTTTATCGGACTCATCGCGCAGAGCGCTGATGCCTTCAAGACGTTTTTCTTTAACCAGCTCAGCAATTTTCTCGATCAGGCGAGCTTTGTTCACCTGATAAGGAATTTCATGCACGATGATGGTTTCGCGGCCAGATTTTTCGTCTGCTTCCACTTCCGCTTTAGCACGGATATAAACCTTGCCGCGCCCGGTGCGGTACGCTTCTTCAATACCACGACGACCATTAATGATCGCGGCAGTTGGGAAGTCCGGCCCCGGAATATGCTGCATCAAACCTTCAACCGTAATGTTTTCGTCATCAATATAGGCCAGACAGCCATTGATCACTTCATTCAGGTTGTGCGGAGGAATATTGGTCGCCATACCTACGGCGATACCAGAAGAACCGTTCACCAACAGGTTTGGCACTTTGGTTGGCAACACCGCCGGAATTTGCTCGGTGCCGTCATAGTTAGGCACGAAGTCAACGGTCTCTTTTTCCAGATCCGCTAACAGTTCGTGAGCGATTTTGGACATACGGATTTCGGTATAACGCATTGCTGCGGCGGAGTCGCCATCAACAGAACCGAAGTTTCCCTGTCCATCCACCAACATGTAACGCAGTGAGAATGGCTGAGCCATACGAACGATAGTATCGTATACCGCGCTATCACCATGCGGGTGATATTTACCGATAACGTCACCGACGATACGGGCTGATTTTTTATAGGCTTTATTCCAGTCATTGCCCAGTACATTCATCGCAAATAAAACACGACGGTGAACTGGCTTCAGTCCATCACGAACATCCGGCAGCGCACGCCCGACGATAACGGACATGGCGTAATCCAGATACGAGTTTTTCAACTCTTCTTCGATGTTGACCGGCGTAATCTCTC
>Ga0308156_1000454_pt1 | contig 84426 bp, 82 predicted proteins | sample PhyAR2_FD_201041 | JGI IMG/M metagenome (GOLD analysis project Ga0308156, IMG submission 201041) | Phyllosphere microbial communities from UC Gill Tract Community Farm, Albany, California, United States - DLSL A.R2 | ecosystem: Host-associated > Plants > Phyllosphere > Unclassified | place: USA... | reverse complement strand
AACCTTTCAAAAAAATTCGGGTTCTTAGCTCAGTTGGTTCAGAGCATCTGGTTTACACCCAGAGGGTCGGGGGTTCGAATCCCTCAGGACCCACAGAAATCTCTCTTTTTCAAGGGAGATTTTTTTTTGTTTTTATCATTTTTATGATTTCCGGACAAATTCATAAATTTGTAGCCCAACTCCAAATATTGATTTGTTTATGGACATATTGATGCCCAAAAAAGAAATACTGCGCAGATTAAACAACATCAGAATCAAACCTTCAGGCCTGAAGCGGAGAGAATATGGCATCTCCGTGAAATACTTCTCAGGCAAAAGCTCAATTCCGGAAAAACGAATCGACTATCAGCTTACGACAGATCTGAATTTGGAGGATTACAAAGGTGTTTTAACAATAAATAAAAAAGATATTTACTTTAATCAGCACGAGCCGGAGATCACCAGTGAAATCCTAGGAAATGCGATATCTAAAGCGTTGTACCCGGTGGAGATTTATCTCAATGAAAAAGGGCTTACAACCTCCGAAATAATTAACAATGAAGAAATTAGAAACCGTTGGGAAACTGAAAAAGAAAGGCTGTCGGATAAATATTCCAGTGATGCCCTGACAAAATTTTTTGATACAGTTGACAAAAAACTCAGCGATGGAAAAGAACTTGAGAAAAGCTTTCATAACGACTGGTTCTGGAATCTGTTTTTTCACCCTAAATTCATTGAGTACGGTGATACCAGAAGCACAGATACCGCCCTGTTTTTATCCATTGTCCCCTTTCAGCCGGCCGTAAGGTTTCCGGGAAAACAGACGATCCAGAAAATCCCGACGGACTACCATTCTTTTATAATTGAGTTTGAAAGTGAGGAAATGCCGGCCGACTCTTATTTTATTTTGGGAAATTCCACAAAAGCAAAAGGATGGATGTCTTTAAAAGTAATATTTGATCTTGATCTTTATCATCATTTTCCAATGCACACCCGTGCTTATTTTGAAGTGTACACAAAAGATCTTAACGGAAATAAAGACGTAATTAAAAAAATACAATATACACAATATCAAAAGAATACCACCGAATTCCGGGGAAGAAAACTTGATCAGAGCAGCCCGTTCATCACTGGAGGACTGGTCGTTTCCGAAAAAAATAAATGGGGGTTTTATAAAAATGAATATGAAAATGATTGGTAGCCCGTTTAAATAAAAAACACTAATTTTACATACCACACAAATTTATTAATATGTCTCAGAAAGAGAAAGTAGTACAGGGTGCCTTGTGCCAATGTCAGTTTGGTACTACGCCGGACAAATTAAAAGTACTTACACAGCAGAAATATTTCGTTAACGACCTTAACGGCAGCACAAAGCTTGTCGCTACCCATAAAGATATAGGAACCACCTTTGAAAAAAACACTTTCGGATCATGCAAAAAACAGAATAATGCCCCTTGCTCTGCAGTAATCACTGAATGGAGCGGCTTCTACGAAAAAGAAAAATATTCACCGCCAGACGGCTATATTCTTTTGGAAGACAGTAAGGCAACCTGCCCCATAGGAGGAAAGGATTGTATCAGTATCCTTAAGACAGGACAAATCGGGGAACCTACTAAGAAGAATATCAAAAATGCAGACAATGAACTGCAGTCTCATGTAAATCCTCTGGTCAATATGCAGAATTTTGACGCAAATGAACCTTATAAATTTGGCTTTTAAAGATGGGAACAGCAGGTATCAAAAAAGCGCTCATCAAAGAGCCGAAGCAAAATGTAAAATCGTACGGAAGCGGGTTTATCGTAGAACTGGGGCCATCACAGAATTCATTTACAGCTTATATCGATAAAACCTGTCTGGGACCTGGTACCCGAAACCCTCAGAATACGATCAATACCGTAAAATGGCTGCTTATCCGGGAGCATATCTGGCAGGCTTATAAAGCCTTGCATCCGCAATTGGGAGCCAATGATTTTTTTCAGACGGTACAAACCCAGGATCATAAAATTCTTGAAGGCAATAATAAGGAGATCAGTGTTTCCGATATTAAAACGGGCGCCGGAAATATCGGGGTAATCCACCTGTTGATACCCTTCAGCGTTTATCCCGAACTCAATGAAACAGAAGCGATAAGAGTGGTGGCTCTTGACAAACCACAGGTCTTGTATTGTCACTTTAAATTTCCCAAAGGTGGATATATCCCTTTGGAGGATACCGAGAAAAAAGCAGCTTACGGACAAACTGTAACTGTAGAAATATATACCCATCTTCTGCCTGACTTCAATAAAAGGTCAGATAAGTTTATTTTTGATGTTGAATTGATTAATAAAGGGAAAGTTGTTGCCACAAAAAACAATGTTGAAATAACCAATCCCGGGCAGTTTGTTTACAACGGGAGAAAGATCATCGAGTTCCTGCTCGATCCCGAGTGGCAGAAAAATCACAATGTTCAAAAACAGGACGAAAAATTTTATCTGAGACTAAAAGGAAGCACCGGCCTCACAGCGCCTTTTCTGATGTCTCTAGACACACAACGATCCACAGGATCATATGATTCCGAGCAGGCAACCACCGACTGGGCCAGGCTTGAAAACGGTAAATGGGTCTATGACACTTCAAGAGAATTATTGGTTCCTTATGATACGATAAGCTCATTATTCGGGCAGTTTGAAAAACAGAAAAACAATCAGATTCAATATATCGGTGACATCCGTTATACCAAAAGGGAGTACGATCCCTGTGGCTACTCAAAAATTACACTTAAAGATGAAGGTGACGGCGACAGGCCTCCTCTTGTGATCTTCGATGAGGAAGATACAGCCAATCCTATCGACCGGACTGACAAGGTTTTTGGAATTATCACCGGTGATACCCGGAAAAATATCTCCATTACCCTGGATAAGCTGACGACCAAGGAAGCTTTCTGCCAGGGACTTCTTTTAGATGAGGGTCAAAAACATACCGTGCAGACCAATGTTTTTCAGGTTGAAAAAGTATATGCCGCTCAAAGGGATAAATCAGGGTTTAATACACAGGAAGATAAAACCCACAGTGAGCAGCAGAAAAATGCAGGAATTGCAGCGAATGATCAGAATAAAAAAGACAGAGATGTCATCAGGACGGACAAATCTTACAACCCTTCCGCGGCACAGCATTGGCAAGCCAATGTAGATTACAAGTTCCAGGGAGATAACAAAATGATCGTTATGCCCCGGTACAATTATAATAAAACCTTCCTGCAGAATAAAACTGTACATACCCCGGAGGCGGCAAATATGCTTTGGCTTTTTAATTATTTTATTCTGAATGATGATCTGGCACAAAACTATTTCGTGCCGGTTAGTACGTGCAGATACCCCAATCAGATCGCCAAAATAAAGGTATATCCTGACATTGAATGGGAAGTCGCATTTATGATAACGGTAGGACGAGGCTATTCCGGGAAAATCAAATACAGCCGGGAACGATTGAATGGATATCATCAGAACTACAACTTCAGGTACATAACCCAGGAACTGAATGTGAATGCGACCCAGTCATCAAATCTCGGATGGACATTGAAGGCAAAAGCCGTAGAGAATGGAAAAGAGCACGAAATTGGTATTGAAAGCATTAAGAAAGTAATTGATACCGGTGTGGCAGCTTACAACAGCACGCAACGCTACCTTGAAATATTTAACCCGAGACATAGCGACGGAACTCCCAGCCTGGCACAATCACGCAGGGTCATCGAAATTGATTTTGCCATAGACCCTCCCAACGTAGGCTTTGCGCTCGGATGGAAATTCGGGAAAGCCAGCAATAACGAAATCGTGCCGATATATACAGGTGGGTTGCGCGCCGATCCGCTCATCGGGCTTACGGTGTCTGTAGACCTGGTGCCGCTGATAAAATTTCTGGGACCGATCGGAAGGGTAATCAGCTGGATTATCCAGTTTATAGAATGGTTGTCGAAATCGGATCTTTATATTACTTTTGAAATTGCTTTTCCCGTAAAGGCAGATTTAAGTTTATCTTACAATCGTGTAGACGGATTTAAGAACCGGGGCAAGCAGAAAGTATGGGTGGAACCCGGAGTGACACTCCGTGCCGGATGTAAAAGCAATGAAGTTGTTTTTATTCCCACTACCACCGCCGCGGGCATTACGGAAACTACCGAGGTGGAAAAATGGAAAGTAGAAGGAAACGTTGCAACCTCTCTGACATTTGAAAAAGAATGGGGATTTGACATAAACCAGGGAAAGTATTATGAAAAATCCACAGTGAATTTTAAAGGTGCCAAAATGACCATCGTGATCAGTGAGCTGGTAAGTCGACGCCAGATCGACTTTAAACCGACCCACCAGCAGGTTTTCACAATTATTGAAGAACCAAAAGACCCAATATATGATTCAGGAAAAATATACATTGATGAGACAAAAAACTAAAATTCTGATGGCTGTCATCTGCATGCTTTTTGTGTACAGCTGCAAATCTCAGGAAAAAGAAAACCCCGAAACACTTGGAAACCAGACTTTCCATCTGGAAAAAATGACTTTCCGGGAAAATCCTTTAGTTTTATTCGGGAAGAATAAATATTACAGAACATCAATAAAAGACGATCAAAACAGAGAGATTGCCTATAATTATATTATCAGTAAAAAAGAAAATGTCCCGGTAAAAGTTGCCTTCGGAAACAGGGATGTGAGCAAAAATAGATTTGATTTTAAAGCAGATCGGAACAACCAACTGATCGGAGCATCTGTTTCCTTTACTTCAAAAGAAAATGTGAAGGAAAGCATCATAAAAGATCTTGACAACATGTTCGGAAAATATCGTGTTGAATTAAACCAACCCTATCAGGATCCTGCCGTATACCGATGGGAAACTCCTGAGAAGATCATCCAATTCAGCTATTCCCATTTTGAAGGGGATCACATTTACAACATTTCAATTGTTAGCAGCAAATATGATTGCAGCCGTTTCCCTCTCGAAAGAGTCTTTATTGGTGAAGATATCTGTTTGAAAAATTATACAAAAAAATAAGCCTTTATGTATACCCATCCGTTTTATCTTGCAGAACTGCAGGTACGAAATTGTCAGGTCGAATTTCTTGTTAATGATGTCCATTGCTTTGATCACTACAATCCGGGCGGAATGGCCGTAGACTGGCCGATCAATGCTTACATCCTGAATTCCGGCAAGCAGTTTTTCACTATAAAGGCCAGCTGCTTCAGCCACGAAACCCAGATCAGCAAAAATGCATCCATAGATCTGAAAATCACCCTTCGGGATGCATTCGATTTTTCACAGCCGAAAAAGACCGTAACCCAACGGCTCAACATCTCTTTTGAGGACAAAGAAACGCCGTTTTTCAGCACCGGTAATTTTTTTGAGGCAGAAGTACCATATACATTGCAGGGCTGGAAAAACTCTTTCGATTTTTCAGATTATATCAACGGAGATAATGCTGTAAAAAATAATCTCCGGGCAGAATTGGAAGAGCTATACGAAACGTTTCACCAAATCATCAAAAAAAGAGATATAAGCGTCTATAATGAATTAAACAATCAGCGTTTTGAAGAAATAACCACGTCCTTTTATCTTAATGACGAGGAAAAACAGGACCGGAAGAAAACAATTCTTAATTCATCGAGACGGGATGTTGAAAAAATAGATTTTTCCGAATATTCCCTGCATTTTTATGGCGACAAAAATCAGGTAGTTGGGATCAAAGCTCAAAATAAGCCTCCCGGGTTTGTTTTTGAAAATGAAGAAGGAATGATTATCACAGAACTGGCCCTTTTTCATCTCCGGAAAGGCGACAGGAAACTTACTTTAATCCGATAACGCGAGATCCTATGAGTTTTACAAAAATCTACCGCAATGACCGTTTTCTCTGTCTCGAAAGCTTCTTTGTAACGGAAAAGATTAGTTTTGATTCGATTGAGGATATCCTGATTTTTCACGTCATGAAACAGCAGAGCCACAGGATCTGTATCTTTCTCAACAGCCCGGTTTTTTACGAACTGAGATCAGAATCGTTTTTTAATAAGCTCTTATTTTCCTTATATAAATTATTCAACAGGAATTCCCTGGAAATCAAAATTCAGCTTGAAGAGAACGATCTTGCAGTACTTTTTCAGGTCATCGAAACCAATTTACCAGATGTCCGGATTCCCGATATCAGAAGCAGCCTACTCTGGAGAACCGTAGATGGCGGATTTAAAATTCCGCGTGTAAAGCTCGTTTACAGCAGAAGCAATTCGGGACTTGCGGCGACTTTAAAGAAATATAAAATACTGATGTCACCAGAATAACCTGTCAAAAATTTATGATTAATGCAATTACAAGAAATTAAATCTTCTCAACGATTTTCTGAATATTAAGCTCTTCCAGGCACGCCCAGTCTCCCCGGAAACACTCTTTGTCTCCGAAAACGGAGCATGGTCTGCAGGTAAGGTCTTTCACCTGAACCACATCATTTTCACTTTGTCCGAATCCTAAAAACCCGGCATAAGGATGGGTTTGTCCCCAGACTGAAATACACCGTGTTCCGACAAGGCTTGCCAGGTGCATATTCGCAGAATCCATGGAAATCATAAGTTCGAGCTGTGAAATCCGGTCAAGTTCTTCGGTAAGGCTTAATCTTCCGGCCAGGTTTTTCGTATTGGGAATTTCAGCTTCCCATTTATCGAGGATCTCTGTTTCCGTTTTACCGCCTCCAAAAAAATAGATGGTGTGCTTTTGTGCTAAAATCTTCGTCAGTTCGTAAGACTTTTCCAAAGGCAGCATCTTACCTTTATGCTGGGCAAAAGGTGCCAGGCCGATTCCCGATTTTACCGAAGTCTTCGGTTTCAGGATATGGGATAATTCTACTTTAAAACCCATTTCCCGGAAAACGTCAGCGTAGCGCTCTACCGTTTTTTTCAGCTGCGTTTTATGAAGGTTCCAGATATCTGTTAAATGCTCCTTTTCTTCTTTTCCTTTATTAATCTTAAAAACTTTCAGCCCTTTTCTCCGATAGATCTTGTCAAGGATTTTAGTTCTGATCACATCATGGAGATTGGCAATAAGATCCGGATGAAATTCGCTGATCAGTTCATTGGCAAGCCGTGTTAAGCCAAAAAAACCTTTATAGTCATCAAGGTTCACACCTTTAAATATAACATTCGGAATATCAGCAAATAAAGCCTCAAAATTACTTCTTGAAACCATGATGATTTCCACATCAGGATTTTGTTCCAGAAATTCCCGGAATACAGGTGCTGTCATCGCAACATCACCGAAGGCAGAAAAACGATATGCTAAGATTCTTGTCACGATTACGACTTCAGTTGATAAGCGACTGCGTAAAATTTAATCTGTTTGGTCATGGCCATCAGTCCGTTGGCCCGGGAAGGAGAAAGAAACTCCTGCAATCCGATTTGTGAAATAAAATCAAAATCAGAATCTAAAATTTCCTGGGTAGAATGTCCGCTGTAAATACTGATCAAAAGAGAAACAATGCCTTTTGGTAAAATACCATCGGAATCAGCATTGAAAAACAGCTTTCCGTTTGTAAATTCGGCGTCGATCCATACTTTGCTCTGGCAGCCTTTGATCAGATTTTCTTCCGTTTTCTTATCGTCCTGAAGACCTTTCAGTTCTTTACCCAGATCGATAATATATTCGTATTTCTGCTCCCAATCTTCAAGAAAAGCAAATTCATCAATTATTTCCTGCTGTTTTTCTTTAATGGTCATTTTAAACAATTTCTTTGTGCAAAGATACTAAATTATGCCTTAGGCTTAAAGCTTACGTCGAAGCTGCCCCTTCCAAAACCTGAAGCAATTTTACCTCTTCATTTTCCCAGCAAAGAAAATCAGCCGCCTTTTCAAGTTCGGGCTGATAATGTTTTCTTCCTTTATTAAATACTAGCTGAATGGCTTTTGCCATATTTGAGGGATCATGATCTTTAATAATTTCACCGACATGAAACTGCCTCATGATATTCTGCATTTCAGGAAGATTTGAAAGAACAAGAGGAACACGCGCCTGAATACAGTCTAAAACCTTGTTGGGAAGTGAATAAAAATAGCTTTCTCCGCCATTTTCCTCAATACTCATTCCGCAATCGGCTGTAAGGGTAATTTTCCTTAAATCTTCCGGCAAAAGTTTTCCCAGAAATAAAACCTTATCCTGAAGCTGTTCTTTACTGACCAGTTCTTCATATTCCTTTCTCTTGGGTCCGTCACCTGCAATTTTAAAAATGGCATGGTCCAGATGATGCATGGCCAGAATTGCCTTGTCTAAACCGCGGAAAGGATTTATAACCCCCTGATACAAAATCACTTTGGGATCGTTTTCAGGTATTTCTATCTTAAAATCAAATTTTCTCGGCGCATTCTGAACGACTGTTGCATGTACGCCGTAACGATTTTTAAACCATTCTGCATACGATGAGCTTGCCGTAATCATGAATTTGAGATTTGGAATCATCTTTTTTTCGAGGTAACGCCAAATTTTTTGTGACATTTTGCCCTGAATCGCAGGCATTTCGGAAAAAATTTCATGACTGTCAAAAATTAAAGGAACATTCAGTTTTTGGGCGATCAGATAATTCGGAAGCAAAGCATCAATGTCGTTGGCATAAAGAATTGTATTTTTATCCGATTTCTCTTTAAGCTCCCAATATAATTTCCAGTTGAATTCAAAATAAGCGGTCTTTAAGCTCCTTGAAATGAGTCTTATCCTTGACACGGCATAAGGTCTTGACACGGCATCGGCACCTCCCCAATTATTCCCGATCAATTCCACGGCATAACCGCTTTCATGTAAGGTTCTGCAAATTTTTTCAATACGCTGATCCGTACAAAGATTACTGAAAGCGGAAACAATAACTCTCTTTTCCTTCATTTTTTATTTTTATCCGCCAGAAGATGATAAACCTGTATGAAGCAGATCAGCCCGTTCGGGATAATCACCGGCCATAACATTCCGCTGAAAATGCCATAAATGACAAAACAGATGCATCCTATCATATTGACAATCCTGATCTTTCTGATGTCTTTGAGAATGAAACTCAGCACGATAAACAGCGATGCGGAATATCCGATATAAGTAGCAGTTTCGGGGTTCATGAGAGAAATTTAAAGGATCACAAACATAATCATTTTCAGGAAGATAATAAAATTTTTTCTGCCATAAAGTCATTTATTGGTTTTTGGTAAAATATTTGTAATTTAGATAATGGATAAATGGCAATGCTGCCTTTATTCTAATGAGATATATTATGGATTATAAGTTTTCACAAGGTTTGAGCCAGGTGTTCAAACAAAGCAAAAGCGAAGCGAAAAGGCTGAAAAGTGAATTTCTTAATACAGAACATCTACTTTTAGGTATTATAAAAACGGAAAACTCTGCAAAAGAAATCCTTCAAAACCTTAATGCGGATTTAACACAGATCAGAAGAAAAATTGAAACTTTAAATACAGCAAGTCTTAATCCTATATCGGAGGAGGTTACCAATATTTCTTTCACGAAAATGGCAGATCATGCCGTAAAACGTGCAGAACTTGAATGCAGACAATATAAAAGCAATGAAATTAATACCGTTCATCTGCTTTTAGGCATTCTTTACAAATATGAGGATCCTACCGCCAATATTTTGGGAGCTTATGACATCGATTATGAAGGAGTTTCAAGAGAATATCAGACGATGCTTAAAAATTCCGGGCAGTCGCCACAAATGAGTGCCTATGACGATGATGACGAAAGAGAGGAATTTGAGCAGATGAGAAAGCCTACGGGAAATCTTGGTTCTGCAAAAAGTAAAACCCCTACCCTGGACAACTTTGGTAGAGATTTAACGTCTTTGGCAAGAGACGGTAAACTGGATCCTGTAATCGGCCGTGAGAAAGAAATTGAAAGAGTTTCCCAGATTTTATCGCGCAGAAAGAAAAACAACCCTCTTCTTATCGGAGAGCCGGGAGTTGGTAAATCTGCCATTGCGGAAGGTCTTGCCCTGAGGATTCAGCAGAAGAAAGTCTCCAGAGTTCTTTTTGGAAAACGTGTGATCACCCTTGATTTGGCCAGTCTGGTTGCCGGAACGAAATACCGTGGTCAGTTTGAGGAAAGAATGAAAGCCATCATGACCGAGCTTGAGAAAAACAGAGATGTCATCTTATTCATTGATGAGCTTCACACCATTGTCGGTGCGGGAAGTTCTACAGGAAGCTTAGATGCCTCAAATATGTTTAAACCAGCCTTGGCAAGAGGTGAAATTCAATGCATCGGTGCAACCACGCTGGATGAATACCGTCAGTATATTGAAAAAGACGGCGCCCTGGAAAGAAGATTTCAGAAGGTAATGGTAGAGCCTACTTCTATTGATGAGACTATTCAGATTTTGAATCAGATTAAAGATAAATACGAAGAACATCACAATGTAATTTATACTCCTGAAGCCATTGCAGCATGTGTCAATTTGACATCGAGATATATTACAGACCGTTTCTTACCGGACAAGGCCATCGACGCAATGGACGAAGCGGGGTCCCGTGTTTATATTAAAAACATGAAAGTTCCTACAGAAATCATTGATTTTGAAAAGAAAATCGAAGAGATTAAGGAATTAAAACAAAAAGCGGTAAAAGCACAGGATTATCTTGAAGCCAGAAAGCTGAAGGATGAAGAGGAAAGACTTCAGATGGAGCTGAACTCTGCACAGGAAAAGTGGGATAAAGATGTTAAAGAGAAAAAAGAAACCGTAACGGAAGAAAATGTAGCAGAAGTAGTTTCCATGATGAGCGGTGTTCCGGTAACGAAAGTCGGCAAAAACGAGCTTGATAAATTAGCCGGTATGGACAGCCATCTGAACGGCAAAGTAATCGGACAGGAAGATGCCGTGAAAAAAGTGGTAAAAGCCATCCAGAGAAACAGAGCAGGTCTTAAAGATCCTAACCGTCCTATCGGTACCTTTATTTTCCTAGGAACCACAGGGGTCGGTAAAACCGAGCTTGCTAAAGTAATGGCAAGAGAACTCTTTGATTCTGACGAAGCTTTAATCCGGATCGATATGAGTGAATACATGGAGAAATTTGCGGTTTCAAGATTAGTAGGTGCGCCTCCGGGATATGTAGGATACGAAGAAGGCGGACAATTAACAGAAGCCGTAAGAAGAAAACCTTATGCTGTGGTTCTTCTCGATGAGATTGAAAAAGCTCACCCCGATGTATTCAACATTTTGCTGCAAATCCTGGATGAAGGTCACGTTACCGACAGTTTGGGAAGAAAAATCGATTTTAGAAATACAATTATCATCCTTACTTCCAACATCGGTACAAGAGATCTTAAAGACTTCGGAGATGGTGTAGGATTCGGAACATCTGCTAAGAAATCAAGCTCTGATACAAGAGCCAGAAGCACCATTGAAAATGCCCTTAAAAAAGCATTTGCTCCTGAATTCCTGAACAGAATCGACGATATAGTGATCTTTAACTCTCTTGAAAAAGATGACATTAAGAGAATCATTGATCTTGAACTGAACAAATTGTACAGTAGATTGGAGAAATTAGGTTATAAAGTAGAATTGACCGAAGAGGCGAAAGACTTTATTTCTGAAAAAGGTTGGGATAAAGATTTCGGAGCAAGACCATTGAAACGGGCCATCCAGAAATACATTGAAGATTTATTGGCTGAAATGCTGGTAAACAAACAATTAAGCGAAGGAGAAACCGTAGTTCTCGACCTTAACGAAGCCAAGGACGGATTAGCAGGAAAAACTTCAAAGCCGAAGAAATCAGCGGCGGAAAAGTCTTCCCAATCCTAAATAAATAATTTTATCATCATAAAAAGCACCAGGAATTCCCGGTGCTTTTTTCTTTTATACCTTAAATAGATCATTAAATTTCTCTCGCTCACTTGGAGGATTTAAAAGATAATTTCAATATAAACAGTAAAAATGGGTAAAATAAAACTACAGCCCGAACACAAAACCTATATTCGGAATCAGACCACTGGAAAAGATACTTGAATTTTCTTTCCACAACACGTTGTACATTAACCCGAGCTGCATAAAAGAATTATTGCCGATCCTCTGCATATAGCCGCCGCCCAGATATAAGGCACTTTCCTCTTCATTCATTGTGTAATCGTAATATTTGTCTTTATAATTGATAAAATAATGCTGAAAGTTTGCCCCCACATAAAATGACCTCGCAAAATAATAATTGACAAAAGGACCAACGCCAAACATAGTCGACCTGTAAAAATCCGAAGTCTGCCACGAAACACTCCCTATAACGCCGGCCTCAAGATCATCAGTAAGTCGGTATCCTACTCTCGGCGAGGCCTGCAGATAAAAAGCACTGTTGCTTCCGAAACCGACGCCGATTCCACCTCCGAAAGTCCAGCGGTTGCTATTTTCCGGCGAGGCTCCGACAGCGATCTGTGAAAACATGAATCCTGACACCATCAGAAATAAACCCATAATCAACTTTTTCATAATATATTGTTTTTGTCGATGTTTAAAATTATAACTTTTTTACGAATCTTTTTAATTGTATTTTTGCCGGGTCAAACTAAGAACTCCCGTTAAGAGTTTCGTAAAATTGAAAAAATGAAAATAGTAGTAGGCCTCTCCGGAGGTGTAGATTCAAGTGTTGCAGCCTATTTACTGCAACAGCAGGGCCATGAAGTCGTGGCTTTGTTTATGAGAAACTGGAATGATGCATCGGTGACATTAGAAGATGAATGCCCATGGATTGAGGACAGCAATGATGCCCTGATGGTCGCTCAAAAGCTTGGAATTCCTTTCCAGGTGATCGATATGAGCGATCTGTACAAAGAAAGAATCGTAGATTATATGTTCGATGAATATCAGAAAGGAAGAACTCCGAATCCTGATGTTCTCTGTAACAGAGAGGTAAAATTCGATGTTTTCCTGAAAACCGCCATGTCTCTGGGCGCAGATAAAGTGGCAACCGGACATTACGCCAGAGTAGATTCCTCCATTGATGAAAACGGAAAGGAAGTTTTTCATCTTATGGCCGGGAAGGACAACAACAAGGACCAGTCGTATTTTTTATGCCAGCTGAATCAGGAACAGCTTTCTAAGGCATTATTTCCCATCGGAGAACTTACGAAGCCTCAGGTAAGGGAAATCGCCAAAGAAATAGGGCTTGTTACGGCCGATAAAAAAGATTCGCAGGGATTATGCTTTATCGGAAAAGTAAGCCTCCCGCAGTTTTTACAGCAGCAGCTGGTTCCGAAGGAAGGGGAAATTGTAGAGATTTTCAAAGACTCTCCCCTCTTTACACAAGAAAAACCTGAATTTTCCTCGAAACTTGAAGAGCTTGAATTTTTAACTCAAAAAATCAATTATAAAAAAACTGACGGAAAAGTAATCGGCAAGCACCAGGGAGCCCAGTTTTTCACGATCGGGCAAAGCAAAGGCTTAGGAATAGGCGGCCATAAAGAAAGCTGTTTTATCATCTCCAGAGATATGGAAAACAATATTCTTTTCGTAGGAGAAAGCCATCAGTTTCCCGGACTGCTGAAAAAAGCCCTGAAAATCGGTAATTCCGAATTACATTGGGTGCGTAAGGACCTGCAATTGAAGAACGGTGAATCCATGGAAGTGATGGCCCGGTTCAGGTACAGACAGCCTTTACAAAAAGCCACGCTCTATCAGTTTGAGCATGCTTTTTATATTGAATTTGACGAGTTACAGTCTGCCATTGCCGAAGGACAATTTGCGGCTTGGTACGATGGCGAAGAATTGCTGGGAAGCGGGGTGATTTCATAAATTATTTTTTTCTGTAACATATTTTCAATTGTTATACTTACATTATAAATAACAATAAAAAAATATCATTATGAAAACAATCCTTCAAAACAATTATTCTTACGCAGAACAATTAATTATCGCCTTTGTATCGTCATTTTTCGGATATCACCTTTATCAGGAAATCGTACATCCAGAGAAATCGCAGCTTACTTTAAGCATTTTGCTCGTGGTACTGACCTACTTCCTGATCAACAAATACGGGATAAAGCCGGACAAGAGAAATAATTAATATACAACCATAAGCCCGAAGCATTTTTGTTTCGGGTTTTATTTTAAAATTAAAAGCTAATTGATCTTCTGGTTAAAGTCATCTTGTTTAAAAAACAATATAACAATAAATTGTAGTATAAGAAGAATAACCAAAAACCCTACAGGTTTACTCAGGAAAACCCCTCTGCAAAGTTTGCATATTCCCAACAGAAAAATGGAAATACTGAAATAAAATGTTACGGTCAGATTTTTATATCTTCCGGCAAAAACCGTAAGGTAAAATCCAAAAAGTAGAAGCATGTAGAATTTCAGAAAATCTGGTCCTTTTAAAGAAATCGGATTAAACGTATGGTTCATAAGCCTGATCCCTATCAAACTTATGACAACAGGAATCGTATGAATGAGTGCTCTTTTCATATTGCTGTTTTTAATCTCCTCCACAGCCTCCGCAGCCGCCTCCGCAACCACCGGAACATGAACTCCCACAGCTCGAAGATCCTCCGCAGCTCCCTCCATCGTTGTTCTTTCCGGAATTTTTATCTTTATTAAAAAGACCTGCTATAAACCATGCTATCACGATAATGGCACCAACGATGCTGGCGATCTCCGAGAGCATGCTTTTAGTGTAATCCGAACAGGAATTTACCATAAAGACAATCGATATCATCAGAAAGATTTTAAGATTTATTTTCATAAAATTTCCGAAGGTTGCTGTCCTTGACTTGCTTATCCAGATTTCTTCCGGAGGCATTTTTCCAAAAATTATGCTGTAATTTTCGAGGGTGTCTTCAAACCATTTTTTGTGCTTCATTTTATCGATCTTGCCACCATTGGAAGGCTGATGATGGAGTTTCCGATGAAGAACAGCAGGGCAGAATTCTTCCCAGTAATTCCGGGTGTAGATCAGGTGCATGTGCCATACTTTATCAACAACCTGGCTTGGTGAAGCTCCACCGGGCAGTTTACAGCAGAGGTACACAAACTTCTTGTATTCCTCAATGGCTTTTGAAGTAAAATCGGCAGTCCATCCCTCTTCTTTGGCCAGCTTTTTAGAGAAAGGAAAATCGGCATCCGGAACATCTAAAGAAAATTCAAGGAGTCTGTTCCACAGAGGATCATTTTGTAATAAAACTTTTGTTTCCATTGTTTTGACTTTTAGTTTCTACTCAAATATGCATCAAGACTAAAATATAAAAGTCGCACAACAGTCTTTTTCAGCTTTAAAAAAATCTTATATTGGTCTTATAAATTTGAATATGAAAAAAGAAGATATTATTCACCTTGAAAAACTGATGACTTATCTCAGTTTACATTTTTTAAAGAAAAGCCATTGGGAAGATGTTTCAAAAACGGAATGGTCTTATATTGTTGAAGAGCTTAATGAATTGATCATCAATGACAATCAAATCAAGGATATCAGGAAAAGCCCAGATCTCCTGGGATCAAACTATCTTTACGAACACTTGATTATCAACAAATTAAAAAAATATTATCTTAATGAAAATACTTCATTAAGCAAACCCAGTCTGGCAAAACTAACCCTCATCGTAAAAGTATTGGGATATTCAAATTATATTGATTTTATCAATTCGAATACGGAATCGTTCAATTTTAATGATCTGAGAATTGACATGAATAATGTGAAGCAAAATACCGCATTATTAGACCGATTGGTAGGCTGCTGGTACTCTTACAACCGGAATCTTCCCGAAAATCCCACGCAGACCAAAGAAGACAGAATCTGGCGCTCCGCAACGGAGATCTACAAATCTGAAACCTCGGGAGAGTATTTCATTGAAAGAAGCGGCGGAGACCGTCACAAATATTTCGGTAAAGTAACGGCGTATTCCGATTATGTTTTTATCATCATGAACAGCAATACCTTCATTCGCCAACGGCATTTTATTTCAAGGATAAAAGATATCAATGAAAAGCTGAAAAATCCAGAATATAAGCTCCATGAGTTACATTTTATAAGTACATGTATTAGTTTTAATCAGGAACCGATCGCCCTGTTCGAGATCTTCCGGAAAGCAGACCGCAAAACCTTCATCCCGGATTCCATCAGTTTTCCCATAGACAGCGACGAAATTCCTTCATCAATTGTAAAACAGCTTGAAGATACAGAGGCCAATCGTATAGATTACAAGTAGTTGACAGGTGAAAGTTGATTGCTATTGGGTGAGGTTTATTTATTTTTAAATAATGTCAGTTAAAGCTTTGCTGATAAATTTTTGACATTTATCACTATTTCTCCGACTAGCTTACCAGCCACTCCTTAAAATCTTTCACCCGCTCGCGGCTGACGGTAATTTCCTCTTTAGGCTGAAATTCTAGCTCTACCTTGTAATTGGGCGAGGTATGGATATTTTTAATGTAATCTGAATTGATGATAAACTGCCTGTTTGCCCTGAAAAACTTCCTGTCGTCCAGAACATCCTCAAGCTCATCCAGGGTAAAATCTGAAGGAAAAGTGCGTTCCTGGGTCTGGAGATAGACAATCTTATTTTCACTGAAAAAACAGCTTACCTCATCGGTCTGTACAATTTTGAGATTGTAGCCTATTTTCACCAAAATACGGGAAAGCGTAGTTTTATCTTTTTTGATTAACTGTTTAATTTCGTGAGAATTAACAGAACTTTCAGAAGGAATAAAAGATTTGAATTTTTCAATGGCCGCTGCCAGATCTTCATCCAGAATCGGTTTCAGAAGATAATCGATGCTGTTCAGTTTGAATGCTTTCAGGGTATACTGGTCAAAAGCCGTCGTATAAATGATAAAACCTTTCGTCGGAATTTTTTCAAAAATATCAAATGATAAACCGTCGCCCAGAACTATGTCCGAAAAAATAAGCTGGGGATGATCATTTTCAGAAAACCAGGACACACCTGCTTCCACAGATTCTATCTTCGTAACAACTTCTATTTCAGGAAACTGACCAAGCATTCTTTCCAATTTTCGCGAAGCCGGTTTTTCGTCTTCAATAATGACCGTTTTTATCATGCTGAGCTTTTGATTTAGTTTTTGACTTTAAAAGTAATCAAAACTTACCGGTTGCTAAAATCGAATCGGTTCTTTCGTATTTTTCATCTCTTTTTCTATGATTCTTTTTTCCCATTCAGCGTCGAAAATGAATAATTTCACTGCCCTTCCTGCCAAAATACCTCCCCAAATCAAGAGAATCAGCGAGCCGTCCCAAAGTGAAAAATTGAAAATCCCTTTTTCAAAAATATCATCAAAAAACAGGATGAAGGCGATAATTCCAAACCATAAAGCGCTTTTGTAGAATTTTTTTAAATCGTTTACTCTTTGCTGTGCCAGATTGTAGTTCACTGTATTAATTTTTAAAGATGATTATTAAAGTGATTTTGTATTTCTTCTGTCTTCCTCTATCAGTTCTTTGATTTTTCTTTCCTCCCAGTCTTTTCCGATGCCGAAAGTCGTCACGGCGTGGGCTGCGATCCCAAGTCCCCATCCGATCATTGGCCAGAAAAACCACAGGTATCCGGGTGATGTTAAAACGTTGAGTACTGCCAGAAAAGATATGACCAAAACATACGAGGTAAGGTTTCCGTAAAACCCTTTCAGTTCTTTTACTCTTCTTGTTGCTTTTTCGTAAGCCAGACTTTCTTTGCTGATGTAAGTTTCCATAATTTTATTTTTAAAGATTAATTGTTTGTTTTTGTTGATACAAATGTAAGCAGCAAAACATGCTCAGATCAATTTTATATGACCGAACCGTAGAATATGCACACTGAATTGTAAAAATCCCGGCTTTACTGTAGCCGGGATTTTTATTTAGGTTAAATGATAAAAGATTTTGTAGCTGAAAGGCTAATAAATAAACGGAATAAGCTTTTTGGTTTTCTTCCGGTATTCAAGGTATTCCTGACCGAATTGACCGATCAAGGCCCTTTCTTCAACCATAATGCGGTAGCTGAAAGCCATAAAAGGAATCATGAAGGCCAATAGCAGTGAAAGCCAGTTATTCAGATACAATCCGAGGCCCAGCGAAGTCAGCAGCGAAAATGCATAAGATGGATGACGAATGTACTTATAAAAGCCTTCTTTTTTGATTTTATGATTCTCGCGTATGGTGACATCCACCGTAAAATATTTACCCAAAGACCTGATAATTAAAAATCTTAAAATAATTCCGGTCCAAATAACGATGGTTCCGGCATAATAGATCCACACCTCATCAGAAATTGGAAATGCCGTAACATAAGATATCGTCACAGACAAAGCAATAGATAAAGGAATTGCTATCCAAAGGATGTTCAGCGTAGATTGATCTTTTCCTTTCTGGTCCTTATTTCCGGATTTTAAAATATTCTTGTATAGAAATTCACTTAAAAACCAGGCAATCATTGAGACCGTAAACAGGATCTGTAAAGTTTTCATTTTTTTGATTTAATGTTGGTGGTTTTTTCTTTTTCCATAAGTTGTTTGATTTTCCTTTCTTCCCAGTTGCTTCCGAGAATGGCTCCGGGTACAAAAATACTGATTGCGTAGCCTACGAGTCCTATTCCCCAGAAGATAGGAAGTGCAAAATATTTGAGCTGCCAGATGGTCTGCCCGGGCCTTAGTTCCCTGTAATTGATTACCAGAATAAAAATATTGACGAAAACATATATAAAAGTAAAAATGTAGAAATTTTTAATTCTTCTCACACGTTTCTCGGCTTCTTTGTATCTGATATCGTCCTCACTGATATGTTTCATAGTACTGTAATTTAAGATTTATGATTTTTTTCAAGAATTTCCCTGATCTTTTTCTCTTCCCAGGTTCTGCCGATGGCAAAAACATTCGTTCCGTGAGCGGCAATTCCTATTCCCCACCCCAACATCGGCCAGTAAAACCAGAGGCGATCAGGAGATGTAATAAGATTAACAATGATCAGAAACGGAATGACAATACAGTATGAAATAAGGTTTCCATAAAAGCTTTTCAGTTCTTTCATCCTTTTCTGAGCCCTTTCATACGCCTTATCTTTATCCTCCAATTTAATATTGTTTTCCTGTGGCTTAGCCTGTAAAATCGGAAGCTTCACTTTAAAATAATCTTCAGATTTCTCAATAAAAACATTCCGTTTGGTGAGCAGGGCATATCTCTGTACAATATTGGAAAGCCCGATCCCGGAACTTTCTTTAATCTGCTCTCTCACCTGAAGGTTGTTTTCGATACAGAGCGTGTCATTTTCTGAAAAAATTTTGATGACGAGAGGCTTTGATGACGTTGCAAAATTATGCTTGATGCAGTTTTCCAATAACAGCTGAAGCGATAACGGAACCACAAATCGCCGGTAATATTCCTTTTTAACATCAAAAACAAAATCGACGCTGTCTTCAAACCTGGTTTTCAGCAGTTCGCAGTAGGTTTTTGCAAATTCGAGTTCGTCTTCCACAGTGACAAGCTCTTTGTCTTTTTGCTCTAAAACATACCTGTAAATCTTTGACATTGAAGCAGTAAACTTCTGAGCCTGTTTCGGGTTTTCATCAATTAATGAGCTTAAAACATTTAAGGAATTGAACAAAAAATGCGGATCCAGCTGATTTTTCAGGCTTTCAAATTGTGCATTGGCCGATTTTGCAATGAGTTTCTGCTCGACCACTTCTTTTTTGGAAGTCTTTTTAAGCTCTTCCATGAAACCTTTTGCGTGAAGGAAGGCCGAGATCAACAGCGCAATATTAATCGTAAACCAGTTGACAAAGCCATACTTTCCGGAAAAATATTCTTCGGTAGTCGCCGCCCTCTGGAATACCACAAAGTTCATATAATTACAGAAATAAACCATCACGGTATTGGCTACCAGAATGGAAATTATACTGATGATTGCCCTTTTCGTCGTTGCTTCGGACCATGGGAACTTTTTATTGAGATAATCGTTGATGAACCAGTTTCCCGCAGCCAGAATGAATGAATACATGAAACATACCGCCACGGTAAGCATAAAATTTTCAAGCGTTTTTTGCTCCGTAAACCCGAAGAAAAAGACCATTGATGTGGCCACTGAAATCCAGCATAAAGTAATAATGTTCTTACGTTTCATTTTTCATTTTCTTGGTTCAAAAATAGTCTATATTAAAAGTATTAAAAATAATTTTTTGCCGAACCGTTATTTTTTGTGACTGAACGGAATAAAAAAACCTTCGCGTGGCAGAAGGCTTTTCAAATAAGGTGATCAACAATTACTTAGCTTGCCCGCTCAGAAAATATTCGACTTCGGCTTTCCCCCAATTCGGATCTAAGGCCGTTTTCGGCTTGAATGTATTGAATTTTTGCAGTGCTTCTTTAAACTGTTCAATTCCTTTTGTTTTGCTGCCTCCATATTGTTCGGGAGTGAAATAGGTATCTTCTGCTTTAATAAGAGCAACCCTTGGATTTGTGGGATCGAGCGTTTCTGCTTTTTTAAGCTCTTCCATGGCCTTCATCCCGTCGGTCATGTATCTTTCGGCAGGGCTTTCCATCATTTTGAGGGAATAAGCCATTTTTTTGAGGAGATGAATTTCAGAATTATCTTTTCCGGCAACAGCTTCTGCCTGGTCTATATATTTCTCAGCGGCACCGGCGTTGATGGAAAGTTCAGACATTTTTCCTTCCTGCATCTGCGTTCTCCCTTTCTGAAGATACGCCAGGGCTGCATAGTAGGAAGGCAGCCATTGCTTGGTTTCTTTCTTCCCGATCCTGTCGAAATCATTGGCCAGTGCCTGGAATTCGTCGGCAGATCTCGTGCTTTCCAGCTTGGCAATTTTATCAGACATTACTTTTTCATAATCGGTCTGGGCAAAAGCACTTAAACTCATCACACTTAAAGCAAAAGTTAACAGGTATTTTTTCATTTTTTCTAATTTTTAAAGATTATTTTAATGTTTAAATATAAATTTTATTTGTTTACAAACACGTTACAGATTGTTATTTATCGCGTCCTGCGTTTTATCGACACCAAAGCTGATAAAGGCACCGATGAAGACAAATGTGTTGACCGGCGGTACCATGGCAGAACTTCTGCTTCCGTCCATTGAAAAGTTGTACCCGTAAATATTCTTTGGTCCTAAAACATTCGTTACGCTCAACACCAGAACAGTAAATGCCTTCGCCTCTTTTTTACCCAGGTTAGGAAGATAATTAAGACTGAAGTTCAAGGCATTGTAATCTTTCAGCCTTCCTTCATTGCGTACATAATAATTCTCTTGTCCGTTAATGATTTTGGTGCCGATATCGTAATAAGGACGTCCTTTCGCATAAGTGTAAGAGAGATTAAACCCTGTTTTCCATTTCGGGACAAATCTTTTGGCTACTGCTGAAATCGTGTGCGCGGAAGCAAAATTTGGCTTTAAACTAAAAGGATAATTCATAAAATTTCTTTTGGAGTCCAGGTAAGAATAACTGATCCAATAGTCGATGTTTTCGAACGTTTTTTTGTCTCTCCAGAACAGTTCAAGCCCTTTTGCATATCCGAAGCCGTTGTTGTTATCCGCGGTCTGGATATACTGGTTCTGCCCGTTTATATAACTGAAGTTCCTTACTTTAATTAAATCATCATATTTTTTGTAAAATGCCTCAAATCTGAGGTTTCTGCCTTCAGTCGTTCTCTGGATCTGGAAAATATAATGCTGCGATTTCTGGAAGCCTAAGTCTGCCGGAGCATTAATGTATTTGCTTTCAGGATTCTGGTAGAAAATTCCGTAAGCGAACGAGGTAGTCCAGTCCTTTGCAAAACGGTAAGCCAATGCGATACGCGGAGCCATATTGGCTTTACTGAGATAAGAAGAATACTCTGCCCGCACTCCTATCTTGGCAGAAAGCTGATTGCTGAATCCCAGATCCGTCTCCAGAAAAGCAGCCGAGATCAGGTCTTTATAGTTCTTTTCCACGAAATCATTAAAGTTCAGTTTTTCGTTGGTACTGTTTAATTCAACTCCGCCACGTAATGCACTGATTTTGTTTATTTTTCTTTCTAAAACAGTTTTGAAGTTGATATAATTCCCATTATTTAAAAGTCTTGTATTTCCTGTCGTAACATCGCTTTTCAATGTTGAAAAATCGAGGTCGGACTGGTTAAAAGAATAAGAAGTCCCGGCATTCAGCAGATATTTTCCGAATTTTTGTTTGAAAGACAGATTATGATAGGTACTTTTTCCTTTGAGGTTAACCCTGGATTCATCATATTTTTCCGGCTCGAGGCTTTGCGTATTTACGCCCATTCTGTTGGAATCGTACATCCCGTAATATTTGATAAAACCGCCTGATTTTGTTTTTATTCTGAAATTGAAATCTGCATTCAGGCTTTGGGGAGCTTCTTCAAAATTGGTATTAAAATTAAAAAGTTCCTGCATCAGTTTTAAGTTGGAATATCCTACACTTGCCCCGAAAGACGAACTTTTGCTGTCATTCAGCTTTTGAAATCCTCCATTTAAAAAAATAGGAGATAACGCAACATCATATGAACTTTGATCAGGAAGATCAATACTTTCCAGCATCAGCGCTCCTGAAAGTGCCTGTCCGTACAGTGCAGAATATCCGCCACTTGAAAAAATGTTTCCCTTAAACAGCGAAGTGTTGAAACGGTCTCTACCGGCAATTCCCGGCACTGAATTGGAGAAATAATTATTGATTAAGCTGCCGTCCATGAAAATTTTTGATTCAGTTCCCGTACCGCCACGGATGAAAAGGCCTTCGGTCTCTCCCACTTTCTGAACACCCGGAAGATACGTTAAAGCAGAAGAAATCTGCCCGTTGGCACCTGCCGTGGTATAAATATCGATGGGCGTTAAAAGCGCCGTTGCCCGCTTCTTGTCGCTCGCTTCAATAGAACCCGCCGATACGACGACAGCATCAATTTCACTGATCTGCTCTTTGAGTTCAGCATCCATCATTACTTCCTGATTTTCAATGGTAATCGATTTTTCGACATCGATATATTTGGGATGGGTGAACAGTAAAATCTTATTTCCTTTTTCCGAAGTTTCGAAGGCGAAGTTTCCGCCCGCATCTGTGGTAGCACCATCGTAGGTATCTTTTAAGGTGACATTCACGTCTGCTATTCCTTTATTTTTGTAAGTCACTTTACCGGAAATTTTTACCTGCGCAAAACTTACGGTCCAGAGCAAAAGCAAAATGAGAAAGGATAGTCTTGTTTTCATAGCTGTTTTTAATTATGCCTCAAAAGTATATTGAATTTTTACCCGAAATAAATTTTTGTTGCTGAACCGTAGAATTTGAATTCCGAACGGTAAAAATTTGCTTTCATCAAATGATAAACACTCTTAAAGTCATGTCGTTTACTACTCAACCGGAATACAGAAGTCCACGATCATTTTACCTTCAGGATGTTCTTTAAAATTGGTATGGTAAATCTCAAAAGGAAAGGCCTTCCGAAAAGTACAATCATTTTCTTTCATCCATAAAAAGAGCGAAACCCAACTTTGCTCAAAATCATTCAGGGTAACTTCGCCATGTCCTACAATGAATCTTCCTGCCTCGATGGTTTCAGGAAATACTTCACCTTCATGCCGTTTCAGTTTTTCGTCCAAAAGCATACAGGCATGAATTCTGACTTTGTCTGCAGGTGTTACTTTAAAGCTGTCGTGATATACGGAAATCATCTTTACATTTTCTGCCGGAAACAGTTTTCTGTCTTTTGCCCAATCCATCAAAATACCGTAAGAAGTTTCTACTTTGGCAACTCCAAGGCTCATCACTGCGGCAAGATGCATCGCAGGAAGTTCTTTAATCTCAATTTTTAGATTCATTTTCGTCCAATTTAAAAGGTTTTCAATATTGCAAATATATTGGCTGAAAACAGAATCTATTTGTCCGTCCTTGCTTTGTCGAGTCTGGATGATATGGAAGTTCTCCGGAACAGAATTTCTGAATTCTGAAGGCGATTTCCCGTAATATTTTTTAAATGTTTTGTTAAATGCAGAATGGCTGGAAAAACCAAATTGAAGATAAATTTCTTTCAGGCTTATATTTTTTCGTAAGGCAAGGTAAAACGCACTCTTTTCAATCCTTTTCCTGACGATATAATTCTGTAGGGTTTCTCCCGTGATCAGCCTGAAAATCCTGTGAAAATGAAAAGGTGAATAGGCCGCAACCTGCGAAACTTTTTCTAAAGAAAATTCCGTATCAAGATTATTGTCAATGTATTGAATCGCTTTTACAATTCTTTTTTTATACTCTTCCAAACGCAACAAGATTTGTAACCAAATATATTCAGTTCAGGCGAAATAAATTTGTCATTTATTGCTATTTTCCAAAACATCCTGAAATTGTACGGCTATTCGGCAAATCTTTTTTAAATTTATAAGATAATCACTTAAATCATTTAAAAATGAAAGCTAAAACATTATCATTACTGGCCGGATGTGCCTTATTCGCCGTTTCATGCGGAACAACGAAAACCTACCAGGTTATGTCTAAAAGCAATACCCAAACAGGCGGAACCGCAAAATTTACCCAGAAAGGAGACGAAGTTATTATGAAACTCGATGTAACGAATCTTACCCCGGGAATTCATGCCGTGCATATCCACGAAAAAGGCGATTGTTCCGCTGCTGACGGAACGTCTACCGGAGGTCACTGGAATCCTGCGAAAGACGACCATGGGAAATGGGGCGCAGAACACTTCCACATGGGAGATATCGGCAATCTTGTGGCAGACCAGAGCGGAAATGCTACGTTGACTTTCAAAACCAATAAATGGTGTCTTGGATGTACCGACGAATCTAAAAATATTATCGGAAAAGGACTGATCGTACACGCAGCCGCCGACGATTTCCATACGCAACCTACCGGGAATGCCGGAGGAAGAGTAGGATGTGTGGAAATTAAATAAATCCAACGTATTCTCATTAAAAAAACCGTTGCCTGAATTCCACAGACAACGGTTTTTTCTTTTATAATTTGCTTTAATTTAAGACTTCACAGCCATATCAGCGATGACATTCATGGCTTCCTGAAGGTAAAGGTCTTTTTTAAGGTTTTTGACCCAGATCTCAGATTTCTTTTTGAAAGCCTCGTCTTTCTTCTCTCGCTCAACTTCATTCGGATACATCGTAAACTGAAGTCCGTTGTCGAATTTATTCAGAGACTTGAATTTCTCAATCTGCGCTTTTCTCTGTTTTGTAAGCTCATTAAACTTATTGATGTTAAGCGTAATGGTTTCTTCCTTATCCAGTTTTTCTCTCCACTGAGCTGCTTCCAGCAACAATTGGTATTTGCTGTTTTTAGCCAGTCTTTCGGTACTCGCTTTTTCCAAAGCCTGGATATTAAAGTAATTAACCTTTTGGAAGTTTGTCGCAGGGATTTTGTCCCAAGCAAGGGCATAATCATCATAGCGCTCTCCTACTTCAGCGTAGGTCAGAAGATCTTTCATCTGGATATCGGAAACAATACCTTTTCTCTGGGTAGATTCGCCCGTAATTCTGTAAAACTTCTGGATCGTCAGTTTCAATGATCCGAAATCATCTTCCGTATTTAAGAAGCGGTTAAGGTCTACAAAGGTCTGTACGGTTCCTTTTCCGAAAGACTGCGGAGACCCGATGATCATGGCTCTTCCATAGTCCTGCATCACACCGGCAAGAATTTCAGAGGCTGAAGCAGAGGCTTCGTTCTGCATGATTACTAAAGGACCGGTCCAGATCGGTGTTTCATTTTTATTCTTTAAGGTCTGAATTTTACCGTTTCCGTCTTTTACCTGAACATAAGGACCTGCCTGCATGAAAAGTCCCATGATATCTCCTACTTCCGTAAGGGAACCTCCGCCATTATTTCTAAGATCAAGAACGATTCCTTCAATATTTTGTTTTTTAAGCTTAATGATTTCATTTTTAATATCATCCGAAGCATTTCTGCCGTTCGGGTTTTCAAAGTCTGCATTAAAGCTTGGCAGGTTGATAAAACCATATTTCTTACCGTTTGCTGAGCCTACAACAATACTTCTGGCGAAAGTATCTTCAATGGCAACCTCTTCACGGATCATGGTAACATCTTTAATCGTACCGTCCTTTTTCTGAACGGTCAGCGTTACCGGAGTTCCTTTTTCCCCGCGGATCAATCGTACGGCTTCATCCGACAGCATTCCTACGACATTTACAGCATCTTCATTCGGTTTTGATTTTACCTTAAGAATTTTGTCACCATCAGAAAGCTGTTTAGACTTCCATGCAGGTGCTCCGATCGTTAAAGCTCCCAAATAAAGATTTCCTTTTTTCTCCTGGATGATAGCTCCGATTCCAATTACCTTTCCTGTAAAGTTGGTATCAAAATCTTCCTTGTCTTTTGGAGAATAATAGTTGGTATGCGGATCGAAGACTTCGGTGTAGGCATTCATATATACCGTAAACAGATCGATTTTCTTTCTTTTCTTGAATCTTGTAAACATATCTTTCACAAGATCTTTTACCTCGCTGGTAGCCTTTTTAAGCTTTTCATCGGCAGGTATCGGCTGATACTTGATGGTATCTTTCAGTTTATATCGCTGAACAGAATCTTTCTTTTCCTTCTGAGCTTCTTCCTTGCTGTTCATCGATTCAATTTCCTGAAGAATATTGTACTTAACGAATTTTTTCCATTCGTTATACTGTTCCTGCTTATTGGCGGGCGCTTTCTTAAGTTTTGGCTCAAGAGTCAGAGTTTCGTCTTCTTCAAGGTTTATCGGTTTGCTTAAAATATCCTGAACCATCTTATCAATCTCGTCGGTTCTCTGGTAAAGCCTGTCGACCGTAAGTTTGTAAAAGGTCAGGTCACCCTGGTTGATGTAATCGTCAAGCTTCGTCTCATGCTTGGAAAATTCATCCATATCCGACTGCAGAAAATATCGCTTTCCGGAATCCACAAGATCAAAATAAAGCTTGTAAACATCTTTGGAATAAGCATCATTAATCGGTTTCGGGCTGTAATGAAGGTAAGAAAGTGTATTTTTTACACTCACCATTATCGTCTGCATCTTTTCATCTTCATTTTTAGGCGAGTTGAAACAAAACATTAGACTTGTTAACGGAATGAGGAGTAAAAATTTATTTAGCTTAAAATTTTTCCACATAAATCTGTACTGTATTTTTATTAATTTTTAAGAAAGTATTTTAATAAGTAGTAATTTTTAAATTACTGTTACAAATTATCAAATTTAATACCTTCTTTACAAATATCAGATAGATTTAAGTATTTTTGTTAAAATTAAATTTTAATATGGAAAAACCACTAATTCTGGTTACAAATGACGACGGAATCACAGCACCAGGAATCAGAAATCTTGTACGTTTTATGAACGAAATCGGAGAAGTCATCGTAGTGGCACCCAACTCTCCGCAAAGCGGTAAAGGTCATGCCATTACCATCAATTCTACCTTAAGTTTTGAAGAAGTACATCTGGATGGCCCTCAAAGAGATTTTTCATGTAGTGGAACTCCTGTTGACTGTGTGAAGATGGCTCTGGATAAAATACTTCCGAGAAGACCGGATATCGTAGTTTCAGGAATCAATCACGGCGCAAATTCTTCCATTAACGTCATTTATTCCGGGACGATGTCTGCAGCGGTGGAAGCGGGGGTGGAAAATCTTCCGGCCATCGGCTTTTCTTTATTGGATTTCAGCTGGGAAGCAGATTTTACCCAGGCGAAGGAATACATTCAGAATATCGTTAAAAAAACACTGGAAAACCCAATGCCGAAAGGGGTTGTTTTAAATGTAAACATTCCCAAACTTCTGAAAGAAGAAATTAAAGGCGTAAAAGTCTGCAAACAGGCCAACGCCAAGTGGGAAGAAAGCTTTGATGAGAGGATAAATCCCCACGGTAAAAAATATTACTGGCTCACCGGCTATTTCAACAATATGGACGAATCTGAAGATGCCGATGAAACGGCTTTAGCGAACGGATACATCTCGATTGTTCCCGTGAAATTTGATCTTACGGCCTATGAGTACATGAATACGCTGAATGAGGTGATGAAATTTGATTAAAATATTAAGGCGTAAAATAATTTTACGCCTTATTTTTCATCATTAATTTACCCGCTAAAAGATCTGTAAAAATTTGTGAGACTCTTCTTTACGCTTGCCGTTTAAACCGGTTCTTTTGCATCTCGATCTGCATGATCAGCATAATCTGCGTGAGCACTTTTTTCTCTCGCAGATCTGGCCGATTTAGCAGATTTTTTTTGAACTTCAGCCTCTGTGTTCTGTAGCAAATATCAAAACAAAACCCTATCCTCCTTCCTCAATTCTTCCAGATACTTACTTTTATCATCCCGGTAAAAAAGATTCATCGTCTCGAAAGGAATCAGTTTTAAATCTTTATTCACAATGTGCACGCAGGATTTCTTTACGGCACGAACATCAAAATCGTGGGCATCCATAAAGTTCATAATGATGATCCTGAAAAGATTATCATAATCCAAGTTTGGGGCTGAAACTTCAGGAAGACAGCACAGTAACTGATTTACTTTCGGCTTTACTTTATCTACGGAGATTCCGGTGCTGAAGATATCCAGAAGCTGCATCTGCAGGCCGGTATCCTGCTCATATACGATGGTGTTTCTCGTCTCGTTATTCAGGAGATCGGCCGGGTTGATGTATCGCGTTAAAGGAATCGTTTCCCCTTCCAGCTTCAGAATATAGCCCATTGCCAGAGCATCCGGATTACACGGCACAGGAATGATATCATCCGAATTCAGCAGCGGAAACTGGTTCAGGATCTCCTGCCGTACTTCCGTAAGCGTTATTTTCTCATGCGCAGAGTCATCACGGTTTCTCCCCGCAATCTCTACCGGCTGGAACGTAATCCCGCGGACACATTTCTGCTTTAAAGCAAAATCAATGATCTTCCCGATCTCATCAATATTTTTCCCTTGTTGAAGCACTATCACGAGTGTCGTGGAAAGATTCAAAGCATTCAATTTCTCCAAAGCTTTCATCCGGATATCCGTAAGGTCTTTTCCTCTGAAATCCTCAAGGACTTCCGGTTTAAAAGAATCAAACTGGAGATAGATCTCGAATTCCGGGGCGTAGGTCGCCAGCTTTTCTGCAAAACCGGGATCATTGGCAATCCGGACGCCATTGGTATTTAACATTAAATGCTTGATCGGTTTCGACTTGGCAATATCCATGATCTTAAAGAAATCGGGATGTATCGTCGGCTCTCCCCCGCTGATCTGCACCACATCCGGCTCCCCTTCATTTTTAACGATGGTATCAAACATCGCTTCTATTTCTTCCAGGCTTCTGTGGCTTCCGTAATGGGGCGAAGACATCGCATAGCAGGTCGGACAAGTCAGATTACAGCGATCCGTAACCTCCACGATCGACAGGCAGCTGTGCTGCTCATGATCGACGCACAGGCCGCAGTCGTAGGGACATCCGTATTCTACATCAGTGCCGAAGTGAACCGGCATTTCCGAAGCTTTATTATAGTTCCTGATATTTTTGTAGTACTGGACATCAGAGGCGATCTTCGTTTTGAAAAACCCGTGATCCGGACATCTTTTCGTCATGAAAACAGCTTCGTCTTCAATAATGATCTTGGCGCCTACCCTTTTCAGGCATTCCGGGCAAAGACTGATGGTGTAGTCGTAATAGGTGTAGTTTCTTACTGGCATAAATACTCTTTTTATAAACTAAAGCCGCAGATGCAACCCCCTGCAATAAAAGTTAATATCCCGACAAGTATCCCTATCAGAGGCGCTTTAAAATTATATTTCTTTTCCGTATTGATAGCAGACATGATTCCTAAAATAAGGATCACGACCACGGAAACCATGATGATCACAATTCCTGCCCCGAGGAAAAACAGTCCGAATCCGGCGAGCTGCCCTCCTAAATTACCTACTTCCAATAATTTCATGTCTGTTCTTTTTGATTAGATAAATATAATAAATGATAATGAAAACACACACCAGCTGTATGGTACTTAAACCAAAAACAACAAGATATCTCGGCTTGATAAAATCCAGAAGGAATCTGAACGAGAAATAACAAAGCATAAACATCTGGAACAAAAATCCGGACCGGTAGCTGAAATTTCTCTGAAAATACCGTATCCATATAAACAGTGCCACTAAAAATACCATCTCGTATAAGGCTACCGGATGCCGCAGAATACCGTCTCCCAATTCCATTCCGAAAACCGACTCGGTAGGCAAGCCATAGGTTTCTTCATACACGCCGGTGAAAAAGCAGCCGATGCGGCCGATAAACATCGCGACAATTAAAGGATAAACCATCCTGTCGCCGGTACTCTCTTTCTTGCCGATGATCTTTTTCATGGTTTCCACGCCTATCAGACCTCCTGCGAGTCCCCCGACAATCGTGTTATTCAGCCACAGATAAGCCCACAGGTTAGGAGCTTTCATCAGGTCATCAGGTCTTTCCAGAGATCCGATCAGATGAGATCCGATCAAAGCGCCCAGCGTAGCTGCAATGAGAATCAGCAGTGAATTTACATTACTGAATTTTTCCTGATCATTCCTTTTTAAAAAAGTATAATACCGCATCCCCACAAAAATCCCCAGAGACTCTGTGATCGGATGCAGTAAAATGTCTTTACCGAAAATATGAAAGGTTACGGGGAAATCCATGGATTCAAATGTATTGCTTTTTAAAAACATTTACAGGCGTTTTGCATACTTTTCCTTCCCGAATGCTCTGCTAGATCCTAAAATAGGCTACTGAATGTCTCTTAATGCTTTTTAAACAAGTCTTTTTGCCTGGAAATTGAGTCTTTTTGCCTCGTCGTCCACTCTTTTTGCCTGGTTTTTCAGCCTTTGAGATTCATCAACGAGCCTTTTTGACTGGAAATTGAGTCTTTTAGGCTCAACGCTGAGTCTTTTGCCTCGTTGTCCACCCTTTTTGCCTGGTTTTCCAGCCTTTGAGATTCATCAACGAGCCTTTTTGACTGGAAATTGAGTCTTTTAGGCTCAACGTTGAATCTTTTGCCTCGTCGTTCACTTTTTTTGACTGGTTTTTCAACCTTTAAGATTCATCAACGAGCTTTTTTGCCTGGAATTCGAGTGTTTAAGCATGAAATTCAACCCTTTTTGCCTCATTTTTCAATCTTTGAGATTAGTCAACAAGCCTTTTTGCCTCGTCCTAAAAGTTTGGGTAACCTTTTTTTGCTACCGGAAATGGACAAAATAATTTTTATGCTCCAGAGGAGCAATATCTGTGTAGAAAAAAAACAATACAATATCGAAAGCACGCCGTAGGTGTGCTATGATAAGATAAAACTCCTACGGAGTTCCGGTACAGGATGCTGATATTGATCTACACAGATATTGCTCCGATGGAGCAAATCCTACGCTATGTTATAAACTACTTATGGTAAAAATAGGGGGTAATTTTGAGATTTATAATGAATCTTTTTCCTTATTTTTATTCAATAATATCCAAATTATGAGAATAGAAAATGATATAAAGCTGGGGTTTAAGGATGTCATGTTCCGTCCGAAACGTTCTACATTGAAATCCCGTTCGGAAGTTGATCTGGAAAGGGAATTTACCTTCAGGCACACTCAGAAAAAATGGAGCGGCATACCGGTTATTGCCGCGAATATGGATACGGTAGGGACTTTTGAGATGGCCGTAGAATTGGCTAAAGAAAAGATCATCACCGCCATTCACAAGCATTACACGCCTGAAGAATGGTCTCAGTTCCTGGATTCGCAGCCGGAAAGCATTTACCGGTATATTGCCTTAAGCACCGGGACCGGGAAACCGGATGAAGAGAAAATCAGGACGATCCTTGAAAAGCATCCGAAAATAGAGTTTCTCTGCATCGATGTGGCCAATGGCTACTCGGAACATTTTGTGGAATTTGTAAAGAAAGCCAGAACGAACTTTCCCGATAAAATCATTATTGCCGGGAATGTGGTAACCGGGGAAATGGTGGAAGAGCTTCTTCTCGTGGGTGCAGATATTATTAAAGTAGGTATCGGGCCGGGTTCGGTTTGTACCACCCGCGTGAAAACCGGTGTAGGATATCCCCAGCTTTCAGCGATTATTGAATGTGCCGATGCCGCACACGGACTGAAAGGCCATATCATTGCCGATGGCGGCTGTAAAGTTCCCGGCGATGTGGCGAAAGCTTTCGGAGGGGGTGCCGATTTTGTGATGCTGGGCGGAATGTTTGCGGGACACGACGAGAGCGGCGGCGAAATCGTAGAGGAAAACGGAAAGAAATACCGTCTTTTCTATGGAATGAGCTCACAGACCGCCATGGAAAAACATGCGGGAGGGGTCGCAGAATACAGGGCTTCGGAAGGGAAAACGGTAAAGGTTGCTTACAAAGGTCCGGTTTCGGAAACGGTAAAAGATATTCTTGGCGGCGTACGGTCTACCTGCACGTATGTCGGGGCTTCTACCCTGAAGGAACTTTCTAAAAGGACGACCTTTATCAGGGTTCAGGAACAGGAAAACCAGGTTTTTAAAGATTAATCCTAAAGCTTGCTGAAAGCATTTATAAAAAGCAAAAGCCGTCTCTTTGGACGGCTTTTGTTATGATTGCATGGGTTTAATATTTAAGTTAAAAGCCCTCCATCAACATTCAGGGTCTGGCCTGTGATGTAGGATGCCATTTCACTTCCTAAGAATACGCAGGCATTGGCGATATCGTGGGTCTGCCCCAGTCTTTTCATAGGGATGGCTTCGTTCCATTTTTCTTTGGCCTTGTCTTCAATAGCATCTGTCATTTCGGTCTGGATGAATCCCGGAGCGATGGCATTGCAACGGATATTTCTTGAGCCTAATTCCAGTGCTACGGATTTTGTAAAACCAATAACTCCGGCTTTTGAAGCTGCATAATTGGCCTGTCCTGCATTTCCGCTGATTCCTACCACGGAAGTCATATTGATGATTGATCCTTCTTTCGCCTTCATCATCGGCTTGATCACGGCTTTGGTAAGGTTGAATACGGAATCCAGGTTTACATTGATGACTCTGTCCCAGTCTTCTTTCGACATTCTCAGAAGGAGGTTGTCTTTGGTAATCCCCGCATTGTTGATGAGAATATCGATTTTTCCGAATTCTTTCATGACTTCATCTACCAATGTCTGGGCAGCATCAAAATCGGATGCATCCGACTGGTACCCCTTAATTTGAGTTACAGAACTTAAAGTGGCTTCTAATTCCTTAGCTTTATCAACAGATCCGGCGTAAGTGAAAGCAATTTTTGCTCCCTGCTGAGCGTACATTTCAGCAATTCCTTTTCCGATTCCTCTTGTAGCTCCTGTGATTAGCGCTACTTTTCCTTCTAATAGTTTCATATGATGACAATTATTTTCTTGATACCTTATTAACCGTTTTTTGACAACGGGCTAATATACATTATTTAGTTTTATAGAAATAAAACGGTGGGCAAAGATATTACAAAATGTTATTCATTGCATTTTAAATCACAGTTTTAGCATAAGTTTCTACCTGTTTTTTGTCATGCATTTTATCAGTCGATAAAATTCCGGTCTTTCTGCTCGGTGAAATAAATATACTGTGTTTCTTTTCCTCTGATGAGCTTTATTCCTTTTTTATCCTGAATGAATTTATCAAAAATAACTTCTGCCAACGGCTCATTTTTATGATTGGTAACGCCTAATTTATTTTCTTTTTTAACGATAAATTCATTGACTCCGGGAAATGTGGTGATATCATCATAGATAAACGGGACGACTTCCTTTCCGTCTTCATCCAGTATCCCGTAGAAATTGTCGATATTCCTGCCGATCAGCATGGGGTACATTTCCAGGGGTTTCATTTCTTTAAAGCCTTTCAATTCTACATACTGCCTGTCTTTTGGAGAAAGTCTGTAGTAGGTATCGCCTTTGCTCACAATAAGGGTATTGGGGAATATTTTCTCGATTTCATAATCTTCTTCCACTATATTCTTCAGGTCTTTATCCAGAATCTCTTCGTTGTCGTCCTTCCGAAGATACAGGTATTTGTCTCCTGCGATGGTAAGCCCTTCTATCCTGTCGTACTCCCTGGGAAAAACAATCTCCCCGTCGAGGCGTACTACTGCTGCTTTGGGATTGTTCTGGTCCTGCGAGGTTTTAAATAAACCATTAAAAACAGGGTTTACATAATGATAATCCAGATCATAGATCTTTCCTTCACGCTTTGAGAAGATGCTTACTTTATCGTTTTTGGTAAGGTAAATATATTCGCGTCCCACGAAGGCCTGATCATAGATTTCATCTGCAACCGGTTTTTCTTTTTCGTCGATGATTCCGTATTTGTTTGTCGTATTGTCGAAGGTGACGAGAAAAGGAAAAGCGTTGATATTATCTACGTTGTGCGTGGAAATTACCGTTAACGTTTTACCATTGTTGTCAATAACTTCCCCGGATTTTTCTCCGGTTGCGATATACGTCCGTCCTTTATAAAAACGGAGATCGGTGGAAAATTGCCTGTCGGACACCTGTTTTCCATCAAAATCATATATGAACCAGGCTCCGTTCTTTTTAACGAAAAACCTGTTTTCGCTGCCAAATTCGATCTTATCTGAAAAAGGGATGATCTGCTTTCCGTTGAAATCGTACACCGATTCTTTACCCTGTTTCGTATAGATCATCCGGTCTTTATTTTCCCATGTCCTGAATCTGAAATTATCCAATGGAATAAGTTCTTTTCCTTTTTCATCGATGAGAGCGGTTTTCCCGTTGGAATTTCCTGCTTTTACCCTCAGGATAAAACGGTCTTTCCATATTCTTGAAATCTCGCTTTTAAAGGGATAATCGAAGGTGATGTTGCCTAATGAATCTACAATTCCCGATTTTCCGGTTTTGGCGTCGCTGATCATTCCGTAGCCTTTGGTGTAGGAACGTACTTCTTTTCCGATTTTTTTTGTTAAAAGTATCTGTTTATACTGATCCGTCTGTCCGAAGCAAACCGACGAAAACAGCACGAAAATTAATTTTTTCAATTAAATGGAATTATTTACGATGAGAACGATCTCACCTTTTAGGGTTTTGCTTTTTGAGAATTCAATGAGTTCAATAATTGTTCCGCGCTTTGTTTCTTCGAATTTTTTTGAAATTTCGCGGCTCAGGCTTATTTTGGTTTCTTCGCCGAAGAATTCCCGGATCTGCTCGAGCGTGGTGTTTATTTTATGAGGGCTTTCGTAAAGAACGATTGTTTTTTTCTCTTCGGCAAGCTGCTTCAGCCTGGTTTGTCTTCCTTTTTTCTGTGGCAGGAATCCTGCGAAAAGAAACTCATTATTTGGGAGCCCCGAAACCACCAAAGCAGGGACAAAAGCCGTTGCTCCCGGCAGACAGATCATCTCAATATGGTGATCGGATCCGGCTTTTGCAAGCAAATACCCGGGATCTGAAATTCCGGGGGTTCCGGCATCGGTGATGATGGCAATATTCTGCCCGCTTTTAAGGTCTGTAATTACTTTTTCCGTAGCCTGATGCTCGTTATGAAGATGATACGATTTTAAAGGCTTTGAAATCTCAAAATGCTTCAGAAGGATTCCGGAAGTCCTGGTATCTTCACACAATATATAATCTACCTCCTTCAGTACACTGACCGCTCTGTAGGTCATATCTTCCAGGTTCCCGATGGGTGTGGGAACAAAATATAGAATTCCGCTCAAAATTACGTTATAAGAATTTATTTTCTACCAATATCCAGAGTCTCTGGGCATATTCATCCACTTTATTCCACTTTTTAGAATAATAAAGGTCACTCAGGTATTCTTTCGCGTCTTCAAGGTTATTAAAGCTGTTGAGATTAGCGACCACTTCGTTGAGTTCAGACTGGCTTCCGCCAAAAAGGGTTTTTGAGAAAGCAATCCTGTCATTAAGATCCAGTTTAAATTCAGGCTTTTTCTTTTCGGCTTCCATAAAATCGGTCGGAATATTTGTTTTTAAAATACTCCCTGAATCTTCTTTTTTCTCAGCAGGAACTGTCTTTTCTTCAAATAAACTTCTTTCAAGATGATCATCATCAAAAAGGGTCTGAACTGCTTTTAAACCTTTAATATGAGCCAGTTTTATTTTTTTCTCCTGCTGATAGGCTTCAAGGTTTTCGAAACTTTCATCGGACGCAGGTTTTTCTTTTTCAGACGCGGTAGCAGGCCTGTCGATATCCACGATCTTTCTTCGGTCGTTGATCTCTGCCAGAACGGTTCGTTCCTGTTGTTCCTCTACTGCGGCTTCATGTTTTATTTCCGTTAAAATATTTTCTACACCGGAGGTATCCGTAGCCATTTCTCCATGTTCAATCATGGCACCGGAAACGGTAAAATGCTCTTCATTTTCTTCAATCAGGAGATCTTCTTCGATAGACTCCGTATCGAAAATACTGGGAATAATCTCATTGACTTCCTGGCTGTCCTCGCCTTTTTTACCGGCATCGAAATGATCCCTGATATTTTCTTCCGATTCAAAATCATTGGTTTCACCCTGGTGATCAGAGACTTCGTTTTCAAATTCGTCAATTTCGTTCAGCTGGTTATTAAAAACGGCTTCTTCTTCGGTATTTTCATCATTAAACATTTCTTCGTCGAGATCCTCTTCATGATCCGGTTCTGCATCGGCCAATATTCTTTCTTCATCTACAAAATTTAATGTGTCGTCGGCCTGACCGGAAATTTCGTGCTCATCCATTTCTTTCATCTGCTCATTGAAAATATCATCAATACTTTCTGCAGTATCAATCTCATGGTCAGGGGAAATCTCAGATTCGGGATTTTCTTCAACAAAATCAACCAGGGCTTCGTGAAGTTCTCCTTCTACAATTTCATTCAGCTGATTGTTGAAAATCGCTTCTTCTTCCGTAACCTGGCCCGAATATTCTTCATTATTTCCGATCTCATTGAGCTGATTATTAAAGATGGCCTCTTCCTCCTCGATCTCAATATTCATGTCCTGAACGGGAATTGAGGAAAAATTTTCGTGTTTTCTGTCGGTGGAAGAAAAATTTTCATCCCCGAAATTCGCTAAATTTTTTTCAAGCAGGCGTAAAAACGAAATCCTGTTGGCAAGCTCATCTACAAGATCCTGCCTGGACACAAACTCGTCTACATCGCTTATTTTATCCAGAATAGCGATGATATTCTTGGATTCAAAAAAAATCTTTTCCTTTAAATCTTGGATGTTTTGCATATAAGAATCTTGTTAAAAAATTGCTTACTTTTGATGTTAAAAATATACGGCTAATTTAACAAATGTTTTTAGAAAATACAATTAATCATTCCAAACAAAGTGGTTGGATGGAAGTTATTTGTGGCTCAATGTTTTCCGGCAAAACCGAAGAGTTGATCAGGAGGCTGAGAAGAGCAGAAATGGCGGGGCAGAATGTGGAAATTTTTAAACCTAAACTCGATACACGATATTCTGAGGAAGATGTTATTTCTCACAATCAGAATAAAATCCGAAGTACGCCGGTAGAAAATCCCAATGAGATTATTTTACTGGCATCCAACTGTGATGTGGTGGGAATTGATGAAGCTCAATTTTTCGATGAAGGCATTGTGGATGTAGCCAATCAGCTGGCAAACAGCGGAATCCGTGTGGTAATTGCCGGACTGGATATGGACTTTTTGGGACGACCTTTCGGGCCGATGCCGAACCTTATGGCTACCGCCGAATATGTAACGAAAGTACATGCGATCTGCCGGAGAACAGGAAATCTTGCCAATTATTCCATGAGGACTTCATCGGGAAGAGATTTGGTAGAACTCGGAGAAACAGAGTCTTATGATGCGGTAAGCCGTAGCGTTTTTGTAGAGGAAGTTTTAAATAAAAAATAATTTGATATCAAAATTATTATTATTTTTACTTAAAATATAATAGTAAAAACTATCGGAAAATGATATTAGAGATTAAAAATTATATAAAGATCAGCAATTCGATTGATGAGATCCTGAAAAATTCACCCTTTAAGATGAAGTATATCATTGAACAGAGCGGGATTTCCGAACCTACCTTTTTCCGGAAGATGAAGGAGAAGAAATTTCTGCCGGAAGAGTTGCTGAGGATTGCGGAAATTATTGAGCCTGAAATGTCGCTCCTGCAATCTCTTGAAGAGGCAGAAAAAGATTTTGAGAAAGGCATTTACTATTCCCATGATGAAGTAATGAAACTTTCTGAAGAACGCTTTGTGAAAAAATATGGAAATAAAGTGGTCTAGATTTGCACTACAGGATCTGGAACAGATAGAAAATTATATCGGGAACAGATTTTCTTATAGGGAATACCGGAATTTCATCGATATTCTTAATCATAAAATAGGATTGATCCTTGACAGAAAGGTAATCTTTCAGAAACTGGAGAAATTTCCCGGCTATCATAAGCTTTTAATTACCGAACAGACAACGCTTATTTACAAATTAGAACCGGACTTCCTGAAGATATTACGTTTGTATAATAATTATCAGCATGAAGACAAAAAATTTATCATAGACGATTTATAAATGAATTATACTGGAGAAGATATTGTAAGGATCACCCATGCAAAAGTTGTAGGGGACGGAAGTTTAACGGTCAGAAACATTGCTTTTGACAGCAGGATTATTTATTCTACCAAAAATACGGCTTTTATCGCCATCAATACATCTAAAAATTCCGGAGAAAAATTTATCGAATCTGCGATTGACAGAGGCATCAGTATCATAATTTCCGAACACCATTACCCTCAGTTTGAAAATATCACCTGGATCATCACAGAAAATACGGTAGAATTTCTTCAGAAACTGGCCAGGTATCACGTTGAAAATTCCCACTTAAAATCCATCGGAATCACAGGAAGTAATGGGAAAACTATTTTAAAAGAATGGCTGTATCAATGCCTTTGGAATGAATTTTCAACCGTAAAAAGCCCAAAAAGCTTCAATTCGCAGATCGGTCTTCCATTATCTCTGCTTCAGATTAATCCTTCCCATCAATTGGGGATTTTCGAAGTGGGAATTTCCAAACCTGATGAGATGGAGAAACTGGAAAATATTTTTCATCCCCAGATCGGTTTACTGACGCATATCGGAACAGCACACCTTGCTAATTTTGCTTCAGAGGAGAATTTGATTGATGAAAAAATCAAGCTTTTCAAAAATTCCGAAGTCATCATTTATAATGGAGATAACAGCTTGGTTGATAAAAAGATAAAGACGTTATATTCAGGTAAAAAATTAATTTCATACGGCTTCAGAGAAGATAACCATGTCTATTTTAAAAATATTAATTCCAAAGATGAAAATGTAATTGTCCAGTACTTTGGTGAAGAAATTTCTTTTCCTGTCCACCAGAGAGATGAAGCGACTTTAACGAATGCGTTGGCACTTCTGACTGTCCTAAAGGAACTTGGCATCGAAAATAATAGAATTGTTGAAAAAATAAATGCTTTAAAGGCTGTAGAAATGCGACTTGAAGCCATTGAAGGCATCAAAAACAATATCGTTATCAATGATTCTTTTAATCTCGATCTGGACTCACTGAAAACAGCACTGCAGTTTTTGAATGAATACAACAAGCCTAAAAAATCTCTGGTATTAACCGATATCGTTGGGGTTAATTCAAATTCAAAAGAGTTGTATGAGGAGGTTTCAGAATTGGTCAATGAACAGAAATTTGATTTTGTTTTCCTGATCGGTGATGAAATATCAAAATTTAGTGAATTATTTAAATCTAAAACGTTTACTTTTATTAACACTCAGGAATTAATTGAAAGCAAGCATCTTACAGAAATTGAAAATCAGATCATCTTATTAAAAGGAGCACGAAAATTTGAAATCGAAAGACTTAAAGATATTCTTGAACTTCGAAAGCATGATACTGTTCTGGAAGTCAATCTTAATGCTATCCTCCATAATATCAATTTTCATAAATCTTTACTGAAACCGGGTACAAAAATGATGGCCATGGTAAAGGCAAACGCCTATGGACTCGGAAGCTACGAGATTTCTGAATTTCTGCAGCATCATCACATCGATTATCTAGGCGTTGCTTTCGCCGATGAAGGTGTCGAACTGCGTAAAAAAGGAATTACGGTTCCTATTGTTGTCATGAATCCGGAGCAGCATAGCTATGAAACGGTGATTGCCTATAATCTCGAGCCGGAAATTTACAGTTTCAGGGTCCTGGAATTATTTTATGAAGCCTTGCAAAAATCCGGTAATGATCAAAAATATCACATCCATATTAAACTGGAAACCGGAATGCATCGTCTTGGTTTTAAGGATTTTGAATTAGATCAGCTCATACAGACTTTAGCAGATAAAAACTTGAAAGTACAAAGTATTTTCAGTCATCTTTCGTCATCTGATGTACCAGCTGAGAAAGAATTTACCCTTCATCAACTGGAAACATTTGAAAAAAACTCATCTTATCTGATAAAAAACCTGGGATATACCCCGATTCGTCACATCCTTAATTCATCAGGAATTACAAATTACACACAATATCAGTACGATATGGTACGGATTGGAATTGGAATGCTAGGAGAATCACCAAATAGTGAAATACAGAAACAGCTACGTTCTGTGGTAAGTTTTAAAACTGTCATTTCTCAGATTTCCACTGTAGAAGACGGAGAATCAGTAGGCTACAGCAGGAAATTCAGAACAGACCATACTACCAGAATAGCCACCATTCCGGTAGGATATGCAGACGGAATACCCAGGCTGATCGGAAACCAGGTTGGCCACGTAGGAATCAATAAGACTCTTGCCCCTATTGTAGGAAATATATGCATGGATATGATGATGATTAATATTGATCATATTCCTCATGTAAAAGAAGGCGATACTGTTACAGTGTTCAATGCAAAACCTACCCTGAAAGATTTTGCCGGATACTGTAAAACCATTACCTATGAAATATTAACCTCTATTTCACCCCGCGTGAAAAGAATTTACATAAAAGATTAATTTATGAGAAAGCTTCTGATTCTTTTATTGGCATTTCAGATATTTTTTATCCCGGCACAGGTAAAAAAAGATCTCGTAATCCCTAAAAATCCGAGAATCGGGCTATCCCTTGCCGGCGGAGGAGCTAAAGGATTTTCTCACGTCGGTGTGCTTAAAGTATTGGATTCCTTAGGAATAAAGGTAGATTACATAGCCGGAACCAGCATGGGAGCCATTGTAGGAGGCCTCTATGCTTCAGGGTATTCCGGGAAGGAAATCGAAAAGATTGTTATGGATACAGATTTCTATTCCTTAATCATGGATCCAAAGGCCACAAGACAGGAAGCCACTTTCTTTAACAAATCTGTCGACAAATATCTGCTTACAATTCCTCTTAAAGATGGAAAGATATCACTCCCCTCTTCTATCAGCACAGGACAAAAGAATGTTTATTTATTAAAGGAGCTTTTCAAAAATGTCTCCAATATCAATGACTTTTCAAAACTGCCGATTCCTTTCATGTGCGTGGCTACGAACCTGGAAAGCGGAAATATGGAGATCTTTGAAAAAGGAGATCTTGTACAGTCGATCATGGCCAGTTCGGCATTCCCTTCTTTAATGGATCCCGTAAAAATTGGTGACAGCATTTACATCGATGGTGCAATGACCGTTAATTACCCTTCAAAACCTTTAAAAGACAAAGGAATTGATATTGTCATTGGTGTAGATCTTAATCAGGATCTTTCTAAAAGAGAAGACCTGGGAAGCATCATTTCGATTTTGAATCAGGTCATTGATTTCGGAATAAAAAAAGACACTAGGAGGCAATACAAATACACCGATATCAATATTAAGCCCAATCTCCAGGGAATGACTGCCACCAGCTATGATGAGAAGAAAAAAATTCTCGACAGCGGCTATGCAGAAGGACTTAAATATTCAAAGATACTGGATGAGCTTCCCAAACGCCCGTTTGACCGCCTCAGACAGCGCATAAATCCCATTTATAGCAACGTATATAAGATAGACAGTATTTCGATAGAAGGAGGGCGAATTTACGGCCAGAATTACGTTCTGGGGAAGATGGGACTGCGCCTTCCCTCCATGCAGACTTACGGAAGCATCAATAAGAAGATTGATAAGCTTGTAGCCACCAACAATTATAAATTTATCAATTATGATATTGTTTCGGAAAATGATGCCAATTACCTGAAATTATATGTCACCGAAGATAACGCCCGCCACTTCCTGAAATTTGGCCTTCACTACGACGAAATATTTAAAACAGGACTTCTCGTTAATTATTCCGCAAAACGTCTCCTCTTCAGAAATTCAAATCTCTCCCTGGATGTTATCGTAGGTGATAAACCACGATATTATTTAAACTATTTTATAGACAACGGATATATTCCTGGATTTGGGATTTATTCATCGGGGATGAGCTTTAATCTGAAAGACATTAATAACTACGAGATAGAAAAATGGACCTGGTTGCGCAATGAGGCTTATATACAGTCGATCTGGAAAGATAAATTTGCCGTCGGCGCAGGCATCAGCCATGATTATTTTGAAGCAGAATCCAATGGAAACAATCTGCGCACTAACCGTTTTCTGAATCCTTATGCATTCCTGAAAAGCGATACCCAAAACGATAAAGACTTCTCTACCCGTGGTATTTATATCAATGCTGAAGGCAAGGTAATAGACCTTCTCAAATCTGCGGTTGAAAAAAGACTGGTCCAGGTGAAAGCAGACATCCGAATTAATATCCCTCTTTCCAAACAGTTTGCTTATCGTCTTAATCTTTATGGAGGAATTACGATTGGTGAAAACCTTCCGGCATTTTACCAGTACCGGCTGGGAGGAATATTTGAACAGAATATTGTGAATTTCCGAAGTTTCTCCGGTTTTTACTTCGCACAGCTGAACAGCAATAATGTCGTTCTCATTTCAAACGATCTGCAGTTTAAATTCAATAAAAACTATTTCATCAGCGGAAACTTTTCATTCGCGAATCTTTCAGACGATATAAGTTTTGAAGACGCCGTTAAACTTAATTACAGCTCGGTTGGACTTACCGCCGGGTACAAGTCTCCGTTTGGACAGATCAAAATAAACTTCAGCCACTCACTCAAAAATAATCAAAAAGGCATATTCAGTATAATTTTAGGACACTGGTTTTAATACGATGATACAATTCTTTTACGAAAATTTACCCGAAACTGTTAATCCGGCATATAAAACATGGCTGGAAGATATTATCTTTTCAGAAGATAAAAAGCTTGGTGAAATCAATTATATATTCTGTGACGATGAATATTTATTGAAAGTAAACCAGGATTATCTGCAGCATGACTATTACACAGACATCATTACTTTCGACTATGTAAAAGGCAAGACTATAAGCGGAGAGATTTTTGTATCTTTGCAGCGCATTTCAGACAATGCTTCTACCCTTTCAAAAGAATATGAAGAAGAATTGAGACGAGTGTTGGCGCATGGTATTCTACATCTTTCAGGATATAAAGATAAGACTCGGGAAGAAGAACAGCTCATGCGTAGCAAAGAAGATTTTTATTTAGCCAGATATTAGTCAAAAATTAGAAATAGGGTATTTTTATTTCATTTGATTTTTAGGAGCTATTTCCCGCTCTCCGCACTCGCTATTTTCTTTTTTAGGAAAAAGAAAATGAGCTCATACAACTGCTGCGATCGGGGCTAAAAAGACGTATTACAGGCGATTTAAAGCCGCAATTTCGAATAATGTTTCACGTGAAACATTTATAAATAAAATTAAAATTTAAAGCTTAAAACAAGCAATAAAAATGATATCAGAAATATATGATGTAATTGTAGTCGGTGCAGGTCATGCAGGATGTGAAGCAGCGGCAGCAGCAGCCAACTTAGGTTCAAAAACGCTGCTCATTACAATGAACATGCAGACGATCGGGCAGATGAGCTGCAATCCCGCCATGGGAGGTATTGCCAAAGGACAGATTGTCCGTGAGATCGACGCCATGGGAGGCTATTCAGGAATTGTAGCCGATAAATCTGCCATACAATTTAAAATGCTTAACCTTTCAAAAGGTCCGGCCATGTGGTCTCCAAGAACACAGAATGACCGTATGCTATTTGCTGAAGAATGGCGTTTAGCACTGGAAAACACTCCCAATCTTGACTTTTTCCAAGATATGGTGAAGCAACTTATTGTAGAAAACAACCAGGTTACAGGAGTAGTGACCTCATTGGGAATAGAAATAAAAAGCCGTTCCGTAGTACTTACCAACGGTACATTCCTTAACGGCCTTATCCACGTTGGCGATAAGCAGCTGGGCGGTGGCAGAATGGGCGAACCAAGAGCTTTCGGAATAACAGAACAACTGGTTTCTTTAGGATTTGAGGCCGGAAGAATGAAGACCGGTACTCCACCGAGGGTAGACGGCAGAAGCTTGGATTACTCTAAAATGGAAGAACAGAAAGGTGATGAAAATCCTCAAAAATTCAGCTATTTAGATACTCCGAGATTAACCAAACAATTAAGCTGCCATATCGTTTATACCAATGAAACAGTACATGATATTTTACGTGAAGGGTTTGACAGAAGCCCCATGTTTAATGGTACAATACAAAGTTTAGGGCCACGATATTGCCCAAGTATTGAAGATAAAATCAACCGTTTTGCAGAAAGGAACCGACATCAGTTATTTGTGGAGCCGGAAGGGTGGAAAACAATAGAAATCTATGTCAACGGTTTCAGTTCTTCCTTACCTGAAGACGTACAGATTAAGGCCATGAAGCACATTCCGGGGTTTGAAAATGTAAAAGTATTCCGTCCGGGTTATGCAATTGAATACGACTACTTCCCTCCTACCCAGTTGAAGCATACCTTGGAGACCAAAATCATCGATAATTTATATTTTGCAGGGCAGATCAACGGGACCACAGGATACGAAGAAGCAGCCGGGCAAGGTCTTATTGCAGGAATTAATGCACACAATAAGGTACACGAAAAAGAAGAATTTATCCTTAACCGTGATGAAGCCTACATTGGTGTTTTGATTGATGACCTGATCACCAAAGGTACAGAAGAACCATACCGAATGTTTACTTCCAGAGCCGAATACCGTCTTCTTTTAAGACAGGATAATGCAGATATTCGATTGACGAAAAAAGCATTTGATCTGGGATTGGCAAAAGAAGACAGATTAAAACGTGTTGAAGAGAAAGTCACTAAGAGTGAGGAACTTGAAAGCTTTTTAAGAGAAACTTCTTTAAAACCGGGAATCATAAACCCTATATTAGAATCTATTGAGAGCAGCCCTGTCGACCAGGCATACAGAGCTGCGCAGATCCTGACAAGACCTAATATGACCCTCGAAAAATTGGATGAGATTGATTTTATCAGCGAAATTTCTTCAGGATATGATGATGAAGTAAGAGAACAGGCAGAAGTAAATATTAAATACAGAGGATATATCGAAAAGGAAAAAGAAAATGTTGCCAAACTTAACAGACTGGAAAATATAAAAATTCCTGATGATTTTGATTATTCAAAAATTTCAAGTCTTTCAGCAGAAGCTAAACAAAAAATGTCGAATATAAGACCAAAAACAATTGCGCAGGCCGGAAGAATAAGCGGTGTCTCCCCTGCCGATATTAACGTTTTAATTGTCTATTTAGGCCGTTAAATGATAAATGTTTCACGTGAAACATAATTAATTTTAAAGCGGAAATTAAGGTATTTATGAGCTTTAAAAACGATAAATATCTCAATGCATACAGAATTTAAATACAATGAAAATTAAAGATCATTTTCTTTCACAGGAAATATTTGAAATTAAAGAAACCGAAACAAAAGGAGTTTTCAAAACCTCCCCTATCCCGCAAAATATTTCAAAGTATTATGAAAGTGAAGACTATATTTCACATCACCAGGATTCGGGAAGTTTGAAAGAAAAACTCTATAAATTTCTGCAGTCTTTTAATTTACAGTATAAAAAAACAATTCTTCTGGATCGAATTCAAAAGGGTTCAAAAGTTTTAGACTACGGATGTGGTGCCGGTGAATTTGTAAAATATATCGAAAATGATTTCCATACTTTCGGCTTTGAACCCGATGAAGATGCCCGGAAAGCAGCACAATCCAAAACCTCAAAAGCCTTCATTGTCGATACTCTGGATGACATAGAAGATCACAGCCTGGATGCCATCACTTTATGGCATGTATTCGAGCACATTGAAAATCAGGATGAGATGCTGGAGATTTTCAATAAAAAATTAAACGATAAAGGACTCCTGATTATTGCTGTTCCCAACCCTACTTCTTATGATGCAAAACATTACAAAGAATATTGGGCAGCATACGATGTTCCCAGACATGTTTATCATTTCTCCAAAAAAGGAATGGAAAATCTGATCTCAAAAAAACCAAATTGGAAATTAAGAAAAATAAAGCCTTTGGTTTTAGATTCCTATTATATCTCGATGTTGAGCGAAAAATACAAAAAATCATCTCTATTTTGGCTAAAAGCAGTAATCCTGGGAACGATTTCTAACATAAACGCCTTTTTTTCTTCGCAATTTTCAAGTTTGATATACATTATCGAAAAAAAGTAGAAAATCGAAATTTAACCTATTTCTATAAGCCGAATTTCACCCTTTCCTCATAAAAAATTATAAAACTCATCAAAATTGATGAGTTTTATTTTTGAAAATAGACCTAAAGATTTCACTAAAAATATAAATTTGCGAAGTTTATTAAATACATCAAAAATATAATTATACATTTCAATCCATTTAATAAAAAATCCACTGAAATAATCAGTGGAATTTTATATAGAAAATTATTTCTTAACTATTAATAGCAGCCACACCCGGAAGCTCAAGACCTTCCAGACTTTCCAGCATCGCTCCTCCACCGGTAGAAACGTAGCTCACTTTTTCGTCATATCCAAATTGCTTCACAAAGGCTACGCTGTCTCCCCCGCCCACTAATGAGAATGCTCCAAGCTTTGTAGCTTCTGCAATGCTGTCACCAAGGGCAACTGTTCCGGCTGAGAAGTTCGACATTTCGAAAACACCAATTGGCCCGTTCCAAAGAATGGTTCTGGAATCAAGAAGAACATCATTGAACTGGTCTCTTGATTTCGGTCCTGCATCCATTCCCATCCAACCTTCAGGAATAGCGTAGATATCAGATTCTTTCCTTTCCGCATCGTTACTGAAACTTTCTGCAATAATGGTGTCGGAAGGAAGATATACTTTGACATTGTGTTCTTTCGCTTTTCCTAAGATCTCGAGTGCTAAAGGTAATTTATCTTCTTCCACCAATGAAGTTCCGATCTTACCACCTAAAGCTTTAATAAAGGTAAAAGCCATCCCGCCACCGATGATCAGATTGTCTACTGCAGGAAGGATATTCTCAATAATCGTAATTTTCGTAGAAACTTTAGAACCGCCAAGTATTGCAGTCACAGGACGTTCCCCAGATTTTAAAACTTTATCAATAGCCTGAAGCTCTTTGGCCATTAGCAAACCGAAAAATTTAGTTGAAGGGAAAAATTTGGCAATTACTGCTGTTGAAGCATGTGCTCTGTGAGCCGTACCAAAGGCATCGTTCACATAGGCCTCCCCTAATTTGGAAAGTTTTTCTGCAAAAGTTTCATCCCCCTTCTCTTCTTCATTATGAAAACGGAGGTTCTCCAAAAGGAGTATCTCTCCTGCCTGAAGATCTGAAGCAGCCTGTTGTGCTTTCTCACCGATACACTCATCAACAAATTTCACTTCATGCCCCAAAACAGATGAAACTTCACCTACAATATGCTTCAGCGAAAACTCGTCTTTCACCTCTCCTTTGGGTCTTCCAAGATGGGCCATAAGAATCACAGCTCCTCCATCCTGAAGGATTTTATCCACCGTTGGTTTTACGGCTACAATTCTTGTATTATCGGTGACTTTGAGCTGATCGTCCTGGGGAACGTTAAAATCCACCCTTACCAGGGCTTTTTTACCGTTAAAATTGAAATCATTGATTGTTTTCATATATACATTTATAATATTTCTAGGTTTCATGCAGACAGCAATGCAAACAGTGCACATACGCACTCTCCCACTGGCAGCCCCATTTTTATCGTTGATTTTTACTTTCACAAATGTAAGATTTTAAATTTTTCGAATTGCCGCAACCCTGGAAAAGTTTTCAGAAAAGTTTCCCGCAAACCCAACAAACAACTATCAACAATTTTTTTCTCTTTAAAAAAAAGAATATGTCATTGTTGTTGAGTGTTGTGAATTTAGGGGATAAGTTTTTGTTAAAATTTTCATAACACTTAATTTGATATTCAATTCACATTTTATTTACATTGTAATTTGTTGTAAATCTGATTTTTCAGACGGTTACTAACAAATATTGATAACTTTTCCCCAATTTCCTTTATTGATAAGTGATTTCGGGAAAAACTCAGCAATTCGTGCAAAAAAGTTTTTTGAAAATTTTAACAATTTTTTTGGTCGGATATTTCATTACACATTTTTCCAATGTTACGAAACATTTATTTTGCAAGAGTTATCCACAGTTATTCACAATGCTTTTCACAATTTACTCCCGAAAGACTAACAGACATTGTTATTATTCTTACCTTTGTTAGGAAATAAATCTGGAAAGACTAAATAAAACGGTTATGAAAAGAAAAATTGCGCTGGCAGCTGACCATGCTGGTTTCGAATATAAAGAGATTGTGAAAAACTATCTTTCGGAAAGGTTTGAGATTCAGGATTTTGGAGCGTTTTCCACAGACAGTGTGGATTATCCTGACTTCGTGCATCCCGCAGCGACTTCAGTGGAAAATGGAGAGAATGAACTGGGAATCTTATTCTGCGGAAGCGGAAACGGGGTTCAGATTACCGCTAACAAACATCAGAAGATCCGTTGTGCCCTGTGCTGGATGCCGGAGATCGCTTCCCTGGCGAGACAGCATAATGATGCCAATATGATTTCAATACCTGCACGTTTCATTTCAAAAGAATTAGCAATCGAAATCGTTGAGAAATTCCTGTCTACGGATTTTGAAGGCGGCAGACACCAGAATAGAGTTGATAAGATCGCATACTGTTAAAATATAAAGGCTTGTAAATCAAATTACAAGCCTTATTTATTTTTTATTTTGTATATTTGCAGCGTCCGACAGAAGTTACCATCTGTCATTTCCATTAAACCTGTTATCATATTTAATAAAGGTTTTCCCCTACACTTCTCCATTTTTGTATTAAATTTATACAATACTAAAGTTCTTACGGTAAAAAATCTGGAAAGAAAATTGATAGTAGTGTATCAAAATAGTACCACACCTATCTTTTACAATAACTATTATTGGCGAGGAAATTCTGCGTGATTTCAATACGATTCAATAAAGTTAATGGAGAAAAATTTAAAATTTAAAAATTAATGAAAAAGAAAAAATATATAAGTCAGAAAAACGATCATAAATTACAGGAAATCGGAAGATTGATCTTGCGGTTTATGAATGAAAATTCCACGAAAGTTTACAATTACAAGCAAATTTCAGATGGAATTGATTATAAAAATCCAAGACAGCGGGAGCTTGTCATTCAGGCTCTGCATAAATTGCAGGCTGCTGAGAGAATTAAAGAAACCGAAAAAGGTAAATATATTGTCAATCTTAATATCAAAGGAACTTTAACGGGAATCATTGATTTTAACCAGTCAGGAAACGCTTATGTGAATGTTGACGGGTTGGAAGACGATATCTTTATCCATTCCAAAAATGTAAAAGATGCCTTACAGGGTGATAAAGTCTTAATCGTTACCTACACTTATAAAGGCAAAAAACTTGAAGGCTCAGTACTGGAAGTGCTGGAACGTACAAGGACAGAATTTGTAGGAACCCTGCAGGTGGTTCCTCACAAGGATTTTGGATTTGTCGTTTGTGATAAAAAGACCATCAACACCGATATTTTTATTCCGAAAGGAAAATTCGGAGGGGCTGAAGACGGAAATAAAGTCGTGGTAAAAATGACGGAATGGAAGCCTGGCGACAAAAATCCTGAAGGAGAAATCATACAGGTTCTGGGTGCTCCGGGAGAGCATGAAACAGAGATTCATTCTATTCTTGCAGAATATGGTTTGCCATATCAATTTCCTGAAGAAGTGGAAAGAGATGCCGACAAAATCGACCGTAGCATCAATGATGAGGAAGTAGCCAAACGTTGGGACATGCGCGGGATCACTACTTTTACAATTGACCCTAAAGACGCAAAGGATTTTGATGATGCCCTGTCCATTCGGAAACTGGAAAACGGAAACTGGGAAATAGGCGTTCATATTGCCGATGTTTCTCATTACGTGGTTCCGGGAACCATTCTGGATGATGAAGCGTATCAGAGAGCAACATCAGTATATCTGGTAGACCGTGTAGTGCCGATGCTTCCTGAAGTATTGAGTAATGACGTCTGTTCACTTCGTCCGCATGAAGATAAATTTACATTTTCAGCGGTTTTTGAACTGGATGATGATGCTAAAATTAAAAAACAGTGGTTTGGAAGAACCGTGATTCATTCCGACAGGAGGTTTACCTATGAAGAAGCCCAGGAGCGAATTGAAACAAAAGAAGGCGATTATCAGGAAGAAATCAATGTTCTTGATCGATTGGCTAAAATAATGCGTGCAGAGCGTATCCGCCAGGGTGCGATCACTTTCGACAGAAGTGAAGTCCGTTTCAATCTTGATGAAAACAATGAGCCGATCGGTGTATACTTTAAGATCAGCAAAGATTCCAATCACCTGATCGAGGAATTTATGTTGCTGGCAAATAAGAAAGTTTCCGAATTTGTTTCATTAAATAAAAAAGGAGATATTAGTCAGAATACCTTTATTTACAGGGTTCACGACGATCCGGATCCTGCGAAATTAGAGTCATTGAGAGATTTTGTTTCAACATTCGGATATAAAATGGATTTGGCCAATACCAAAAAAGTAGCAGAATCATTGAACAGGTTATTGCACGACGTTAAAGGAAAAGGCGAAGAAAATATGATCGAAACCCTTGCGATGAGAAGTATGAGTAAGGCCGTATATTCCACAGAACCGATTGGGCATTACGGACTTGGTTTCGATTACTACAGCCACTTCACCTCTCCGATCCGACGTTATCCCGATCTTATAGCACACCGGCTGCTGCAGCATTATCTGGACGGAGGAAAATCACCGAATAAAGCGGAAATTGAAGAAAAAGCAAAACACTGCAGCTCCATGGAACGCCTCGCTGCTGATGCAGAAAGAGATTCCATCAAATTCATGCAGGTGAAATTTATGGAAAAGCATTTGGGAGAAACATTCACCGGAGTGATTTCAGGTGTGGCAGAGTTTGGTTTCTGGGTAGAGATTCCTGAAAACGGTGCGGAAGGTTTAATTAAATTAAGAGATCTTGTTGATGATTCCTATTCATACGATGCCAAGACCCACGCGGTCTACGGCATGAGACACGGAAAAAGATACCAGCTCGGAGATCAGGTACAGATCAAGGTGGTGAAAGCCAATCTGATTCAGAAACAGCTGGATTTTAAGATTGTTGAATAATTACCAAAATTGATAATTACATTGTTTCTAAAGCGAAGGATGCATAAAGGCAATTATCATTAATTTAAAATAATTTACAAAATTCCGTTTTACATATCTTGTGAAACGGAATTTTTTTTAGTTTAAAAAGATCAGGATCCGGATTAAAATTATTTTAAATAAAGCTTTTCTCAAATCCTGAGTTATTGAATAATTAAATCAAAAGTTTAAATTTGTATAAATGAATGAAAATGTCGACTTTTCATTTAAAAAATTACTTAATGTTTGAACTTATATTATCTGCCGTCGTATTAGGATTCATGCTGAGTCTGGTTTTTATAGGACCCATTTTTTTCCTTTTGATCGAAACCAGCTTCTCCAGGGGGCCGAAACATGCATTAGCTTTGGATATCGGAGTCATTTCGGCAGATCTTCTCTGCATATTGGCCGCTTACTACGCAAGTGCGGATATTGTAACATTAATCGATAAACATCCCGGATTTTATAGGATTACGGCCATTCTCATCTTCGTATACGGAATTGTGATGATGGTCACGAAAACAAAAATGCATATTCCTGGGGAAGAAAAATTTATCAATCAGAATTACTTCAAAACCTTCATCAATGGCTTTTTCTTCAATCTTCTGAATGTTGGGGTTATCCTTTTCTGGCTGGTAACGGTAATTTCCGTGCGAAATCAGTATCCCGACACCGGCAATTTTATTTTGTACATCGGCACCGTGATCGCTACTTATCTCTGTATCGACCTTGCGAAGATTTTTCTGGCCAAACAGTTTCACGACAAGCTTACCCAGAAGCTGGCCAATAAAATCAGAAGAATTGTGGGCGGAATACTTATTGTTTTCAGTTTCTTTATATTTCTGCAGAGTTTTAAAAAATTCAACCAGTTTGACAGAAGACTTGAAGAGGCAGAAAAAACCGAAGTAAAATACCAGAGACAGAAATGAAAAAAGTAATATTTCCAAAATCACTCCATAAAGGCGATAAAATTGCCATCATCTCTCCTGCCGGAGCTGTAGAAGCTTCCCAGCTTGAAAATGGAATTGAAATGATCAGGAATAAAGGATACGAACCAGTTTTTGGAAAACATCTTTACGGCAGTTTTAATAAAGGTTATCATTATGCCGGTACCGAAAAGGAAAGAATCGAAGATATCAACTGGGCTTTCAGCGATGATGAAATTTCAGCGGTATGGGCTTCGCGCGGTGGTTATGGGTGCCAGCACCTGCTCGAAAATATGGATCTGAAAAATTTTAGGAAAAATCCGAAGTGGTACATCGGATATTCTGATAATACGGTAATTCAAAGTTACCTTTTCAAACATGGATTTGCTTCAATTCATGGGCAAACAATTAAAACATCAAGTTTCGGGGTTACAGAAGAAAGCTATGATCTTGTTTTCGATGTTTTAAATGGGGAAAGACTGGAATATGAGCTTAATTCCCATAATTTAAATAAAACGGGTTCATGTGAAGGACAATTGGTCGGAGGCAATTTAGCACTTGTTTATGCGCTTCTGGGAACCAAGTATTCATTTAAATATAAAAACAGAATTTTATTTATAGAGGATATCGGGGAAAATTTCTATGCGCTCGACCGAATGATGATGAGTCTGGAACTTGCAGGCGTTTTCAGAAAAATTAAAGGTTTAATTATCGGTGGTATGACCAATATGGGCAATCAAAAGGAAAATACTCATTATGAAGACAGCTTCGATGAATTTGCTTATCAATTAATTTCTGACCAGATTTCAAAATATGATTTTCCTGTAGTTTTCGGATTTCCGAATGGTCATATTAAAGATAACCGACCTTTGATTATCGGCGCAAAAGTGAAAATGGAGGTTAAGGAAAAGGTTAAGATTGAATTTGAAAATTAAATGTTTTTTATAAATAAACTTAAAACTCTCAAACGCTCAACACTCCTACCCAACCATGGCAAAACACAATGATTTAGGAAAAAAGGCGGAAGATTTAGCCGCAGAATTTTTACTGAAAAACGGCTATAAAATTCTGGCAAGAAATTTTCGTTTTCAAAAGGCGGAAATTGATATTATTTCAGAAAAGGACAATTTTATTGTCGTCTGTGAAGTAAAAGCCCGCTCCACGGATATTTTTAATCTTCCCCAGGAAGCGGTCAACAAAAGGAAGATAAAACTGCTGGTTACTGCAACAGACCACTACCTACAAGAATCAAACATAAACAAAGAAGTACGTTTCGACATCATCTCCGTGCTTCCCGATGAAAAAGGCAATTTAAACTTAGAACATATTGTCAATGCTTTTGAAGCATTCGACGCTAATTGAAATGTAATAATTTATCAGTGTAACAATGTAACAATTAAATATGTAGAAGATTGATGTATCTGTCACTGCTAGACTGTTACACTGATAAATTGGCACATTGTTATATTTAAAATTAAAATTTTTATGAAAACGATATTAATTACCGGCGCAACGTCCGGAATCGGAAAATCTACAGCAGAACTTCTGGCCAGACAGGGCAACAGAATCATCATCTGCGGACGAAGAAAAGAAGTACTCGAGTTGTTAGAAAACGAATTATCTCAATTCACCGAAATATTTAGTTTAAATTTTGATGTCAGAAATCTGGAAGAAGTCGAAACCGCTATCCACTCTCTTCCGGAAGAATGGAGAACGATCGATGTCCTGATCAATAATGCCGGAAATGCACACGGCCTCGACCCTCTTTCTGCAGGAAAAACAGACGACTGGGATTCAATGATCGACGGAAATGTAAAAGGACTTTTATATGTCTCAAAAATGATCATTCCAGGAATGAAGGAAAGAAATTCGGGGCACATCGTAAATATCAGTTCCGTTGCGGCAAGACAGACGTATGCCAACGGAGTTGTGTATTGCGCAACCAAAAAAGCAGTTGATGTGATTTCAGAAGGAATGAGAATTGAGCTGACCGAATTTGGGATCAAAGTGACAAATATTCAGCCGGGAGCCGTGGAGACGGATTTTTCGGTAGTCAGATTTAAAGGAGATCAGGAGAAAGCAGCTACGGTATACGCCGGATACGAACCTCTGAAAGCGGAAGATATTGCAGATTCTATTGCTTACTGCGTCAATGCACCAAAGCATGTCTGCATTTCGGATATGACCATCTACCCTTCTGCCCAGGCTGAGCCAAGGACGATTTACCGAAAATAATCTTAAAATAAATACCTTAAATTTGCACGATTATTCTAATGAAAGCAAATGATTGCCTGCTAAATTGTTATTTTTAAAATGAAAATATTACACATTGAAACCTCCTCCAGAAACTGCTCGGTAGCCATATCAGAAGATGAAAAGCTATTGTGTCTTACCGAAGAAGTTTCAGAAAACTATAAACAGTCCGAGAGTCTTCACTCTTTCGTGGAATGGGCTTTGGAAGGAGCCGGAATTTCACTCAAGGATATCGAGGCTGTATCTCTGGGAAAAGGCCCCGGATCTTACACCGGCTTAAGGATTGGTGCTTCTTCTGCAAAAGGATTTTGCTACGGATTGAAAATTCCTCTGGTCGCCGTCAATTCCCTCGATACTATGATAGAGCCTTTTCTGGACAAAAACTACGATCTGGTGATACCTCTGGTAGATGCCAGACGAATGGAAGTCTATACGGCTGTTTATGAAGGAAAAACCGGAGAAATGATCTCTGATACGGAGGCGAAGATCTTAGATGAAACTTCATTTGAAGAATTTAAAGATAAAAAACTGATTTTTGTGGGTGACGGAGCCAAAAAGGCTAAAGAGATTTTACAGCTCCCGCGTGCCGATTTTGACGAAGAGGTCTACCCTTCCGCACAATTCCTGATCAGAAAAACATTAGAGAAAATCAATCGGAAAGAATTCGAAGACATCGCGTATTTTGAACCTTTCTACCTAAAAGATTTTCATGGGGTCAAAAAAAAGAAGCCCTCCGACTTGTCTGACTAACTATAGAAAAAGCGAAGAAATTACTCTTCGCTTTTTTATTTTACTGTGGTTTCGAAGGAATCGAATCTAATTGCATCTGCTGATTATTTAGATTCCCCTTTCTCTGTGGCCGGTTATTATTCATTTTCTGTGGCTGCGACGATTGAGATTGAGGATTGTTCATCTGCCCGCTGCCAGGTTTAGCAGGAGGACCGTTGGTGTTGAAGGATTGTGATGTTTGCTGCTGAGCATTATTCACATTGTTTGTGTTGTTGTTTTGAACCATCACATTTCCTTTGTTGTCAGTAGCCTGAAAAGAGATGTCAGATTTCAGGTAGTTCAGCATTTCCTTGGCCTTTTCGCCTTCAGGAGTTTTGCCGTAATTTAAAGCAATCTGTTCCAGCTGAAGAATCATCACTTCCTTTCCACTTGCCTTTCCGGAATTGAAAGCTCCCAGCAGGTAAAGCTTCGGAACCAGTGCATCCTTAGGATACTGCTGAATGGTTTTATCAATGAGGTCTTTACTTTCGGCAAACTTTTCAGATTCATATAAAGCAAAAGCCTGTTTGTACTGACTTTCCACATCTGCTGAAGATTTTACGAAGGTATTGTTCTTTGGATTTCTGGCAAATTCTGCGTAGGAAGTGTACGGATAATCGGTTAAAAGAATCTGTTTTGCACGTGCGGCAGCCTGCGGATTTTTTTCATGATTCATCGCAAAGATCTCATATAAAGCCTGCAGCATTACTTTTTCTTCAGGTTTTACATCCACAAGATCATACAGGGTCTTTGTCGCTAATGGAGTGTTGGTAAAGTAATTCTGATACATGACGCCAAGTCCTAATGAAGCGGTATCCCTGTCTTTTTTCAGCTGGCTGAGCTTTGCGGCATCAGTAGGAAGCTGCTCTATATAAAAAGCAGGTTCAAAACGTCTCGGATTCGGGGCTGTCGTAGTTCCCAGCGCATCATTTTTCATATCTTCGATAGTCGCCATTTTCTTGGAGAACCGCCAGTTGTCTACAAGCGCCCTGTCGCCCCAGGTCTGTTTAAAGGTCTGGGTTCCTTTGGAAACGGTTCCTGTATTGCTGAAATAAAAACCTCTTTGTGTCACCCCGAAATCTTCGAAAGAATTTGAACTGTTGGCAAAAATAGAAGTCGCATTGTAATCTCCCGTATCAAAGCCTTTGTTTCTCTCAGCACGTCTTCTTTCCAGCTCTTCCTTATCTTCTTTTGCTTTAATTTTAGCAATGTATTTGGTGAAAAAGTCAGTTTTCTGTTCCGTTGACATCTTTGCCAGGTTCAGGATGCTGTCGTTCTTTTTGATCTGATAATAATTCTTTGAAATCTTTTTGATGTAAACGGATTGATCTGCTAAAAGAATTTTGGATGGTTCATAGGTCATCACGGCTAAAGCCGAATCATAATAAGCTCCTGCCCCGATATAGTCGTTTTTATCAAGATATCCCTTCCCTATTTCATAATAAGCAAGACCACGGATCTGTCCGTCGGAAACTTTCTCCTTCAGCGATTTTCTGAAATATTCCTGGGCTTCGTCTTTTTTTCCGGCTTTGTTGGCCATGAGTCCCAAGGCATAGTAAAATTCATTCTTTCTCGATGCGTATGTTCCTTTTTTACTGATATCTTCAAGGTATTTTCGGGCTCCGCTATAGTCTCCGTTTCCGTTAAAGGTTTTTGCGATTTCGATCTGTGATTTTACTTCAAACTCGAAGTTGTTGGCATATTTATAGGCGGCGATAAAGCTTTCCCTCGCCTTTTCATTCTGATTTAGACCTTCCAGTACCTGCCCTCTCAGATAAGCAATTCTGCTTTTAAGTTTTCGGTTGCTGTTGAGCTCAAAGGCATTGTCGAGTTCTTTTATCGCTTCTTCTTTTTTTCCTGCATCCAGAAGGGATTCGGAATAATAGATGCTTAATAGTTTTTCGTACTGCCTGTCGATCTTTTCACTTTTCAATTTAGCGAAAGTTTCATGGGCTTTATGATAATTTTTAATCTGATCGTACGCCAGACCCTGATAAATTCTTGCCAGAGGAATTCTTTTATCATCTTTCATGTGGGTGAACACATAATTTAGTGCATCCAAAGCTTCCAGAGATTTTCCGCGGTAAATTCTTGCCTGGGCGAGAATCATATAAGCATCAAAAATCTGTTTGTTTTGCTCTTCACCGTGTTTAATTACCGAATATTTATTGATGGCCTTTAAAGCCTTTGCCTCAGCAATTTCCAGGGTGGTTGCCCCTTTTTGCTCGGGCTGGCTCGGGTCTTCGGAAATAGTGTTTCCGGGCGCATTATTTCCAGGCATTCCTGGGGGCATTGCAGGCGGCCCTCCCCTTTTATTGCTGTTATTCTGTGCCGGACGGTTTACTTCCGCGATTTTCATAGAATTTTCAGCAAAAGACTGAGACTGTCCCAGATCACTTCCCAAAGGCTGATCTTCATACGTAAGAATAGGAATATAGGGCGCATAAAAATTGTCCTTATGGGCCTTGTCTCTGGTTTCAAACTCATTATTTAAGGCATCTTTTGCATTAAATAATGTATTGTAGTATGTCGAAAATCCTTTCATGAACTTCGATCGCTGCTCGGGCTTCTTGGTTTTCGTAGCGCAAGAGGCAACAATACAAAGGGTTAAAAGGAATAAAATATTTTTTTTCATTATTTCAATATAACTCGCTAATCCACTTTTTATTATAAAGCGGTTTGATAATTTTGTAAAAATAATAAAATTTTATTTTGAAACTCGTTATATTTCTTTCAAAATTTTGTAAACCAAATGGGTAGGAAGTCCCATAATCGTGTAAAAGCTTCCGTTTACTTTTTTTATTTTTGCCATTCCCAGCCACTCCTGAATTCCGTAGCTTCCGGCTTTGTCGAAAGGTTTGTAGTGCTGGATATAATATTCTATTTCATTATCATTAAGATCATCGAACTCCACATCGGCAAGGTCTGTCTCGGTGATTGTTTGGTCTGAGGTTTTAATAGTAATCCCGGTGTATACCTGGTGGGTTTTTCCTGAAAGGGATTTCAGCATTTCTCTCGCATCATTTTCGTCTTTAGGTTTTCCCAGAAGCTGGCTGCCGATGGCTACCACGGTATCTGCGGTTAGAAGGACTTCTCCCTGCTCAAGGGAACGGAATGCATCGGCCTTTAGCTCAGAAAGATAGCCGGCCGCCTCTCCTACTTTTATATGTTGCGGAATAATCTCTTCACAGTCAATTTTTACAACCTCGAAGGTTAAACCCAGATTCGTTAGTAATTCTTTTCTCCTTGGAGATTGTGATGCTAATAATAATTTCATTGATAAATACTTAAATGGATTGCGTGTTGTCATCGTGCCATTTTCCCTGCACCTTCATTACCTGTTCAATGACATCACGTACGGCCCCGCTCCCACCTTTTATGGGAGAAATATAAGTGGCAATTTCTTTGATTTCCGGAACGGCATTTTCAGGGCACGCCGCAATGGCGGAATTTTTCATGATATGAAGATCAGGAATATCATCGCCCATGGTAAGGATTTCTTCATTGGTAAGATTATATTTTAATTTAAAATCTTCAAAATCTGCCATTTTATCGTGAGATTTTGCATAATAATCTTTGATTCCGAGATAATTGATCCGGTGTTTTACCATCTCATCGTTTCCTCCTGTGATAACGCCGATCAGGTAGTTGTTTTTTAAAGCTTTTACGACCGCATAGCCGTCCAGAACATTCATTACCCGGGACATATTTCCACCGGGCATCAGGTAGACGCTTCCGTCCGTAAAAACGCCATCTACATCAAATACAAAAGCTTTAATATCTTTTAATTTTTCTTTATAAATCATTTAATTTTAAAATATAATCGTCTAATCGAGGTTATAGGTAAGTCTTACGGTGATCCTTGCCGATTTTTCCTTACTTGAAGTGTCAAAATTCCCGCCATAGCTGTCTTCATCCGTAGATCCTTTTGCGGTAATCTGAAATACGCCCATCGATGCATCTTTGAGTTTGCCCAGATCGCCGTCGGCACTTTTCACAATTTTTTCAGCCCTCTGTCTGGCATCTTTTGCTCCGGCTTCGATTAAATTATGTTTCAGTGAGGCAAGATCGGAATACGTGTACTGAGGTGAAGCCGGCTCAAATTGTACTCCGTTGTTGATGAGTTCTGCGGTTTTATCGATCACGCTTTCGATCTTTTTCATTAGTGCCGGATTTTTTTTAGCCCTGAAAAATACACTTTGGGTAGCTTTGTAGCCGTCAAAAATATCTTCGGACTTTTCCGTACCGTCAGACTCTTTCGTGGTTACCGTACGGAAAGATCTTGAAAAATTGACACCGCCGAAAGTAAACTCCCCGGCTTTGAAACCTTTGCTGTAGAAAAAAGCTTTTACCTTTTCTTTATCCTGGGAAATGATGTTGTACGCTTCTTTCGCATCAAAAGCACTGGCATCAAAACTTCCGCTCCAGCTGATTTCGTCCGAAATAAAATCTTTGGAACCCAGTCCCGTAACGGAGATCGTATCCTGCTTTAAATTCCTGTTTTTAAAACTTGAGCCTAAAATAAGTGCCGTAACGACAATGGCTGCCCCGATAATGAGGGAGCGTATTATGTTGGTATTCATTTTTTCGGTTTTTCTCAAAGTTAAAACATTATGGCAATTGATACATCTTTTTGATGGAAAGATTCATCGTTTTATAAATCTCCAGGCTTTCGTCTTTTAACAGTTGTTCGTGCAGTTGCAGGATTCTTTTGTCGTTTCTTACGGCCGGACCGGTCTGTGCATCTTTCGGCTCTATTTCGTGGATTTTCTGAACGGTTTCGTCAATCAGCGGTAAAAAATAATCGAACGGAATTTCCTGTGCATCCGAAATTTCTTTCGCCCTGGAAAAGAGATGATTGACAAAATTACAGGCAAATACAGCAGTCAGATGGATATATTTCCTTTTTTCGTGAGTGCTTTCCATCACATTTTCTGAAATCTTTGAGGCAAGACTGAAGAGAATGTGTTGGTCTTCCTTATTTTCGGCTTCTATGAAAAAAGGAATTTTAGAATAATCCAGTGATTTGGATTTGGAAAAGGTCTGTAAAGGATAAAAACTTGCTTTGCGGTAATCTCCTGACAAAATTTCTTTGGGAAGCGACCCTGAAGTATGAGCGACCAGACAATTTTTGTTTAAAATCATTTCCGAAACAGCTTCGACGGAATTATCACTTACACAGAGGATGTAGAGATCCGCATCCTCAAGTCGATCTGTAGAAAAAGGGATATTTAATTCCTGCGAGATTTTGCTCATCTCTTTCTCATTCCTTCCAAAAATCTGGGTTAAAGGAATATGATTCAGAACAAAAGCTTTTGCCAGATGATAGGCCACATTTCCGGAACCGATAATTACAATTTGCATCTAACAAAGATAAGATTTAGGCAGAAGATAGGAGAGGGTGGCAGCATTTTTTTGATTTAAATTAAATTTTAATTAGGTAATATATTGGCTTACATATGATGCTGTCAAGTACAGATTGCCATCAGGCAAATTAGATTTTGCAACGATTTTCAGTAATTGGTATTTAAATTTAAAAATTTCATATTATTTCAGTATAGACAGCAGGAATTAAAGGAACATAATGATAAAAGGATATAGATACAATATTTCTGAGATCGGACATATAGATATTTGTAAATAATAAGTATATTGGACTGAAAATTGAATAGTTGATTTAACTTTCAGTTATTTTTGTAATCCAAAACAGTGAAAGCATCTTATGAAGATTAAGGACGCGGAAATTATTTCGTTGATGCAAGACCCTCGAACTCAGGAAAAAGGAGTTCGCGCTTTGATGGATGCTTATCAAAGCAGATTGTACTGGCACATAAGAAGAATTATTGTGGACGGAGATCTTGCTCAGGACACTTTGCAGGAGACTTTTATTAAAGCTTATCAGAATTTTCATCAGTTTAAAAACGACAGTCAGCTTTACACCTGGCTCTACAGAATTGCAACCAATGAGGCCTTGCAGCAGATTAATAAACTGAAGAAAATGCAGAAAACGGACGAAGATCCGGAATATCACATGCAGAATCTTGTAGCCGATAATGCAGGAGAAGATGCCGAAGAAATACAGATTTTGCTGCATAAAGCCATACAAAGCCTGCCGGAAAAACAGAAACTGGTATTTATGATGCGGTATTATGATGATCTGCCTTACGAAGAAATATCTAAAATTGTAGATATGTCGGTAGGGACGCTGAAAACAAATTATCATTATGCCAAACAAAAAATAGAGGATTATATAAAGGAAAATTACGATAGATAATTTTTGAGAAAACGGAGATGAAAGAGTTCGACATAGAAAAATTAGAACGTAAGAATATTTACACGATGCCTGACGATTTGTTTGAAAATCTTCAGGGAAGAGTATTAAGCGGAGTGAAGAGTGAGTTTGACCTGGAAAAGCTGAAACGTAAAAATATTTATGCAGTTTCTGAAAATGTATATGAGGATGTTCAGAATCATGTCATAAATAAGGTATTTTCTCGCAAGAAAGCACCTGTCTTTAAACTTAACTGGGCATATGGTGCAGCAGCAGCAATAGCCCTGATTTTTGGAGCAACTTTTGTTTTCAATACGAACAATGAAACAAATGATATCCAGAATTCAAATACTTCTTATGCGGCGAACGAGGAACCGAAAAAGGAAAGCGAAGTCGCTTATGAGACCCTGAAATCTGATTTAACTTCTGTTGAAAATAATAATCAAAAGACAACAGACCGAGGCGAGAGTAAATCTTTTGCCCGCGGAGAATCGGAGAAAGTACAGAAAACAGTAACACCGGCGGTACAATCCGTTTCTAAAAAGGAAGAAAGTCAGATGAACGAGTATCTGGATTCATTCTCAAATTCTGAAATTTCAGAATTGGCGAGTAATTCAACTCAGGATGTTTATTTGGATTTATATAACTAAAAAGAAAAGATGAAAAAGATATTATTTACGCTTTTTATCATATACGGGTTTGGTTTGAATGCCCAAAAAACGGATTATGACTGGAAAAAAATGGATCCCAAACAAAGAAAAGAGGTGATCAACAGTCTGTCTCCGGAAGAAAGGAAAACTCTTCTGACAAAATTCAGAAATAATATGGTGATGGATAATCTGGATATAGATCCCAGTGACAAAGAAGAATTTACGGATGTTTACAACGAATATCTGGAAAGCCAGAAGCAGATAAAAAGCCAGTTTAATTCTAATTTTAATCCGGATAATTTATCCGACGATGAAGCTAAAGCCAAGCTGCAGCAAAGTTTTGAAGTAGGGCAGAAGCTTTTGGATAACAGAAAAAAATATGCAGATAAAATGCAGCAGGTAATTCCCTGCCAAAAAGTTCTGAAGCTGTTTCAGACCGAAGGAATGATGAGAGAAAAGGTGAACGAAAGAAAACCCCACGGAAACAATAACAATTCAGGACAAAAATAATACCCATAATAGTTTATTTTTTTAATGTTGGACGACTCTTGCAATTTATTTGTGAGAGTCGTTTAATTTTTAAAATGATTGATTAGTTTTGCTGAAATTTTTAACTATGAAAAGGATTGTATTTTTTTTACTTCTTTCAACATCAGTTTTCGCGTTTGCACAAAGAACAGAAACAGTTAAGCTTAACCATAATATTAAAGATAAATTTTCCCGGACAAAATCTCTCATTGTAAAAGACAAAAGAGCAGACAAGAATATTGGAACGATAACCTATAAAGGAGAAGCTGTAGAAATAGAATTCGTTGGGAATGATCCCAAAAAGGATATTGAAAACTGGTTTGCAGAAGATAATAAGGCCAGAGGAAATAATGATATTGTCATCCTGATAGAGGAAATAAAAGTAAATGAATTTAAAGAGACACAGCTTTCAAAAGCTAAAATAAAGATCAGCAGTTTTATCAACCGGAATGGAAAGTACTACTTCATCAACCGGTACAATAATACCCTGGATTTTAATTCAAAGGTAACACCTAACATTCCTAAAACCATTTCCGCTGCCATTTCCAGCGTCTTATCTTCTCTCATCAACGATTCTTACTCCCACATTACAATCAGCATACCGATAGAAGAATCGGAACTGGATAATTACGAAGCTGCCGTCAGTAAAAATATAAAGTATCTGAATGTACCGGTGCTCACGGATGGTGTATATACTGATTTCAGATCATTTTATTTACAGAAACCAAAAGATGATTATTATGTTGATAAAAATAAAAAAGGAATTGTAGTGGGAATTAAAAACAAAGATAACCTTACGGTTTCCGGAGGAGAATTATTTGGATATGTGGAAAATGGAAAAGCTTACCGGTTAACGCCTGTAGGGTTTCTGGAAATGCAGAAAGACGATAAGGGATTTTACATTTTTTCTTCAAGATTTGAACTCTTTCCTCCTAAAAGTAATAATGGGGTAATGATTGGCGCAATGATGGGAGGAATGGTAGGAGCTCTCATCGGTGCAGCAGTAGATTCATCGGGTTCTGGCAGAAGAAATCAGAATTTAGGATTGTCTCATATTTATATAGACTCTCTTACCGGAGAATATATTTTTAAATAGGAACGTTAGAATTAAATGAATGATTGATTTAATTTTTTCTTACCTCAAAATAAGAATAATGAATTCTCTCGCATTTTATTATCTTTGCAAATTACATAGTTCTTAAATGAAAAACATACGAAATTTTTGCATAATCGCTCACATCGACCATGGTAAAAGTACTTTGGCAGACCGTCTTCTGGAATATACCAACACGGTTTCTCAAAGAGAATTACAGTCTCAGACGCTGGATGACATGGATCTGGAGAAAGAACGCGGGATTACCATTAAATCCCACGCCATCCAGATGGATTACGAGCTTAACGGCGAAAAATATATTTTAAATCTTATTGATACCCCGGGACACGTGGACTTTTCTTACGAAGTTTCCCGTTCCATAGCAGCCTGTGAAGGGGCACTTCTTATTGTAGACGCGGCCCAGAGCATCCAGGCCCAGACCATCAGTAACCTGTATCTGGCCTTGGAAAATGACCTGACGATCATCCCAATCCTGAATAAAATCGATCTTCCTTCAGCAAACCCTGAAGAGGTAACCGATGAGATCATGAACCTGATCGGCTGTGATTACGACGATGTACTTCGTGTTTCCGGAAAAACAGGAGAAGGGGTACATGATCTTCTGGAGCAGATCGTTAAAAGAATTCCGGCACCGGTGGGTGATCCGGATGCACCGCTTCAGGCTTTGATCTTTGACTCGGTGTACAACCCCTTCAGAGGAATTGAAGCATATTTTAAAGTAGTAAACGGAAGCATTACGAAAAACGAAAAGATTAAATTTTTCGCAACCGGAAAAGAATACGGGGCTGATGAGGTAGGAACGTTGAAACTGAAGCAGGTTCCTAAGAAAACAGTAGAATGCGGGGACGTAGGTTACCTGGTTTCCGGAATCAAGGATGCCCGCGAAGTAAAAGTGGGAGATACCATCACGTCATTCGATAAGCCGGCTGCCGGACCGATCGAAGGATTTGAGGAAGTTAAGCCGATGGTATTTGCCGGGATTTACCCGATCGATTCCGAGGATTTTGAAGAATTGAGATTCTCCCTTGAAAAATTAAGGCTGAATGATGCTTCCCTGGTTTTTGAACCGGAAAGTTCCGCTGCACTTGGTTTCGGGTTCCGTTGCGGATTCCTGGGAATGCTTCACATGGAAATTGTTCAGGAACGTCTGGACCGTGAGTTCAACATGAACGTAATCACAACGGTACCGAACGTATCTTATTTCGGGTACTCCAAAAAAGAACCGGAGGTACCGATCCTGATCAACAACCCGTCTGAAATGATGGATCCGTCGATCATGGACAGGGTAGAAGAACCATTTATCAAAGCTTCCATCATCACCAAATCCGATTTCGTAGGTCCGGTAATGACCTTATGTATCGAAAAAAGAGGGGAAATCGTAAACCAAAGTTACCTGACTTCTGAAAGAGTAGAGCTGGTATTCAATATGCCGTTGGCTGAGGTAGTTTTTGACTTCTATGACCGTCTCAAATCGATTTCCAAAGGATATGCTTCCTTCGATTACCATCCAATCGGATTCAGAGCATCTAAACTGGTAAAAATGGATATCCTGATCAACGGGGACATGGTGGACGCTTTATCATCTCTGATTCACGATTCCAATGCCTATCATATCGGTAAGAAGATGTGTGAAAAGCTCCGCGAGCTGATCCCGAGACAGCAATTCGATATCGCCGTTCAGGCCGCTTTGGGAACCAAAGTAATTGCCAGGGAAACCATCAAAGCATTGAGAAAAGACGTTACCGCAAAATGTTATGGAGGGGATATTTCCAGAAAGAGAAAGCTTTTGGAGAAGCAGAAAGAAGGAAAAAAGAAAATGAAGCAGATCGGAAGGGTAGAAGTACCGCAGTCGGCATTTATGGCTGTATTGAAGCTGAATGACTAAGTAAAAGAGCCGATAAAGGCAAAGAAATAGAGAAATCCGCAGAAACCATCTGTGGATTTTTTCGTTTATGACTCAGATTGTTTTTTTTATGTTAACTAAACCGTAATTTTGTGTACTCATAACGCAAATTTACTATATGGCAGGTTCAAAGAAGTTACAGGATATAAAAGTAGCCGTTGACGCGGTGGTTTTCGGGTATTTCGATAAAAAAGAACTCCAGGTGCTCCTGATCCAACGGAATATCGAGCCTTTCAAAGGCGGATGGGCACTTCCGGGCGGACTCGTGCTGGATGATGAAAACCTGGATGATGCCGTAAAGCGCGAACTCTGCGAAGAGGCCGGTATAAAGCCCGATTTTCTGGAACAACTTTATACCTTCGGCAATGTAGGCCGCGACCCGCGGAACCGGGTGGTTTCCGTAACCTATCTGGGGCTGGTAAATCCTTCATACCACGAATTGGCTGCCGACTCGGATGCGGATGATGCCCAATGGTTCGGTATCAACAGCCTTCCCGAACTGGCTTTCGATCACCAGACCATTATTGATACGGCATTAAAAAGGCTCCGGACTAAAATCCAGTACCAACCCGTCGGTTTCAATCTGCTGAACGAGGAATTTGCCTTTTCAGAACTGGAAAACCTCTATAAAACCATCGTCGGACAGGAAATCGACCGACGTAACTTCCGTAAAAAGATAATGAGCTACGGACTGCTGAATGAAACGGAAAACTTCAAAAAAGAAGGCAGCGGCAGACCCGGCAAAATGTTTACCTTCAACCAGGAGAAATACAAGGAACTGGAAGAACAGGGATTTTATTTTGAACTGAAATAGTCTCTAACACAAATCGCACAAATACTTACACCAATTTTCACAATGAATTCTTGTTTACTGCTATACATTACAGCGTGGACAAATAAGAATGTAATCTTTTAACAGTAATTCTAATTCTAACATGAGCTTTTCGGATATACAATCCGGATTAAAGCTTATATTTTCCTCAAACTTAACCAACCAGACAGAACACCATAAATAATTCGTGTGATTTGTGTAAAATGTTTGTGTCATTCGTGTTTGGGTATAAAATTTTTATCGCTGAAAATCAAATTGTTAATCAATTTAGCGTAAAATTAACACAAATTAATTTGGCAGGTAAAATCATATTCCTTTAAATTTGTGTAAAAATAACGCAATCATGAAATACACGATACAACATACCATTGAAAAATTTCAGCATCACAAAAAACCGGACTTTTTGTTCTTCTGGGGACATACAGTAAAAGAAGAAATGACCAAAGCCTGTTTCAGCCAGTGGTTTCCGACTGAGTTTCAAGAGGACGGTATACTATATAAGACTGCCGAACATTATATGATGGCCGGAAAAGCAAAGTTGTTTAACGATCATGAAATTTTAAAACAGATTATCCAGTCTGAAACTCCGGATCAGGTTAAAAAATTGGGAAGAAAGGTCAGCAATTTTGATCCGCAGCTTTGGGATGAGCATAAATACGAGATCGTCAAACAGGGAAACCTGCTGAAATTTTCTCAGCATGAAGCGCTTAAAGAATTTTTGCTGTCCACGGAAGACCAAGTTTTGGTGGAAGCCAGTCCGTACGATACCATCTGGGGCATCGGAATGCCGGAAACCAATCCTAAAGCCAGTAATCCATTGGATTGGAACGGCGAAAATCTTCTGGGATTTGCTTTGATGGAAGTACGGGACGAACTAAGAAGGTAAAACACAGAACCAAACACATGATATCATGGAAAAGACAATACTGCATCCGGAGATCTTCCTGATTGAAAATTTCCTGACGAATGAGGAATGCGACCATTATATTGAACTGACAAAAGACAAAGTCTTTGAAGAAGCAAAGATCAATATGCAGGGACGGCAGGTCATGAGCAAAGGCATCAGGAACAATGACCGGCTGATGGTTTTCGATAATAAACTGGCTGAAAACCTGTTTCAGAAAGCCATCGGGTTTCTTCCTCAGACCCATGAAAACTATAAAGTCACAGGCTTTAATGAGATGTTCAGGATCTATAAATATTCGCCGGGACAACGGTTTAAGATGCACCGCGACGGAAGCTACATCAGGAATGAAGATGAAAAGAGCTTTTACACCTTCCTGATCTATCTGAACGACGATTTTGAAGGCGGGGAGACCGAATTTGAAGGGTTGTTCACCATTACTCCGAAGAAAGGTTCCGCTCTCGTTTTCCATCATCCTTTAAGACACGAAGGAAAGACGCTGATCTGCGGAATGAAATATGTACTGAGGACAGACATCATGTACACAAGAGAACAATAAACGGATAGAATTAATTTCCGTATTGCATTAAAATAAAGCCCGGCATGCAACGGGTAACCATAAAAACAGTCTTTAACTAAAATTTACGTTATGGGAAGTACAAGATACGACATGGACGCTCGTTTCGACAGAGCAAGAAAGATGGGTTATGCATCAAAAAGTGCAGGTGAAATTTTTACTCAGAATGCTAAAAGAAGGGCACATGAATCAATGAATCCTTATGGTATTGCTTTTAGGGAAGCCAGGGATTCATCCGTACATCCCAAGTCATTTCCGATTATTTTAGGGCTGGATGTTACTGGAAGTATGGGCCATATTCCCTATAATCTGATCCAGGAAGGCCTTCCTAAACTGATGGGAGGTATTATTCAAGGCGGAGTTCCTGACGCCGCACTGCTTTTCATGGGCATCGGTGATCATGAGTGTGATCAGTATCCGTTGCAGGTAGGGCAATTTGAATCCGGGGATGAAGAGCTGGATATGTGGCTTACCCGAACATATATTGAATCCGGAGGGGGCGGAAATGCAGGAGAAAGCTATCTTTTAGCATGGTATTTTGCCGCTTTTCATACCCGAACCGATGCTTTCGAAAAAAGAAACCAGAAAGGACTGCTATTTACCATAGGTGATGAGCCTTGCCTGAAAACCCTTCCTGCATCGGCTATCCGGGAGATTATGGGAACGGGACAGCAGACTTTTACGCATACGGAACTTCTGTCAGAAGCAAGAAAGAAATATGAGGTCTATCATATCAGTGTTTTGCATTCTGACCAGGCCATACGGGCAGACCGTGGCTGGAAAGACCTTTTGGGTCAACACTGTGTTTCTATTACCGATTACCGGGATGTTCCGTACGTGATCAAAGAGATTGTATGTAAAACCTACAAGGAAGCAGGATACGGAGACCGCGAAGGGTGGAATCAAATTCAGATGTTTTAAGATGAAAACAGCAGACATTGTGATAGGACTGGGATTTGGGGATGAAGGAAAGGGCATTACGACAGACTTTCTTGCATCCCGCAACCCGAATGCCATCGTTATAAGGTTTTCGGGAGGACAGCAGGCGGCACATACCGTGATGATAGATGACCGAAAGCATATCCATTCCAGCTTTTGCAGCGGAGCACTGCGCGGGCTGCCTTCTTACTTTACGGAACATTGCACCGTTCATCCGATATTCCTTTACAATGAATACCTGGAATTGAAAAACAAAAACGGGAACACAAGTCTCCATATTCATCCGCTTGCAAAGGTGACCACCCCATTTGATGTGCTCCATAACAGGAGAGACAACAGGAATACGGAGCATGGAACCTGCGGAAAAGGAATAGGTGCAACGATGAAACGCCATGAGAGTCCTTACAGGCTGTTTGCAGCAGATCTGATCGCGCCACGGCCTATGCTTATTGAAAAACTGAAAGGAATTGCTTTTTACTATGGTTTTACTGAAGGACCGGAAATACAAAAAGCTCTGGATGATTTTTTGAATGCCATCGATCAGGTAGAATGGAAAATCGAAGGCTACGAATTCCTGAATTCATTTGATCATCTGATTTTTGAAGGCAGCCAGGGAATCCTGCTGGATATGGATCACGGCGTATTTCCGAATGTGACCTATGCCTACACCACTTCAAAAAACGCCCATGAAGTATGCTGGCAATTAGGAATTGAGCATATTGAAATGTTCTACGTTACGAGAAGCTACGGCACACGTCACGGAAACGGATGGATGAATAATGAAAAACAATTACCGCTGATAAACAATGAAGAAGAAACCTGTACCTTTAATGAATATCAGGGAGCTTTCCGTACCGGGGATCTGGATTATAAGCTGCTGAACTATGCCTTAAAGGTAGATGAAGGCTATGGCCTTGTCCAAAGGAAAAACCTGGTGGTCACCTGCCTTGATCAGCTGGATCAACCTTTTAAGCCTGAAAACCTGAACGTGAAGTTTGATGCAATTTGGGGTTCATATTCTCCTTATGCAAAAGATTTTAAAAGAATTGATGGATAAATATTTAAATTCAAATAAAATTTAATTTAGATGAACTCGTAAACTCAAACTTACACCGAATTGATATGAACATTGAATTGATCAAAGGAGATATAACCAAAATAAAAGCAGACGCTATCGTGAATGCGGCCAACTCCTCGTTGCTGGGCGGTGGCGGGGTAGACGGAGCTATTCACCGGGCAGGCGGAAAGCAGATCCTGGACGAATGCATCGAAATCAGGAACAGGCAGGGGAAATGCAATACCGAAGAAGCGGTGGTAACGACAGCCGGTAATCTTCCGGCGCAATATGTCATTCATACCGTCGGGCCGGTCTGGAACGGAGACGAAGGAAAGTGCTTCCCGTTACTGGAGAACTGCTATAAAAATTCACTCAAACTGGCCGAAAGCCTGGGCATGAAAACCATAGCTTTCCCCAACATCAGCACCGGCGTTTACCGTTTTCCAAAAGAAACAGCAGGAAAAATTGCAGTGGAAACAGTAAAGAATTTCAGATCGGAGGTAATCAAAAAAGTTATTTTCGTCTGTTTTGATAATGAAAACGAAGCGATTTATAGAGAATTATTGGATAACAATAATAAAATGTAAAAGCATGTTTAAATTTAGGTCTGATTTTACCATTAAGTAATTAAGGTATTTTTAGCTTTAAAAATCAATGTATTAAGTGCTGTCTTATTCATTAAAATTAAAGTAAAAGTTTTCACAGCGGTAAAGTTAAGAAATAAACAAAGTTTATTTTAATTCAGAGAATTAAGAGAAATGATAGAAAATTTTCTGAGCTAAAACTCAAACAGACTCTTAAACGCTAAAAATCTTTGGGATCTTAGCTAAGTGAAATCGAAGATTCGACGAAGTCAAACGCCTTTGCGAACGAAATTATGCAGTATAATTTAAAATAAAATCTTTGCGGACTTTGCGTTAAAAAATAAACCAATGAAAAAACTAACCATATTAACCGGTGCCGGAATCAGCGCCGAGAGCGGAATAAAAACCTTCAGAGACGGAGACGGGCTCTGGGGAAACCACAGCATCACTGATGTGGCCAGCCCAGAAGGATGGCGCAGAGATCCGGCATTGGTCCTGGAATTTTACAACCAGCGGCGCCGCCAGCTTCATGAAGTGGAACCCAATGATGCCCACCGTTTACTGGCAGAACTTGAACAATATTTCGACGTTCAGATCATCACCCAGAACATCGACGATCTGCATGAAAGAGCTGGTTCCACGAACATCCTACATCTTCACGGCGAGCTCTTCAAATCCTGTTCAAGCAACAACAAGAACCTGATCTACGATCATAAACATGACATCAACATCGGTGATAAAGCGGAAGACGGATCACAACTGAGACCGTTTATCGTTTGGTTTGGCGAAGATGTACCTTTGATGAAGGAAGCTACCAAAATGGCGAAAGAAGCCGATATTTTCCTGGTGATCGGAACCTCTCTGCAGGTTTATCCGGCAGCCGGACTGCTTCATGATATCAAGGATGATTGTCTTCTTATTGTAATCAATCCCAACGAAACGGGCTTCGGTTATGGACAGCGGGTTGTGGTGATGAAAGAAACCGCTACGAATGGAATGAAACTGCTGTTTGATAAACTGGTGAATCTTGCCTGATGGATAATAAGATTAAAGCCGGAATTTTCGGTGTTTGTGTGGGTGACGCATTGGGCGTGCCGGTGGAGTTTAAGAGCAGGGAAACCCTGAAGCGTTTTCCTGTTACCGATATGCAGGAATTCGGTTCCTGGAACCAGCCGAAAGGAACCTGGAGTGATGACAGCTCGTTGACCTTATGCCTTGCAGAAAGTTTAACAAAAGGCTACGACTTGGAAAAGATCGGTGAAAGCTTCGTGAAATGGGTAAAATATGGGCACTGGACTGCCCATGGAAGGCTTTTCGATATTGGAGGAACGACCAGGCATTCTATTGACCGACTGATCAAAGGGGAAAGTGCGCGGTTTTCAGGGAATATTTTTGAAGAAGATAACGGGAACGGTTCTCTGATGAGAATCCTTCCGTTGGCTTTTTATCTTAAAAATGAAGAAGATACGGAAACCTTCTACCGTACGTTGAAGGAGGTTTCATCCATTACGCACGGACATTTCCGCTCTGTTTTTGCCTGCTTTGTCTATGTGGTTTTTGCCATTGAATTGATCAAAGGAAAAACTAAAGAAGAAGCTTACAGTCATATCCAAAAAGTGGCTTTGGATTTTGCAGAAAATCAGGGTTTTAATCCAAAAGAAATACAACTTTTTAATCGGATTTTGAAAAACGATATTTCTGCTTATCCTGAAGACGAAATAAGTTCCGGCGGCTACGTCCTCCACAGCCTGGAAGCTTCTTTATGGTGTTTCCTGAATTCGGAAAGCTATGCCGAAGCCGTTTTGAAAGCTGTTAATTTAGGCGAAGACACCGATACCACCGGAGCAATCACAGGAGGACTTGCAGGAATATATTACGGTTTTGAAAATATTCCTAAAGAATGGATTGACGTTCTGGCAAGGAAAGATGATATTGAAAAACTTTGCGAACAGCTAAATGTTAAATTAAAAGAAAAAAAAAATCATGAACGAACAACATAAAAAAAGAATCAGCAAATTTCTGAGCCTGGTTCTAAGACATAAACCTGAAGTAATTAACCTGACTATGGATGAGAACGGATGGGCAGATACTGATGATTTAATGAAAAAATGCTCTGCGCATGAAAGAAACTTCACGTTCGAGGAGCTTGAAGAAATAGTGGAAACGAATGATAAAAAAAGATTTGTATTTAATGAAGATAAAACCAGGATAAGAGCCAATCAGGGGCATTCGATTGAGATTGATCTGGCTTTGGAACCCCAGAAGCCACCGGAATTTCTCTACCACGGAACAGCAGAAGCGAATGTCGCCTCTATCCTTCAACAAGGAATTGAAAAACGGAACCGCCAGCATGTTCATTTAAGCGAAGACAGGGACACCGCTGCCAAAGCCGGGATGCGTCACGGCAAACCGGTTATTCTGGTTATTCAGACAGGGAAAATGCATGAAGAGGGAATTCCGTTCTATCTTTCTGATAATCACGTCTGGCTCACAGATTTTGTAGATCCGCAGTATATCAGGAGTTAAAATAATGAATACAAAAAAAAGACTGTCTTTTCCGGCAGTCTTTCTTTATTTTTTATTTCGGTAACCCTCTTTTCAGAGCTATTTCTGCTCTTTTGATGGCTTTTTTTTCTTTCCAGTCCATATATTTCTTTTTGAAATTCTTCTTCATGATGTCATCAAATTTACGCTGAACAGTAAGGTTCCATAAAGAATGTGCCTTTACAGCCCATGATTTGTCCCACGCTCTGAGCGATATGGAAAAACTGCCATCCAGATATTTCATCCAATGCCACCATCCTGTCGGCATAAACAGCGTATCTCCGTGCTCCAGAAAACATTCTATTCCTTCTACACCGTCCAGGGCAGGAAACTTTGTAAAATCGGGATGCTCAATATCATAATCTTCAAGAGCATACGTCGCATAGGGAATCTGGTACAATCTTTCTTTCCATTTGTAATCGAAGAGAAGGATGTGTTTTCTTCCGTTAAAGTGCGTATGGAAGATGTGCGCCATATCAATATCATAATGAAGAAAAGTCACAGAACCTTTCCCTCCAAAAAACATGGAAGGATATTTATCCAGAAATCCACCCATTAAGTCTTTAGGAGCAATATAATCCGCCAGTAATTTTTTGGCATGTTTGATAGGGTCAAAAAAGAAGATTCTCAAATCGGTTGGCTCTCTTTGGATGAGGTCTATATAATCTGCGAATTTCATTTTTGCAGCCGAAGCATTAATGGGAGCCGCAGGATCGGCCTTGGAGCTGTCGTACAACGGAACCTCCACATCTCCAACCACTTCCTTTACATAATCCATGGTCCATTTCTGGTATGCGGGCCATTTCCTCGCCATATTTTTAATTACCACAGGTTTTCTTGGTTTCAGATATTTTTCAATAAAATCTTCCTGAGTAATGTCATCAACAATATCAATTGGCTTTAAATTGATTCCCATTTGTTTTAAAATTTAATGTTACAAAATTATTAAATAAAAATGTATGTTAATGGATTTAAGCTTATTTTAATCTATGATTCAAATCATTTTTAACTATTTATTCTAAATAAAAATTTAAATATAACAAAAAGCCCTGTAAAAGTATCACAGGGCAAAAACACAATAATGAACAAAAAAGATTCATTTTGCGCTAATATAAAAACTTTATTTTATACGGCTTATCAGTGAAAAGTTGATAAAATATGTTGATAAAAATAATTCCTGAAATATTTTTCTTCAGCTGTTTTATATCCTGAAAGTTGAAGAACTAAAAGATTTATTTTGTTTAATATTTTTCTTTTTTCTAAAAAATAAAAAATGCTTAGATGTACCGTAAACGCTATCAGATAAACACATTACAACTATTTTCATAGTGATAGGAGATTTTCTTTTAACTTTTTCCCTATAACTCCATCTTGTATATATGTAACAAAAAGCATTAACCATTAACTAATTACGTAAATAGTGAATTATGAAATCGAAAATTACTTTATTCGTCATGATTTTTTTCTCTGTGCTTGCAGTTGCCCAGAAGACCGTTTCAGGTAAAATCACGGATGAAGACGGCGTGGCCATTCCCAGCGCGAGTGTAACGATTGAGGAGCCTGGCAAAGATGCTATTCTTGCCTACGCCATTACCAACTCAAAAGGAGAATATAAAGTGACCTTTACTTCAGCAGAGTCGAATGTAGACCTGAAAGTAAAGGCCTTTAACCAAAGACCGCTAACCAAGCAGATCAGCAATAGCGATCAGAACATCAACTTTAAGATGGAGGGGGAAGCTACCGAAATCAAGGAAGTTCAGCTGAAAACAAAGATGATTACCGCCAGAGGAGATACGATCGCGTATGACCTTAAAGCTTTTGACAGTAAAAGTGACCGGACACTGGCCGACGTCATGAAAAAAATTCCCGGTATTGAAGTGAATAGTGACGGAACAATCCTTTATCAGGGAAATGCCATCAACAAATTCTACGTCAACGGAAAAGACCTTATGGAAGGGGGATACGGAACGATCAACAATTCCCTTCCGAAAGATGCCGTACAGAAAGTGGAGGTCCTGGAAAATCACCAGCCCGTAAAGATCCTTCAGGATAAAGTGCCTTCCGATCAGGCTGCGATTAATATAAAACTTAAAAATTCCGTTACCATGACAGGTCGGGGAGAAGTAGGAGTGGGCGCAGATCCTCTACTTTGGAACGTAAAATTAACCCCTATGTTTTTCGGGCAGAAAAGCCAGTGGGTCGTCAATTATAAAAGCAACAACACCGGTGAACAGGTGGAAAACGAAGGAAATATCCTGGCATTCGGAAACAGATTTGAAGGCAGAAGAATCAACGCCACCCAAAACGACTGGCTGAATGTGGAAAACGCCAGTACCCCAAACCTTCCGGTAAAAAGGTACCTCATGAACAGCGTGCATTATGTATCGGCCAACTATCTGACCAATATTGACAAGAAAAAAGAGTGGGAACTGAAAGCCAATGCGAATTACACGAATAATGCAGTGGAAAGAGAATCTTATATCCAGCAAGAGATTTTTGCTACTGCCGAACGTCCGGCTTCAACAGTACTTCAAAATATCCGAAATAATTTTTATACAGATAAAGCAAAGGGAGAATTGATCTTTACGAAGAACGCTAAAAAGGGATTTTTTAAAAATACGACGAGTTTTTCCCAGTACTGGAATGCAGACCGGGGAATTGTAGATAGAACTGTTAACAGTACAATCAATGCCAAATTATATGGAGAGCAAGCTGTTGAGTCTCCTACAACGTCCTTCCAGAACTCATTGAGCACCATTGTTCCGTGGAAAGAAAAAATGGTCAATGTATTGTCTTTTATCAGCTACCAGAATGACAGACAGACCCTGGAAGTTTCACCGGCTTCATATTTACAGATTCCGGGATTCTTTACACCGTATACTTCCGGCCTTGCTACACAGAACATGAGACTGAAGACCTTTGAAGCCAACCATTCTGCGAACATTGGTTTCTCTACAAAAGGATGGACATTTACTCCGGAAATAGGATTTAACTTTAAATCAACTAATTTAGTATCTGACCTTTCTAATGTTCTGGCAGGCACAATAGGTACGCCTTCAAATACGCCGATTTCTGCTTACAGCAATGATCTTACGTATACTACTGCAACGCCTTACGGAAGTGTTGGTGTGAATTATAAAAATGATTCATGGATGTTATATGCCAACTTCCCGGTAAATTCAAATAATATTAAAGCGGAAGATCCTGCAAGATCCGTTTCAAAAGATGTGAACAAAGTAACTTTTGAACCAAGTATTTTTGCTCAATATACGTTTGCTTCTTTCTGGAAAGCTTCATTAAATGCGAATATAAATAATAATTTTGGAGAAGTAAACACTGCATATTCTGGATTTATGATGACGTCACCAGCCGGAATTAATGCGATGAAAGCAACAAATCCAATTCCTCAAAACAACAATAAATCAGCAGGAACAAGAATAGAATATAGAAACCCACTTAATAACTTATTTTTTAACATCAACTACAGATATTCTGATGCGAAGAGAAATCTTATTTCCAGTCCTATAATAGAACAAGGTTATACCGTAATGGAATATCAAGAAAGAGATAATCATGTATTGTCTAATGGATACAGTGCAGAAGTTGGAAAATATTTTCCAAAATTCAAAACTAATGCTTCTGTCAGCTACAGCAATAATACTACAAAATCTGATCTTTTCCTCAATAATTCATTTTACACAAATAAGAATAATGGGCAGTCTGTTGGCTTCAAGTTCAACAATACCTATTTCAGCTGGATGAGCATTGATTATAATGCTAGCTTTTCAAAAACCAAGCAAACAAGTGCTGGTAGAGCAGATACAGATGCTAACAGAACAGGATTTACCCATAACTTAGGTCTGTTCTTCTATCCAATAGAAAATCATACAATAGGCTTCAACTGGGATCAGGTAAATACTAATGCGGTTGATCAAAAATACCGTAATGGTTTTTATGATGTTTCTTATCAGTTTACGTGGGCTAAAAAGAAAATTGATTTTGAGCTAAAATGGATGAATATAGCCAATCGGAGAGTGTTTGAAACTTATGAAATCGGTAATACCGATACCAGATTTACAAGAATACAGCTTCGCCCTAGCCAGGTAATGTTTACCGTAAAATTCAACTTTAAATAAAAAACAATAAAAAACCAATCTCCACGAGATTGGTTTTTTACTTATTTAGCCTTTGAACCTGATCAGATTTCTATATTTTCCTGCATCATGCTGTAGAAGTTCGGGAAACGGAGCTGTACGGTTGTTCCCTGGTTTTCGTATGAGCTTACAATCAGCTCGCCGTGGTGCATTCTTACGATATTTCGGGCTAAAGGAAGCCCTATTCCGTAGCCTTCATAGTTGTGCGTGTTGGAGGCCCTGAAAAACGGGTCATAGATCTTATTCATTTCCTCCTGCGGAATACCGATTCCGTTATCTTTAATAATGATATACACATCGTTGTCGGTAGCGCCCAGAGAGACTTTTACCTGCTGGAAATCCGAATATTTGCAACCGTTCTGAATGATATTGGTAACGGCAAGATGCAACAGCTGTTCATTTCCCTGTACTTTCAGCTTCTTGGGATTGTCGGGGAGCATGCTGATGTCAAGATAAATATTGTTTCTCGAATCAATCCTGCGAAGGGTTTCGATAACGTCCCAAAGCAGCTGGTCGATCCTTACCTTGTCCATTTTCTGAATCTTACCGTCGAATCCTGTCTGTGCGATCATCAGCAGGGCTTTGATCTTTTTATCCAGCTTCTCGGCTTCATCCAGAATGATTCCGAGTGTTTCCTTGTATTCACTGTTCGTCCTTGAGATGGAAAGTGCCACATCTGCCTCTCCCATAATCGATGTTAAAGGTGTTCTAAGCTCATGCGAAACATTCCCTATAAGGTGGTTTTGGGTTTCAAAAGACGTCTCAATACGGTTCAGCATATCATTGAACGTCTCCACAAGCTCATTAAGCTCTTTATTGTCGGGTTGTGGCTCCAGTCTCAGGTGAAGGTTTTCCGAGCTGATTTCTTTTACCTTTCCGGTGATTTTTAAGATCGGTTTAAATAAAGTTTTAGATAGATAAAAAGAAAAAATCATACTGAAGAACAGTGAGAGAACGATGCAGGTGATCAATGTTCTCTTCAGAAAGCCCAGATAGTAAACAACGTAATGATTTTTGGCAGAAGCGATCGCAATATAGTTTTTATCATCATGCCTAAAGGTCTGGCCAATATAATAAAATTCTTTGTCGTTGTAATTGGCTTCTTTTTTTCTTACGATATTCCTGAAAAAAGATTCCGGGATATGAATTTCCTGTGAGATTTTGTTGAAATTGGAATCTGTGGGGACGGCAAAAACATAATCGCGTTCCATGGGCAGCTCTTCATCATTGAGCCCGTTCAGGATATAATTTTCAGGAAGATCCAGGGCATCTTTGCTTTTCTCGACCTGAATGATCGTTGTCGTACGGATTTTTAAAAGTTCGTAAAACCTCTGGTGGGAAAAGTTGACGATTGAAAAATATACCAAACCGCTGAACAGCAGAATGATGGCAGTAAAAACCAGCATCAGGAGAACCATCGTTTTGGTTTGATTGGTGATGACTTTGTTGAACATCCGTTATGGTTTTTTTAGAACATATCCCATTCCGATGACGGTATGGATGAGTTTGTTATCTTCCTGATGATCCAGCTTTTTCCGGAGATAATTGACGTAAACATCCACAACATTGGTTCCCAGCTCATAATTGACACCCCAGACGGCATCCAGGATTTCTGCCCTGGAAATTACCTTTTCGGGATTGTTCAGAAAATACATCAGCAGCTTATATTCTGTTGAGGTGAGTGACACTTCTTCACCGTTGCGGGTAACTTTCTTGGTGTAATCATTCAGAAAGAGATCCGAAAACTGGTAGATATGCTCTTGATCTATTTCAGGTTCGGGAATTTCAGGAGTACTTCCATTGTTGCTTCTTCTTAGGAGGGATTTTACACGGGCGACAAGTTCAATGAATTTGAATGGCTTCACAAGATAATCATCACCACCGCTTTCGAGTCCCAGGACAATATTTTCCGAGGTCCCGAGGGCGGTAAGGAAAAGGATGGGAACGTGCTGATTGGTCTTCCGGATTTCTTTGCAGACATCCAGGCCATTCAATTCCGGAAGCATAATATCCAGAATCACAAGATCAAAATCGTTCGACTGTACGAGCTGAGCACCGGTTTTCCCATCAAAAGCCACGGAAACTTCATATCCGTTTTCCTGAAGCCCTTTTTTAATAAAGGATACTACGCTTGTTTCGTCTTCGATGAGGATAATCTTTTTCATTGGAGTAAGGAATTATACAAAAATAGAAAAAAGATCGGAACTGAATTTTTCGGATCAAAGTGTAAAGACCTTGGTTTTTTTCTCTTTGCCAAAATCACCATTCCCCAGATTACTCCCCAGTTTATAAATATAACAGGAAAAAGGCTTGAAATTCCGTACGCAATAATTTCAGAATATAAAAATGTACTCCAGGAAGCTTCACGGGCATTGAAAATATCACTATTTATTATTATTGACAGGATTGAAAAAGATAGAATACTAATTATGGCTAAGGTTTTTTTATTTAATTTAAGATATTTCAACGTTATTAAAACGATTAACATTCCAATGAAATTCAAAGAATTAGCAGATAAAACTTCTTCTAAAAATGAGCATTTCCAACAATAAGATGACAAATTATCCTTTAGAAAATATAAACTGATATAGGTTTGCAGACTTCCTAAAATGTAAAAAACAATACAAAAAATAATAATTTTGGTATAATTCATTGTTGTTCGTGCTTGGTTAATCTTAATCTTTGTTTAAAAGAAAATTCCAAAGAGGCATCCATTTTAATTTTAACTAATCTCCAGGGTGATAAATAACCTTTTTGTCATTTCCGGAATGAGACAGGGATTCTTCTCACTCCTATGATAATGCGCGTCTTCATTACAAATGATTTTCTAGTCAAATAAAAATCGGTGTAAAATTATTAAATACAAAATAATAGAACTAAATATTGACGGATAAATTGCAATTTCTCATTTTATGGGAAGTTTTGCTTTTCCACTCATCTGCTCTCTCCCACTCATCGCGTAAAGAATCTTGTTGATATTATTTCAGTTTTACTTTAGAATATCTTTCACTAATTTTTATATTCCCACATATTCTCAAAATCTATTTTTGTGATTGGAATTTCCTTATCTCCCTGTTTGAAAATCAAATGTCTCTCACTTAAATCTTCTTTCATCCGTAAAACAATTTCTATCGGTTTACCGGGATCTGCCTGTTTAAATAAACTCATGATTTCTGCTTCATCAAAAGGCTTGACCTCAAAAACGGTCTGACGTTTTCTGTGGTCTTCAAAAATAAAATTCAACTGTTTAGGTACTGCTCTTAGCTTAAAAGGATTTGCTTTAACCGGTTCGGTAATATTTTCATTAAAAATAGTTTCTTCTTCTCCATTAAACGTCTTAAAACCTATGTTCATTAATTGATGTCCAACAATTTCAGTTCTGGCACGCCACTCATACTTTTTCCTGTAAATATCCCAAATATCATATTGTATTCCATTTCTCTTTAAATTCTCATAGGCTTCAGGAACAGATTCTGATCGATCAAAATATTCTTCATATGAGAGTGTAGGATTGGCAGGAATCAGATCTTTCATCGCCACATGCGTTTCTTTTGCCTGAAAACGGGCTACTTCTATTTGCTGGTCATCACCATACACCCAAACCACCACGATGCCACCAGGTGCACAGTTAACTATAATTTGGGTATAATTTGAAATGCTACCGGTACGCCAGTCTATCGTTCCCTTTTCAAAAAGCTTTTTTAAGGTAGCGATAGGCATATCCCAAGTGCCTGTATAAAACTTATTCTCCATATAGGATGCCCAGGTAATGTCCATTTTTACAGACAATGCTTTCAGGTCCTCACCTTGGGTATGGGTTGAGCCAGAATTACCCCAGCCATTACAGTTTACAAAAGCAGTAGGTATATAAACACTACCTCCATCTTCTAAATAAAAATGACCATCATGGATGTAGGTTGGGTAAAATTCCGGAGAATTCGCTGTGGGTAACCATTCGTATTTTTTCATTTCAGGTTTACAGGATAATAGAATGACTAATAGTAAAAATGTTAAAGTCTTCATGAATGAGGTTCTATTTTACGAAATCGAACAATGGTCTTACCTACAATTTTGTAGTTTGGTTCATAAGCACCAACCCCATCTCCAAATTTTGAATTCCAATGAATATACTTGCTTCTTAACTGATTCAACATATTATGATCAGATACTTTTATATTAAACCCCGCTACTTCCTTTGTATTTTTTAAATCAAGTTTTTTCCGCATCTCTTCAATTTGTGATTTTGTATAGTAGGTCATTTTTGGCAGTTCACCATTGATATACTTTTCTAAACGTTGCTTGACTTTGTTCAAATCTAGATCGTCTGGTTTTTCGTAACTTACTAAAAATTCCTCCCTGATCTCAGGAATAAAATGAATTATAATTACTTGTAAGAATCATTGAACTTGTCATTGGTTTTAAAAACCCTTATGCTATCCGTTGGTACAGGATGATTATCTACTAACACTTCAAAAGAACCGTTGTCAGAAGCTATTTTACATTCCAGCCGGGCTTGGTTACCTGTTTTTTTAAAAACGTCATTGGCCTTTTCCCAATTAAAGTATGCATACCCCCTATATTGTTGATCTTTGCCCGTTTCCCAAGTGAAATTGAGTTCCTTTGGAATTGCTCTATTTTTTAAAGCAACATTATCTATCCATGGACGAAGCATTGTTTCCTGCTCACCATTATAATATCTGAAATTCATTTCAAATAGCCTGAGTTCTTTATTATTTGATGTAATAACGGGTTGGTATCTGTACCTGGTCCGATAATTATCCCATTCTTCTGAAGAAATATCTAAAAACCTATTTTCTCTCATTTCTTTCCGAGTGACAGATAATTTAGAAAAAAATTTCTTTTCCAATTCTTTATCGCTTTTAATCACTTGTGCTTGGTATCTGTCTAATTCTATACGGACCTTTCCAAAATTAATCCAGATAACTACCATCCCTTTTGGAGCAAAGCCAAATACTAAATCAGAAAAGCTACTGTAAGGATTGGTAGCGGTACTGAATTTTTTATTTCTTCCTAGATTTTTATACTCCTTTAAGGGTGCGTCATACATAGAGGTTTCACTTTGTGCATAAGCTCGTTCCATATAATCTTTTATTTGATCTACTGGAAAATCAACTTTCAAATGGTAAAATGTGTCTTCATATCTTGAAAAGTATATAACATCTGCTCCTATAGGCGTACCATGTTGCTCTGTCCATCCTTTGCCAGAATACCCCCATTCTCCAGAAGTGCTGCCGTAAGGAAATCCTGCACCATTGCCTTCTAAAGTGAAAATTTTGGCTTGTATAGGGCTTACATCTAAATTATTATTTGGATGACATATTTCTACTTGGAACTCGGGCAGCTCTTATATTTTCATATCTTGACAACTTATGTTTTGAGTAATGAGGAATAAATAAAATACTATTTTCAATACAGTTTTATCCATCTTGTATATTTCTTTTTCTATATTTGGCTTCTAAAGCTCCTTCTTTCTTAGGCGCATCATTATTGGGTTTAGCGCTGAGACCAATCTGGTTTGCCTTTACCGACCAGTGCAGGTACTGATGGCGAAGGTCTTTCAGGTCTTGTTCCTCTATAAAATCCAGATACGATATTTTTTTTATTTCTGCGAGGTACTCTGCAACCGATGGGTTGTCTCCATGTATATATTTCTTTACATATTGGTTTCGGAGTTCATTACAGGCATTCATATAATTGATGAGTTGGTTGTAAATACGGGTTAATAGATCTCCTTCTATTTTGTGTCGTTGTAATGAATTTTCCAAATACTTAACCCCGCCTGTTTTTTCATCTTGTGAGTAATGAAACATCTGGTTGAGCGCAATTTTGTCATAAGCATTAGAAAGCACCCGGGTACCCATAATTCCGTTGTAGGATGTCGAATCTTTGGTCCAACGCTTATCGGGATCTAAATCTTTCTGATAAAAAGAACGGATCACCAGTTCCTTGTCTTTATACTAACCTTGCAGGAGAATCTCCCTAAGAGTGACTTAAAAAGCATCCCTTAGATTCCTATAAAACTTCATCTTATTTACTATCAAAGAAATTAGCTTTATATAAATATTTTGAATAAAAAAAAGTATGATTTATTCTTATCAATTTTAATCAATACTTTTATTATTCAAAAAATATTTTTTAAAGAATAAGTACAAGGCTCCGATGCAAAAACAACAGGTAAAAGAAGATTTTAAAAAAACCGCTTTAATTATTTCTATATTAGAAAACTTTGACCAACAAGCATATTTATTCTCAAATTCTATTTTATTAATAAAAATCCAAAATATTAAAATATAAAACTTAATATTTTTTATATTAATAAAAGCCAATACAAAAACTATAACAAATTGAATTGGCATATAAAAAAGAATACCATCAAATAAAGAGTTTTTTTCATCAACACAAGAAATCCCATTTGGCAGAAAAAAAGCCATTTGTATTGCCCCAATAATTACAGAAACAAAACTTATTATAAAACTTTTTTTATACTACTTACCATCAGGTAAATATTTATTATATGTTGAAGAAACTCCCACTGGCCATGAGCCAGCTTTTACATCTAAATATGCTCTATCAGGATTCCAAATTGCCCCATCAACCTTTATTTCCTTTTTTCTATAATCACTAAATTTTTTCATATCTTTCGCTTTTCGGCGTTTTGGCTTTCGTGGCTTACTAAAAAAACTTCATCCCCGATTTCAGGAATAAAATGAAATACTTTTCCGGAACCTGAGTGCGGATGTATCATCCTGATCCAGGGTGTTTTTTTCTCCTTGATCTTCCTGATATAGGAACTGCACTAAGACTTTTTCTCAGTAGTCTTATTAGTTTAACAAATTCCTAAATTATAATTACTTGTAAGAATCATTGAACTCGTCATTGGTTTTAAAAACCCTTATGCTATCTGTTGGTACAGGATGATTATCTAATACCACCTGAAACGAACTGTTATCAGAA
>Ga0308156_1000452_pt1 | contig 84926 bp, 82 predicted proteins | sample PhyAR2_FD_201041 | JGI IMG/M metagenome (GOLD analysis project Ga0308156, IMG submission 201041) | Phyllosphere microbial communities from UC Gill Tract Community Farm, Albany, California, United States - DLSL A.R2 | ecosystem: Host-associated > Plants > Phyllosphere > Unclassified | place: USA... | reverse complement strand
AGCAAGTTTATCGAAGCTGGTAATAAAGTTACCAGTGGCGAGATTGATTTAAACCCAGCTTATCAAGGGAAAGAGCGAATTGCTTGCCGTTACTGTCCGTTTAGGAGTGTTTGTAATTTTGATGTTATGTTAAAAGAGAATAACTATAATCGAATTGAAACATTGACGAAAAAAGAAGTGATGGATCGTTTAATTGAAAATGAGTCGGAAGGAGGAACTATTGATGAGTAAGACTATCCCGTTACGTCCAGAAAATGAGCAATTTACTGATAATCAATGGCAAGCCGTTTTTGATGGTGATGAAAACATTTTAGTTTCTGCTTCTGCTGGCTCTGGAAAAACAACGGTTCTAGTGCGCAGAGTGATCGAAAAGCTCAAAAGTGGTGTGGATATCGATCGCTTGTTGATCGTAACCTATACAGAAGCGGCCGCAAAGGAAATGAAAGAAAGAATCCAAGTGGCTTTACAAAAAGCAATCACAAATGAGAGTGAGCAAGAGAAAAAAAAACATTTTATTAAACAGTTGACTTTACTTCCAACTGCCAATATTAGTACGCTACACGCATTTTGTTTAACTGTGATCCGTCGTTTTTATTATCTGATCGAAATGGATCCAGTTTTCCGATTATTGACAGATGAAACAGAAATGTTGCTTTTGAAAGAAGATGTTTGGGATGAACTTAGGGAACAATTTTATGGCGAAAACCAAGAAGCTTTTTATCAATTGACAAGTAATTTTTCTAATGATCGAAGTGACGATGGACTGACTCGATTGATCTTTTCCTTGTATGACTTTGCCCGTGCTAATCCGGACCCAGAGGAATGGCTAGCTCATTTGGCTGACAGTTATCAAGTGACTGGGCAATTAGGTGATTCGGTGCTATTCCAAGACTATTTGAAACCTCAAGTGATGGAAAGCCTGTTACGTTGTGTAGAGCGCTACGAAGAGATGATTCGTTTAACTGAAGGAGAAGAAAAGCTAGAAAAAATTGCCAATCTTGCTAGAAATGAAAAAGAATTTGTGGAAACATTCAGCAGTCAGTTAGCAGACAATGATCTAGAGTCAGGCTTTGATATTTCAAAAACAATCACATTTGAACGTTATCCAACAGTGCGAGTAGAAGAATTAAAAGAAACTGCTGCTCAAGCTAAAAACTTACGAGAACAAAATAAAAAAGCGATTAATGCTATTTTAGAAAACCTATTCACGTTATCACCAGAGGAAATGAAAGAAATTTTAGACCGCTCTCGACCACTAGTTGAGGAGATGGCGCAAGTTGGAAAAGCCTTTATTGATACGTATAGCCAACAGAAACTAAAAAAAGGGTTAGTTGATTTCAATGATTTGGAACATTTTACCTTGAATATTTTAGCAAAAAAAGAGGCGGGTGATTGGCTCGCAACAGAAGCTTCAAATTATTATCGTGAGAAGTTTGATGAAGTATTAGTTGATGAATATCAAGACATTAATCGATTACAAGAAACGATTCTTTATTGGTTAAGAAGACCAGCAGCTTCTGAAGGAAACCTGTTTATGGTTGGTGATGTTAAGCAGTCGATCTATTCATTTCGTTTAGCTGATCCAACATTATTTATCGAAAAATACAATCAATATGGAGCCAATAAAGAGGGGAAACGAATCGTTTTAGCTGAGAACTTCCGCTCTAGAAAGAATGTATTAGATTTTACCAATTTAGTTTTTGAACAATTGATGGATGAACGTGTCGGACAAATCGCTTATGATGAAGCAGCTCAACTCGTCCATGGTTTTGATCAGTTTGCAGAAGCAGAAAATTATGATACTGAACTGTTGATCTATGAAAAAAAATCAGAACGTGTGGAAGAAGTACTCGGAATGGACGATTCTCAGCTGATTTTGGAAGATAAAACAGAAGGCGAATTGCATATGACTGCGCTGAAAATCAGAGAGTTGATCGATAAGAACTTTTTGATCTATGACAAAACAACAAAAGAAAATCGACCATTGACCTATAAGGATATTGTGTTGTTGACGCCAACTAAGAAAAATAATTTGACGATTTTAGAGATATTTAAATTAGCAGGTATTCCAATTCAAGTAAATGATGCCCAAAATTATTTTCAAGCAACTGAAATCCAGACAATGGTGGCTCTTTTGCAAATTATTGACAATCCCTATCAAGATATCCCCTTAGCGGCGGTGTTGCGTTCGCCCATTGTAGGATTAAAAGAAAATGAATTAGTAACGATTCGATTAGCTGCTAAGAAAAGTTCTTATTATGAAGCTTTTCTCACCTTTAATCGAAATGAAGCGAAAGAATCTGCCCAACTGGCGTTGAAAGAAAAAACACTGACATTTGCTTTCCAACTTGAACAATGGCGCGAAATGGCCCGAAGAAATCAATTAGCAACCTTAATTTGGCAAATTTATCAAGACACGGCTTATTTAGATTATGTAGGCGGTATGCCAGCAGGGAAACAAAGACAGGCGAATTTATTTGCGCTGGTCGATCGAGCCGCTAGTTATGAACAAACCAGTTTCCGCGGACTATTTCAATTTGTTCGGTTTATTGAAAAAATGCAGGAAAAAGATAAGGACTTAGCAGAACCTGTTATTTTGAGTGAAGAAAATGCTGTTCGCGTTATGACGATCCATGCTAGTAAAGGATTGGAATTTCCAGTTGTTTTCATTTTAGATATGACAAAAGAGTTTAATCTTGGTGATCTGAATGAACGGTATATCTTTGACGATCGACTTGGTGTTGGGATTCGTTATTTAGATCACACAGATCGGATGCTGTATGAGACATTGCCGTTTTTAGCAATCAAGCAGGCAAAATTGAAAAAATTACTCTCAGAAGAGATGCGCAAATTATATGTAGCGTTGACTCGAGCAGAACAAAAGCTTTATCTTGTGGGGTCATATAACAATCAAGAAGCAACGTTTAAAGAGTGGCTGAAAGTAGCTGATGTTCAAACTAAAGTATTACCAAGCGAAAATCGGTTACAAGGAAAGAGTAGTTTGATGAACTGGGTAGGAATGAGTTTGGTTCGTCATCAGAAAATGGCCGAATTTCAAACGGCGTTTACAACTGAAAAAATCGCTGGGATCACACAACATCCAGCGGGATTCTCGGTTTCCTTCATGACTGAACAAGCTATCCAAGAACAATTTGCTGCCCTTCAATTTATCGATACAGGTTTGAGTAAAGCTGAAAATTCTAAAAGCAGCGACCCTAAAGTAGTAGAGCAAGGGCTATACCGTTTAAATTATGATTATCCCTACCAGCTCTCAACCAAAACGACTAATTACCAATCTGTATCAGAAATCAAACGTGTGTTTGAAGACCCAGATAATAAAGAAATCGCTAAAATCGAAGTAAATGAAAAAAATACACTTCAGCCAACTCCGATGATCGTTCACCGAATGAGTGAAGGTGAGTTGGGGAAACCTAGATTTATCGAAACGATTCGTAAACCATCAGCTGTGGAGATCGGTTCAGCAACACATTATTTATTACAATTATTGGATTTAAACAAAGAGCCAACCAAAGAAAGTATTACCCAATTGATCGAAGAATTAGTTCAAACGAAAATTATTCAAGAAAATGTAGCAAAACAAATCAAGATTGATCAGGTACTCTCTTTTTATCAGACGAACTTGGGCCAACAACTGTTAGAAAATCCAACTAAAGTTGTGCGAGAACAACCATTTTCAATGTTGTTGAGAGCAGAAGAATTGATCAAAGATTATCCCAAAGAAACACAAGATGATTTATTGATCCACGGAATGATCGATGGTTATCTTGAACAAGACAACAACTGTATTCTTTACGACTATAAAACAGATTTTGTTCAAGATATCGAAAATCTCCAAGAGATCAAAAAAGTCATTCAACGTTACCGTGGTCAGTTAAATTTATATCGAAAAGCACTTGCTCAAGCAACAAGCAAAGAGGTAAATAATGTTTTTCTAGTCTTATTATCTGCTGGTATCATTATCGATATGGATGAAGAACAGATCATTGAAAAAATGAAGTAAAACGAAAGCAAATCTACTTACAAATTGTAAGTTGTGTGCTATACTCAGTTCACGAGGTGAGGAAAATGGAGCAAGTAAAAACAACCGAATTTTCACTATGTCCTAAGTTTGAAAAGGCTTTTGCGATTTTAGGGAAGAAATGGAATGGTTTGATTATTGATGTCTTGTTGGAAAATGGTCCTCAACGATTTGGTGAGTTAAGACAAAAAATCCCTGAACTAAGCGATCGCGTATTAGTCGAACGCTTGAAAGAATTAGAAGGTGAAGGGATCATCTCAAAAGCAGTTCGCTGTGACGAGAGTAGCCGTCTTGAATATTTCCTCTCAATCAAAGGCAAGGACTTACAACAAGCAATGGAACAAATCCAACATTGGGCAGAAAAATGGGTCACTGCTGAAGAATGCAGTTGACCTAAGACCTAATTTCTTGTAAACTGTAATCAATTGAATAGCAAAAAGCGTTGATGGAAAAGAGTAATTTGGCTGATACGAAAAGGGAAAACTTGTCTTAGACTGAAAACAAGTTACGTAATCGAAAAATGAAGTTCACTTCCGGAGTTTGTTTGTTCCAAGTGTTCAGACCGGTGAAAGCCGTTATAAGAATTGAGTGCATGATTTTTTGTCATGAAGTAGGATGGTAACACGATAGCTCGTTCCTTTAGATAGGAGCGGGCTATCGTTTTTTATTTTATCAAGTACCTACAATTAATGTACTTAGTTCAATTATTATAGAAAAGAAAGGATTAGAAAAATGACATTAAAAGCGCAATTAGAAGCTTTAAGAGATGAAACATTGACGAATATTCAAAATGTAGCGGATCTTAAAGCCTTAAACCAAATCAGAGTGGAAACACTAGGTAAAAAAGGACCCATCACAGAAGTCTTGAGGGGAATGAAAGATTTATCAGCAGAAGAACGTCCAGTAGTGGGGAGCTTTGCCAATGAAATCCGAGATTTATTGACTGAAGCTGTTGAAACTCGCAAGGAAGTTTTAGAGACAGAGGCGTTGAATGCAGCCTTAGAACAGGAAACAATCGATGTAACATTACCAGGTAAACAGATGACACATGGCACTCGTCATGTATTATCCCAAGTGATGGAAGAAATCGAAGATATTTTTGTAGGAATGGGTTATCAAGTTGTAGAAGGCTATGAAGTTGAGTCTGATCATTACAATTTTGAGCGGATGAATTTACCAAAAGATCACCCAGCACGTGATATGCAAGACACTTTTTACATCTCAGATGATATCTTGATTCGCACCCATACTTCTCCTGTACAAGCAAGAACGATGGAAAAACATGATTTTTCAAAAGGTGCACTTCGCATGATTTCTCCAGGGAAAGTTTTCCGTAGAGATACAGATGATGCAACACATAGCCACCAATTCCATCAAATCGAAGGACTAGTTATCGATAAAAATATTACAATGGGTGACCTAAAAGGCACATTAGAAGTTGTGATGAAAAAAATGTTTGGTGAAGATCGTAAGATTCGTCTGCGCCCAAGTTATTTTCCGTTTACTGAGCCTTCCGTTGAAGTGGATGTTAGTTGCTTCAAATGTGGTGGTGCAGGCTGTAATGTCTGTAAACAAACTGGCTGGATCGAAATTTTAGGTGCTGGCATGGTTCATCCAGATGTTTTATCGATGTCAGGTATTGATCCAAAAGAATATACTGGTTTTGCTTTCGGTTTAGGGCCAGATCGTGTTGCAATGTTGCGTTATGGCGTTAACGATATTCGTAATTTCTATCAAAATGATTTACGTTTCTTAAATCAGTTCAAGGTAAAGGAGTAGTCGACGATGTTAGTTTCTTATAAATGGTTAAGTGAATATTTAGATCTATCAAAAATCTCAGCAAAAGAATTATCTGATCAAATGTCTTTGACAGGGATCGAAGTTGAAGGCGTTGAAGTTCCAGAAGATGGTTTGAAAAAAATCGTCGTTGGTGAGGTCAAAGAATGTGTTCCTCATCCTAATTCAGATCATTTATCGATTTGTCAAGTGGATATCGGTGAAGAAGAATTATCGCAAATTGTATGCGGTGCACCTAATGTGAAAGAAGGGATCAAAGTAATCGTAGCGTTACCTGGATCTCGAATAACAGGGAATCAAAAAATCAAAAAAGGTAAAATGCGTGGAGAAGTTTCGAACGGCATGATTTGTTCTTTACAAGAATTAGGGTATTCAGATAATGTAATTCCTAAAGCTTATTCAGATGGAATCTATTATATGCCGGAAGATGCTGTTAATGGCGATGATGTCTTTTCATACTTAGATATGGATGATCATATTATCGAATTATCGATCACGCCAAATCGTGCAGAGGCATTGAGTATGCGTGGTGTTGCGTATGAAGTTGGGGCTATTTACCGTCAAACACCCAAGTTTAATGATGAGCCCTTAAAAGAGGATACAAGTGAAACAGCTGCAGATTACATTTCTGTGGAAGTGACCGACAAAGAAGATACACCAGCCTACCAAATCAGAGTCATCAAAGATGTAAAAATCACTGAAAGCCCATTATGGCTGCAAACACGTTTAATGAATGAGGGGATTCGCCCAATCAATAATGTAGTTGATATCACAAACTATATTCTTTTATTATTCGGACAACCGTTACATGCGTTTGATTATGATAAACTAGCAAGTAAAGCTATTTTAGTAAGACGTGGTAAAACAGGCGAAGAAATCGTCACGTTAGATGGCGAAACACGCAAAGTATCAGAGGAAAATATCGTCATTACAAATGGGCAAGTTCCTGTTGCTTTGGCTGGAGTTATGGGTGGAGCCAACTCAGAAATTACTGATGAAACAACAACTGTAGCTTTGGAGTCAGCTTTGTTTAATTCACTATCCGTTCGTAGAACATCAAAAGAGTTCAATTTGCGGAGTGAGTCTTCTAGCCGATTTGAAAAAGGGATCAATCATGCAACGATTGGTGAAGCTGGGGATGTGGCTGCTGCGATGATCGCTAAATTAGCTGGAGGAACAGTTGTTTCAGGTAAAGCGATTGGCTCAGAAGTAACACTTGAAGAGGTTATTGTAAGTGTGACGATTTCACGAATCAATGAATATCTAGGAACTAAAATGGATCAAACAACGGTCAGTGAAATTTTTGACACATTAGGTTTTGACTATGTACTTGATCAAGAAAAATATACTGTGACAGTTCCACCTAGACGCTGGGATATTAAGATCGAAGCTGATTTGATCGAAGAAGTGGCACGGATTTATGGGTATGATAACTTACCTTCCACATTGCCAAAAGGTGAGACGGTGGCAGGGAGCTTAACGAGTGGACAACTATTAGTTCGTAAGATTAAGAGTTTACTTGAAGGATGCGGGGCCAGTGAGGCAATTAGCTATGCTTTGACAACTGAGGAAAAATCTCGTCAATTTATGATGAGAGAAAGCCAAACAACAAGTCTACAGTGGCCGATGAGTGAAGAACGTTCTGTCTTAAGAATGAACTTGATTTCAGGATTATTAGATGACGTAGCCTACAATGTTGCCCGTAAAAACAACAATATCGCACTTTATGAGGTTGGACGAGTTTTCTATCAAGACAACGATCCTAAAAAAGAATTGCCATATGAAGAGAACCATCTAGGGATTGTCTTATCTGGGAATAGTAAAGTGAAAGATTGGCAAACAAAGGAAACGCCTGTTGATTTTTACACAGTGAAAGGGATGCTTGAAGAATTATTTGACTCTGTCGGGATTTTAAATAAAATCTCTTACGAAGCCACAAAAGAAAATCAAGATCTACATCCAGGAAGAACGGCTTTGGTAAAATTGAATGATACGGTCATTGGATTCATCGGGCAAGTTCATCCAACTGTAGCAAAAGAATACGAGATTCCAGAAACATATGCCGCTGAATTAAATCTTCAAGCAATCATCGCAGAAGAAAATGACGCATTAGTGTATCAACAAATCTCAAAATTCCCAGCAGTTTCACGGGATATTGCTTTACTGGTCGACGAATCAGTAACAAGCCAAGAATTAGTAGGAACTATTTCCAGAAATGCTGGAAAATTCTTGCAATCCGTTCACTTATTTGATGTTTACCAAGGGGAGAATATCGCTGAAGGGAAAAAATCAATGGCTTATAGCTTGACGTTTGTAAATGCTGAAGCAACTTTGGTTGATGAAGAGATCAATCAATCAATGGAAAAAGTAGAAAAAGCGTTAGTGGAGCAATTTGCTGTAACGATTCGCTAAAAGAAAAAAGTTCCGCAAAACTAAAAATAGTTTTGCGGAACTTTTTTAGTCGATTAAGCCCAATTTCTAGATAACCATCTTGAAAACTGAGAAATCGAAAAATTAATGACAAAATACATCAAGGCGACAAGGCCATAAATTGCAAAAACTTGACTTGTTTGAGCATAGCGACCCATTAATATATAAGATTTTCCGAAGAGCTCTTGTAGCGCAATAACGGAATATAAAAAACTAGTATCCTTAATTACCGTCACAAATTGAGAAACGATTGCGGGCAATACATTGCGAATGGCTTGAGGTAAAACGATATATATAAGAATTTGAAAATTACTAAATCCTTGAGAACGAGCGGCTTCTTTTTGTCCTTTGTCAACACCATTTAAACCACCACGGATAATTTCAGCTAAAGCTGCGGTTGTAAAAACAGTAAAGCTAACAATTCCAGCAGGAGTAGACTTAATTTTAAAAATCAAGAAAATAACATAGATCCATAGTAAATTAGGTATATTACGAACGATTTCGATATATAAACTAGCTAGAAACTTTAAAGGACCTTTTTTTTGATTTCTTAAAACAGCTAAAATAGTACCGAAAATCGTACTTAAAACAATTGATACAAAAGAAATGTAAAGAGTAAGCTTCAACCCATCGAATAAAAATCGCAAGTTATTGCCGGTGAGAAGTTGACTCATTTGTTCTGAAAAAGACATATTTGCGACCTCCTATCTGGTATAAGCTTTCTTATTATTTTCTTCTAATTTCCGAGCCAATTTAGCTAACGGGAAGCACAGGATAAAGTAAAGGAACCCTGCTAGCGCAAAAGCTGGAATATAGTTTAGGTTGATCGAAGACCAACTATTTGCTGTAAACATCACATCTGCACCCGAAATAATCGCAACGGTTGAGGTGTTTTTGATTAAATTTACGATTTGATTTGTAAGCGGCGGTAGCATAATCCGCCAAGCTTGAGGCAGTACAACATAGCGCATTGTTTTTCCATAAGAAAAACCTTGCGAATAAGCTGCTTCAAATTGCCCTTTAGGTACAGCACCGATCCCAGAACGAACAACTTCTGAGATATAGGCACCATGGTAAAGCCCCACACAGATGATCGCAATCGTTGTTGTCGAAAAAGTTAGCATTGGGCTAATCAATGGGAAACCATAATAAACAACGATAAATTGAATCAACAATGGGGTGTTCTGGAAAAATTCAACATAAATTCGGCTGATTAGATTCAATAATTTGTTGTGCATCGCAGAGAGGCTCCCAAAAAATATCCCTAATAACATCGCCACGATCAATGATCCGACCGCAAGTAAAATGGTATAAAGGAAAGCATCGCCAAAAAGTCTCCAGTCTTTAAGTAAAGCTTCCCAACGATAAAGCGCAAATGGCCCTGAATTCGCTATAATGAACATTTGATTTCCTCCCAAATTCTAACGAAATTGTATAGAATCGGGAAAAATTAGTCCAGATTCCACGTTTTGTAGATTTTTTCCAAAGTACCGTCTTTTTCCCATTTTTCAATGGATTTATTTAACTGATCGTTTAATTCCGTATTTGCTTTCTTCGTAGCGATTCCGTATTCTTGTGGTGAGAAACCGTCTTTCAGAATTTCTGTACTATCATCTACATAACCAGTTAAAATTGATTTATCTACTGAAAAAGCATCGATTCTTTTAGATGTTAAGGCTGTTTTTAGTTCAGGATATGAGCCTAGTTCTTGATATTTGAATGTTACACCTAATTCCTTTGCCTGCTTTTCAATGGCTTCTTTGGTCGTTGCGGATTGAACGACACCAATTGTTTTACCATCTAAACTAGCAGTGTCGGTAAATTTGTCTGCTTTTCTAACCAAGAAACCAACTTCATCTTTATAATATGGCGTTGTGAAATTATAGGTTTCTTTCCGTTCATCGGTGATGGTAAACGTTGCGATCACCATATCCAGTTCGCCATTATCTAATAACGGGCCCCGAGTTTTTGCAGTTACACCAACAAACTCAACATTCTCTTCACTACCAGTTAATTCTTTTGCAATCAAGCGCGCGATATCTGGCTCCATACCTTCATTTTTATTCGTATCAGGATTCATATAACCAAAGTTCGGAACATCTTCTTTAACACCGACTTTAATTACACCAGCATCTTTGATTTTTTGAAGATCAGTCGTTCCTTTGTTACCAGAATCAGTCGAATTTTTATCTTCGCCACTACCACAACCGACAATCAAGCCGAGTAATAACGCAAGAGACAATGCACCGAATATTTTTTTTGTTTTTTTCATTTGAAATTCCTCCTTAGGTCTATTTTATTGTATTAATTATGAATGATTTTACTTAAGAACTCTTTAGCACGTTCGTTCTCAGTGCTAGTAAAGAAATGTTCTGGTGTTCCTGTTTCGATGATTTGCCCATCATCCATAAAAATCACTTTATCAGCGACTTGACGAGCGAAACCCATTTCATGAGTGACGCAAATCATCGTAATATTTTGTTTAGACAAGTCAACCATTACATCTAAAACTTCTTGAATCATTTCTGGGTCAAGAGCTGAGGTTGGTTCATCAAACAAGATGATTTCCGGATGCATATTTAAGGCTCTAGCAATCGCGACACGCTGTTGTTGCCCACCAGAAAGCTGGGCAGGATAGGCATTTGCTTTATCTGCTAAACCGACTCTTTCTAAGTATTCCATTCCTGTTTTAGTTGCTTCTTCTTTACTGACACCTTTGACTTTTATGGGTGCTAATGTAAGATTTTGAATAATTGTTTTGTGTGCATAGAGGTTAAAACTTTGAAAAACCATCGCTACTTTTTGACGCACCTTTTGAACAGGGGCTTTAGGTTCTGTGATATCGATGCCGTCGACTAATATGTGTCCGTCGGTAACTTTTTCTAAACGATTGATACAACGGATCAGAGTGCTTTTACCGGAGCCAGAAGGTCCGATGATGACAATTTTTTCTCCTTCGTTGACCGTTAAAGAAACATCTTTCAATACATGATGGTCCCCAAAATACTTATTTACATGTTCCAACGAAATCATGGCCATTCTCCTTTATGTATAAAATTATCACATCATTTATAATGATTGTTGATTTATCAGTGATTGAATAGATTGGATAAAAATGAAAAAAAGAACGTTAAAAAGTTAAGCTGAGAAAATGATAAGAAATACTTAATAATGAATAGTGTGTGTATAATAGGTTTTATTGAGAAAAAAGCACTATTCTATTTTCTTTTTATAAAAACAGTTTTCTTTTATATCTAATGATTTCATCATAAATCTATCTGTTTGTTAATGTTAGAAATTATAACATATGAAAAATGAGATTACCAGTTTTTTTTGAAATGCTGAAAAAGAAGAACAATTTCAACACGAATAATCAAATAAAAAATTATTAGAGAAAGAATGATATAATAGAAGAAACGATAATAAAACTTGAAAAAAAACACCAAAAAGTAGAAAATAAGAGTGTTGAAAAAATACTGTAAAGGTTGATTGACTTGAATAATCATGAAGCAATAGGATTTATAGATTCCGGAGTCGGTGGACTTACGGTAGTAAAAGAAGCAATGAGGCAACTTCCGAATGAGCGTTTGATTTATCTTGGTGATACAGCACGCTGTCCGTATGGTCCTAGGCCGGCTGAGCAAGTCGTGCAATTTACTTGGGAAATGACCAATTTTCTTTTAGAGAAGAACATTAAAATGTTAGTGATCGCGTGTAATACAGCGACTGCAGTTGCCTTAGAAGAAATTAAAGCTCAATTGGATATCCCAGCTGTAGGCGTGATTTTACCTGGAACAAGAGCTGCCTTAAAAGCAACAAAAAATAATCGTGTGGGTGTGATTGGAACTGCTGGAACCATCAAAAGCTGTGCCTATGAAACAGCATTAAAGAGTAAAGCACCGAATACATTTGTTTCAAGTTTGGCCTGTCCAAAATTTGTTCCGATTGTTGAAAGTAATGAGTTTCACTCTTCTGTAGCAAAAAAAGTTGTATCAGAAACGTTAAATCCACTGCAATTGAAAAAATTAGATACATTGATTTTAGGCTGTACGCATTATCCGTTATTACGTCCTTTGATCCAAAATGTTATGGGGAGCCAAGTAAAATTGATTGATTCGGGGGCTGAAACGGTAAGTGAAGTCAGTATGTTATTAGATTATTTTGATATAGCGAATACGCCAAACTATGTTAATGAAGCGAATGAATTTTATACGACTGGATCAGCGAAAATGTTTAAAGCGATTGCTGATGATTGGTTAGACCTAGAAACGATAACTGTTGAGCAAGTTCGCTTACCTATTAAGAAATGAGGAGAAATGAATGATGATCAGACATGATGGAAGACAGGCGAAAGAATTAAGAAAAATCACCATTGAGACAAATGTTTACAAACATCCAGAAGGATCTGTCGTGATTTCTTTTGGGGATACCAAAGTAATTTGTTCTGCGACTGTGGAAGAAAAGGTTCCACCATTTTTAAGAGGCGAAGGGACCGGCTGGGTGACCGCAGAGTATAGTATGCTTCCAAGAGCGACAAATACAAGAAATATCCGGGAAAGTGCCAAAGGAAAATTAACAGGTAGAACAATGGAAATTCAACGTTTGATCGGTCGTTCATTACGTGCAGTGATCGATTTAAAAAAATTGGGTGAAAGAAGTATTATCGTAGACTGTGACGTTGTCCAAGCGGATGGTGGCACGCGAACCGCAAGTATTACAGGCGCATTTGTTGCTATGAAAATCGCAGTAGCTAAAATGCTGAAAAATGGCGACTTACAAGAAGACCCAATCAAAGAGTGCTTAGCAGCTGTTAGTGCTGGGATTTTAAATGATGGTCAATGTGTTCTTGATTTGGACTATACAGAAGACTCAACAGCCGCTGTAGATATGAACTTGGTTATGACTGAATCGGGTAATTTTGTTGAACTCCAAGGTACAGGAGAAGAAGCGACTTTTTCAGGGGATGAACTAAACTCGTTATTATTCTATGGCAAAACCGGGATTGAACATTTGATTGCCTACCAAAAAGAAGCGTTAATGTATCAAGCAAGTGAAATGAGTTTTCCAATAGAAGATAAAACGATCGTGATTGCAACAAGAAATCCTGGAAAAGCCAAAGAGTTCACGAAACTTTTCGCTGAAAAAGGCTATCAAGTAAAAACGCTATTAGATTATCCAGAATTACCCGATGTTGAGGAGACAGGGAGAACATTTGAAGAAAACGCCCGTTTAAAAGCAGAAACAATTGCTGCTATTTTAAAACAACCTGTTTTAGCTGACGATTCAGGTTTGATTGTCGATGCGTTAGATGGCATGCCAGGAATATTTTCAGCCCGCTTTGCTGGCGAACCAACGAATAATGCTGCAAACAACGCTAAATTACTACATGAATTAACTGGAGTACCTAAGGAAAAACGGACAGCGACATTCCATTGCACGCTCGTGTTTGCAGCCCCAGACAAAGAGAGCTTAGTCGTAGAAGGTGATTGGGCAGGCGAAATCGGTACGATTCCGCGTGGTGATCATGGATTTGGCTATGATCCATTATTTTTCGTACCTGAAGAGCAAAAAACAGCAGCGGAACTTTCGGATGAGCGCAAAAATGAAATGAGCCATAGAGGGTTAGCAGTAGCGAAACTAAAAGATCAATGGGAAAATTGGTTGAAAAACTAGGAGGGTGTGCATGAAGTATTTAGTGGTAAGTGATAATCATGGTGATCGAGACGTATTGGTTGATTTAGCCGCGACTTATCGTAGAAAAGTAGATAAGCTGTTTCATTGTGGTGATTCTGAATTGGAAGCTGACGATGTATTATGGAATGATTTTATCGTCGTGAGAGGGAATTGTGATTATACCTCTGAGTTTCCTGAGACTATCGTAGAAAAAATAGGTGAAGATACGATTTTTATGACACACGGTCATCTGGCTAATGTGCGTTCTGGCTTGACTACTCTTGCTTTAAAAGCGGAACAAGTCAAAGCGACTATTGTATTATTTGGTCATACTCATGAAATTGGTTGTGAGGTTCGGGCCAATGTTCTGTATTTGAATCCAGGAAGTATTAGCCAACCCAGAGGAGCGATTCAACTAAAATCATATGCGATCATTGAAAGCACGACAGATCGCTTTATCGTTCAATATTATGGACGAGATCACCAACCATTTAAGGAACTGCATTTTGTTTTTAATAAGAAATACTAAAAGTAAAGAAGCGTTTAGGTTGAGAAATAAGCCAGCATTCACGAAAATCGTTTTTCAAATTATTGTGAATGCTGGCTTATTCTGTTCCACCGTTTATTCGAGATTATCGTATTTAATAAAAAGAGAAACGACTTTCGTCCCAAACACTTTATTTAGTTTCGCCAAAAATCAAGTATGAAGAAACTAAGGTCAAATGTTAATTTTTTTTAAGAGTTATGAAAAAAGTTTGAATTTCAAGACATTTGCATCCGTTTTCTGTACAATGATAGTTGTGGCAAAGAAAATGAAATGGAGGCACTCCAAATGATTGGAACTGCTGTAAAAGAATTACTATTAGAAAAACAAGAAACTTTTTTGATCCCTGCGGAAAATGTCGCAAATGTGATGTGTTTAAATCCGTTGAGTCATGCGTTATTAGTTTTATCTCAAGTAAAGTATTCAAAAATCCCTGTATTGGATAAAGGTGATCGCTTTGTAGGGTTGATCAGTTTATCTGATGTAGTGGATAAAATGTTTGATATTACATCTGTTGATTTTGATAAATTAAAAGATTTTACTGTAGCAGATGTCATGGAAGTTAATGTACCAGTGATCGGTGAACAATGGGAGTTAGAAGATGTCCTTCACTTATTAGTAGATGCGGCTTTTCTTCCAGTTGTTGATAACAATCAATGTTTCAAAGGGATCATTACACGCAAAGAATTGTTAAAAGCAATCAATCATATGGCTCACGAGCTAGAACGTAAAAACATCATTTTACCAAAATCAGAAGAAGAGTCTAGAGAAATGAAAGTGATTTGATTTTATTCCCTTTTATTCATTTTTTTGATAAACTAAATACCTAATTGAAGGGAGTTATTTGATGGACGCATATGAAATTATTAACTACATCGGGAATGCTGAGAAAAAAACACCAGTTAAAGTTACTTTAAAAGGTAAATTGAAGGAAGTCTCTTTTCCAGACGAAATACAAGCTTTTACTAATTGTAAAACGGGAACTTTATTTGGCGAATGGAACATTATCAAAAAGTTTTTAGAGGATAATCAAGAATACATTCTTGATTACGTCATCGAGAATGATTCAAGAAACTCTGCGATTCCAATGTTGGATATCAAAGAAGTCAATGCCCGTATTGAACCAGGTGCAACAATTAGAGATCAAGTTGAGATTGGCGATAATGCGGTAATCATGATGGGGGCAGTAATCAATATCGGTGCTGTGATTGGCGCTGGGACAATGATCGATATGGGCGCCATTTTAGGTGGACGTGCAACAGTTGGCAAAAATTGTCATATCGGTGCAGGAACTGTGCTAGCGGGTGTTATCGAACCACCAAGTGCAGAGCCGGTTGTAATCGAAGATAATGTCTTGATCGGCGCAAATGCGGTTGTCTTGGAAGGCATTCGAGTAGGTGAAGGTGCAGTTGTTGCTGCAGGGGCGATCGTTGTGAATGATGTAGCACCATACACTGTTGTTGCTGGTGTTCCTGCTAAAAAGATCAAAGATATTGATGCAAAAACAAAAAGTAAAACGAATATGATGGAAGAATTACGTAAATTATAATAGCAATTTAAAGAGTGAGTCATAACTAGTAATAGTTTGGGCTCACTCTTTTTTCATTTAAAGTTGAGTTGTTATATTAAACTTGCAAATGTGTAAGCCAAATACATGACTATTCAATTTTCTATCCGCTTGTTTCTAGCTATAATCAATTGTATAAGATTGAGTAGGGGGAACAAGTATTATGAAAAGCAAAAAATTTAAATTAGTTATTGGTGGTATTTTAGTTGGAATATGTGTAGGAAGCTATTTTCTATTTTTTTCCTCCCCTAAAAAAACGGAGCCTAGCTACAATGTTTTTACGTTAAATCAGTTGGATCCATTACTTTTAAAGGGTGAAGTGAAAGCAGCACAAACAGAGGATATTTTCTATGACCAAACATTAGGAACAATTGCAGACATTCCAGTAAAACATGAACAAGAAGTGAAAACTGGCGATGTTTTACTTAATTATTTAAATGGAGAAGCGCAAACTAGAGCAGACCAACAACAAAGAACAGTCAATAAAAGTAGTTTATCAGCTCAACAAGCATCACAGAATCTAAGTCGTGCGCAAACTCGCTATAATGAAGCACAAGCAAGTTTAAATCAAAGTAAAGCTGAATTTGATAGAGAAGTAGACCCAGAAAAAAAAGAAGAACTTAAAAGCAAGGTTGAACAACAAAAAACAGAAGTGACTAGTATAAATAATGAAGTAATTCAAGCACAACAAGCACTAGATTTAGCTAATACGGAAGTAAATGATGAAGCAGCCGCTTTAGAATCAGAACAAGGAAAAGTTACGTCAACTGTTAAAGCGACAATTGATGGTGTCGCGATGGTCAATGAAGCAGGTAAAAAATCATTAGAGCAGCCTTTGGTTCAAGTACTAAGTAAGACCAAACAAACAAAGGGGATTGTGACAGAATATGATTTAGCAAAACTAAAAACTGGGCAAGAAGTCAGCGTAACATCCGTTGGTTCAAACCAAACCGCTCAAGGGAAAATCAGTTCGATCAATCAATTGCCTAAAACAAAAAATGGAGCTGATTCAGAGATCCCTACCTATGAATTTATTGTGGAGGGAGACTTTCCATGGGCATACGGTTCATCTGTTCAAGTATCGTTGCCGCAACCTCAACTAGTTTTACCTGAAAAATCAATTGTTACAAAAGAGGACAAAACCTTTGTATTCATCTACAAAAACGGTCGTGCGGTGAAGACGGATGTCAAAGTGGTGGAGATGAATGGCGTTAAAAATGTAGAATCAGGTGTGACAAAAGGCACTAAAATCATTGGAAACCCAGACGACGTGTTAAAAGATAATACAGAAGTGCAGGTGGTTGAAAATGATTAAACTTGAACAAATCAACAAGTATTATGCTTTAGAAGAAGAAAAGTTACATGTTTTAAAAAATATCAACTTTGAAATTAAAGAAAAAGAGTTTGTCGCAGTTATGGGACCGTCTGGTTCAGGTAAATCAACATTGATCAATCTGATCGGTTTTATTGATAAAAAATTTGAAGGGACCTATTTGTTTGAAGGCAAAGAGATCACAGATTTTTCTGATAAAGAACTTTCTGCAATACGTAATCAATCAGTAGGATTTGTTTTTCAAAACTTTAGTTTGATCGAAAATAACACCGTTTTTGAGAATGTTGAGTTACCGCTACTGTATAATGGTTCAGCTTATACAGATACAAAAAAGCGAGTCCAAGAAGTGTTAGCGAAGGTTGGTTTAGCTGATAAAGGAAATAAATACCCAAAACAACTTTCAGGTGGTCAGCAACAGCGGGTAGCCATAGCAAGGTCTATTGTGAACTCTCCAAGATTTATTATCGCAGATGAGCCTACAGGGGCCCTAGATTCAAAAACCTCGGAAGATATCATGCAGTTATTTCAGGATTTGAATAAGCAAGAAGGTGTAACCATTATTTTGGTAACACACAATCCTGAGATGGTCTCTTACTGTGATCGGTTGATTCGGGTCAAAGATGGGGCAATTGTTGAAGAGGAGCTGATCAAATGAAAAACTACGTCATTTGGAAGACAGCCTTAAAATCAATTTTAAAAAATAAAAAACGCAGCTTTTTAACAATGTTCGGGATTATTATCGGGATTGCCTCAGTGATCACGATCGTATCCATCGGTAATGGTTTTAAACGAGATATGATCGACAAAATGTCCATGACCAATACAAATGAAAATGTTAGTAATATTACGTTTAACTATTATGATGTCGCCAATGCATTTAAAGAAGGTGAAGTCTTTAAAAAGAGTGATTTAGATCTAATTAAAAACGTCAAAGGAATCAAAAAAGTAGCTTTCTATAAGCCTAAAATTATATTGACTGAACGTCAAATAGAACTCAATGTTCGAGGTAAAAAACTGACAAAAAAAGTAGAACGTGTTGAGCAAACATCGGCTCCATTGTTGAGTGGTCGTCAAATAGAACCTAAAGATAATGAAACGTTGAATAAAGTTGTGGTCGTTGATGAAGTGCTGGCTCAGAAACTGTATGGTGAGCCAGAAAAAGCGATTGGTAAAGGCTTTGAAGTCATGAATGAATTATTCACAGTCGTAGGCATCAAAGCGAGTGAAAGTGGCACTTTGTCCATGGAAAATCAAGCTCCGTTAGCGTACTTTCCGATTAAAACCTATGATCACTACTTTAATAAACCAGACAGTCAATCAATTTTGGATTTGGAAATTGATGCAGGTGAGGATAAAGCCCAAGTAACCTCAGAGGCCTTAAAACAGCTCAACTTCAATGGGAGCATGAGAAATATTGGGGAGTATGAAGTGTATAATCCCAAATCAGATATTGATCAGATGGGGAGCATTTTGGATAATCTAACACTTTTTATTTCTGCTGTCGCGGGTATTTCGTTGTTTATTGCCGGGGTGGGGGTTATGAATATGATGTACATTTCTGTTTCAGAACGTACGAAAGAAATCGGTATTCGCCGAGCTTTGGGTGCTACAGAAAAAGATATCCGAAAACAATTTTTAGCTGAAGGACTAACGTTGACACTCCTTGGTGGGATGATCGGTTATTTACTAGGAATGATCTTAGGCGTTGTTTCCTCGATCTTTCTACCATTTGCAGTACGTCCGGATTTATTTACAATAGGATTAGCTGTAGGGATTTCGGTTCTAATCGGTGTTGTCTTTAGTTATATGCCAGCATCTGCCGCATCTAAGAAAGACTTGATTGATATTATGAAATAATCAAAAAAAGCCGACTAAATGAAATTTTAGTTGGCTTTTTTAGTAATGTCGCATGTTCTTATTTTCTCTGTAATTGATCATCGAGTACGGAAACAGCTTTTGCTAAAAAATGATTGATCAGTTCTAGTTCTGATTCAGAATACTCTTGTGCTAAATGCCGCATAGCAGTATCTAATGGTTGATAGGCATTTTTTATTTCTTCTCTGTCGTCATATGTCGGTACAATAATCACACGCCTTCGGTCATTTGGATCTTTTTCTCGTCGAGCATAGCCGATTTTTTCTAATCGGTCGATCAAAGCAGTAATGGTTCCAGTAGATAAACCAGTTTTATCGGCTAATTCTCCTGCTGTAAGTGGGCCTAGCTCGTTCAATAGGTCGATTGAGATATAATCATTGGCTGGAATTCCTAAAGATTGTACGATTGCTTGTTGATGTAAAATAGAACGTGAGCCAAATCCTCGTAATAAAGTGGTGAGTTGATCAGTTGTTTGGTTAGTCTGCGGGTTTTGATTGTTTGACAAATAAGCTTCCTCCCTTTATGCTTAATTTATCTCGTTAGGCGAGATTCTTTTATATCGAAATATAATTAGCTAAATCTATCATAACAAGCTTCCTATTAACTGTAAAGCAAAGCAGGAATCGAGGGTGAATCAAATGAAAACAGTGATTATTTATGGAACTAAGTCTGGTGCATCAAGAGAATGTGCACAACGTTTAGGGAAAGAAATAGAGAATACAACAATCATTGATATTGATCAAGTCCAACCAAATATAGAGGAATTTACTCATGTGATTATTGGGGCAGGTGTACGAAACGATAAAATGTATAAACCGATCAGAGATTTTTTGAAAAAAAATCAAACAGACTTATTATCTAAAACGATTGCTTGTTATTTATGTAATTCAAAACCAAAAACAACAGAAGCGGTGATTGCAGCAAGTATTCCAGAAGCAATTCGGGCACAGGCGATTGAAATTGTATCGTTCGGCGGTTATAAGCCTTCATGGGTTCCCGTAAGCCCTGAAAACAAGCTAAAAGGAATTGATTTAGAGAAAATCAGTGAATTTGCTCAACACTATTTAGAGCACTTATAAAAGCTGAATAAGGTTAAATTTACTAAAAGTCAGAAAATTTCTCTTAGTCAAGGATTGACAGAAGAATTATTTTATTCAACAATAAGATATAGAGAAATAGAAAAGAGGCAGATGAACAGTGATTCAAGAACAATTGATCGAGATTCGCAGACAACTTCACCAAATACCAGAAATTGGTCTGGAAGAAGAAAAAACACAAAAACACTTATTAGAAATTATCCTGTTGCTTGATAAAGAGTTTATAGAGTATAAAACATGGCGAACTGGAATCATGGTTTTTGTTCATGGCAAGAATCCCAAAAAAACGTTTGGTTGGCGTGCTGATATTGATGGCTTGCCAATTACTGAAGAGATAGCATCTGATTTCCAATCTAAGCATGAGGGATATATGCATGCTTGCGGACACGATTTTCATATGACAATCGGTTTAGGCTTGTTGGAACAAATGACAGTTGAGCAACCTGAAAATAATTACTTATTTTTATTTCAGCCAGCAGAAGAAAATGAAGCGGGCGGTATGTTGATGTATGAGGCGGGAGCTTTTGGTGCTTGGTTACCAGATGAATTTTATGGTCTGCATGTAAATCCAGCGTTACCAGTTGGGCACATTACAACGAAGGTCGGCACACTATTTGCAGCAACTTGCGAAGTTCAAATCACTTTAACGGGGAAAGGCGGTCATGCTGCATTTCCTCACGCTTCAAATGATATGATCGTAGCTGGAATGAGTCTAGTTCAACAAGCTCAAACAATCGTTAGCCGAAATGTTGATCCAGTTGAGGGAGCGGTAGTGACGTTTGGTACCTTTCATGCTGGTTCAGCGACTAATGTGATTGCAGGTGAAGCAACAATATCCGGCACAATTCGGACATTAACAGAAGCGATGAACCAATTGACTCAAATCAGAATCAGAGAAATTGGCGAAGGAATTGCAAAGTCATTTAACTGCGAGGTCGTTGTATCATTAGATCAAAAAGGGTATGTTCCTGTAATTAATGATCCGCAAACAACAGAAAAATTTATCTCCTTTATGAAACAAGAGCCTGATGTTGTATTTGAAGAGGCAGAAGTGGCTATGACGGGTGAGGACTTCGGGTATTTATTATCCAAGGTTCCTGGCACAATGTTTTGGCTCGGAGTTGATAGTCCTTATGGTCTGCATTCTGCTAAGTTTGAACCAAAAGAAGCAGCAATTCCATTTGCAGTAGAACATATCAGTCATTTTTTGAAATTTTTGGATAAATAGAAAGATGATCCTGACTGTAAAAAGCCAGGATCATTTCTTTATTTTAATGTAATCGGTGTATTTGGAATGGTGAAGTTTGCTTCAGATAGTGTTTTTACATACTGTGCTAAAAACTCTTCTCTGATCGGTGCTTGTTTTCCGTTTAAAACGTACATAGTTGTACGAACGGCAAAATTTCCATTTCCTAAATCAACCATTCCAAAAATCGTTGGACCATTTTGAATGATCTCAGCATATTTTTCTTTCAATTCTTGATTGACTTGATCAATAAGCGCTGTGATTTGATCATACCCTTCATCTGGCATGATACGCACATCAATCAGGACTTGCATGTTTGATCTAGAAAGGTTACTGATTGTGGTGATGTTTCGGTTAGGAATAAAATGAACAGTTCCATCTAATGCTTTCATCTGGGTTGTTCTAAGACCAACGGCAGTAACTGTTCCCTCAATGCCAAGAGCAGTTAAACGTACATAGTCGCCAACATCCATTTGTTGTTCTAAAATGATAAAAAAACCAGTGATAATATCATTCATAAAGCCTTGTGCTCCCAGACCAATTGCCACACCAGCAATCCCAGCTCCTGCAAGAAGTGAACCGACAGGAACGCCGATCACCGTAAGTAGTGAGTAAATGAAAAAGAAAAAGAGCGTGTATTGAAAAGCGTTATTGATCAGTGTATGTAGTGTTTTCAAACGACTTTCACTGAAAGATTGTTTTTTACTGTAGTTGCCATATGTTTTATCTATAAGTGTTTTACCTATCCGGTTAAGCAGGGCAAAAAGTAAAATAAGAAATAATAGGTAAATCACTTTTTCAATCAATGTTGCAATAATTTGATCCCAATTGATTCCATTCCAAAAACGTTGCAGTGCATTGACTTTGTTTTCAGTGACAGCTTTGATATCAAGAGCAGAATCCATGGTACTGTCAACCGTTGTATTGGATCCTGATTGGCCAATATTAAACAAGGAAATCCCAACTTTCTTTTTTAGCGATAATTACTCTATCATTATACTTGAATTTGAAAAAAGATGTCATTATTTCTGTAAAAAGCTTAACAAATTCATTGGAAATGTGTTACAATATTCTGAAAATAAGGAGTGATCGTATGACAATTGATTGGGATAACTTAGGCTTTGATTATATAAAAACACCATTTCGCTACATTTCAACTTGGAAAAATGGCCAATGGGATGAAGGAACGCTAACAGAAGATAATACATTGCATATTCATGAAGGTTCAGCGGCATTACATTACGGACAGCAATGTTTTGAAGGGCTAAAAGCTTATCGCTGTAAAGATGGATCGATCAATTTATTTAGAGTGGACGAAAATTCTAAACGAATGAATCGTAGTGCGAAGCGATTATTGATGGCTGAAGTTCCAGAAGCTAAATTTATCCACGCAATTGAAGAAGTTGTAAAAGCGAACGAGGTATTTGTTCCGCCATATGGTAGTGGTGCTACGTTATATATTCGCCCGCTTTTGATCGGTGTTGGAGAAGGGATCGGTGTAAAACCTGCGCCTGAGTATCTATTTACAGTTTTTTGTATGCCTGTAGGTGCTTATTTTAAAGGAGGTTTAACGCCAACGAACTTTATCTTTTCCGATTACGATCGTGCTGCACCTCAAGGAACTGGAGCAATTAAAGTTGGTGGAAATTACGCAGCTAGTTTTATGCCTGGCGAAGAAGCTAAGGAAAAACACTTCTCAGATTGTATTTACCTAGATCCCAAAACACATACTAAAATCGAAGAAGTCGGTTCTGCTAATTTCTTTGGAATCACTAAAGATGATCGTTTCATTACACCGTTATCCCCTTCAATACTACCAAGTATTACGAAGTATTCGCTACTTTATTTAGCGGAGCATAATCTTGGAATGGAAGCAGCAGAGGAAGATGTTTATATTGATTCTTTAGATCAATTTAAAGAAGCTGGTGCTTGTGGAACGGCTGCAGTCATCTCGCCAATCGGAGGGATTCAAACATATGATGACTTTCATGTATTTTACAGTGAAACAGAAGTCGGTCCAGTAACACAAAAACTTTATGATGAGTTAACTGGTATTCAGTTTGGAGATGTAGACGCTCCGGATGGCTGGATTAGAAATATAAACGTATAATAAATAAAAAAACGTCAAGGTTCGCTTTGACGTTTTTTTTATTGAGTCAAGACAATTTAGAAAAGCACTCGTATTTTGAATTTAGGTTTAGTATAATGAATTCTAGGGGATTATTTTATTCAATATACTAAAAAGAGTTGGGGAGTTAAGATGAAAAAATTTGTTTTGTTTTTTGTATTGTTAGCAACATTGGCAGGTTGCAATAAGCCACTTACGAAAGAAGCAACACTTAAGCGGATGGACGCACAGGAAGGTAAGATAGACAGCTATTCATTAGATATGGATCTTAGTGTAAAAGTGAGTGCCTTAGGACAAAAAAATAACTCAGCTGTTGAAATGAGTTCAGAAGTTGATCGCAAAAATAATGCGTATAGTATCGATTCAACCAATGCAGATGGAGAAGAACTTGAATTTATCATTAAGGATGGTAAAGCATACTTAGAAGATCGACCTGGTGTTTGGAAGAAAACAGCAAAGGTTGATGCCAAAGAATTTAGCAACCAAGCTGATTATAGTGTGCCATTAGAATTACTTGGGTTAGTATCAGAAGATCTAGAGTTTGAAACGACGGATGATGAGTATCATTTCATGTATGATGGTTATGATAAAAAATTATATAAAACATTGAAAAAATATTATAATATTTCATTTACAGGTTTTGATACGGAGGATGATCTGACGATTACAATGAATGTAAGTGTTGATAAAAAAACATTTAACGTAAAAGAAATGGTAACAAAGGTTATCGGTGAAAATAAAAAAGGGAAAGTCATTGTCAGCATTGACTCAGAGTTTGATAATTTCAATACAATTGAAAAAATAGAGTTACCCGAGGAAGATTAATTTTAGATCAATCAAAAAAGAAAACGACAAAGTCATTTGTTGTTTTCTTTTTTTGTACTTAAACAAGAAAGAATAGAGCTATTTTTGATCAGAAAGGAAATTAAATGCGTATTACTATTTTAGAAGAATGATCAAGAATAGGAGATGCTCATGAAAAAGAAAGTGTTGTTTACAATTTTAATGATGATTACAATAACATTACCAAGTTTGGCTGTTGGTTCACCAATTAAAGAGCTGCAACGATCTCAAACGACAGATTCATCAAACTATTTGGAAAATCGCAATGAAGAGATAAGGGAAAATCAACCTGTAAAAGAAGAACAAGTAGTTGAAGTGCCTACCTCATACCTAGCTGATAAGACTTTTGAGAAGGTGGATGAGGAAGTGGATACAGCGTTATTGATCAAAAATCAAAAAATAGAAGACTTTATTCAGGCTATTAGTGGTTTTGCTGAAAGGCTTGCATCTAAATATGACTTGTATGCTTCGGTGATGATTGCCCAAGCAATTTTAGAGTCAGGAGCTGGCAGTAGTCGTTTATCTGAGGCGCCATTTTACAATTTATTTGGAATTAAAGGAGATTATAAAGGCAGATCAATCGTCATGGAGACGCAAGAAGATGATGGTGAAGGTCATTTTTATATCATTGAGGCACTATTTCGGCACTATCCGTCATATGAAGAATCTTTAGAAGATTATGCTCGCTTGTTAAAAAAGGGATTAGTTGGAAATTCTGATTTTTATAAAGGGGCTTGGAAAAACGAAACAAACAATTATCAGGAAGCAACGGCTTTTTTGACTGGAAAATATGCTACGGATATCCAATATGCTGAAAAATTAAATCAATTGATCGCAGTTTATCAATTAACGAATCATGATGAATATAGTAAGGAGGAAATCAATGAACGACAAAAAGATAATTGCTCAACGATTGATGAACTGAAAAAGAATGAGTACTCAATAAGAATTAATTCGATACGCGAACTAACCAATTAGAGTAAATGGTTAGTAAGGATTATTTTCAATAGAAAAGTAAAAGTTACGCCCATATAATCTACATATTTTGCTTCTGATATTTTAAGGAGTATACTAAAATTAGTATTACTTTTTCAAAGAAAGGATGAAAAAAAGATGTCATTTAAGAAAACAAAAGAGTTAGCGAATGGTTCAATTATTCCGCGTTTAGGTTTAGGGGTCTGGCAAGTGAAGGACGGAGCGGAAGCAGTTGATTCTGTAAAATGGGCTTTGCAAGCTGGTTATCGCTTGATCGATACTGCTGCAGCGTATAAAAATGAAGTCAGTGTTGGTGAAGGGATTCGAGCATCAGGTATTCCAAGAGAAGACATTTTCGTAACAACAAAATTATGGAATGAAGATCAAGGTTATGAGTCAACGCTAAAAGCGTTTGATGAAAGTGTAACAAAACTTGGTTTGGACTATGTTGATCTTTATTTGATCCATTGGCCTGTAGAAGGTAAATATAAGGATTCTTGGCGTGCTATGGAAGAAATCTATCAAAGTGGTCGTGCGAAAGCGATCGGGGTATCAAACTTCCATGAACATCATCTTGAAGAGTTGTTGAAAGAAGCTAAAGTCGTTCCAATGGTTGATCAAATCGAAATTCACCCTACGTTGACACAAGAACCATTACGTAAATTTTTATCAGAGAACAACATTGCAGTTGAAGCGTGGTCTCCATTAGGACAAGGCAAAATTTTAGAAAATCCAACGTTAGTTGAGATCGGTAAAAAATACAATAAAACAGCAGCTCAAGTGATCATCCGTTGGCATTTGCAAAGTGATATCATCGTAATTCCAAAATCAGTTCATGAGGAACGGATTAAACAAAACTTTGATGTTTTTGACTTTGAATTAAGTGGAGCAGATATGGAACAAATCAACAACCTGAATACAAATGAGCGTTTAGGTCCTGATCCAGATAATTTTGATTTCTAAATCAAAATAGACTAATTAAAAAGTACGGTAGAAGATCGATAGTTGTCGATTTCTTACCGTACTTTATTTTTATAATTGATTTACAAAATAGTCGAATAATTTAAATTCTTTAGAGTCAACCTCATAGCGAAGCTCTGGGTGCCATTGAACGCCTAACAATCGTTGGCTCGCATCAATCGCTTCAATTCCTTCTACGATCCCATCTGCCGATTTTGCAGTGATTTTTAGAGACGATGCCAACGTGTTGATTGCTTGATGATGATAAGAATTGACGCGGTATGTTTGTCCAAATACTTGATACAAAGTGCTGTCTTCTTCAATTTGAATGCTGTGAGTTGCGAATTGTGGTTGTGTTGGTTGCTGACCATGTTTTATAGTCCAGTCAGTGTATAACGATAAATCTTGATATAAAGTTCCACCTAGCGCAACATTGATTAATTGCATGCCACGGCAAACAGCAAAAATCGGTTTATGTTGTTTGATCGCTTCTTTGATTAAAGCCAATTCAAAGAGATCACGATTTCGATTCGTTTCTTCAAGTTTAGGATGTGGCTCTTCTCCAAAGAAATCAGGCGAAATATCTTGTCCCCCTGCTAACAATAATTTGTCGATTTTAGAAATATAGGCAGCAGCAGTTTCCTCTGCACCGATAGGTAAAATGATAGGTAATCCGCCTGCATTTTGAACAGCCGTCACAAATCCTTGTGGCGTATAACTCACATGGTTTCCGTTAAATACATCAACCGATTGAATAATTTGATTTCCAGCAATACCGATAGTTGTTGTCATTTGATCACGTCCTCAATTAATATGTAGAATAACAGTGTATCACTTTTTCAAAAAATAAGGTTACAAATCAACTTTAAATCAGTTGCAACTAGTTAAGTACGGTAATTAGTCAAAAAGAAACAGTCACTCACACCTTAGGTAAGACCTAAAAAGTAAGTAACTGTTTTTAGACTAGCGAGTACGAATAACTTCGATTTTGTAGCCATCTGGATCAGTAATAAAATAATATGATGGCGGAGTACCTGGTAAACCTTTCATATCCGTAACGGTGAAACCAGCATTTTTTTGTTCTTCATGAAGCTTCTCAATTTCATCTGTGCTAATTGCGATATGACCATAACCGTCTCCTAAATTGTACGCTTCATGATCATAATTATACGTTAGCTCTAGTTCATAACCGTCACCAGGTAAAGTTAGGTAAACTAAAGTAAATTTATGTTCTGGGAAATCACGACGGCGGCTTTCTTCAAAATTGAATGCTTTTTGATAAAACACCAACGATGCTTCTAAATCTTTGACACGAACACAAGTGTGAGCCATTTTCATATGAGTTATCTTCCTTTCAGAAATGGGTAATTATCGCAGATCATAACAAAAATCTGCAGATATTTTTATAGTAGCATAGACTTTATGGAAAATGTGAGTAAAACGATAAGATAATACTTGTTCATGAGAAAATTCTCATGTAAAATTAGGTTAAAAGAAAAGGGAGTTGTTTTTATGGAAACACCGTCATTCGGTGAAAAATCGGAAACACTAGTATATAAAAAAAGGCTGGGTGCTTATATTATTGTATCAAGAAGTAATGGTGCAGAAATAGTCTTAGTTCAAGCACCAAATGGAGCTTATTTTTTACCGGGCGGCGAAATTGAACCAGGCGAAACAAAAGAAGTAGCGATTCATCGGGAAATGCTCGAAGAACTCGGGGTAGAAGTGGTGATTGGTAATTATTTGGGACAAGCAGACGAATACTTCCATTCAAGGCATCGAAGTACCGATTATTATAATCCAGGCTATTTTTTTGTTGCAGATAGTTGGAAACAAGTATGTGAACCATTGGAGAAAACCAACACGATCAGTTGGGTATCCGTGGAGCAAGGAATTAAGTTGCTAAAACGCGGTAGTCATAAATGGGCGGTGCGTCAATGGCAAGCAGAGCAACAAAAATAAGCAAATAGAGTCAAGAAAGCAAATCGAAACTGATTTGTTTTCTTTTTTTTGAAAATGAAAACAATTATGGAAAAATCATGAGAAAATACAATCGATTTCTTGAATTTAAACGATTCGGTTCAATTATTGTTTATAAGAAAGCTATTTATTGAAATGAATAAGTCGATCAAGAAACCGTTTGATCGAGATATATGACATTTGATGAATCCTTTTTATCAGATAGCTGATTTTGTTGAACTTCCTTGATTTTCAAGACCACTCTTTGTTTCAGAGGCAAACAAAATAAGGAATCAAAAGAGATTGAAACCCTTTCATAAACAGCTTATATTGAAAAGGAACCAATAAGTCGTACGCTTGGTGAAATTCAAAAGGGGTGTTGCATATTGTTAAGTGAGATGATAAAACCAGAATTTATTCAGCTAGATGTTGAAGCGCTAGATTGGGAGGATGCGATTAGAAGATCTGCCGAACCTTTACTAAATGGAGGGAAAATCACAGCTGACTATATCGAAAAAATTATTGAAACAACACAAACGCTTGGACCATATATTGTAGTCACAAAACATGTTGCACTGCCTCATGCGCCTACACAATGTGGTGCACTGGATTTAGCAATGGGAATTACAACGTTAAAAAATCCTGTGGTGTCTGGTAATGAAAGTAATGATCCTGTTAAGTATCTTTTTTGCATGAGCGCTAAAGATAGTGAATCGCATCTAGAGTCAATGGCTGAGCTAGTTAATTTATTAAGTGATCAACGTTTTTATCAGATTTTAGACACGGCGGAAAAACCAATGGATATTTTAAACTATATCATTAAAACAGAATAGGAGATGAAACGGATGCATAAAGCACTTGTAGCATGTAGAGCAGGAGTAGGTTCAAGTTTGATGTTAAAAATCAAAACAGAGCAAGTCATCAAAGAAAATGGGTTTCCAATCCAAGTTGAACATTCCTCATTAGATGCAGTACCGGGATTTGACGGTGATTTATTGATTACTTTAGCGGATGTTGCTAAGGAACTAGAAACACAGGGATTAAAACAAACAATCATTGGCATCAATAACATAGTAGATAAAGTTGAGATTGAAAGTAAATTAAGTCATTTTTTGAATAGCTGACACCGCTGTACACATAAGGAGATGAAAAAAAGTGGATTTTATTATTAGTTTTTTAAGTACACCAGCAATTTTGCTTGGTATTGTTGCCTTTGTTGGACTTGTCGCTCAAAAGAAGACAGGAACAGAAATTTTAACTGGAACATTTAAAACGATTATCGGCTTTATGGTTTTTAGTGCGGGTGGCGCATTGATGACAGGTGCTTTGCAAAATTTCAATAAACTGTTTCAAACAGGGTTCAATATTGTCGGCGTTGTTGCTTCACCTGAGGCTGCAACTGCTATGGCACAAGAGCAATATGCTTTGGTGACATCCTGTACGTTGATTTTAGGATTTGTAATGAACTTAATTTTTGCGCGGATCACACCAATGAAAAATATCTTTTTTACAACGGGTCATAGTTTATTTTTCGCCTGTGTTCTGTCATTGATCATCAAATCCCACGGTATTTCAGATGTTGCTGCAATTATTATTGGCGGAACAATCTTAGGATTTTGTTCAGCAGCGTTGCCTCAGCTATGTCAACCATTTATGCGAAAAATTACTGGGAGTGATGATGTTGCGATCGGCCATTTTAATATGATTGGTTACTCATTGTCAGGCTATATTGGTAAACTGTTTAGTAAACATGAAGATAAAAGTACAGAACATATCAATTTTCCTAAATGGCTATCTTTTTTCAGAGACTTTTTAATGGGTGTTGCAGTGATTATGTTGATTCTATTTTATGTATCCGCTTTAAAAGCTGGTCGTGAGGTTACACAGGAATTGGCTGGCACTACTCATTGGCTAGTTTTCCCAATGATTCAAGCATTTACATTTACTGCAGGAATGTCGATTTTAATGACGGGTGTTCGGATGTTCTTAGCGGAAATTACAGCAGCATTCGTTTCAATATCAGAGAAGTTTATTCCGAATTCTCGTCCAGCTCTAGATGTACCAACCGTTTTCCCATACGCTCCAACAGCCGTGATCGTAGGTTTTCTGTCAGCGTACGCTGCAGGACTCGTTGGTGTAGCAATCATGGTGATCTTTAAATTTCCAATTGTGATTATTCCAGCAGCGCACATTTGCTTTTTCTCTGGAGGAACAGCTGGTGTTTTTGGAAACTCAACTGGTGGATGGCGTGGTGCGGTTGCAGGATCCTTTATTGTTGGGTTATTACTAGCATTTTTGCCAACGATTCTTTATCCGGTTTATGGCAGCATGGGCTTGGAAGGTTCGACTTTCCCTAATATTGATTATAATGTGATCGGTATTTTTATTGAAAAAGTATTAAATCTATTTTCTTAATCGAATAGATTGGAGGCTGAGATAAAATGGAAACACAAGAAACAGATCAAGTATTGTTTCGCTTTTTTGAAACTACATCTGGAGAAATCAATAAATTTATTCAAACAATATCAGTAGAACATTTACTTGAAGCAAAGGAATTGATTCTTTCTTCAGAAAAACAAGGAGGGCGCGTTCATGTGACAGGGATCGGTAAGCCTGGTCATGTTGCTGAATACATTGCGTCACTATTATCATCTACAGGCACACCAGCCTATTTTTTAGATGGTACAGAAGCGATCCATGGTTCCGCGGGACAAGTTCGATCTGGTGACATTGTCCTTTCAATTTCGAATAGTGGTGAAACAGCAGAACTCAAAAAAACAGTTCAAACACTTAAAAATAATGGCGCTAAAATTATTTCTATTACAGGCAAAAAGAATTCTTGGCTTTCAAAAAATAGTGACTGTTTTTTGTTTGCTGGTGTAGAGCAGGAGGGTGATCCTTTAAATAAGCCACCTCGAGCTTCTATTTTGGTAGAAGTACTTCTACTTCAAGCGTTAAGCGTCTTATTACAGCAGGAAAAGGGCATCACCAATACAGAATACGTGAAGTGGCATCCAGGAGGAACTTTAGGGCAAAGTATGTTAACCCAGTAAAGAAAGGACGAACGATAATGAAAGCAGAAGGAATCATTACGGCGATGGTCACGCCCTTAGATCAAACGAATAAAATTGATGCTAATGCCACCAAACAATTGGTCAATCGTTTGATCGATAAAAAAGTAAATGGTTTGTTTATCCTTGGCACAAATGGGGAATTTCATGTTTTAAGTGATTTAGAAAAGTTGCGGTTTGCTGAAATAGTGATTGCCGAGACTCGTGGTAGAATCCCTGTTTATGTAGGGACAGGAGGAAACAGTACGGACCAAGTCATTTCTTTATCCAAAGAAATGACAAGTCTTGGTGCAGATGCGTTATCTGTGATTACGCCATACTTTGTAGCGCCAACGGAAGCGGAATTGATCCAACATTATTTAACAATTGCCGAAGCGAATATCGCACCTATTTTACTATATAATATACCTAAAAATACTGGAACGAATATTAGCCGACAGTTAGTGGAGCAGGTAGCTGGGCATCCAAATATTATTGGTATCAAAGATAGCAGCGGGAATATCGAAATGATCAAAGAATACTTAACGATAGCTAAAAAACATGATTTTTCAGTTTTATCGGGATCTGATTCTTTGATATTATCTGCTTTAAAAGCTGGAGCCACCGGAGCTATTGCAGCTACTTCCAATGTTTTAACTGAAATCGATGTGGCTATTTATCGTCACTGGTTAGAAGGTGAAATAGAAAAAGCACAGGTGATGCAGGATAGTATAGAAGAATTTCGACGCATTTTAAAGCTAGGAACGATTCCATCGGTGTTAAAAGCTGCTGTTTGTCACCAAGGTATCGCAGTTGGAACAGCACGATTACCAGTTCAACCGCTGAGTGTCGAAGCATTATCAGAAGTAACGCAGGTCATGGATGAGTACACAGAAAAATTTGGATCGTTATAGAGGAGGGCCAACGATGTTCCGAACAAGTATATTAAATCGAATCGAAGAAACAAAAATTATGGCGATTGTCAGAGTAGAGACGTTAAAAAGAGCAATCGAGATTGCGGATGGCTGTCTAGCAGGCGGAGTGGATTGTCTAGAAATCAGTTATACATTACCAAATGCTGGTGAAATGATCAAACAATTGAATGAACAATACCAAGAGAAATTATTGGTCGGTGCTGGAACTGTGTTAGATAGCGAAACGGCTAGATTGGCTATTTTAGCAGGAGCAAAGTTCATTATTGCACCGAACTATAATGAATCTGTTTGTAAACTTTGCAATCGATATCAAATTCCTTATATGCCAGGCTGTACTAGCGTAACCGAGATGCTGACGGCAATCGAAGCTGGAGCGGCAATGGTTAAAGCTTTTCCCATTTCAAGCTACTATGGGCCAAGCTTGATAGCAACATTAAAAACACCAACACCTTATCTGCCAATCATGTCATCTGGCGGTGCTAATTTAACGAATATTCATGAGTGGTTAGAAAGTGGCGTGGATTGTATAGGGGTTGGCAGTCTTTTGACGAAAGGCACTCAAGAAGAGATCATGGAGAATGCTAAACAACTAAAACAAGCCGTCATTAAACACAGAACACAAAAAAATTAGATCTACTATTAAAAAAAGTTGCTTTTGGAGGAGGGGATTGAATGACTGATGAGCGATCCAGAAAACTAATGAAACGTTTGATCGAACGTTCGATACACGAAATAAATGAATTAGCTACACAAACTGGTTTAACTAAAAGACAATTAGAATATTCGTTAGAAAAAATAAATGAATTGCTTGCATTAGAAACCGAAGCCAAATTAGTGATCGAAAATAATCGGATCATTTTAACCAACCAACTCCGAGAGCATTTTATTGCAATACTTTCAGACAAGACATATGCTAAAGGGTATTTGATGAACGCTTTTGAACGAGCAAAATATCTGTATTTATTACTATTTTATTATGCAGATGAGTATCTTTCAATCAATCATTTTATTGAAGAACTCGGAGTTGGCAAGACAACGATCGTCAATGATCTGAAAAATTTAACAGTTGAGTTGGAAAGTAAAAATATTCAACTTGTTTATACAAGAAAAGATGGTTATCGATTATCAGGAAATGAAGAGCACATTCGTTATCATTTGATGAAAATGATTATTTTAGATTCAACTGAAAATAACACGGTCTTTATCTATGATCAGTTTATCGAAAAACATCACATTGAAACAGTCGAAGCAACGAAACAGCTGATTGAAGAATATACAACACAATATGGTCTTTCATTTGTAGAAAATCGCTTGATTGAATTTTTATATACATTTATTTTTCTAAAGAAACGACTGCTGACAACTACAACTGTTTTTTATGACCAATTCCAGTTGAATGCTTTGATTGCTATGAAGGAATATCAATTTGCTAAAAGTATATTAGCCCAATCTGGCATTGATGATGAGTCCGCTTATTTGTATCTTTGTGCATGGATTTTAGGCTTGTCTGTAGGACGTCCGAATGACTCTACTAAGGACTATGAAACGATTCTGGAACTTGTTAAGCGGATTATTTTACGATTTGAAGCGATATCGGGTATTCGTTTTAATAATCAAGAGTTAGTAGTTCGCCAACTATATGCTCATCTGAGGCCAGCGTATTACCGTTTATATTTTAAGCTGCCGATTGTTAATCCGTTACATAATCGGATCAAAGATGAATATCATGAATTATTCAATATTGTTGAGGAAACATTAAAACCGATTGCTTCATTATTTGAACATCCGATTCCTGAAGACGAGGTTGCTTTTTTAACCATGCATTTTGCTTCTTTATGTTCAAATTTCGATGAATACACGACTTCTCAAAAGGTCGCGTTGATCGTTTGTCCAAATGGGATAGGGAGTTCATCGATTGTGTACACAGAGCTGAAATCTCTGTTTCCAGAGCTATCCTTTTTAGGCCCAGTCGAAACGAAGGAGATTGAACGGCTGTCAGACTCTTATGATTTGATTTTTTCGACTGTTCCAAATATTCGACTTTTTTATACGAAGAAGCCTGTATATATTGTTAGTCCGATCATGAATACACAAGAAAAATATCGCTTGATCAGTGATGTATACACGCAAATCGGTAATTTTAATTTTAAGTTGCCAAGTGTTGGGAAAATTATGGAAATCATTCAACGACATACGGCTGTATTAGAAGGCTCTGCGCTAGAAAAAGAGTTATATGAGTACTTGATCAACCAAGATGAGCCAAGCCAATTGGATGATGGTGGTCCAAGTTTGTTTGAAATAACAGCTCCTGAATTGATTCAGTTAAATATGCCTGCAAAAAACTGGGAAGAAGCGATTCGTCTTTCAGCAGCATCATTATTGAAAGAAGGACGGATTACCCGAAACTATATTGACACCATAATCGAAACCGCAAAAAAAGAAGGACCTTATATGGTGATCTCTAAACATGTAGCCTTACCCCATGCTAGACCGATAGATGGGGTTGAGCAGTTAGGGATGAGTATCAGTGTCCTGAAACAGCCGATTCTATTCGGTAGTAAGGAAAATGATCCAGTCAAATATATATTTTGTCTAGCTGCTACTGAAAATAATCGACATTTAAATGCAATGGCAGAATTGGTTCATTTATTAGATGATCCTCAATTTTATTCTTTGCTTGATACATGTCAAGATCCCTACGAGGTTTATCAATATCTAACTCGAAAGAAACGATCCTTAGTAGAAAACAACTAAGATGGCTACTAAAAAAAGCAGTTTGCAAAATTACTGCAAGCTGCTTTTTAATTTGAATCAACGATGAGGTCGAGACAGAAGGGGGTATTCCGAGAGCCAATTAGGGACTGTGTACCATGCTCGTACCTCGCTGTGTTTACAGCAATAAGACTATTACATATATTTTAGCAAAATTTCTGCAACACCGTCTTCATCATTACTTGTTGTTTGAATATCGGCTGCTTGCTTCACACTTTCAGTTGCATTTCCCATCGCAACACCGATACCAGCATACTCAATCATAGATAGATCATTTTCGTTATCACCGATCGCCATTGTTTCTGCTTGAGTAATCCCTAAATGTTCTGCAAGCTTTGCTAATGCATTGCCTTTACTTGCTTCTTTATTTAAGATTTCATAGTAAAATTCAGTACTTTTGACGGTTGTGTACTTATCGACAAACGTTTCAGGTAACTGCTTGATTGCCTTATCTAAAATAGCTGGTTCATCGATCATCATCATTTTAATGATCGACATATCTGACGTCATTTCTTCAACGGTTCGGTATTTAAGTGGCATATCTACTAGATAGGCTTCGTGTACTGTATATTTACCAATATCACGATTGGCGGTGTAGATTGCTTGGTCATCAATCGTGTGCAAATGGACACCTACTTTGCGTGACATCGCTTCGATTTCTAAAAAGTCATCATGGCTTAAGCCATACTGAGAGATGATTTCATTTGATTTTGTTGCTTGGACTAGAGAACCATTGTAAGTAATCACGTAATCATTATCACCATACAAATCTAATTCGGCTAATTGCTCTTTAACGCCTGGCAAAGGTCGTCCTGTACATAAAACAATATACATGCCATTTTCGTTCGCTTTTTGCAGTGTCTCTTTCACCTTAGGGCTGATTTTCCGGTTTGAATCTAGTAATGTTCCATCAATATCGATTGCAACTAATTTGACTGTCATAACTTTCTCCTGTAATAACTTCTTATTTTTTCCCTTCAACTAATGCACCATTGTGAATATAGGCAGCAAATTCACGGTAAGTATCATCAAATAAATCATAATGTTGTTGTCTTTTAGGGTCAACCATTTCTTTTGGAAAATAAAAGCGTTCATCGATCTGCGTTTGACCTGCAAGCGCTGCGACTAGGTGACTGATTTTAGATAATTCGATCAAGGTACCATCTTTTTGCATTATTTCAATTTGTGTACGATGGCTATTTTTTTCTGGACGATAAAAGTCGTATGGTAGATCATAGCTTGAATTGATAGCAGTATAATATTTTGGATTATAACCGACCTTCTCAATCAATGCTTGGAGATGGCGGATCGTCACAGAAGCTTGATCACCAGAAAACGTGACTGATTTTAGTGGTTTACGAATCAAGAAACGATTAGCCAAATCATTCAGAATTTGATCTGGTAAAGAAGTCCATTGCGTAAAGTAAGTGTTCAATACGCCATCATCTAATTTTAGATATTCCTGCAAAGAAAAATTCCCCTTAAAAAAAGGAACCAAAAGTTGGGAATGGAGTTGATAATCTTCAGGCTGTTGTTCATACAATTCCTTAGCACGATGAAGTAAATGATCTAAAATAACTTCCATTCCTCTAGAAACAGGGTGGAAATAGACCTGAACATACATTTGATAGCGACTGACAATATAGTCTTCAACCGCATGCATACCGTTCATGGCAAAGGCTAAACCATCTTTATAAGGACGAATTACTCGTAAAATCCTTGTCAGGTCAAATGTTCCATATTCGGTTCCAGTAAAATAAGCATCTCGCAATAAGTAATCCATCCGGTCAGCGTCGATTTGACTAGAAATCATTTGAACAACTTGGGGATTCGGATATTTTTTAGTAATAACACTAGCCACTTTATTTGGAAAATCAGCTGAAACACGATTCAATATTTGAAAAACTTCTGTCTCTGGTGAAGTAATGATTTCTACTGTGATCGCTTCATGATCCGTATTGAAAATATGTTCAAACGTATGAGAGTACGGACCGTGACCGACATCGTGAAGTAAAGCAGCACAAAGCGTCACTAACCGTTCATTATCATCCCAACCATCCGGCCCGATTCGCTCAGATGAATAATTACGTTGAAAAATATCACAAATACGGCGAGTAATTTCATAGACGCCCAAAGAATGAGCAAAACGACTGTGCTCTGCACCATGAAAGGTAAAAGAAGAGGTGCCTAATTGTTTGATTCTCCGTAAACGTTGGACTTCTGCAGAATTGATTAGATCTAAGATAACTTGGTGTTGGACATGAATATAGTTATGGACTGGATCTCTAAAAACTTTTTCGATTGGTAAAATTTGATATTTATATGGTGTTGGCATATTTTCACTCCTTATCGCTGGTCAGTCCAATAATTGGTTTCGCTGCTGCATTTTATTCATTTGTTTGCTGATTTCAGAAGTAAACCATTCAGATGTGAATAATGTTTGTAGTGTTTGGTCATCAAATAGGTTTGGTTTATTCTCTGCTAAGACAGCAAGCAATCGTTGTTTCACATCTTGGACAGTCAGTGTTTTATGAAGCAAGTCTTCTAAATTTGCCATCACAGTTGGATCAACTGGAGGGTAGCCATTTTCACCAAATCTTTCAGACAAACTAGCTTTATAAAAACGGCGAACACTTTCCCCACGTTTTTGTTGGTCACCATTGACACTGATATACAACATAATCGCCGTGCCTTCCTTTACTCTTCGTTGAGCTGTCCCAGCAAATTTTTTACCGTTGATGCTCAAATCAAATGTACCAGGACAGTAAGATTCGCTGATTTCAAAAGCCTCAATAGAATGGTCAGAATCTTCAAAAGCCAATTTGATCCAGTTCCACATAAGGGTATAGCCTTCATCAATGCTCATTTTTTTAGTCGTAGGATTTGGGAGTATTAGTGAAACATTTAAAACACCCTCATCTGCAATCACACCTAAGCCGCCAGCATTTCTGATTACAACGTTATAGCCATCCTGTTTCAAAGCAGTCAATCCACTGTTCAAATCGACAACCCGAGTATCTTTCATACCAAGAATCATCGCTTGATCAAGTTGCCAAAAATGAACGATCGGCTGCTGATTAATCCCGGAGAATGTAGTTAAAACATCGGTCAAGGCAAAAGGCAGAAAATAATCTGGTTTCGTCAATAATTCTTGATCATATATAAAGATTGTATTGGCTGTGAATAATTCATTTAAATTAGTCATCTTGATCCTCATCCTGTTTTACGCGGGAAACGTAATCTTTCACTTCTTTATTCATTTGATTATATTCATTTGTAAAGCGCATCGGTTTACTAATGATCCGCATCGGCATAGTGGCTAAAAATTTACTGAAGTCTTGTCTAGCTTCTTCAGTTAAACGACCGGGTTTAGAAACTAAGCGTTCATATAAATAATGATAAAATTGATTCATTGCATCAATATCGATACTCATTTGATTGTGACACTCAGTACATTCGATACTGGAAATGATCTCATTCATATATTGAATGTCATGGAGCGTTTCTTTTTGGCAATGCATACAAAATAACATCGCTTCTTCATCATGAAATAACATTTGTCTCCACCTCCATGTTCTATTATATACGATTTAAACAAAAAATCATGCTAATCTGAGCAGAAATGACTTGGAAAAGAGAGAATTTTTAAGGAAAACCAAAAATTGATGAGAAAATCTTGCTATCACTTAAAGAAAACTATAGAATGTTTACATATGATTCAGGAGAGAACAATTGTAAAAAGGAGTGAGAAAATGAAACAAGTAACAGCAAAAAAGGACCCAAACACATCAATTGATGAGCGAGAGGCATTAAAGAAAATGTGGCAAATACGAATTTTTGAAGAAACGCTTCAAGAACTTTTTGATGTTGGGGAGCTATATGGAACGATGCATTTGTGTATCGGACAAGAAGCAACGGCGGTTGGTGGCGCGAGTCCTTTAAATGAAAGCGACTGGATCGTTTCAACACATAGAAATCACGGCCACTGCATCGCTAAAGGGACAGATATTAGAAGTATGTTTGCTGAGATGCTGGGAAAAAAAACAGGTACAAATGAAGGCAAAGGCGGCAGTATGCATATTGCAGATCTTGCAGTTGGAAATCTAGGCTCAAATGGTATCGTGGGCGCAGGCTTTCCCATTGCGGCAGGGGCGGCTTTGAGTGCCCAAATGCAGGGAACAAAACAAGTTGTCCTTTGTTACGCTGGAGATGGTGCGACCAATGAGGGGAGTTTTCACGAAGCTTTGAACTTGGCCTCTATTTGGCAATTACCAGTTATTTATTTCATTGAAAATAATCAATATGGAATGAGTAGTTCGATTGAACAAATGGTCAATATAGAGAAACTGTCTGAGCGTGGTAAAAGCTATGGCATCGAGGGTGTAACGATTGATGGTAATGATCTATCAGTTGTCTCAAATACTGTTTCTAAAGCAGTGAAGAAAGCCAGAAACGGTGGTGGACCGACACTAATCGAAGCGTTGACCTATCGGCACAAAGGTCATTCAAAATCAGATAAGTTGAAGTACCGCTCAGAGGATGAGTGTCGTCAGTGGCAAGAACATAATGACCCTATTTTACGCTTGGAAAAAAAACTGCTTCAACATAATGAAATTACAAGCAAGGAAATCAGACAGTTAGAACAATCGACCCGACAAGAAATGGCTGATTTAGTCGCTTCAGTAAAATTAGATGATGAGCCTACGAAAGCGGATTTGTGGACTCATGTTTATGCGGAGGAAAAAATATGAGAACAGTCACGTATTTACAAGCAATCAATGAAGCACTAGATGAAGCGTTGGGGCTAGATGAGCATGTGTTTCTTTTAGGGGAAGATATTGGAGTATATGGTGGCGGCTTTGGTGCCACTAGTGGACTTCAAGAAAAATATGGAAAACAACGTGTTCGCGATACGCCAATCTCTGAGAGTGCGATTGCAGGTGCTGCAGTAGGTGCGGCTATGACCGGTATGCGTCCCATAATGGAATTACAATTTTCTGATTTTATTACTGTGGCAATGGATCAGTTGGTCAATCAAGCAGCGAAAATCCATTATATGTACGGTGGGAAAGCGACTGTTCCTCTTGTGATGCGGACTGCAGCTGGATCAGGTACAGGCGCTGCGGCTCAACATTCTCAAAGCTTGGAAAATTGGATGGCACATATTCCAGGCTTAAAAGTAATCCAGCCAACTACGCCTTACGATGCAAAAGGCTTGCTTCACGCTGCGATAAAAGACAATAACCCTGTTATGTTCTATGAACACAAACTGTTATATCAAACGGAAGGTGTCGTGCCAGTAGAACCTTACACGATACCAATTGGTGTGGCTGATGTTAAACGTTTAGGGACTGATGTTACAATCATTGCGACGGGGATCATGGTTAGTAAATCTTTAGCTGCTGCTGAAATCGTAAAAGTAAAAGGCATTTCAGTGGAAGTCATTGATCCAAGAACGTTGGTTCCCTTAGATAAAGAAACACTATTAACTTCAGTCGAAAAGACGAATCGAGTGATCATCGCAACGGAAGCAGTTAAAAATAGCGGATTTAGTAGTGAACTAGTTTCAATCATCGCCGAGTCTAAAATCAGTATGAAGTTAAAAGCGCCGATTGTCCGATTAGGCGGAGAATTTGTCCCGATGCCTGCTCAAAAGGCGTTAGAGGCCCAAGCAACACCTCAAATTGCTTCGTTAGTTCAAGCAGTGGAACAACTAATGAAAGAGGCTGACATTTAACGATGAAAATTAGTGAAGATCGTAGAAAAATGTTAAAAATCGTCACGATGTATTACGAGCAAGGTATGACACAAGCCCTAATTGCCCAAAAAATGGGGATCTCTCGACCCGTTATATCAAAAATTTTACAACAGGCAAAAGAATCAGGGGTTGTTTCCATTTCAATAAAGGATGAATCTGCGTATGCGGTTGAGTTAGGGTTGCGTATTGAGCAAAAATACCAACTTGATGATGTAATTGTCGTTCCTACAAATGAACAAAAACAAAGTCAATCAGTCAAAAAAGAAGTCAGCCGAATTGCTGCATTTTATCTTAAAGAACGATTGAATGTCGGGATGAACATCGGTTTATCATGGGGCACAACACTAGCAGATATGATCGATGAGATGCCTTATTGTTCATTTCCAACGATCAACGTTGCTCCTTTAGTTGGTGGTGTCTCTAGTGAGCATCTTTACTTTGATACAAACCATTTAGTGTTCAGATTAGCTGAAAAGCTCAATAGTCGTTGCCAGTATTTTTATGCCCCAGCATTAGCTGAAAGTATTGAATTGGCTACAGTTTTAAATAAGTCTCAATTGGTTAGTAAAGCTCTGGAGCAAGCAAAGCATGTTGATTTTGCGATTATCGGCGTAGGGAATCCGAATGAAAGTTCTACTTGGAAACGACTTGGCTATATCGAAGCAGATGAATTAGAAATTATCAAAGAAACAGGGGTCAAAGGGGATGCCGTAGCATCCTTATTTGACAAAAATGGTCAAACAGTGAACAATGAAATCAGCCAGAGAATGTTAGGGATTAAGGTAGAGGATTTAGTCAATATACCAGATGTCATGGTGATTGGCTGCGGTGAGGAAAAAGTAGAGAGCATCAAACCATTATTGATTGGGCGCTGTTGTTCCATTTTGGTTATTGATCAAACGATTGCGGAAGCTTTGGCTTGAAATCACGCGGAAAAAGGATAGAATATACTAAGGATAAAAGTGTTATGGTTCATTTTTTCTATTTTTCAGTCGAGCCAGAACGAGTCCGCTACGCTTTTAATTCTATCTAGGTTTATAGGCTAGACTTTCGGAAAAAAAGACAAAAATGAAGTGTGACCAAAAGCGTCACAATTCATTTTTCCTATTTTTCTGTCAAGTCTAAACGAGTCTATTCACCTTTTAACTTAAGGAGAGTGTTCTAATGGATTTATCACAAGGAACGCCAGTATCCATTCAATTGAAAACAGTTGTGGATCAAGCTGGTGAGAAAAAGAATTTTTATTTTGATTTGGAAGGTCAAATCGTAAAGATTGGCGATACTTTGTATATTCGCTATAAAGAAGAACAAGAAGAGGGCGAACCTGTACCTGTAACAATCAAAGTTGAGCCAGACGGTAAGATTCAGTTGATTCGGGCAGGTGGTCTGAGAATGCGGTTGAAGTTTGCTTATCAGGAACGTTTGGAAACGAGCTATAAAACCCCTTATGGGCTATTCCAAATCACGACGTTTACCCGTAATTTACGTTTTAGTTTGAAAGATCAGCCAGTTGCTGGTAGTATTTTGATTGATTATGATTTATACTCTCAGGCAGAAAAAATAGGGGAATATCATTTAGAACTAGAATTTACTGCTTAATTATGCAATAATCAATTGATTTTTTCTTCATGTTTTTGTATGATAAGGAGTAGACTGTGAAAGGACGTGTACCGTTTGGAAATTAATGTATTTGACGGGTTGAACAAAGATGAATTATCCATGATCGAAGTTGCGCACGCAATTTTAGAACAACGTGAAGATGTGATGGACTTCTCTGATTTAGTAAACCAAATTCAAAACTATCTTGGAAAATCTGACAGCGAAATTCGTGACTCTTTAGCACAATTTTATACTGACTTAAATATTGATGGCAGTTTTATCTCTCTTGGAGATAACCGTTGGGGCTTGCGCTCATGGTATCCAATCGATTCTATCGACGAAGAAGTAACACATGGTTTGGATGAAGATGAAGAAGACAAACCTCGCCGTAGAAAACGTAAGAAAGTCAACGCCTTTATTATTGATGCCAATGATGAAGATGTGATCGACTACAACGATGATGATCCGGAAGATGCTGAATTAACGGATGAAGACGATGACGATATTCTTTATGATGATGACGACGATGAAGAAGATGAAGAAATCAAAGCGTATAATTCAGATCTGCAAGAAATAGGTGCAGATTCTGATGACGAAGAAGAAGAGTTACCAGGAATCGAAGAAGATCTGACCATTATTGATGAAGATGATGTGGATGATGACTTCGATGACGATGACGAAGATGAATATGCTGATCCTGAAGAAGAAGCATAAAATTTAACATGAGTGTTCTCGAATAGAGACCACTCATGTTTTTCCGTCTAAACTATAAATTGATGGATTTTTAAAATCAGCAGAAAAAAATGAATCAAAATGATTGACAAATGGTCTATATCTTTGTAAACTATCACTGTTAACAAAAACAAATAGCGTTTTCATGTGACTAGATAATACTAGGCATGGAAGAATTTCAAAAAAATATGATATACTCATATTTTGACGGGATTGTTCTATGCTTTTTTTGTTGTCTTGGTACAAGTTAGCAAACAATCTACTTCTGCAGAAGAGGAATGTTTATGAAAATTAAAAAGGTGCTCAATCAAAATGCTGTACTCGTCATCGACAAAGAACAAGAAAAAGTAGCTGTTGGCAAAGGCGTGGGTTTTAACAAAAAGAAAAATGATTTGTTATCCCCACAACAAGTAGAGCGGATGTTTGTGATGGAACCTGAAGGCTTGAAAAAGCTTCAAGTTTTATTATCACAAATCGATGAAAAGTATTTTTTTGTCACAGAAGAAATCATTGCTCATGCTGAGACGATTCTTGGTGAAAAACTGAATGAACATATCAATATTGGTTTAAGTGATCATATTGCGTTTGCTGCTGAGAATATCCAAAATAATATCATTGTGCGAAATAAGCTTTTAAATGAAATCGAGATTCTTTATACAGAAGAGTTTTCAATAGCACAGTGGGCAGTGGATTATTTGACGCAAACGTTAGGGATTCCATTTAGTTATGATGAAGCAGGCTACATTGCGATCCATATCCATAGTGCTCGTAGTGGTCGCACGGATAATAGTAAAAGTATTCGTGAGGTCACAATCGTTTCAGAAATTATTCATTTAATCGAGCAGGAATTAGGGATCAACATCCATGATGAAAAGATGAGTCTGAGTTATTCGCGACTAGTGAATCATTTACGATTGTTTATTCACCGTTTTCAACAAAGTCAGTATGCAGTGTTGGACGATGAGATTTTGGATGTCGTAAGGAAGAAATACGCAGAAAGTTATGAGATATCGAAAAAAGTTCAAGTTTTGTTAATGAGAAATTTTCACTATCAAGTACCAAACGAGGAATTAGGTTATCTAGCTATTCATATTGAACGGCTGAAGATGATCAAATAAAAGACAAGGGGAGATACAAAAATGAAAGCATATATGCAAAGAATGGGACGCTCATTAATGCTTCCTGTGGCTGTATTACCGGCTGCTTCTTTATTAGTAGGAATTGCAAACTGGATTGTAGGAACTGTTGGACCAAGTGCTGCAACAACATTTTTAATGAATGGCGGATTAGCTATTCTTGATAATTTGGCATTATTATTCGCTGTTGGTTTAGCCTTAGGTATGTCAAAAGATAAAGACGGTTCTGCAGCACTTGCAGGTTTAGTTGCATATTTAGTACCAAAAGCTGTTTTGAGTACAGCGTCTGTTCAATCTTTAATGGGATTAAAAGACATTGCTGATGTAAGTCCAGCTTTCAACAGCATGGGAAACAACGTGTTTGTTGGGATCGTAGCTGGTTTAACAGCTGCTGCAATGTATAATAAGTTCCATAATGTGAAATTGCCAATGGCTCTTTCATTCTTTAGTGGTAAACGTCTAGTTCCAATTATGTCAGCTATTGCTATGTTAGCTATTTCATTTGTACTATTATTCATCTGGCCAGTTGTTTATGATGGATTAGTTGCATTTGGTGAAGCAATCTCTAGTTTAGGTTTTGTTGGAGCTGGTTTGTATGGATTCTTTAACCGTCTATTGATTCCAACAGGATTGCACCATGCCTTGAATTCAGTATTCTGGTTTGACGTTGCAAATATCAATGATATTGGTAACTTCTTGGCTGGACAACAAGCTTTAGATTCAGGTAAAGCAATTATTGGTCAAACTGGTATGTATCAGGCTGGTTTCTTCCCAGTAATGATGTTTGGTTTACCAGCGGGAGCGTTCGCAATCTATCAATGTGCTCGCCCAGAGAAGAAAAAAGTAACAGCTTCATTAATGTTAGCAGCAGGATTCGCTTCATTCTTTACAGGTGTAACTGAACCTTTAGAATTTTCATTTATGTTTGTTGCATGGCCTTTATATGTAGTACACGCTGTACTTACTGGCTTGTCATTAGCGTTCTCTGCATTTATGCATTGGACAGCAGGATTCGCATTTAGTGCTGGTTTTGTTGACTTCTTCTTAAGTCTAAAAAATCCAGTTGCGAATCATCCTTTAATGTTAGTTGTTCAAGGTGTAGCTGTAGCTGCAATTTATTACTTTGCTTTCCGTTTTGCAATCACTAAATTTAATTTAATGACTCCAGGACGTGAAGAAGGCGAAGGCGAAGAAACACCCGACTTAGACACTACAGGTGATAATAAATTTGCAGTCTTAGCAAATAGAATCTATCAAGGTCTTGGTGCTGATGCAAACGTTACGTCAATCGACAACTGTACAACTCGTTTACGTTTAACGGTTAAAGACACAGGCAAAGTGGATCAAGCAAAAATTAAAGCAACTGGTGTTCCAGGTGTGAAAGTAATTGATGACACAAATATTCAAGTAATCGTTGGTACTGAAGTTCAGTTCGTAGCTGATGAAATGACTAAACTTCATAACGGAGCAGCTTCAGTGACAGGTGAACCTATAAAAAAGCCTGAAGTGAAAGCTAAAGCACCAAAAGCAACTGCAAAAGAAACTGAATTATACGCGGTTGCAAACGGAAAAGTTATACCAATTTCAGAAGTACAAGACGATGTTTTCTCAGCGAAAATGATGGGTGACGGTTTTGCAGTTATCCCAACTGATGGTGAAGTAACAACTCCTGTTGCAGGTAAAATCACAAGTATTTTCCCAACAAAACATGCTTTAGGAATCCAAACAGATTCAGGTATTGAAGTATTGTTACACATGGGCTTAGATACTGTTGAACTAAAAGGTGCGCCGTTTACTTTACATGTTGAAGAAGGTCAAGTCTTAAAACAAGGCGATAAAATTGCAACAATCGATCTAGCAGCGTTAGAAACTGCTGGTAAAAAATCGGATTTAATTGTTGTCTTCACTAACCAAGATGTGGTTGAAAACTATGATCTTTCTAAAGGAAATCAAACAGTCTCTGCTAATGATTCTATTGGTAAAGTGACTGTGAAATAAGAAAAAAAGACTATCCGAGAATAATCTCGGATAGCTTTTTTCTTTCTATTGATTTATTTTTTTTCTATGATATGGTTAGATTGTACTTGTTTTATGTTATCTAGCTAAACGGACGAGCTTTAGGAAAAAAATAAAAATGGGATATGACAAAAAGCGACAAAGTCAATTTTCCTATTTTTCTGCTAGAGCTAAACAAGCCCGCTATGCTTTTACACTAGGAGGAGATTATCTTGCATGAATAACGCTGGACACAAAGAAGTGCCAGTTGATGATCATACGGTTTCTTTGTGTCATATTGGTAAATATGATAAAGATGAAGGAGCAAAATCACATGATTATTATTAAAGGGAACAATCCAAGGAAAATCGACAAAATTTGGGAATTAGTAAAGAAAGATCACACAGGGAAGAAAATTGCGATTATTGGGTACCCTGGAGCAATTCCACATAATTTTATTCGTGCAAAACAAATGCCTGCATATGAAACAATGACAAAACAAAACACACTTGATAATTTAACGCGTTTTTTAAGAGAGACAAAGGATCGATTTGAAGCAATCATTTTCTATATTGATTGTGAATCTCATTTAATAGAGTCAATAAAGGAAGTAACCAAGTCTTATGAAGAACAGTTTATCTTAACTGTTTACGATGAAAAGGTGTATGAACAAGTGGTTAATGGAGAATAAAGGTGGTAACGGTATGAATGACAATACAGAACAATTAGTAGGATTGATTGAAAAATTCCAAACGGAAGATCTTTCGTTGGATGAGGCAATTGAACTTCGACGACTATCAGCAGAATTTGCTAATGCTTGCGGAGAAGCAGTTGAAATCAAGATGGATCAGTTTTATAGAAAATAAACAATTTTAAGAAGTTACAGATTGAAAGGACAAGAATTTTTCTGTCTTTTCTTTTTTATTATCCACTAAAAAACATTACTTATAAATAGTAAGCAAATAAGTTGTATATTTTTTTTGAAGGTATATAATAACACTATAAAGGTCAGAGATGGTCAATGAACAAATGATCATATACTTAACCTTTAACCAAAATAGGAGGTTTGTAAATTATGGCAAAACAACATTATGACAGAAGTAAACCACATGTAAATATCGGCACAATTGGACATGTCGATCACGGAAAGACAACATTAACCGCTGCGATCACCACAGTATTAGGGAAAAAAGGCCTAGCAAACCCGCAAGACTATGCTAGTATTGACGCAGCCCCAGAAGAACGTGAACGTGGAATTACAATTAATACCTCACATGTTGAGTATGAAACGGAAGCACGCCACTATGCTCATATTGATGCACCAGGGCACGCAGATTATGTAAAAAATATGATTACAGGTGCAGCTCAAATGGACGGTGCGATTTTAGTCGTATCTGCAACAGACGGTCCAATGCCACAAACGAGAGAACATATTTTGTTATCTCGCCAAGTTGGGGTAAAATATTTGATCGTCTTTCTGAATAAAACGGATTTAGTGGATGATGATGAACTGATCGACTTAGTTGAGATGGAAGTTCGTGAGTTGTTAAATGAATACAATTTCCCTGGTGATGACACACCGATCATCAAAGGTTCTGCTTTAAAAGCATTACAAGGTGATCTAACTGCAGAAGCGGCAATTATGGAATTGATGGACACTGTAGATGACTATATTCCAACACCAGAAAGAGATACAGACAAACCTCTATTGTTACCAGTAGAAGATGTCTTTTCAATCACAGGTAGAGGAACTGTAGCATCTGGTCGAATCGATCGTGGAAAAGTAAGTGTTGGGGATGAAATCGAAATCGTTGGGATCAAACCCGATACGCAAAAAGCAGTTGTTACAGGAATCGAAATGTTCCGTAAAACATTAGACTACGGAGAAGCAGGAGACAATGTCGGCGTGCTTTTGAGAGGAATCACTCGTGATGAAATTGAACGTGGTCAAGTAATTGCGAAACCAGGATCCATTACGCCTCATACAAAATTTATTGCCGAAGTTTATGTATTAACAAAAGAAGAAGGCGGACGGCACACACCATTCTTCACAAATTACCGTCCACAATTTTATTTCCGTACAACGGATGTAACGGGAGTCGTTGAGTTACCAGACGGCGTTGAGATGGTTATGCCAGGTGACAATATTACGATCGATGTAGAATTGATTCATCCAATCGCAGTAGAGCAAGGAACAACCTTTTCAATTCGTGAAGGTGGACGAACAGTCGGCTCAGGTATTGTGACTGAAATAGAAAAATAAATAAAAAGGAATCTTTGATGATATTTATCGAAGATTCTTTTTTTATGCTATACTATTTGACAAAAAGCAAGGAGTTAAAAAAATGAACTGTAAGGTTGTACAAGTAGATGCATTTACAACAATTGCGGGACAAGGGAATCCAGCTGGAGTCGTATTTGAAGGTGATAAATATACGACTGAAGAAATGCAGAACATCGCTAAGAAAGTTGGTTTTAACGAGACAGTATTTATTTGTAAAAGTGAAAATAAAGCAGCTACATTAAGATTAAGATATTTTACGCCAGGTCATGAAACACCACTCTGCGGACATGCGACAATAGGGGCGATTTTCGCTTTATACAGTGGAGCAGAAGACCAACAGTTACAAATCGAGACAGGAGCCGGAATTCTACCAATAGTATATGAAAAAAAGGGCCAAAGAATTACAATGAACCAAGCAAAGCCAACATTTATTGATTTTCAAGGTGATCCATTGGCACTTTGTCAAAGTCTTGGCATTAAAATGAATGATCTGCATCCAACTTTACCTATCCAATATGGAAATACTGGCTCATGGACCTTGATTCTACCAGTAGTGAATGCAAAGATTTTAGATAAAATGCACCCAAAACCGTCAATGTTTCCAGATATCTTAACAGAGATGCCTAAATCATCGATCCATCCATTTTCGATTGTTTCAGAACAGGAAGCAATGTTCACTGCCAGACATTTTTCCTCACCATTTTCTGGAACGACAGAAGATTCAGTTACAGGAACAGCCTCCGGAGTGATGGGGGCTTATGCACTGAATCATTTATACAAGCATGACCAAAAGAAAGAAATCAGCGTCTCACAAGGAAAACACGTTCAACGTGAAGGAACTGTTTTAGTACAGGTTAGTCGAGATGAAGAAGTTGGGCACCAGGTCAGTATTTCAGGTACCGCGACTCTAAATAAAGCATTTGACATAATTATATAAAACAGAGGAGAACTAGATGATTTTAGTTCTCCTCTGTTCATTTTATCGTTGATATCTATTTCTAAGAATCCGACGAACCCCATGTACTTTTCGTTGTTTTTCAATTGGAGCGTTGTCTATGATCAATAAAGCAATCATCACGTAGGCAATAAAACTGTCTCTTGAATACAGAGTATATCTAGATACCCACTCAGTAGCGTATTTTTCTTTATAATCACGTAATCCTTGGAATGAATAAAAACGTGAACCAAATTCATAAACAAGATACGCAATTCGTTCTTGGATAAAACTTTTTTTAGATGTTCCTACATTGGATAACGGTGCCATACCTAAATTAAAATAATTAAATCCTTCCTCGTTCATATAGTTGAATAAAGAAATAAATAAGTAATCCATTACCCCAGAAGGTGCTTTTTTGCTATACCGCATCAAGTCGATTGTACCTTCTTCTTTGGTGTAAGTAGGCATAATATTTGCGAAGGCAACAATGTGATCCTCTTGATTTTTGGCAACAGCGATTTTACCACGTTGTAAGTAACTCTCAGAAAAGAAGCCCAACGAGAAGCCTTTTTCCTTACGGCTACCTAGCCATTCGTCAGAAACTTGTCGTAACTCGCTCATAAGTTCCTTAGAAAAAGGCGGGGAGAGCACTTCGAAGCGATAATCTTCTTTTGTAAAACGATTCATGACAGCTCGCTCGCTTTTCATTTTCTTCCCTGATAATGTGAAATTAGGCAGGTCAACGTGTGCTTCTTCCCCCATTTTGATAAAGTCATAGCCAAATTCATGTAAAAACATCACCACTTCTTCAGAGGCCTCATAGAATACAGGAAGATAGCCCCAACGGTCTGCCTCATTGATGAACTGCTCCATGGCAATTGAGAAATCTTCCTTCTTACCAGAAGGATCGCCCATTACAACGCATTTATTATTTAAGGTTTTAAATTGTAACAACACAGTATCTTCACCATTTTGATCTGTATAGATATACATATCTTTGTCTTTAAGAAAAATTAGTTGACTATCGGTATTTCCTCCGCAAGTTGTTAACAGGCGCATTGCTCGTTCTTCATCCAATGGAAGTCCAATTTTATGACGTTTCCCTTCAAGATAACGAATGAATAAGTAACTAAATAGTGTTACTAGTAAAATACCTACAAAACCCGAGAACCAAATTTTTTCTGATGGAAACAAAAAGAACTCAATAAAATGATGTTTGCGGTGAGGGAATGTTGGTAGATTATATACGCCGATCACGATATATAAGATGGTCAACGCAAGAAAGATAATCCCATCGATAGTCACCATTTCCCATGAGTATACAAGTTGTTCTCTAAATAGTTCTCTCTTTGAAAATACAATAATCACGAGCAAAAATGTTAGAAAAATGATTACACCCCAACTAAAATCTTTGATAAAGGTGTAAATCAATGTGACTAAAATTAACCCAATCGTTGGAAGATACGCCCGTTTGACCCGAGCCGCAATTCCTCGTCCTGTGATCAATAATAAAAAACCAAGCAAAATCGCAGGAAGCTGTGTGATTAAGTGAAACGAGAGGGGATTTAACTGTTTTAACCACTTAAAGTGACTGAATGCCTCAGGAATCGTTGCGGAAAGAACGATCATGACACCAGAAAAATACATCAGGAAAACAACAAATTTATGTGCTAATTCCGTTGATAGCTCTCTTGGAATCCCGGAATAACGTGTATTCAAACTATGACTTAGATTTTTTATAAAGAAAATGGCACCGATCATAAAAGGAACAATGTAGTAGAATAAGCGATAAAGTAAAATCCAAGCAATCACAACTTCTCGATCGATTCCTAATGCTGATAGACCAATAATCATCATAATATCAAAACTACCTAATTCACCTGGAATCATTGATACGATCCCAATTACGGAAGCAGCGATGAAAAGGGGCATAACTTGCAGTGGATTCATTTTAACACCCATCAACATACCGATCAGTAAGAAGCTACCTAAAACACCTGTCCATTCTAAAAAAGACGTTAAAATAAGACCAGTACGTGTTTTAGCATCAATATCACCAATATATTCATCTTTTTTAAGCAGACTGGCAATCAAAACAACAGGGAAATACAAGCCGCCACCAATCAGCCAAATCCAATATTGTTGCAAATAATCATTGGTATGACCAAACATAACTAAAAAAAAGGCAAGCAAGCTGTAAATAGATAAGCCTGACATAAGAAAAACCAAAATTTTTGAAAGTGCTCGAACGACTGATTTTCCGTCTGTTTCTTTTCCATAAAACTCTGAGCGTAAGCCAATGCTGATCAAACCGCCAAATCCAGCAATATTATTGATCGTATTGATCATCCAACTACTTTCTAGGAGGAAAAGCTTTTTTGGTTTTTGTTTTAAAATGTTATTTAAGATCACGTCATACCCGATCATAGGAAGAACCGCAATTAGACCAATTAAAAACATGAGTAAGACTTTCCATAACGCAATGTCTTGAAAAATGGTTGTTAGTTGACTAAGCGAGATCGTTTTACTGATCGATAGTAATTCACGAATAATAATAATTACAACTGAAAAAATAAAGATACTTTTAAAATAGCTGACATGGTCCTTCACCCAATGCAGTATTTTTTTCATGCAATACACCTACTTTTCTTTTAAAAATTTTAAGATTTCTTGATTGAATGTTTTTGGATCTTTTTTAGCAAAAGAATGACCTTGTTTTGCTACGAGAACGAAAGAGGCATTAGGGATTTCTTTCGCTAAATAGATTGAGTGGCTTCGCTTGATAATATCATATCTCCCAACGATCACTAATGTTTTTTTTGAAATTCGTTTTAAATCTGAACGAGAAACACCAATATCGTGTAGCATTAAGTTTATAATCTGGAGCCGTTGAATGGCTTTTTTATTAAATAAGGCTAAAACCTTAAAACAAACATACTCCACGACTGTCAACATTCTTATCGGAAAATGAACCGCTTGAACGACTGTATTTCCAGCATTCAATACTAAACGTCGGACGCTATCAGGATATTTTTTAGCAAAAACAAGAGCAAGGTTGGCGCCATCGCTAAAACCAACAATGTCGGCTTGTTCTATTTGTTCTTGTTTCATGATCAAATAAAGATCGTCTGCCATTAGATCAAATGTCAACGTTTCACTTTCATTCGTTGAGCGGCCGTGACCACGACTATCTATAGTATACACAGTGAAAGAACGACTGAATGTTGGTACTTGCTTTTCAAAATACCTGCCGCTACCACCATTTCCATGAAGCAAAATTAAGGGGCTACCGTGACCAGATACTTCGTAATAAATAAAGCTGTTATCGGCTGTGAGCAAAAGTTTTTTTTCTTTTTTCATAAGTTTACCACCTGTCCTATTCTAGTATATCGGTTTTTAGTTGGATTTAAAACTAAAAGGGGTAAAAGTAAAACACAATTTTTTATTAAAGAATAATAAAGAATCAGCCTTTTTTTAGATTTTTTTTGAATAATAAAGTATGATAAAAGCTACTCAGAAAAAGTTTGGATGATAAGATGGGCAAAATAATGAAAATTGTAAAAAGGTTACTACTCTTGTTTTTTTTACTGCTGATTATTGGTTTAGGTTATTTAGGTTTTAAAATTCGTCAAAATGTTCAGCAAGTAATGACGTATGAAAGTGAAGTAGAGCAAGCAGTTAAAGCAAATAATATACCCGAACATAAAGACTTGGTTTTAGCAATTATTTACACTGAATCTAAAGGGCGTACAGAAGATTTGATGCAGAGTAGCGAAAGTGCCTATGGTAAGCGACAAATGATCGGGACGACTAAGGAAAGTATTGAGACCGGAGTCGCTTTTTTAGCCCAATCGATTGAAAAAGCCAATGAAGCGGGTTGTGATATTTGGACAGCGGTACAAGCGTATAATTTTGGACTAGATTATATTGACTTTGTAAAAGAACGAGGCGGTAAAACTTCGATTCGGATTGCAGAGGAATACTCTAAAGAAGTGTTATCACCTATATTAGGCAATACCAATCAAAAAACGTATCGTTATTATCGTCCGCAAGCAGTCATTTATAATGGGGGCTACTTATATAGTAACGGTGGGAATATGTTCTATGCCGACCTAGTCAAAATGAATCAACAATTTATTAAGTGGTTAAAATAAGTTCATTACTAAAATATCGATCCTTAAGAATACCATCTATTAAATATAGTAGGAATTCTTAAGGATTTTCTTGAAGTTCTGACTATTAACAAGTAAACTAAAGAAGATGTATTTTTAACAATGAGAAAGTAGGGAACAAAATCCATGACAAATAAGTTTGACCTGAAACAAGGATTGACTCAATCAGAGGTTGAGGAACGAAAAAAACAAGGCTTGCAAAACGATTATGAGGAAAACGTTGCAAAGTCAACGAAAGATATTATTTATGACAACGTTATGACCTTGTTTAACTTTTTAAACTTTGGGATCGCACTTTGTTTGTTATTTGTTGGCGCATACTCCAATTTAGCCTTTTTAGCAATCATACTAGTGAATATGGGGATGGGGATCTACCAAGAAATTCATGCAAGAAATTTAGTACAGAAATTATCCATCGTCGCCAAAGAGAGTGTTCATGTGATTCGTGACGGTAAAGAGCTAGAGATCGATACCAAAGAATTAGTAATGGATGATATCGTTGTGATATCTGCTGGGGAACAAGTTCCCTCTGATTTGGAAGTGTTAGATGGAAAAGCTGAAGCCAATGAAGCGTTATTGACAGGTGAATCTGACTTGATTGAGAAGACTGAAGGCGATATTGTGTTATCTGGTAGTTTTCTAGCAAGTGGACAAGTTTATGGGAAAGTGATTCACGTTGGAGCTGATAATTATGCTGTCAAAATTACAGCAGAAGCTAAAGTGCATAAACCAATTCAGTCAGAATTGGTCAATTCAATCCGTAAAGTCTCTAAATTTACGAGTTTAGTCATTATTCCTTTGGGGATCATTTTGTTTGTGGAAGGTTTTATGATTCGTGATTCAGGAATCGAAGCTTCTGTTGTTGCATCTGCCGCGGCACTACTTGGTATGCTGCCTAAAGGATTAGTTCTTTTGATCAGTATTACCTTAACGACAGGTGTTGTAAAGCTAGCGAAAAAACGCATTCTTGTTCAAGACATGTATTCAATCGAAACACTCGCACATGTTGATACACTTTGTTTAGATAAGACTGGAACAATTACTGAAGGCAAAATGAAGGTTCAAAAAGTAGAAATTTTACATGCAAACTACCATGAAAACTTCCCGCAAGTGATCGGTAGTTATCTTGCAGAAAGTACAGACAACAACATTACGATGCAAGCAATTCGAGATCACTTTGAGCTTTCTAATCGTTATGGAGCGATCAAGACCTTACCATTTTCTTCTGAACGTAAGTGGGGCGCAATCGAATTTAAAGAATTAGGCACGGTTTATCTTGGCGCACCTGAAAAATTAGTTGCGGCTGATCGTTTACCTAAAGAAGTGATTGACGCACAAGAAAATGGCTATCGTGTGTTGATGTTGGGGATTGCTGAAAATATTCCGTTAAATGAAGAGGAAATGCCTTATTTAGAACCATTAGCTGTTTTAGAAATTGATGATCCGATTCGTCAAAATGCGAATGAAACATTAGCTTATTTACGTGAAGAGGGAATTGATCTGAAAGTAATTTCAGGAGATAATCCAGTAACTGTTTCGAATATTGCTCGTCGTGCGGGATTGTTTGGCTATGAATCCTATATCGATATGTCAACGATGGAAACAGAAACCGAAGTACGCCAAGCGGTTCATAATTATACTGTTTTTGGCCGTGTAACGCCTCAACAAAAACGCACGATCGTACGTGAATTGAAAGATCATGATCATGTTGTTGCGATGACGGGGGACGGTGTTAACGACGTTTTAGCATTAAGAGAAGCGGACTGTAGTATTGCGATGGCTGAAGGTGATGGTGCTACGAGACAGATTTCTAACTTGGTTTTATTGGATTCTGATTTTACTACATTGCCAGATGTATTATTTGAAGGCCGACGAGTTGTCAACAATGTAACCAAAGTTGCGAGTGTCTTCTTTATCAAAACCATTTATTCTTTTATCTTATCAATGATTTGCGTCTTTACGACGATTGCATTTCCGTTTATCCCGATCCAGATCACACTGATCGATTTAGCGATTGAAGGCTATCCAGCATTCTTCTTATCATTTGAAAGTGATAAACGAAAAGTACAAGGGAAATTCTTGCCGACCGCATTAAGAAATGCTTCGGTGAACGCAGTGCTCGTTGTATTAAATATTGTTGCTGTTTATTTAATGGGCCAAAATCAAGGTTTTACTCAAATGGAAACAACCACATTGATGTATTATCTATTAATTGGGATTAGTTGTATGGCCGTTGTACGCGCATGTTTACCATTCAATCCATTACGAATTTTCTTAGCAGTTACAACTGTTGGTGGAATTTATGTCGCTGCGATGCTGTTCCATAGTATCTTAGAAGTAGGATTCTTGAATCAGCAAACATTACCGATTTTTGCGGTAATGATGCTTATTAATATCGTTGTTCGAATCATGATTGGTCTTTTCCAACTGAAACGAGCGGGGAAAACGATCAAAGAACTTTAAAATGAAGTGGAGAAGTATGAAAAATAGGGAGGGGCATTTATGAGTGGAGAGTATCAAATGCGCAAGGCAATCGGTAAGTGTTTTCGGTCAGCGACAGATAACTTTAACGGAGTAGTTCGGATTTATGGAAGTCCATACATGTATCGGGTAATAAATGGCATCCCTGAAGAGGGGGCGATGTTGGAAGTCGTGGATTTTTCTAGTACTGAATTATTTGTAACGGTAAACAACTATTTATTCGAAAGTGATGTGAATTATATTGATAATCCTTAATATTCTAATTTTTATCATTGTTCTTGTGTTGATTTTGGTTCTTATCTCAAAAATGGTGATTATTGTTCAACAAGGTGAAGTAAAAATTGTTGAGAGTTTTGGTAAGTATGTAAAAACGATTGATCCTGGACTACATTTTTTGATTCCTGTATTATACAAAGTAAGAGGACGAGTATCATTAAAGCAAACACCATTAGAAATCGACTCTCAAAGTGTGATTACACGTGATAATGTCATTGTAGAAGTCGATGAAGCGATAAAATATCATGTGACGGATGTTCGCGCATTTGTCTATGATAATGAAGATTCAGTTCGATCAATGATTCAAGATTGCCAATCAAATCTACGTGGAATCATTGGGAAGATGGATTTGAATGAAGTTCTTAATGGAACAGAAGAAATCAACGTTAGCTTATTTGAAAGTGTAAAAGATATTACTGCGGGTTATGGATTATCAATTGACCGCATCAATATTGGTGAAATATCTGTTTCAGATGAAATTGTCAATTCGATGAATAAATTAATCACCGCAAGTCGAGACAAAGAATCAACGATCACAATTTCAGAAGGTAGAAAGCAATCAATCATATTAGATTCTGAGGCCAACGCTTCACAAATGCAGATCGATGCTGAAGCTCGTGCTAAACAAACAAATATCGATGCAAAAGCCCGTGCAGAACGTACTAAAATTGACGCAGAGGCTGAAGCTGAAAGAATCCGCATTACAACGGAGGCTGAAAGACAACGTATTTTAGCCTTGAATAAAGCAATCAAAGAAAGTGATCTAAACGAACAAGCTTTAGCCTATTTGGGGATAGAAGCATTTAAACAAGTTGTTAGAAGCGAAACGAATACCGTTATCCTGCCGAGCAACATGACTGAATTAGGTAATATACCAGTAGTTAAAGAGTTGTGGACTGCACAGGATACTAAAAACCAATCGAACCATAATCAAATAGGAGAGTAGTCTCTGTCGTAAATGAAAAGCAGATAGTAGCTATTTGCTTTTTCATTTACTAAAAATAAAAAGGTTACTATAATTATATTATGTAAACAATTAAGACGATCATGAAAAGAAAGATGCAATTTACTTGAAAATTAAGTTAAATGTGATACAATGAAACATGTGTAATTGTGTCTTTTGAAAGTCGCGCTGAAGATTTCAGTGCTTTTTTACTGACTATCGCATCATTTAGCTATCGGCTATTTTTTGGAGGTGAGAACAGTGGCACAAAGAATTCCTCAAGAAGTGATCGAGGAAGTGAGACAACGTACAAATATCGTTGATGTTGTCGGACAATATGTTCAATTGAAAAAATCCGGCAAGAATTATATGGGTCTATGTCCGTTTCATGAAGAACGTTCCCCTTCATTTTCAGTAGCAGAAGACAAACAAATTTTTCATTGTTTTGGCTGCGGAAAAGGTGGAACTGTTTTTAATTTTCTGCAAGAAATAGAAGGAATCAGCTTTCCGGAATCAGTACGAAGAGTTGCTGAACTAGAACAAATTCCCGTCAATATCGACTGGGTCAATACAACGGATTCTGACACAGTGGAAAACATCCACAATCGTAAACTGATTGAACTGCATAAAAAAGCTGCGGATCTATATCATCATGTTTTGATGAACACGCAAATCGGTGAACCGGCATTGAATTATTTGTTGGAACGCGGATTGACAAAAGAACTTATCGAAACATTTAAAATTGGATTTGCTCCTCAAAAACGTGATTTTTTAAGTCAAGTTTTCCAAAATGAAGCTGTGGCTGAGCAGTTATCTAAAGAATCTGGTTTGTTTATTCAAAGAGACAATGGCGAATTTTTGGATCGTTTTTACCAACGAGTGATGTTTCCAATCAATGATGATCGCGGAAATGTGATTGCTTTTTCAGGGCGATTGCTTAAAACAGAAGATTTTCCAGGAGATGATATGCCCAAGTATTTAAATAGTCCGGAAACGGTCTTGTTTAATAAGAGGGACACATTATTCAACTTCGATAAAGCGCGTAAAGAAATTCGCAAAGAGAATACAGTCTTTTTATTCGAAGGGTTTATGGATGTGATCGCAGCCTGGCAAGCAGGTATTACTAGCGGTGTTGCTTCAATGGGAACAAGCTTGACCAATGAGCAAATCCGCAAGCTTGAACGAGTAGCGAAAGAATTAGTCGTTTGCTATGACGGTGATACAGCTGGTGTTGAAGCAACCAATAGAGCTATTTCTTTATTGAGTGAGCATAGTCGCTTTCAATTGAGTATTGTCAGCATTCCTGAAAAATTGGATCCAGATGAGTATCTAAGAAAATATGGGAATGACTCCTTCCGTGAGTTAGCGTTGCATGGGCGAGAAACGGTGTTTAGTTTCAAAATGCAATACCATCGTTTGACTAGAAACATGAACAATGAAAAAGAACAGTTGGATTATGTAAATGATTTACTACAAGAATTGATGCTGGTGCAATCTCCGTTGGAGCGGGATCGCTATTTAAATCAATTAGCGCAAGAATTTCAGCTATCGTTTCACTCTTTAGAAGAGCAGCTGAAGCAACTAGAAACAAAACAGCGCTCTACGAAAAGAAGAGAGAGACAGCAGCAAAATGTACCTCCTCCTCAAACGTATGAGATCGATGATATGTTGGAACCGCCTGAGATGCTTGAAGAAATGAGTACTCCTTCCGTTCAAAATAAACTTCCACTCACCAAGGTGGAGAAAGCCGAACGGACATTACTCTATCGGTTGATGAATGAGCAGAGTATTCGTAATCAATTGATTCAGTTGCCGGAATTTAGTTTTGCTCATGATCAATATCAGGAACTTTACTTGTTGTTAGATAGTTATATGAGTATCCATTCTGATTTTCAACTTGCTGATTTTATCGACTATCTAAAAGAAGAAACAATCAAAAAATTAGCAATCGATATTTCCTTACAAACCATTTCAGAAGAAAGCTCTGAAAGAGAAATAACCGATGTGATAAGAGTGATTGAGAATTCTAGTTTAGAAGATCAAATCGCTGAAAAACAACTGCAAAAAAAAGAAGCAGAGAGACTAGGCAATAAACAATTAGTTGATGAACTATCAATTGAAGTGATCGGCTTAGTAAGACAATTGCAAAAAAGTCGTATAGTGTCTTAAAAGTAACCTTTAGACATCGTACTTGACTATTATTTATATATATTTATCCGAATGGAAAAATGAAGGGGGCCTTCTTTCATGGAAAAAGAAACAGAAAAAAAATATGCAGCTGCATTGGCAGCCTTTATCAAAGAAAACAAGCCTAAAGGCAATGTTTTTTATGATGATCTAACAAACACATTAGCAACACCGTTTACATTGAATGCCGACGAAATGGAAAAGTTGATTCAAAAAGTCGAAGATGCTGGTATCAGTGTCGTTGATGAAAATGGTGACCCAAGTGAACATAGTCTTAAAAAAGACGCAAAAGTTGCTGAAAAAGCCCAAATGGAAGATTTATCTGCCCCGACTGGTGTTAAAATCAATGACCCTGTTCGGATGTATCTAAAAGAAATCGGACGTGTTCAATTATTAACAGCAGCAGAAGAAGTAGAATTAGCCCTGAAAATTGAAGAAGGCGATCAAGAAGCAAAACAACGTTTAGCAGAAGCAAACTTGCGTTTAGTGGTTTCCATTGCAAAACGCTATGTAGGACGTGGTATGCAATTCCTTGATTTGATCCAAGAAGGAAATATGGGTCTGATGAAAGCTGTTGAGAAATTTGATTACCGTAAAGGATTTAAATTTTCAACGTATGCTACATGGTGGATTCGTCAAGCAATCACTCGTGCGATTGCTGACCAAGCTAGAACGATTCGGATTCCAGTGCATATGGTGGAAACAATCAATAAATTGATTCGGATTCAACGTCAATTATTACAAGATTTAGGTCGGGAACCAACACCTGAAGAAATCGGTGCTGAGATGGATTTACCAACTGAAAAAGTCCGTGAAATCTTAAAAATCGCACAAGAGCCAGTTTCACTGGAAACACCAATTGGTGAAGAAGATGATTCACATCTTGGAGATTTTATTGAGGACCAAGATGCAACAAGTCCTGCAGAACATGCAGCGTATGAATTATTAAAAGAACAACTGGAAGATGTATTAGATACATTAACTGACCGTGAGGAAAATGTATTACGGTTACGTTTCGGTTTAGATGATGGACGTACTCGTACATTGGAAGAAGTTGGTAAAGTTTTTGGTGTAACACGCGAACGGATTCGTCAAATCGAAGCCAAAGCATTGCGCAAACTACGCCATCCTTCTCGTTCTAAACAATTAAAAGATTTTCTAGAATAGTAAGTTTTTATTAAAAATTTGAACAGCTCTTTTCGATTTCTTTCGGAAAGGGCTGTTTTTAAACAATCGTAACAAAAAAGTTAGATAGTACATATTGGAAGAAACGCGATTTTATGGTAGATTAGATTTACGAATGTGTAGAATGTGAGGCGGAATGAATGACGAAACAATGTCCGAATTGCGGAACTGAGATAGACAAGCAAGCAGAAGTATGTCCAGAATGCGGTTATTCTTTTGAAAAAGAGCAAATCAATGAGGAAACAGCAACTAATGAAAAAACTGATTCTAATGAAAAATCAGATCATACTTCTAATTTTTTAAATAAAGAACAAAATGAAAATATCGAATGGTCCGAATTAAAGGATATGAGTATCGGCCACGTAATGACGATGTTCAATGAACAGCAACCTGAAGAAAAGATTGTAGATCCAATTGAAGAGATAAAAAAAGAAAAATCGGAAACAAAAGCGGCATCGATCGAAGAAAAAGCAGCTGAACTAGAAGAACCTGTTTCTGCAGAAGCTAAAACGGATGAACTTGTGAATACCGCTGCTTTAGATCAATATATCAATGAACACAAAAACGATACACCAACTATTGAGACCCCTTCTGAAATTGAACATACAGAAGAAACTGATAACGCACCAGAAATAAATGAACAACCAAACACAGCTAGTGCCTCATCAGAATCAAAAGACAAAGGACACGATGACGTGAAATCAAACGAACCTGATCATAAGCCAAGTGAACCAACAACTAACCAAGAAACTGAGCAAACAAAAGAGGTCGTACCAAAAGAAGAAATCACGAAATTTACTAAACCAGAAGACCAGACAATAGAGTCAAAGCCCATTGGTCCAAAAGCTTTGCCTAATACGGCAGCTGAAATTCCATCAAAAAGCAAGAAACCAGAAGAGATCGAAATGGATGCGGCGCCAATTTTCTTTAAAGATGGGGAAGAAGCGAAGTCTGCGAAGGATCAATTTGAGAAACCTACAGGTGAACAGAACGCTTCAAAAGAAGTGAAAAAAGAGGAATCAAGTGCTTCAGTAAATAAAAACTACAAGAAAATGTCGATTGTTTTAGCTGCTGTTGTCGTGCTTTCTGGCGGCTCATGGTTTGCTTATAGTCAAACGCAAAAAAAATCAGCATCTGATAGTGAAGTGACTCAAAAGCAAGATAAAGTTGTTACTCAAACCGAAAAAGAACTAAATAGTTATTTTACAGATGACAAACAATTATTTCTTAAACCAGAGATGGTAAGTGTTAGTCCGAAAGCAATCAAGGAGAACTTAGACACCCTTAAAAACGAAGACAACTATAAAGAGCTTGAAACGCTCTACAAAAAAGTTACAGACAAACAAGCGGCAGTTACAAAGGTAAATGAATTATTCGCTCAACCGATTATCAATGGCAATAAGTTAAATGAGGTAGCAATCAAAGCTGACAAGAAAGTCGATCTCGCTAAACGAGAAGAAAAGGATGATTTTGATAAGCTACTGAATCAAGCAACGGAGCAAGCTACGAGTCAATACGACCAACTACAAAAAGCCAAAGCGGCAGTCGCTGTTTTTTATGAAAACAATGAGTTGACTGAAACATTGTCTAGAGAAAACTATACAGCGGCAAAAAACGAAGTAGATAAGGTCAAAAGTGAAACATTGCGTAAGCCATTGACTGAAGCACTAGCTAAAGCAGATAAATCCTTGACAGAAGCTGAGACAGCAGTTGCGGTACAACAACAAGCACAGGCGGATCAAACCGCTGCTCAGATTTCAGAAACACCTGCAGCTAACAATCAAGGAAGTACCTCACAAGCAGCAAACGGTGTTCAACCAGATTCAAATACTTTTTCAGCACCTAATGCTGATGGCGTGTATACAGATCCTGTGTACTCAGTTAACCCAACTGATATTAGCGATATGAGTAATCCTGCGTGGAGTTGGGCTCCAGGAGTTCAAGAAAAAGTAATTGCAACCTGTATTGAACGTGGCTATATAAAAGCCGGGGGATACTCATTACAGCCAGCTAGAATTATTAATGGCGAAGGCTATTACAATCTATACGGATCAGATAACCAGTATTTGGTGACCATCAATGCAAAAACTGGCTGGTTTAAAGGAAATGCATCTAGAAACGCTGGAAGATAGTCTTGTTTTTACAGAATATGAGTATAAGATTGAGACAGAAGTGTAATGTAGTAGTCGCTTCTGTTCAATTGCTTATTCAAATACTAAGGGTCTGAAACATAACTCTTTGAGTTATGTCCCAGGCTCGTTTTTTCTTCCAGTAACGCTAGATAGGCAATAAATATCAATGACGATTGATATTATCACAAGGAGAAAAGTATGGAAAAAAAAGAATATTTAACCTTTAGAGACGGGATAAATGCTTGCATACCAACAATTTTAGGCTATTTAGGCATTGGTATTGCAGCTGGCGTAGTTGGCAAAAATGTTGGGCTATCAATTGTAGAAATCGCTTTGATGTCAATTTTAGTTTATGCTGGTGGTGCACAATTTATTATTTGTGGTATGTTAGCCATTCATTCACCGATCTCGGCAATTGTTTTTACAACGTTTTTAGTGAATTTACGTCACTTTTTGATGAGTATGTCGGTGGCTTCTTATTTTAAAAACGAACCCTTGATTACTAGTATTGGAATTGGTACACTTTTAACGGACGAATCATACGGCGTTCTAATGTCAGCGTTGGCAAATGATCACCGCGTCAGTTCTGCCTGGACCCATGGCCTGAATATCACCGCCTATTTAGCTTGGATTTTGTCGACCGTTATCGGTGGTTTATTAGGAACCTGGATTCCAGATCCCTATTTATTAGGCTTAGACTTTGCATTAGTGGCCATGTTTGCAGGATTATTTGTTTTGCAAGTTGATGCGCCTATCAAAAAACATACCAAAGAAACGCTGATCGTATTAGGAACAGTTTGTTTATCTCTTTATTTTTTTATGGGCTTTTTTTCACCTGAACTCTCCGTTTTATTCGCAACGCTTTTAGGTTGTACTGTTGGGGTGGTGAATCATCATGAGTAACACCTATGTATTATTGACGATTTTAGGCTGTTCGATCGTTACGTGGATTCCGCGGATTTTTCCTTTTTTGATTTCTAAACGAGTAGATTTTCCAGACTGGTTTCTTCGGTTTTTATCTTATATCCCGATTTGTATCTTGACGGCACTCTTATTTCAGAGTATTTTAGAAGTTCAGGCAACAGGCTTTCCTAAAGTAAAAACGTTAGAAGCGTTAAGTTGTATTCCTACTTTACTTGTTGCTATTCGTACCAAAGATTTAATGAAAACCGTTGTGGTAGGAATCATTACAATTGCATTATTACGTATTTTTTTAGGCTAAGTGCCAGAAGGAGAAAATTATGAACGAACTATTAGCGCAAATTTTTACAGCATTAGTGATCGATGAAAATGAAAGTCACTACTTTTTACAAAAAAACGGAATCACATTGCGATTATCTAAAGAAGAAGGCAGTCATGAAATTGGTGAAGCGGTAGAAGGCTTTGGTTATATGAATCAAAAGCAAGAACCTGAAATGACAACGGTGATTCCAACGGCTCGAATCGGACAATACGCCTTCGGAACAGTAACCGGCACAAGACGTGATTTAGGCGCTTTTGTGGACATTGGGTTAAAAGACAAGGATGTAGTCGTTTCTTTAGATGAACTACCTGTAATGCGTGAATTATGGCCTAAAAAAGGGGATCAGCTGATGATCGCTTTAAAAGTAGATAACAAAGAGCGCATCTGGGGTGAATTAGCAGATGAGAAGATCTTCAAGGCGATGGCTAAACCAGGAACAGAAGAACTAAAAAATGAAAATATCAGTGGCATTGTGTATCGTTTGAAAATGATTGGTTCATTTGTTTTGACAGACGATTTCTACATTGCGTTTATTCATCCTTCAGAGCGTTATCAAGAACCACGTTTAGGGGAACGAGTAAATGGTCGTGTAATCGGTGTTCGACCTGACGGCACATTGAATATCTCCTTGAAGCCACGCGGTTATGAAGCAATCAGTGATGATGCAGCGATGATCTTAACATTCTTGGAGCGTTCAGCGGACCATAAAATTCCATTTACAGATAAATCCAATCCAGAAGAAATCATGCAAACGTTTGGAATTAGCAAGGCGCAATTTAAGCGCGCTATTGGTAATTTATTGAAACAAGGAAAGATTACTCAAGAAGCAGGATTTACGATTTTAAAAGAAGAAGCGCAAGAAAAATAAGCATTTTTTCATTCTAATTGAGAATCACTTGCAAATATCTTTAAGTTATTTTATACTTATTACAATGTAATACTAGGATATTCTGTTCTAGATTAAAATAATTATAAATAAGGGGCTGCATTTATGGATTCTACTGCTGCTTTAAAGAAAACAAAACAACAATTGCATGAATCTGGTTTCAAACTGACGCCTCAACGAGAAGCAACAGTATTGGTATTACTAGAAAATGAAAAAGACCATTTATCAGCAGAAGAAATTTATTTTTTAGTTAAACAAAAAAGCCCTGAGATTGGTTTAGCAACTGTTTACCGTACATTAGAAATTTTGACTGACTTAAAAGTCGTAGATAAGGTAAGTTTCAACGATGGGTTAGCTCGTTATGACTTACGCAAAGAAGGCGCCAAACATTTCCACCATCATCTTTTATGTTTAGAATGTGGTAATATTGAAGAAGTGGAAGAAGATTTATTAGGGGATGTGGAGGACGTTGTAGAACAGCGTTATCACTTTCTTGTGAAAGATCACCGCTTAACCTTCCATGGTATTTGTCAAGAGTGCCAACAAAAAAAGAAAAAACAGTCAACAGAAGAGGCTGTATCAAAAATTTAAAATTCGGATTAACCGGGTTAAGGGCTGAAGTTTATTCTTTATTCCTGATTGCTTGGTTTTTCTTTTTGAAAAAGATTGACAATTCTGACAGAATCTCTTACAATGACTTCAATAAACAATAAATGTTTTGATAAGAACTAGTAAGATAATACAGGTGGACAGAAAGTAGCCGGTTGTTGAGAGGCGCACGAACCTAATGTATCTGAATTCCTCTTTGAACTTCACACCGAATCAAGTAGGCTGTGACGGTTACGCGCACCCGTTATTGTGCCAGGGTATAATTTTGTACCTGACAAGACAATGAGTGTGAGCTGATTGTAAACAAAGGTGGTAACACGGATCAATTCGGTCTCGTCCTTTTCAGTAATGAGAAGGGTGAGGCTTTTTTTATTTTACAGATCTTTAATTTATTGTTTGATTATAAGAAATATGAAGGGGCGTTATCGTATGAGTTTTAAAGCACTAAGCCAACCAATCAATTTTGAACAAGTCAAATCATTATCCAAACTAACACCAGAGCAAGAAAAATTGAAAGCTGTTCGGGATCAAGAGTTAAAGGATATCATCGAGGGAAAAAGCCAAAAAATTCTTTTAGTGATTGGTCCATGTTCTGCTCACAATGAAGAAGCAGTGATGGAGTATGTAACGCGTTTAGCAAAACTACAAGAAAAAGTTCAAGATAAAATTTTTATGGTACCACGTGTCTATACGAATAAACCTAGAACCAATGGCGACGGCTACAAAGGTTTACTCCATCAGCAAAATCCAGAAGGAGAAAGTAACTTAATCAAAGGAATTGCGGCTGTTCGTAGTTTGCATAATCGGGTTATTAGTGAAACAGGCTTAACCACTGCAGATGAAATGCTTTATCCTGAAAACTTAGAATTTGTCCAGGATTTAGTTAGTTATATCGCTGTGGGCGCTCGTTCTGTGGAAGATCAACAACATCGTTTTGTTGCCAGCGGGATCAATCAGCCGACAGGAATGAAAAACCCGACCAGCGGCAATTTGAACGTGTTATTCAATTCCTTATATGCGGCGCAACAAAAACAAGAATTTATTTTTAATGGACTTGAAGTAGAAACCAGTTCCAATCCATTAGCGCACGTCGTTTTACGAGGTGGATTAAATGAGTATGGCGAAAATATTCCTAACTATCATTATGAAGACTTGTTAAAAGTAGTAGCTCTTTATAAAGCTGGTAATTATAAAAATCCATTCATCGTGATCGATACAAATCATGATAATTCAGGAAAACAGTATAAAGAGCAAGTACGGATCGTGAAAGAAACCTTGATCAATCGTTCTTGGAATGAGGATATGAAAAAATGGGTACGCGGATTTATGATAGAAAGTTTTCTTGAAAGTGGTCGCCAAGAAGCAGATGGCAAAGTGTTTGGTCAATCAATTACTGATCCTTGTTTAGGCTGGACTGAAACAGAAGAATTAGTGTATTACATTGCTGAAAATGCTTAAATAAAAACAAAAAAAGAATCGCTCATATTCATTCATGAGCGATTCTTTTTTTTAAGCTACTTTATAAGTTAGCGAATTTTTCTAACAAGCGGATCATTTGGCAGGTAAAACCATATTCATTATCATACCAAGCAACTGTTTTAACTAGTTGGAAGTCACCTGATGTGGTTACTTCGGTTTGCGTTGGGTCAAAAATGGATCCTTCTGTTGTCCCAATCACATCACCAGAGACGATTTCACGATCGTCATAACCAAATGAAGGATTATCAATTGTATGTTTTTTGATTGTTTCATTAATTTGATCAGCAGTGACTTTTGTTTTTAAAATAGAGACAAGTTCAGTCAATGATCCGTCGACTACTGGGACACGTTGCGCATGCCCTTGTAATTTCCCATTTAATTCTGGAATAACTAAACCAATTGCTTTAGCAGCACCTGTTGAATGAGGAATCGTATTATCAGCTGCTGAACGAGCGGCACGTAAATTACCGCCTTTTACAGGTCCATCTAACAACATTTGGGTAGAGGTATAAGCATGAACAGTTGTCATGGTACCAACTTCAATCCCAAATTCATTATTTAAGAAATAAGCCATTGGCGCTAAACAATTCGTTGTACATGAGCCAGCTGAAATGATTTTGTCCTCTGGCGTTAAGGTATCATCATTAACGTTATAAACGATTGTTTTCATGTCACCTGCTGGAGCTGAGATGACAACTCGTTTCGCACCAGCGTCAATATGTGCTTGTGATTTCGCTTGTGAAGCATAAAAACCCGTACATTCCAAAACAATGTCAACACCATTTTCAGCTACCCATTTAAGTTTGCTAGCATCAGCTTCTGCATAAACCTTTGTTTCCTCACCGTCAACTACGATGGCATCCTCTGTTGCCGTCACTTTTCCAGGATAAGTTCCATGTGTCGAGTCAAATTGTAATAACTGGGCTAACATCGTTGGACTTGTCAAATCATTGATTGCTACAACTTCAATATCATCGGAAACTTCTTTGATGCGGCGGAATGCAAGACGACCAATTCGTCCAAACCCATTAATGCCTACTTTTACTGTCATACTAAATTTCCTCCTTTGATAATTTAGAGCAAATGAACAAACTTGTCTTATTAAGTAGAAACAAATGACCGTAAAACAAGTTCCCATGCTCGACAAATTTAAAATGACTAGCTTTTAATAATCACACATTTAAAAAAGTAATTATGTCAGCTATACTAGTAGCATGAACGCTTTTCAGATTTTTGTCAAAAATCTTGTCTTTTAATAGGAAAAAGGAGTTGGGAGAATGACTAAAGAGCAAGTTGTTGAATTAATTCAAATAAATTATCAACTAATTAAAGAAGGAAAAGGGAAGTGGTTCGATAAAAGAGCAGCCTATATTATTGCGCGCTCATTTGTGATAAAAGACCGCCGCTTTTCAGATCATGAGTATCGTCGTATGGAAGAAGTCTTAAAAAAAGAATTAGCTATTTTTAATGTATTAGGGCAGCCTGTTAGAGGTCTTTTATTAGGAATGATGCTAGCGAATGGTAAGACAAAAGAATTGGATATTCACACACTACTTACTGATTATCAACGTTTGCGTGATGTTGGGTTTCAACTATCTTCATATTCTTATTTTTCGGCATACTTACTTCAATTTACTGAAACAGCTGAAAAAGAATTTATCGTTCGTAAAGGGCATCACATTTTCCAAGAGTTAAAATCGCATCATTATTTTCTTACGGGCGCTGAAGATGGCACGATAGCCATTGCTTTGGCACAACAAGAAAAATTAGAATCATTGACAGCTGAACAAATCGGTCATTTAGTAGAAGCGTATTATCAAGCATTAAATGAGCAGGGCTTACATAAGTCAAATCAGCTTCAATTTGCAGCGGCGACAGCAGCGATGTTAACAGGGACGTTTTCTTATGAATTAATGGAAGAGCTACAAAAGATGGTAACTGAGTTGAAACAGATGGGGATCAAACCTAAACCAGAGCTGTATAATAGTATTGTCACGTTGGCTTTTTTAGCCACTATAAAAAAGGTTGACTTCCAAGCGTTAGGCGATTACTTAGAACTACTTGAAGAAAAAACAAGCTTGCGTTGGTATAAAGACTTCCGCCATTCTTTGGCTTTAGGGCTCTTGATCCAAGCAGAAATGACTGATTTATCTAATGATACTAATTTAAATATAACAGCAGTAACACTCACCATGATGATGGCACAAGAAGCTAGTGCAGCAGCTGCGGCAATCGCTGTATCTGCTGCAGCGGCTAATTCTAGTTCTTAAAAAACGAATTTGGCTAGACAAATCCAGGTTTAACCTTTACAATAAGAAAGGCTTTCAAACAGAATATGTTATCGAAAAGCGAAGGTAAACGAATAACTAAATTTGTAAAAAAGTAAACCCAAAGAAGTGGTGAGTTAGAGTATTTCACAGTAAAAGTGAACTATTTTATCCTAATTTCTTTAAGATAGGAGGACACAATATGTCCATGTTTTTAGATCAGGTAACAATCGATGTCAAAGCCGGTAAGGGCGGCGACGGAATGGTTGCCTTTCGTAGAGAAAAATATGTTCCAGATGGCGGACCAGCTGGAGGAGATGGCGGTCAAGGAGGAGATGTAATCCTTGTTGTTGAAGAAGGATTACGGACATTGATGGATTTTCGTTTTAATCGTCATTTTAAAGCACAACCTGGAGAAAACGGGATGAGCAAAGGTATGCACGGACGTGGTTCGGAAAACACTTTTGTTAAAGTTCCCCCTGGTACAACCGTTCGTGATGCTGAAACTGGCACCTTGATCGGAGATTTGATTGAAAATGGTCAAACATTGACGGTCGCAAAAGGTGGACGCGGCGGACGCGGAAATATCCGTTTCGCCTCAGCAAAAAATCCAGCGCCTGAAATTGCTGAAAACGGTGAACCCGGGCAAGAAAGAAAAATCGAACTAGAATTAAAAGTACTAGCTGATGTTGGTTTAGTTGGTTTCCCCTCTGTGGGAAAATCTACTTTACTATCTGTGATTTCATCGGCTAGACCTAAAATTGGCGCCTATCATTTTACAACATTAGTTCCTAATCTAGGAATGGTGTCAACGAGTGATGGACGAAGTTTTGCCGCTGCAGATTTACCTGGTTTGATCGAGGGGGCCTCACAAGGTGTTGGGCTTGGAACTCAGTTTTTACGTCATATTGAACGAACTAGGGTTATTTTACATGTGATCGATATGAGCGGGATGGAAGGCCGCGATCCTTACGAGGATTATCTAGCTATTAATAAAGAGCTAGCTTCTCACAATATGCGCTTAATGGAACGTCCGCAAATTATTGTAGCAAATAAAATGGATATGCCAGAAGCAGAAGAAAATTTGAAGAAATTCAAAGAAAAAATTGAAAAAGAACGTACCGATGAATATGCAGATCACTTGCCAATATTCCCAATTTCTGGGGTTTCACGTAAAGGGATCGAACCGTTGCTTAATGCAACAGCTGATTTGATTGATGTGACACCAGAATTCCCATTATATGAAGAAGAAATCGTAGAGGATACTGTTCGTTATGGTTTCCAACCAGAAGGACCAGAGTTCACAATCGATCGTGATTCAGATGCAACATGGATTCTGTCTGGTGAATCATTAGCAAGACTGTTTGAGATGACTAACTTTGAACATGATGAAAGTGTTATGCGTTTTGCTCGTCAATTGCGTGGTATGGGCGTGGATGAAGCTTTACGCGCACGTGGAGCTAAAGATGGCGATATTGTTCGAATCGGTGAGTATGAATTTGAATTTGTAGATTAAAAAGAACGATAGAAGAAAAGAGAGCTGATGAATTTCATTGGTTCTCTTTTTTTCTATCGTTTAGTGATTTTTCTTGAAAAAATAGTAGATAATTCAAGGATGGAGCCGATAATAATCTTAACAATCATTATTGAAGAAATGCAGCTGATTAGCAACTGGGGTTTCCAAAACGACAGAGCTTTTAACGTTGGCAAACTCCATCCACTTTGCAAGTAAATCTTTCATTTCAGTTGTATTGGTTACGGTTGCTTTCACCAAATAATTCACTTCGCCACTGACAATATGTACCTCATTGACATAAGGACTCCCTTTTAAGAGCGCTAAAACTTTTCCAACAGGCAAAGTAACATTACTTAATTCAGTGAAAAACGTAATGGTTTGTTTAATATGCTCCATTGAAAGTTGTATCGTAAAATTTTTGATAATTCCTTGTTCAACTAGCTTGTTGATTCGTTCCTTCACACTCGGACGACTCAAATTAATTTTTTGAGATAACTCAACGATTGAGATTCTTGAATTTTCATGAAGAATTTGTAGAAGTTTACGATCCGTTTTATCCAATGGTCTACCTCCTTAAGATGATTCATTTAGTATGTTTATTATAGAGGATAAACACTAGCTTTTCCATATGATTTTTGACTTATAGGTGATTTTCTTCATCAAAAAGAAACGGAGGATCCCAATTTAATTTCAGATTGTAAAAATAATTGGCATACTTTTGCCAGATCTGAAAGAAAACGTTATCAATATCTTCATATCTTCATATACAAGAAACAAGCAAATTCGCTATGATTAGTTTATCTGTAAGATGACTTGATGGTATTTTCATAACTAGATTGTTTCTACATGCTAAAAGACAGACTAAAAAGGAGTTTTTTTATGTTGAGAAACAGATGGGTAAAATTTCTTTTGTTATATTTGGGTGGAGTGGTTGTTTCTTTAAGTCAATTGAAACTAGTTCCCATTCAAAATGAACTGGGGGCAGACTTAGCTATAAGTCTTTCAATGGTCTCGTGGTTAATGTCGATCTTCACAGTGTCAGGTATTTTTTTAGCAATCCCGGGCGGAGCGTTCGTTACTCGCTTCGGTCCTAAAAAATTATTAGTAGGCTTAATGGGGTGCTTGGCAATTGGGAATATCTGGGGAGCCTTTTCCAAAAGTTTTTGGTCGTTATTGATTTCAAGAGCCATTGAAGGCATTTCTTTTTCAATGATTATTATGGTCGGGATTGTGTTGATCAACTTTTGGTTTAAAGATAGCAGTAGTGGGATCGCAACTGGCATTTGGGGAACCTTTTCGGCATTAGGATCAATGCTAGCAATGAATTTATTTAAACCATTAGCAAAAACATACGGCTTGCGTTCACTTTGGCTAATCATTGCCGTTTTATCTGTGATTTTTTTATGTTTGTATGTTTTTTTAATAGATGAACCACGTAATCGATCCCAAGCTGGGCCACAAGCAGATAAAGGCTCATTCAAAAAAGCCATAGAAAATAAGGGTATTTGGCTATTAGCACTCGCGCAAGGCTGTATGGCTTTTATATTGTTTGCCTTTATCAATCTGTATCCGCAAATTTACACACAACTATACGGATTGTCAGAGAACCTAGCCAATAGTTATACTGGTTATTTTGGGCTATTCGGCATTCCATTTGGTGCATTGGCAGGTTATTTGATCGATAAGACTAAAAAAGGGCAAGTGATTATTTTCTGTTCATTTTTATTGATGTTAGCAGCTACTTTTTGGATGGGCTTTTTGTCTAACAGCTTTACATTTTTCGCCCAACTCTTTGCACTTTCAGCTGGAGCCAGTTTAGCTTCCTCTTGTGTAATGATTTTAGCACCGAAAATAGTGAAAGAAGAACGATTGATCGGTACCAGTATTTCATTTATCAATTTATTCTATTATATTGGTATTTTTATTGGAACGCCGATCGTGACAAAAATTAGTGACTCAAGTCAATCATGGATAATCGCTATTTATTTACTTAGTGGCGTGGGGATTATTGCTTTAATCGCTGTTTTCGGATTTATTAAACTAACGAAACAGAACGCATTCTTGTAATTCAATTGGCAGACAAGAAGTATTGTTGATTGCTTCTTTAAATAAAAAACTTGGAAGGTGACAAACAATGGAAAGAGAATTTCAAACCAATCGTGCATTTGCAAAAGAATTAGATAAAAAGGATCCACTTAGAAGCATTAGAGATCGGTTTTATGTTCAACCTGGCGAAATTTACATGGATGGTAATTCATTGGGATTGGCATCGAAAGACGCTGAAAAAGCGTTACTTAATATGCTGGATATCTGGAAAAAAGAAGGAATCAAATTATGGGATGGATTGTTTCATTATCCTGGGAAATTAGGTGAGATGACCGCACCGTTGATCAATGCTTTTCCAGAAGAAATCGTTATTACAGGGAGTACAACGATCAATATCCATCAATGTATCAGCACATTATATAAACCAACAAAAGATCGGTATAAAATTCTAGTGGATGATTTAAATTTCCCTACAGACCGTTATGCCATTGATAGTCAGGTGCAGTTAAGAGGATATGATCCAAAAGATGCTGTGAAAGTGGTAAAAAGTGCAGACGGACGATTCATTGATGAAGCCTCTGTTATTGATGCCATGACAGATGATGTTGCGATCATTTTATTACCAACTGTTTTATATCGTAGTTCACAAGTTTTAGATATGAAACGAATAACAAAAGCTGCCCATCAAAGAGGGATTCTAATTGGTTGGGATTTATGCCATGCAATTGGGGCTATCCCAATGGACTTTAAAGAGGTCGATCCAGATTTTGCAATTTGGTGTACGTACAAATATTTATCAGCAGGTCCTGGATCAATCGCAGGTCTTTATATGAATCAAAAGCATTTCAAAGAGACACCTGGTTTAGCTGGTTGGTGGGGGAATAAAGATGAAACACAATTTGAATTAAAACATGAATTTGAACATCAACGAGATGCAAGTGGATGGCAAATCGGGTCCCCAAGTTTCTTAGCAATGGCACCTTTAGAAGGAACGTTAGCGATTTTTAATGAAGTAGGAATGGAAAAGATTCGTGAAAAATCCTTGTCGATTACAGCTTACTTGATGTATTTGATTGATGAAAAGCTTGCAAAATACGGTTTTTCTGTAGGAAATCCTCGTGAAGATAGCAAACGAGGTGGTCATGTCTGTTTAGAGCATAAAGAAGCCTACAGGATTTGTAAGGCCTTGAAAGCAGCAAATATTATTCCGGATTTCAGAGAACCAAATGTTATTCGTTTAGCGCCTATTGCGCTATATAACACCTATGAAGAAGTCTACATCTTAGTTGAAACCTTAGAAGATATTGCTTTAAACAAAAAATATGAACAGTTTAGCAATGAACGAAGCTTAGTCGTATAAACGAAATAAGTACTATACAACGATTGATGAACAGTTTCACGAATAGTGATTAAAAAAAACGTGACGCAAAACTAATTTTTAGTTTTGCGTCACGTTTTTTAAGCTTCGTTTATGGTTGCTTTTTTATAATGAGTTTAGTCAAAGGAGGAGAAAATAATGGTCAAACTAAAAAATAGCTTTCAAAGAAAAGAAAAAAAATATGCACTGACAAAGCAACAGTATCAAAAATTAAGAGAACAGTTAGATACTTTTATGCAAGAAGATGCTTATGGTCTACATACAATTATTTCAGTTTATTTTGATACTGAAGATTATGAATTGATCCGCCATTCGGTTACCAAACCTGTTTATAAAGAAAAATTTAGAATCCGTAGTTATGGTGTTCCTAAAGCAGAATCTGATGTCTTCTTAGAAATAAAAAAGAAAGTCAGCGGTGTGATCTATAAAAGAAGAGTGGCATTAACCTATAGCGCAGCAAAAAGATACATTCAGCATCCACATGCATTTGAGCTAGCGGAAAGAAAAGATCAGCAAATTAAACAGGAAATCGACTGGCTTTTAGCTAGAAAGAGATTAGAACCTAAAGTGATGATTGCATACGATAGACGAGCCTTATTTGCCTGTGAAAACGAAGAATTTAGAGTGACATTTGATTTTGATATTCGCTATCGAAAAGAGAATTTATCTCATAAATTAGATGATAAAGGAGAACGAGTAGCACCGGAAATCGATGTGTTGATGGAAGTTAAAGCGTTGGGCGCCTATCCTTTATGGTTTTCAGAAATTTTGACTGAACTAGAACTCTATCCAATGTCCTTTTCAAAGTATGCGCAAACATATCAACGTTATCTCTATACATCAAACCCATTAAGTAGTAAACAAAGAGAGGAATTTAGTCATGTTATCTAGTTTATTAGTAGAAAGTTCAGTTGAGTTATCATTCAAGCAGCTTTTAGTCTGCATTATCGCATCCGTTTTATTAGGTCTTTTAGTTGCATGTGTTCATATGTATCGAAATGTCTATAGTAAAAATTTTGTGATTACGTTAGCTGTTTTGCCACTATTGGTGCAATTAGTAATCATGTTAGTTAATGGTAATTTAGGGACTGGTGTTGCGGTTTTAGGTGCATTCAGTTTGATCAGATTTCGCTCTGTAGCTGGAGGAGCTAGAGAAATCACCAGTATTTTCTGGTCAATGGGCATTGGTTTAGCAACCGGGATGGGCTATGTTCATTATATTGTTTTATTTTCTATCGTTATCGCATTGTTTTTAATCCTGTTGAATACCATTCACTTTGGGGAGAAACAAAAAGTTGCAGAAAGAGAAATAAAAATCACGATTCCTGAAGATTTAGATTATCCTGGTTTATTTGACGACCTGTTTCAACAATATACCTATGCGGCAAATTTAGACTCGGTAAAAACGACAAACATGGGTAGTTTATATGAGTTACGTTATCGCGTTACCTTAAAGGATAATCAAAAAGAAAAGGAACTTATGGATGCAATGCGTGTCAGAAATGGCAATTTAACGATTGTTTTTGGGAAAGTTTCGACAAATAGAGAAGAATTGTAGGTGCTTATAATGAAAAAAACGAAATTCAACTTAGCGATCTTAAGCCTGTTGCTTATTATTCTATTGGCAGGTTGTGCAAAAGAAGAGACTGTCAAAACAACAGCATCGACAACAAAAAATTCGGAGCAGGTCGTCTCGGTTCAAGAAGCAACAAAAACAGCTGACAACAAATATGGTGTGTATGAAGAGGAAGATTTTGATGAAGAATATGATAAAAAGAATGCAACAACAATCGAGTTAAAGGACTCTGGTAGCGTCATTACCGGTTCAGGCGTCTCTGAAAAAGATAAGATCGTCTCAATTACTGCTGGTGGCACATATATTATAACAGGTAATTACCATGGTCAACTGAAAATCAACGCTAACGAGGAAACAGTTCATTTAGTTTTAAATAATGTTGAAATAACAAATGACTCTTCTTCAGCCATTTACGTTGAGCAAGCTAAAAAAGTGATTACAACTTTAGCTCAAGGAACAAACAATACTCTTTCAGATGGTTCTGACTATACATTTACTACTACTGATCAAACCGAACCCGATGCTACATTTTATAGCAAAGATGATTTAACGATCAATGGGACTGGAAATCTAGAAGTTAGTGGCAACTATAGCAACGGGATTCGTAGTAAAGACGATTTAGTGATTACCAATGGAACAATCAAAGTCACTGCTAAAAATAATGCAATCAAAGGCAAAGATTCCGTATCAATTGCAGATGGAACATTTACGCTAGCAACTACTGAAGGAGATGGAATTCAAGCAAATAATAGCACTGACACAAGTAAAGGGTGGATCGCGATCGATGGTGGGACATTTGCGATTCAATCAGGAAATGATGGGATTCAAGCAGAAACTAACTTATCGATTGGGAAAGCTGAGATCCAAATTCAGACAGCAAAAGGTTATGACGATCAATCAATTGATACTACGGCTAGTTACAAAGGTTTAAAAGCTTCCGGTAATATTATTATAGAGGATGGAGACTTTGATTTAAACACAGCTGATGATGCCATCCATTCAAATGCGACTGTTACGATCGATAACGGAACGTTCTCATTAGCAAGCGGTGATGACGGAGTTCATGCGGATACTGATTTATTGATTAATAACGGAACGATCAATGTTAGCCATTCGTATGAGGGATTAGAAGGCGCAACCGTGACCATTAATAACGGGGACATTTCTGTCAACGCATCAGACGATGGAATCAATGCTGCAGGAGGCAGTTCTGGCGAAGCGGAAGCTGGTGGTCAATTTGGAGCAGACTCATTTGGAGAACCTGGCGGTCAACCAGCTGGTGGGGGAGACAGTACTAAGTTTATCGAAATAAATGGTGGAACCACCTACGTAAATGCTGATGGCGATGGGATTGATAGCAATGGGGACGTTCGGATAACAGATGGAACGCTGATTGTAAATGGACCTACTGATAACGGTAATGCCGCTCTTGATTATGACGGAACCTTCACTATGACTGGTGGTCTATTGGCAGCAAGCGGTAGCGCAGGTATGGCGATGAGTACAAGCGACGTTTCTACCCAAGCATCCTTAAGTTTATATTTTGACGAAACACAAAAAGCTGGAACAGTGGTTCACTTGGAAAATGCTGCGGGTGATTCGATTATTTCACTTGCGCCAGACAAAGATTTTTCTCATATTACTATTAGTTCGCCAAACCTAAAAGCCGGAGAAACCGTAACGTTATATACTGGGGGTAAAGAATCTGGCACCGTTAAAAATGGTTTGTATAGTAATAGCAACTATACAGGTGGAACAGAGCTAGCCAAAATTACCATCGATAGCATGTTAACTTCAGTTGATCAATCTGGTGCGGTAGTCACCGGCAGTCAAATGGGGGGCGGACCTGGTGGCCAAGGCCCCAGATAATTGATTTTCATTGCACTAGTGACTAGTTTATTGATAGAATAAGGATATCAAATAGAACGAGGTGGTCAAATGTCGAAACGTGTCATAATTATGCATTTTGAAGTAGAGAGCCAAGCTTACCAAGCATTTTCAGAGATAAAAAAACTGTATGTTGAGAAAAAAATCAAAGGAGAGCAAATGGCTGTTGTAACCCATATAAACGATGGGGTTCATCAATTTAAAATTGATGATTTCTTAGACTTTACCGGTAATAATCATACATCAAAAAACAGTATGATCGGTATGTTGATCGGCATTTTAGGCGGTCCACTAGGAATTTTACTCGGTTGGTTTGCAGGAAGTCTCTTTGGTGCTTCTCAAGATGCTAAAGAGATCCAAGGTGCACAAACTGTTTTTGAACATGTGACCAAACAAATCGGTGTAGGCGAAACAGGTCTAATTCTGATTGCTGAAGAAGATGATAATCGCCCTTTAAATCAACTGATTATGAATGAATTAGGCGGCGAAATTACCCGCTTAGATTTTGAAGATGTCGAAAAAGAGATCACAGATGCTAAAGCAGTCGAAAAAGAAACAAAAGACTCTGCTGAAAAATCTTGGCAAGATAAAAAGCAAGATACAAGTGAAAAAGACGAAAATTAAGCGATAGGCACAAAATAAAAGCAATTAAATAACTCAGAAGACGTGACAAAGAAAACTCTTTTGGCACGTCTTTTTGAGCTTAAAGGATGTGAAGAACACTGTTAAAAATATTATTAGTTGAAGATGATGAAATTTTGTCGGATAGCATTTTAGAGATTTTATCTGAAATCGGTGAAATCACGCAAATTTATGATGGAGCAGAAGCATTATACGAGGGGGAACGTGGGATCTATGATCTAATCGTTCTAGATTTAATGTTGCCGACCATGTCTGGTGAACAGGTTTTGACGGCATTGAGAAAAAAAAGCATCTATACACCGGTTCTGATATTAACCGCTAAAGATGGCCTGGAAGATAAGGTGAATGGCTTTAAAAATGGCGGCGATGACTATTTAACCAAACCATTCCATCGTGAAGAGCTATTACTGCGTGTTCAGGCACTAGCTCGTCGATCATTAGGAATGAACGGGAAAAATGAGCTAGTAATCGGACCGTTATGTTTAGAGTTAGATAATCGACAAGCCAGTTTTAAGGGGAATGAAATCACGCTGCAAGGAAAAGAATTTGATTTATTACACTACTTGATGCAAAATCAGGGACGAATCATTACGAAAGATCAATTATTTGATCGTATTTGGGGCTTTCAATCCGATACGACACTCACTGTAGTTGAAGTTTATATGAGTAATTTAAGAAAGAACTTGAAGCCATGGGAGATCGACCGTTGGATTAAAACCTTGCGTAATGTTGGTTACCTTTTTGAAGTACCTGAGGATGTGAAGCATGAATAAACAACTGAGTAAAAAGCAGAGAATCAATTATTTTCTGATCAATTTGATTTCATTTGCAAGTATCTTTTTAATCCTAGGCTTGATTGTGTTTCGATTAGTCCAAACATCAATTTATCAAACGGTTGATCATGATCTAAAGCGTCTTTCTCAAGATCAAAAATTTTTATCGCATCAATTGCTCCAAGTAGAGCGCACGCAAGGAGATCCCTCTCAGTTAGGCAAATTTGATACACCACCACCTAATAATTTTCAACAACAGGTGATCCTTTGGTCTAAAGAGGGAGATATACTTAATGAAGCTGAATTAGGTTCGCGTTTTTATGACTTTCAGAAGTTAACATTATCAACTGATGACTTAAATAAAATCACTAGCGTTCAAATAAAAGATAGTAACAATCGTTCATTACAGTTTCGCTCAATCACTTTATCAGCTACAAATTCAGAAAAGGTCGCTTACGTTCAACTTCTAGTAAATATTGATCCGATTAAAGGAACGGTCGAGCAATTCAAGCAAATCTTAATTATCTGTATGATTATTTTCGGATTATTGTCGATTGCGTTAAGTTACTTTCTTTCAAAATGGTTTATGAAACCTATTTTGATTTCTTGGAAAAAGCAGCAAGAATTTGTTGAAAATGCTTCTCATGAGTTGCGAACACCATTAACGATCATTCAAGCGAAATTAGAAAAATTATTTACTAAACCAAACCATACGATTTTAGAAGAGTCAGAAACAATTGCTTTATCACTAGATGAAGTCCAACGCCTGAGCCAACTCACTAGTGACTTGCTTTTATTGGCACGATCAGATTCCAACTCGTTGACATTGGAAAAAGAACCTGTAAAAATCAACGTTTTTTTAAAGACTGTACTCATACCATATCAAGAATTGGCTACTGCAGAAGCAAAAGAGTTCATTATTGATTTAGGAGAAGAACAACAATTGCTTTTCGATAAGAAAAGAATTCATCAGTTACTGATTATCTTGTTGGATAATGCTCTAAAGTATACCGCTCCTGGTGAAAAAATAACTGTCTTTTCGACTGTCAAAAATAACGAGTGGCTACTTAAGATTAGCGACACTGGCATTGGAATTGCTGAAGAAAAAAAGAGCGCTGTTTTTGAACGGTTTTATCGAGGAGAAGAGTCTAGGAACCGTAAAACAGGTGGATACGGAATCGGGTTAGCTATTGCTAAATGGATCGTAGATGAACACCAAGGAAAAATCGACTTACTAGATACAGATCCAAAAGGTACAACAGTTAGGCTGCGTTTTCCTGTAAAATAAATATTATTTGCTAAAGCGGCAACTTTCTTCTAAAATAAAGAAGAAGTTTAAAGAAAGATAGGTAGCCAATGGAATTACAATTTTTAGGTACAGGCGCTGGGGTTCCAGCAAAACATCGTAATGTGAGTAGCATTGCGCTGAAATTATTAGACGAAAGAAATGCAGTTTGGTTGTTTGACTGTGGCGAAGGAACACAATTACAAATTTTGAAAAGTAACATTCGCCCAAGAAAAATCGAGAAAATTTTTATCACTCATTTACACGGCGACCATATTTTTGGTCTACCAGGCTTATTAAGTAGTCGCTCTTTCCAAGGCGGCAATGAAAAACTAGAGATTTACGGACCTGTTGGAATCGCCGACTATGTGCGAACAGCGCTGAGAGTTTCCCAAACGCGACTTTCATATGAATTGAAGTTTATTGAGATCACTAAAGCAGACACCGTCTTTTCTGACAAACAATTTACAGTTTCCTGTCTGCCATTAGACCATGGCATTGCTAGTTTCGGTTACCGGATTGTTGAAGCGGATCATGAAGGGGAGTTACAAGTAGAAAAATTAGCAGCTTTAAACATCCCTTCAGGACCGATATACGGAAAAATCAAACGAGGAGAATCTGTAACCTTATCTGATGGAACAGTGATTAATGGAAAAGACTTCGTTGGTGAGAAAAAACTTGGTAGAATCGTCACTATTTTAGGTGATACAAGAAAAACCCAAAATAGTGTATCACTTGCAGAAGACGCCGATGTTCTCGTTCATGAAAGCACCTTTAATAAAGAAGAAGAAAAAATGGCAAAAGCGTATTATCATTCAACAAGTCATCAGGCGGCCCAAGTTGCTCTGGAAGCAAACGCTAAAAAATTAATATTGACGCATATTAGTGCTCGATACTTAACAGGGGACATTATCCAATTAGAAAATGAAGCCAAAGAAATTTTCCGGAACACTAAGATTGTTAAAGACATGGAGATTATCGAGATCCCTTTTAGAAATGAGTGAGGAGGAACAAGTATGGTTAAAGGACAAGCGTTAGCTGACAAAGTTGTTGTCGTAACGGGTGGTTCAGCAGGGTTAGGTGAACAAATTTGTTACGAAGCAGCCAAACAAGGTGCCATCGTAGTAGTTTGTGCTAGAAGAATCAACTTGATTGGAAAAGTGAAAGAAATGTGTGAAGAGCTGAGCGGAAAAATGGCTCATTCATTCCAATTAGACATTGCCGATCCTGACAATGTTGAGACTGTTTTTGAGAAAATCCAGACGGAAGTTGGCCCTATTGACGTACTAGTCAACAATGCTGGCTTTGGACTATTTGAAAATTTCATCGATACGGATTTAGCGATTGCTAGAAACATGTTTGAGGTAAATGTCCTAGGCATGATGGTCTTTACTCAAAAAGCTGCGATCCAAATGGCTGAAAGAGGGACTGGGCATATTATTAATGTTGCATCGATGGCTGGAAAAATGGCCACAGCAAAATCAACTATTTACTCTGCTACTAAATTTGCTGTTCTAGGTTTTTCAAATGCTTTACGTTTAGAACTAAAGCCTTTAGGTATCTCAGTTACGACCGTTAATCCGGGCCCAATCGAAACTGAATTTTTTGATAAAGCGGATCCTACTGGCAATTATCTAGCTTCTGTGGATCTATTCGTTTTAGAACCTAATAAATTAGCTACAGAAATTGTGAATGCAATGGGTACCTCGAAACGTGAAATCAATCGCCCGCGCATCATGGAAGCCGCTTCCCGGCTGTATACTTTATTTCCACATTTAGGTGATTTATTAGCTGGCGGAGTACTAAACAAAAAATAATATAACTACAAGGGGGAAACAGTTCATGAAAAACCAGTGGCGTGTAGTTATCGGTCTGGTGTTAGTTCTGGTTGTTGTTGTTTTTGCTGTATTGAATAGTCAAACTGTTCCAGTCAGCTTTGGCTTTGCAAAAATCTCAGGTCCATTGATTTTGATTATTCTAGGGTCCGCAATTGTTGGTGCGTTGATTGGTCTATTGACTTCGACAACGACAATGTGGAAACAGAAGAAACAAGTAAAAGAATTAAAGAAGGACATTGAAACATATAAAAATGACGCAGATAAATTAGCTCAAGAAGAAGTAGAGAAGGTTAAACGGACCTACGAGAATCAGCTAGCAGAGTTGCAAGCTAAATACGATGCTGCAGCATCTCAAGCGCCAATATCACCAAATGTTGACGTAGAACCTGTCGGTAGTCGGGTTGATCACTTTACTAAACCAAGAACAAGCGACGAAGATTTATAAGGTGGAAAAGCCAAGATACAAAGTAGTAATATTTTGTCTTGGCTTTTTAATTTGTGTTTTTTTAGGATACTTTCTTTAGTTTTCCGATTCTATTTGATATAATTACTTGGTTAGGAGTGACGTCGTGAAAAAAGCAAAATATACATGGCAATTACGGGAAAAAACAGCGTTGCCAGAAGAATTTTCAGCTATACTAACAAAAGAGCAGATCAATCCTTTATTAGGTCAAATTTTGTGGCATCGTGGTATTCAGTCTCAAGAAGTCCTGGAAACCTTTTTACGTCCCACAGTAGAAAATCTCTATGACCCTTTTTTGATGCATGATATGGAGAAAACAATAACCAGAATCCAAGATGCTGTGGCCCAAGGCGAAAGAATTTTGGTATATGGGGATTATGATGCTGATGGCATCACAAGCACAACGGTTATGAAAGAAGCTATTGAATTGATAGGTGGGGAAGTAGAGTATTTCTTGCCAAATCGATTTATTCATGGCTATGGACCTAATTTGACTGTGTTTAAAGAACAGATTGAAAATGGTGTTCAATTGATTATTACAGTCGATAATGGCGTAGCAGGTCATGAAGCAATTAATTATGCAACAGAACAGGGCGTCGATGTCATTGTGACCGATCACCACGAATTGCCACCAGAATTACCCAATGCGTTTTCAATTATTCATCCAAAACATCCACAAGGGCAGTATCCTTTTGGAGACTTAGCTGGGGTAGGGGTAGCATTTAAAGTAGCAACAGCTCTGTTAGGAGAATTGCCAGCTGAATTTCTTGATTTAGTTGCGATCGGAACAATTGCCGATTTAGTCTCTCTAACAGATGAAAATAGAGTTCTGGTTAAAATGGGACTAGAAATGATTCAAAACGGTGAAAGAATCGGTTTGGATATCTTAATTCATCTAGCAGAATTAAAAAAAGAGGCAATCAGTGAAGAAAATATTGGTTTTACGATTGCACCGCGTTTGAATGCTTTAGGCCGATTAGGCGATGCCTCTTCCGGAGTTGAATTAATGACAACCTTTGACGAAGAAGAAGCAGAGCGGATCGCGACCTATATTAATAATCAAAATGATGAACGTAAAGAAATTGTCGCTACAATCACAAAAGAAGCTTTTGAACTGATTGAACCAACAGATCCCATTCATATTGTTGCAAAAAAAGGTTGGCATGAAGGTGTTTTAGGTATTGTTGCTGGCAGAATTATGCAGGACACCGGAAAACCGACGATCGTGTTAACGATTGACGAATCAGATGAAATTGCTAAGGGATCAGGGCGTAGCGTCTCTGCACTGAATTTATTTGATGCTTTAAGCGAAATTCGTGAAGATTTCACTCATTTTGGTGGTCATCATATGGCTGCTGGGATGACGTTGCCTGTTCAGAATATCAATAAAGTAAAAGAACATTTAATTCATTATCTTGAAAGAAATCAGATCGATCTTTCACAAGGACAAGAACTATTGATCGATGAGTCTTTAAAAGTCGATGAAGTGACCATTCCTTTCATCCAACAATTAAAAATTCTTGCGCCATTTGGGACAGACAATCCAGTTCCCAATTTCTTATTTGAAGATGTTTCAATCGAACAAAGTCGGCAAATCGGGGCTGATAAAAGCCATCTTAAGTTCCAGCTAAGTCAAGGTGGAGCTAAATTAGATGCAATTGCGTTTCAAATGGGCAATCAGGCAGATGAATTTGGTCAAGGCACAACGAACGTTGCAGGACAATTATCGATTAATGAGTGGAATGGGAATAAAAAACCGCAATTAATGGTCAGTGATTTTTCAGTAGATGGTATGCAGCTTTTTGACTTTAGAGGGAAAAATAGTCGGCAAAAAGAAATACCTATTGCCAATACACTCTATATTTATTTTAATTCCGAGAGTAAAAAACTAGTTGATGAGCAAACTGATCATTGGTTGTTTACCACCGTTGATGAAGCTGTCATGATGATTGAAAAAACAAATAGCCAACAATTAGTTTTTGTCGATTGTCCCGATGA